>Ga0194125_10011837_pt1 | contig 11604 bp, 11 predicted proteins | sample TA2KigC250mmetaG_FD_148626 | JGI IMG/M metagenome (GOLD analysis project Ga0194125, IMG submission 148626) | Freshwater microbial communities from Lake Tanganyika, Tanzania - TA2015034 Kigoma Deep Cast 250m | ecosystem: Environmental > Aquatic > Freshwater > Lake | place: Tanzania: Lake... | reverse complement strand
AGTCTTCCAGAGTAAGCGGATGCAGATTAAATACAGAGGTAAGAAAGTCAATATCCGAATCTTCAATATCGAATATATCAATCCATAGAATTGAACGTTCTTCTTTGAGCGCCAGAGTTAATTCCGCCGTGGAGACTTGCGCCTGTAATCCTTTTTCTGGACTATATATAAAAGACTCAAACATATTGTAATTTATTTTTTACGGTTAATATTTTTTTTCCTATTATTAGACTTTTATCATAAATATTAATCGCAAGCAACAAAAAATAATATTTATTTGTTTTGATAGCGATTTCGGGATATAATTCCCAATAAGTTTCCAAAGCAAGCAATAATTATCTTTTGTGGAAGGAGGTTGATATGCGTAAGATTATTGCAATTTTCGTCTTCATATTTATGGCAGCAACATTAGCCAGCTGCACAGCTAAGAACCAAGAGCAGGCAGTTGAGACCGCTTTAGAAGAAAATACAGTTGTTATTGAGGAAACAGTCTCTGTTGCTGAAACAGCAAAAGAACAGGCACCGACAACGGCCGCTGCTTCATCTGTGCAGGCAGTGACTAGCCAGGAAGGCACGGCAAGTTCACCTTCTGAGGTTGTCGCAAAGCCGACAGATAAAGAGATCCAGGCGGCCTTGAAGAACGCCGGTCTTTATAATGGTTCTATTGATGGCGTTATAGGCAAGAGAACTAAAAAAGCCATCGAAGACTTCCAGAGCCAAAACAATTTGGTTGTTGACGGAAAAGTCGGCCTCAAGACATGGGATAAGTTGAAAACTTATCTATCTGCTCTGCAAGCAAATGCAACCTCAGACTAATTCAGGCACCTTATTAAGCTTTTAGATTATAAGACAAGCGCAAGTGAGGACCATAATAATTTCTTCAGTCCTCGTTTTTGCCTCGTTGCCCTATAATTGCAAATGAAGGTATTGACAAAGTTCGAATTTTATGTTAAAAAATCAACAAGATAATTTTTATTTTGTCGTATCGGAATTTCAATAGTAGCAATTTAGCAATAAATCCGCCTTCGGCGGAAATTCCGATCGCCCTTTGTCTTTCAAGCCAAAGGGCGAGGGCTGAAAGCCCGAGTGCCTATCTGGCAATAAGGAGGAATTGTATGAGAGAGAAGGTGGAATGCGTTTCCTGTGGAGAATATTTTGATTTAGACGAAGACCGCAATATTGATGATATTATTTATTGCCCGGAATGCGGCAGCCAGCTTAAGATAATTTCCCTTAATCCTCCAGAGGTTGAGCCGGTAGAGAGCGAAAATTTGCGCGATGATTTAGACGAAGATAGCGGAGAAGAGTTATAAATTGTGGTGATTTGCAAAAAGGAGGGCTCATGAAAAATAAGTTATTTATAACAATAATAATTCTTACTATTTCTTTTACGGTCTCTATTTTTGCCCAAGAGCAGACCTTGGACCAAATCTTGCAAGATGTAGAACTGTCGAAGTTGCCGGTTTCTAAAGCAGAAATCGAAGAAGCTGCAAAAAATATGCAAAAAGAAGCCTTTGACCAGATGCAGGCGCCCGATATCACAGAAATCGAAGGCACTATCGATTCAATAGCCGAAGATGAAAGTTCAATAGTTGTCGACAAGAAAACTATTATCATAAGTAGCGATCTTTTGAAATACAGTAAGGTCATGAAGGGAGATAGGGTAATTGTGTTGGCGGCAGAAACTGACCAAGGGATGCGGGCAATCGGGATTAACTTCGCTGACCAGGAACAAACAGAAGCTTCGGATGTATCAAATAGTGAAGAGACGGATTCGGAAGATTATGTAAACAATGATAGCCAAGAAGAAGAGGAAATATCAGAAGAGGCTGATACCGAACAAGAGCCGTCGGATGAGGAAACAGACGAAGAGGAGCCTTCAAAATTTTACCCCCAAGATTTTGATGATGAGGAATAAGATATTCGACTTTTTAATATAGACTAATTGCAGCTAAGTTAAAATAGAAGCCCGTTTTAAAACGGGCTTTTATTTTGCTAAATTGCCCTTGCTTTTACTCGAAGAGACCCCTATAATTATTCTATAAATAAGAACAATAGGGAGTTCATCACCGCTATGAAAATCACAATTATAATAATCTTGACTATCTTTTTATTTGCCATCGACGGCTATTCTCAAGATAAGGAGCTTTATAATAAGGCAACCAAACTTGCCCGGGATAAAAAAATCGACTTTGCATTTTCATACCTGGATATGGTCGTCAATATCTACCCCAAATCAAGATTTTTTGAGAATTCGTTATTTTCCTGCGGCGAATATTATTTTATATCCGGGGATCGCTACAGCGCTAAGAATATATTTAAGAAGTTTATCGCCTTATTGCCGGAATCCAAAGCCAAGCCTTTTGCCCTCGCCTATTTATTGAAAATTGCCGAATTAGATAAAAAGCAAGATATCGTTGATAATCTTCAAAAAGAGATTATAAGTTTCAAGCAGGTAAGCTTGGTATTCAGGGATTTTAAGGAGTACAGCTATTTATCCGCCCTAAATAAAGAATATAAAATAGTTTATTTTATCGATAGCGTAGAGATCTATATCGATGGGAACCTATTTGAGAAAATACCTTTCTAAATATCTCTTCTTCATAATCATAATCGCCATATTGTTAATTTTGGTTTTCTTTTATTCTGCCACCTCATTATTGAATTCGAAAAAAGTTTACATCGAAGAAATCTTAAGCATATATTTACAGAAAAAAGTAGCAATTCAATCCGTAAGATACCAGCCGCTTAATTCTATAGTTTTGGATGGCTTAACGATTGTAAAAACAGATGCTACTGGAAGCGAGCAGCTAATGTTTTGCAAAAAAGCAATGCTATCATTTTCATTAATCGAGTTAGCAAAAAGAAATCTTGTATTAACAAGTATTTACCTGAACAATCCGATAAGTAAAGTTGTCGATTACAGTTATTTCTCTAAAAATGGCCTGGATCAATTTATAGGAATAGTTAACTCCTTGCTTATAAACCAAGCTTTAGATATTGTCATTGAAGATGCGGTTTTGCCCCTGTACGAACAAGAGGAGTTGTCCGATTATCTTGTCGTAGACAGTAAAATCGATATCAAGAAGAAAGGCACAATCTTAAGTCGCGGCTCAATCGTTCTGGTATTATTATCCGAACCGCAGCATTCTTCCGAAAACAAACTAGACTATAATTTTACTGGTAATTTCACCCGGCGCGGAGTCGTGATAGATAATCTGGAGCTTCAAAAAGAAAATTTATATTTGAAATCTTGGGGCGAGCTCGAGGGGGACTTTTTTAGGTTGAGCGGCAGCATTTTTTCGGTTAGGCCCCTGGGCACCTACTATCTCAGAAAACCTAAATTTCTTGATAAAATAGAGAAATTTTTCGGACGTAAAGAAAAATCAGCTACCCAAATCATAATTCCCAGTATGTCCAGTTTGAATATTTTTGATTTAGGCTGCCTGGTTAAATTTATTCCTGATGGAGTCTCTATAGAAAACTTGAGTTTTTCTTTACAGGATATGCCCTTTCGTTTAAAAGGCGACATTTTATTCCTTGAACCCATTAAACTGAATCTGCAGATTGCATCTTTTCCTAGCCAGCCTTTGCCTGAAAGATTGCAAAACCCGAGAAGATTTGATTTAGAGATAGATGGAACCATGGAAGATGAGAAATTTAACGGAAGGCTCAGCCTTGATTTCTTAGCAAAGATAAGAGCGAAGAAATCCCATGAGACCATAGAGGCAAATTTTAGAAATCTTTCTTTTTATCATCTAAACAATAATCGTTTGGGCCTGAATTTCAAAGAAGCTAACATATCTTGCCTCGCAAACAATAATTTATACAGTATTTTGCTAGAAGACCTTAACGCCCTGGTTAGTGTTGCGGATAAAAAATCATTATCTATAGAATTCCTATCTGGCTTATTTGACGGCTCAATGAAAGGAATCGGTAGCATAAATTTCGACCAGATCCCATTTAAAAGCAATTTCAAAGTCAGTATAATAGATGTAAGCGCTAACAAATTAAGCTCGGCGCTAGCTTATCTTTCCAAGGTATATGGCAAGCTAACGAGCGAGATTTCTTACAGAAATTATTCCAGTACAAATTTAGAGGGTAGCCTTTCAATAAGCGAAGGGTATTTAGATGACTTAAAATTCTTTGGATGGTTGTCGGATTTCTTCAGCATGCCGCCGCTTAAAAAATTAAATTTTAATAAGATTTCGGCTAATTTCTTAATCAGTGATGAGATTTCAAGCTTGAAAGATATCTCCTTGGAATCGGACGATATTAATCTGGATGGATATTTTAATATTCTTGCTAATGATCTAGTATCGGGAAAACTTTCTTTGGTATTTTCCGAGCAACTTTTGGCTTCTTCGGCGAAGCTTACAAGATTATTGAGGATCTTAAAGGAGGTCTCAACGGTGAATTTTGATTTCCAGATGTCCGGCCTATATCAAAATATGAATTTTAAATGGTTGGCATCCGATTTTAAAAACGGCCTGCAGAAACTGCTTCCTGCCGGAAGGGAGAGGAACCTTGAACAGCAAATAGAAGAGGCGGTAGCCAATATTACATCAAGCATGGAATAGAAGATGAAAGACTGGATAAATAAAAAAGAGATAAAATTTATACTTTCCAATGTTTATCCCTTTAATAAGTTAAGAGACAGAGATCTTGATAATTTCTTGTTGATTGCCGAAATAAGAGATTATAGAAACGGCGAGATTATATACAAAGAAGGGGATCCTCCGGATTATTTCAATCTTCTTATCAAGGGTAGAGTTTTGGCCCTGACTAAGCAGGCCGACCGAGACTCTGAAATAGAGCTTTTAAAAAGGGGCACGAGCTTCGGGATAATCTCTCTGTTTAATGACGAAGCCCACTCCGTGACCTCAAAATCCATTGAAAACTCGGTAATATTAAGGGTGAAAAAAGAAAGGTTTAAAGATTTCTTGAAGAAACACCCAGCGATATCCTTGGATTTCTCCCGTCTTCTTTCCGAAAGGGTAAGGGGCAGATTCCAGCCCAAAAAAATATTCCAGAGTAAAAGGGTTTCAATCGTGGGGAACCGCAGCTCCGGCAAAACCACCTACATGTACAGCCTGGGCCTAAAAATTAAAGAGCAAACTAAAAAAAACCTTGTTTGCCTTGAATTCTCCACCCGAGGAGATTTTAGCCTGCCTTCTTTTATCAGGAAAGAAGTCAAGGTGCTAAAATTATCGGAATTCAGAGAGGAAAATATAAAGGGTTTTATTATAGATGATGCGATTGATTTTCTTTTGGTGAGAATCGATGAAAGGGCAAATTTAGTTTCTCTGCTTAATTTCTTATCGGAGAATTATCATTTTGTCCTATACGAGATCCCCTTTGATATAAAAGATAGCTATATACTGGAATTTGTTTCTTTGGCCCACTATATCCATTTCGTTTTTCCTCCCATAAGAGAAGAGCTGGAAAGATATGCTTTCCTTATTGATAACCTAAAAAAGAAAAACGCCTCTAATAATGATAAGATAAAGGTCATCATAAACGAATTTATTCCATCCGATGGCTCGACGCTAGAGGCAAAAAGCGATATTGTCAATTGCCCGATATATGCAACCCTGCCAAAATACAGCGAAGAGAATTATTTTAAGGTCTTAAGAAGGATAGCCCGCGAACTGGGCGAGGTTACGACCGGCGTTGCTTTGGGAAGCGGAGCGGCCTACGGCTTTGCCCACGTGGGAGTCTTAAAAATTTTAGAGAAAAACAATATTCCCATAGATATTATTTGCGGTTCAAGCACTGGCGCTTTTATCGCTGCAATGTGGGCGCTGGGATATAAAATTGAAGAAATAGAGAAAACAGTAATAAGCGTAGCAAAGAAATTCAGCCTGTTTTCTTTGCCGGGGATAGCATTTCCTTTTAAAGGGTTATTGCGCGCCAAGAAGCTGGAAAATGTCTTCAGGAAGATCTTTCAGGATAAGACATTCTTTGACTTAAAACACAGCCTTAAAATCGTTACGTTTGATTTCATAAAAAGAGAGCCAAGGATTTTAGAAGAGGGCTCGCTTTATAAGGCCGTCGCCGCCAGTTGCGCCATGCCGGGGGTATTTGAGCCGGTAAATTTTAAGGCGGAAATACTTTTAGACGGCGGGATATTGAAGCCGCTTCCATCAAACATACTTGTAAGTTATGGTGCCAAGAAAATCATCGCCGTTAACATCACTCCCACTAAAGAAGAAATCCACCGGGAATACAAAAAAAGGGACAAATTGCACATCTTGGATTTTATATTCGGCAGCATAGAAACCATGCAGAGGGAGTTTATTGACGAAGCTATGAAGATTTCGGATGTGGTTATCCATCCGGATTTTGAAGGCATCGGCTGGATGGAATTTGAGAAGGTGGAAGATTTTATTAAGCGCGGCGAAAAGGCTGCTTTAGAGAAATTAGAAGAGATTAAGAAATTAATAACCTCCTGATTTTTAGAAATAAGATTAAACATGAAAGACAATAAATTCGCTTATAGTAATTCCGGCTGGAATCTCCATATGATGCCGGTAGGATATTTGATGATAGAGCACCGGCTTATCGAAAGAATGGTCAAATTGATGGCAGGCGAGCTCGAAACAAATATCAAAAAAGGCAGGATAGACTTAGGCTTTATCGATGCCGCGATAGATTTTATCAAAACCTACGCCGATAAATGCCATCACGGCAAAGAGGAAGACATTTTATTTAGAGACCTTTCTGTTAAGAAAATTTCTGGAGAGCATAAAAAAATCATGGAAGAGCTGCTTCACGAACATGTATTGGGAAGGCAGACGGTCGCTAAGCTAATCAATGCCAAGGAAGAATACGCAACTGCTAAGATTAAAGTTACAATCGAAATCCAGAAACATATAAAATGGCTTATAGAATTTTATCCAGAGCATATAGCCAAGGAAGACAAACGATTTTTCATACCCTGCATGGATTATTTTGACAAAGAAGAACAGGACAAAATGCTAAAAGAATTCTTTGAATTTGACGGCGCTTCCATACAGGATAAATATAGAAAAATAGTGCAAAATTTAGAAAGAAAATAATTTTAAAGAAGGAGGAGATTCAATGAAGGTTGCGGAAATAAAACTTGAGGATTTAAAGCCGACAGAATTTATCGAAGAACAGGTAAAATCGATTTCTTCTTCCGTAGGAAAAGAACTGGCGATTAATGCGCTTTCCGGAGGCGTAGATTCATCAGCCGTAACATTGATAGGCCATAAAGCCCTGGGAAATAAATTAAAGACCTACTTTATTGAAAACGGATTAATGAGACAGGCAGAGGCGCAAAGGATAGCTTCGCTCTTTAAGGATTTAGGGGTGCCAGTCGAGGTATTGGACGCCAGAAAGGAATTTTTTGGCGCTTTGAAAGGGCTGACCGACCCGGAAGAAAAAAGAGAGGCAATAACCCAGACATTTTACAAGACCGTATTCGGCAGATTGGTCAGGGAAAGCAAAGCAAAATATCTTCTGCAGGGGACAAATTTTACCGATGTAGAGGAGACAGTCGCCGGAGTAAAGAGGCAGCACAATATCCTGGAGCAATTAGGAATAGATACGCAGAAAGAGTTCGGTTATAAAGTTATTGAGCCGATAATCCAGTTGAGAAAATCCGGCGTGAGGGCCGTTGCTAAAACGCTTGGGCTTCCCGAAGAACTATATAATCGGCCGCCTTTTCCCGGACCGGCGCTGGCAGCCAGGGTAATCGGAGAGGTCACTCCCGACAGAGTAGAATTGGTAAGATTAGCTACAAATGTTGTTGAAGAGGAATTATCAAACACCAAGGCCTTCCAGTATCTGGCGATTTTGCATGAAGACAAAGTTACAGGTGTAAGAAACGGTAAAAGAGATTTCGGTTTTCAGATTGAGGTTAGATGCTGGGATAGTAAAGACGCGTTGATAGCAAGCCCGACCAGGCTTTCCTTTGATGTCTTAGAGAAATTGGCTTCTCGTATAACCACCGAAGTGCCGGGTGTCGTGAGCGTTACTTATAATATAGCCAATAAACCACCTTCGACTATCGAGGCTATTTAATAAAATGCAAAGTTTTATAGTAGGGATAATTGCGGGGGCTCTGTGCACCATATCTTTTATCCCACAGATTGTGAAGATTATTAAAACCAGGCAGGCTAAAGATCTGTCCTTGTTGACCTTCTCGATATTTGCTCTGGGGGTTTTATTTTGGTTTATTTACGGGATAATGATAAAAGAGCTCCCCGTAATATTGGCAAACGGGATTACTTTAGTTTTAGTCGCGATAGTTGTCGCGGCAAAATTAAAGTACGGATAATAAGATGCTAAAAGACAAAAGAATATTATTAGCGGAGACCGACCGGGCATTGGTTGAAATCTTAAAAAGTCTGCTTTTGGCCATGGGTACCAAGGTCATAGTCGTTTCTGATAGCCATGGTTTAGTAGAGACCGCTTCAAAGGAACATCCCGACCTTATTATCGTAGATTACGATATCCCTCAGATAGACGGTTTTAATGTCACCAAAGTGCTAAAGACAGATTTTCTTACCTCTTATATCCCTCTGATAGTCTTAATCGATAGAAGGCAGATCCGTAAAAAGATGCTGGAGATCCAGCAGGGTATAGACGATTACATCATCAAGCCGCCAGACCCGATAGACCTGGAGGTAAGGATAGAGATGGCGCTTCGGCGCACGGAACACCAGGTGCACGCTAACGCCCTGACTAAACTTCCAGGCTCGCGAGAGATAGAAAAGCTCGTAAAAGACAGATTACATGGCAATCATCTGTTTTCTTTCGCCTATTTAGATATAAACAATTTCAAATCATATAATGATAAGTACGGTTATGTGCAGGGAGACGGCCTGATCTTGCAGACCGCCCATATCATAAGCAGCGTAGTTAAGCGTTTCGGGAACAAATCTGATTTTGTCGGCCATATAGGAGGCGATGATTTTGTCGTAATAACCAATCCCGATAAAGAGGAAGCTATCGCAAAGGAGATAATCAAGTCTTTTGACAATCTGGTTCCTTTGCATTACAACAAGGAAGACCGGGACAAGGGGTATATCAGGGCAGAAGACAGGTCCGGCAAAACAAAGAATATCCCCTTGATGAGTATTTGTATCGCCGTGATCAATAATAAAATCCGCAAGATTCATAATATAATTGAGCTTACCGAAATTGCCTTTGAGATTAAAAGGTATCTTAAAACCGTAACCAAAAGCAGTTATTTGATCGATAGAAGAAGCCAAGACCACGGAATGTATAAGAGGCAGGAGAATTTGGCCTTAATTCATGAGCAATTAAAGATTCATCAGACGCAAAAGTCTAAATATTTTAAGCCGTTAGGTCAGATTTTATTAGAGAACCAATTGATTACCCATGAACAACTTAGTGAAGCCTTAAAGAAGCATTGGCTTTCCAGTAAGCGCCTGGGGGAGGTATTAATCAACATGGGATTCATTAATATTGAACAGCTAGAGAAGGTTTTGGCGGACTTAAAAAATGAGAGTGTTGAAAAACCTTTTCAACGCTCTCTCCCGAGCGCAAGCGAGGGATCTTAATCTGGAATCCATATATAATTTAAGATCCTTCACTTCGTTCAGGATGAGACCGTTGAAAAAATCAACGGTCTCAAATTCGGTTTTAATCTAGCAATTTTTTCAGGAAATCAGTATTTTTTACCCCTTTAAGCCCTCCATTATTAATAAAAATCTGTAAATTACATATTTACAAGTATTTATGGGTTACTCTTATAGCGAAAAAAACAGCTATTTTTTTGCACTTTTAGCATGATTTTCATTGACTAATTTATTTATTTTTGTTATACTACTGCCTCATTCAAATAAGGACACAAGTTACGGAGTGAAACGACGTAACTTGTAAGTCCGAATTTGATCCCTCACCTTTTTGGTATTAATACAGGTTTTACAATAGGTTCTAAAGAATTTATCAATATAAAAGGTGAGGGATTTAATTCTGACAGACAACTTATGTCGTACTTCGTACTCCATAAGTTGTGTCATCATTAAAAAAGGAGCGGTATTATGATAGAACGCTACGTCCTCCCCAAAATGGGGAATATCTGGAGCGATGAAACCAAATTCTCTATTTTCTTAAAGATTGAGCTGCTGGTCTGCGAGGCCTTGACCAAATTAGGCAAGATCCCCAAGCAGGCAATGATGAAGATAAGAAAAAAAGCCAAATTTGACGTAGAAAACATTTTGAAGCTTGAAGAAAAGACCAAGCACGATGTCGCCGCCTTTGTAGAGGACGTTGCCGACCGCTTAGGCCCAGAGGCAAGATACATCCATTTTGGCATGACATCATCCGATCTATTGGATACCACTGTAGCCCTGCAGTGTGTCCAGGCCACAGACATCCTTATTGAAGATACAAACAAATTACTATCCCTCCTGGCAGATAAGGTCAAGAAATATAAGGATACCATCTGCGTTGCCCGCACTCACGGAGTGCATGCTGAGCCAACCACCTTTGGATTTAAGCTTGCGGTCTGGTATGATGAGACCAAACGTAATTTAGTGAGGCTAGAGCAGGCAAAAGAAATCATCAGATTCGGCAAAATTTCTGGCGCAGTCGGGACTTTTGCCCATATTGAGCCTGCAGTGGAAGAATATGTCTGCGAAAAGCTGGGTTTGAAGCCGGCAGCTATATCCACTCAGATTGTCCAGAGAGACCTGCATGCCCAATTCTTGACCATATTGGCGATAGTCGGTTCATCTTTGGAAAAATTCGCCACGGAAATCAGGCATTTACAGAAAACCGAAGTTTTAGAAGTTGAAGAGACCTTTTTTAAAGGCCAGATTGGTTCTTCAGCCATGCCGCATAAGAAAAATCCTGTTACCTGCGAAAGAATCTGCGGATTAGCGCGTCTTTTGAGAGCAAATGCCATGGCAGCTTTAGAGAATGTCAATGTCTGGCATGAGAGGGATATCAGCCATTCCTCGGTTGAGCGCGTAGTTATCCCTGACAGCACCATAGCGCTTGATTATATGCTGAATAAATTCATCCAGATAATAGATAATCTGACTGTGCATAGCAAAAATATGATTCTTAACCTTGCTAAGACACGCGGCCTGATTTATTCCCAGAGGATTCTTCTGGAACTTATGAAGAAGGGCCTGCCGCGCACCGAGGCATATGACGCAATCCAAAAATGCGCGATTTTGACCTGGCAGAGCGGATCAGAGTTTAAGGAGGCATTACTCAGGGACAGAAAAGTGCGCAGATATTTGAGCGCCGATGAAATTGATTCCTGCTTTAACGTCAAATATTATTTAAGAAATATAGAAAAAGTCTACAAAAGATTAGGACTTTAGTTTATAATAGTAGCGTAAAACAAGGATAGTTACGTTGCGATTTAGGTGTAGTCAAAGAAGCCTACCGGAACACAAAATTAGATTTAAAATCGCCGTAGAAAAAATATTAAGACCAATCTCTGCGATGGTGCAGGGGAAATCTTAAACTGCATTGACGCAGTGGCTTGGCTAAAGTGTTTTTGTTAAGCTGCAAAGACGCCCTCATTTTATGACATTTTTAAAAAAGGAGAATAAAATGCCTACCGTTAGTGTCAAAAATATCAAAATCACAAAG
>Ga0194125_10011834_pt1 | contig 11605 bp, 3 predicted proteins | sample TA2KigC250mmetaG_FD_148626 | JGI IMG/M metagenome (GOLD analysis project Ga0194125, IMG submission 148626) | Freshwater microbial communities from Lake Tanganyika, Tanzania - TA2015034 Kigoma Deep Cast 250m | ecosystem: Environmental > Aquatic > Freshwater > Lake | place: Tanzania: Lake... | reverse complement strand
GCCCCCAGAAATTGCCGCAGGCCGCCTGCCAGTAGTTGAGGCCGGCCTGAAATATCGGCCCGTACAGGGTCCCAGCGAACTGCATCAAACGGGCGAAAAACGTCTGGGCCTGGATCGGCGAGGGAACGGTCTGGATAATACCGGCACGGGGGTTCACCTCCATAAGCTGGACCATCCGGGCGAGCGTTTCCGCCCGCATGAGGCTATCGGCATCGAGCACCACCATGTAGCGATACTTCCGTCCCCAACGCCGCAGGAAGTCACTGACATTCCCGCTCTTGCGGTTGAGATTGACCATGCGCTTGCGGTAGAAAATGCGGCCAAACCCCTTGACCTGCTTGCAGAGATCAATCCAGGCCACCTCCTCCTCAATCCACTTGTTCGGATTGTTGGAGTCGCTGAGAATAAAAAAGTCGAAGCGTTCCGCATAGCCCGCGCGCACCAGATCCAGATAGATCATGCGGACCCCTTCGTAGACGCGGCTGACATCTTCGTTGTAGATCGGGATGGCGATGGCCGTCGCGGGAAGCTCGCTGGGAACAGGCTCCCGCTCCGGAAGCATGCGCGAGATGCTATAGGGGTCCTTTCGGCGAAGCAAGATGATGAAGCCGCAAACGGCCTGGATGAATCCCAGCACGACCAGCGCGAACAGCGGAACGAATACAATCAGGATGGCAATTTCCAGCTTGCTGATCCCGCCCCGCCACAAAATATCGGCTAAGACCCACGTGGCCAGGCTCGTCAGCACGACCACGGCGGTAAAGAAAACCACCTGGCGTCGCGCGAAAGCCCACAAGGGGGGCAACGGAAGGATCGATGGATTGTGGAGGGTTGCGCTCATGATCGCGTGTACCAGAATAGCGCCACCAGCGCGGCGGCAAACAGGATCCAGAACAGAAGCGTGCGCAGGATCGGTATCCGATCAAACGTCGCCCGTGCGGAGTCGGCGAATTCCGGGAGGATGCCGCGATCCAGGGGCCGCGGCACCATGCTGCTGACCTCCAGATCCGGCCCCGCCTTGACCAAGCGAGACCGAAGCGTATCGAGAAATCCCGGGGGCGCCTCATCCGGATTCAGAAATGCATGGGGCCAGCGAACCGCCCCATCGCAGAGATACAGAGCCACAAACCCTTCCGCCTGAGAGTACGGCCGTTCGTCCGGACGCTGCGGCAGGAGGCCGGAAAGCCAGGCATCAATCAGTCTCCGGGCCTCCTTGATGGCCACGGTGGACAGGGGCTCGCCTGTCGAGGGCTTGGCTGCACGCCGCCGGATCGCCCCATGGACAACGGCGGCCGTCAAGCGTGCCCGGTGCAACCGACTCGACACCCGACAGGCGCGAAAGTAGTTGTCCACCGTGCCATACGCCTCATCCCACTCCGCCAATTCCGCTGCGCCAGCCTTGGGGAGACTCAGGGTGTCCAGCAATAGGTCCACGTCTCGCTGCATACGTCCCCCCCTTCCTTGCGCAAGCGGACGCGCAGTTCAACCGTCTCGGCGCCCTCCTCCGCGGCAACATCGAACGACACCCGCCAGGTGCGCTGGGGCGCATGGTAGCCGATCCCCGGGTTGGCAATCCGCCCCCGTGCGGCAAACACGACCGGCTCAACATTGAAACCGCTCCCCTGCGGCTCCAGTCCTGGACACGCGACGTCGAGCACGAACCGCCGCGCCCGCATCTGGCCCGGAATGGCCCCGGAGCGGGTGGACACCACACGCCCAACAGGCGGCAGTTCCGCCTTCTGTCCGCCCCATGCAATGTCATAGCTGTATTCCGCCGACTCCCCCGCCTTCAGCGGTTGCGCTGGCTCCCAGAAGGCGACGATGTTATCGTGAAACTCGGCGTCCGTCGGAATCTCAACCAGCCGAACCGAACCGGTGCCCCAGTCGCCCACCGGCCGAATCCAAGCGGATGGCCGGCGGTGATACTGCGCGTGAGAATCCTGATAACACATCGGATCGGTCTCACGCTGGAAGAGGCCAAACCCCTTCGGCCCCTTGTCCACAAAAGCGCTGGTTCGCAGCCGGCCCGTGTTATCCAGCGGACGCCACAACCAGTCCCCGGCGCCGGTTTGGATCTGCATCCCATCCGAATCGTGAACCTCCGGCCGGACGTCGTCGAAGCGGAGCTGAGTATTTTTTCCAAACCAGTACATGCTCGTCAGGGGCGCTATGCCCACGCGATGCACATCCACGCGCGGATAAATCGCAACGGAAACGCGCGTCACGGTCTCGGCACCGGGCTCGATGGTGAATTCAGCCGCGCCCACCAAGCTCTCGCTGTCGAGCACCCCGCGGATCTTTAGCGTCTGCCCCTCGCGATCAGGCCGGTCAACCCAGAATTCCCGGAACCGGGGAAACTCCTCCGTCTCCTCCACCCCGCAATTGACCGCCAGAACCCGCGCCGAAAGCCCATACACATGCGCGGCCGGAACCACGCGAAAGTACGACGCCCCCTGAAAGACAATCACCTCGTCCAACTTGTCGTTGCGGTTGATCGGATACAGCACACGAAAGCCGCCAAACTTGGCATTTCTGAAATCCGCCCAATTGTATCGGCTATTGGCGTCGTAGTTAAAGAACTCCCGGGAGAAGGGAACGGCCGTCACCTCGTCGCCGTCCACCAGATTCACGTCTATCTGATCCTTGCGATCGCCTCCCGGATGAACGAACTGCATCTGGAACGGCAAACGCTCGCGCCGCCACACTGACTTGTTATCATTGAATGTGATCTGATTGAGCTGATCGTAGCTCAGCTCAAGCAACCGCGGCGACACAGGCTGCCGGTGATCCACATAGGGCCGCGACGCCAGTTGCCGCGCCAACGCCTTGATCCCAGCAAAATCAGGGGAGGACGGGCGAAGGCCATCACCCGCATCCTCGGCTTTCGCGGCAGCACCCCACATCGCAGCCAGCGCGACCAGAACAACGGACACTCGCATACGCACCGCACCCTCCACGCATAGCCCCCTTACTCCGGTTGGAACACCACACCGTTATACTTAATCTTAATCTTAATCTTAATCCTCCAACCCTCGCCGATCCGACTCGTAGACGGCTCCCAGCGCATGCACACGATCAGTGGATGTGCTGCGGATCAATCCGACCAGCGCCCGTATTCATTGGTGACAGTGTACGATCACATGCATGGTCAAAGCAAGATTACGATTATGATTACGATTACGATTATGAATCAACGACCTCATCAGAACGGCCATGCGCCCCGCGCGCCTCCCTCTGCGGAGACCGCTCCATTCGTCGACACACCAAGTCGCCGCGAGGCTCATTCAGGTCGGCGGGGGGAATCACCTCGCCGCCTTCGAGCGCAAACCCCAGCACGCCCTCGCACGCCTGCCGCAACATCCAACCGGCCGCCCCGGTGTATCCATTCCAGATCATCCGTCCCGGATAGGGGCCAGCAAGAATATCGGCCGCCTGTTTGTTTGGCTGCCCGCCGTAGTTCTCGATCTCCAGCGGCGTGACATGGCTCAGCGGCGATATCTTCAACCACAGACGCAGGCTCGTATCCCGGTAGCGCGCCGCCGTCTCCACATCGCCCGCAGCCTGAGCCCGCTCGCTGATGATCCGGGCCGCCCGCACCAGCCATTGCACGCCATGGCAGTACATCCCGCTTTCACGAACACCCTCCGGATACCGGCTTCCCCGCCCGAGGAAGGGCGTGCCGTACTCCTGCAGCGCAGGCCAGCCGAGTAGAATCACCCGCTCCCTCTCCAGAAGCCGCAACGCCGTGTCGAAGGCCACCCGGGCCCGGTCGGGATTGATCCCCGACAACACCGGCCACGCGCCCATGAGCGCATCGATCTCCCATGACCCGCCGCCTGCCACGCCTATCTCTCTTCCCGAGTCAGCGATGGCGCGCACGTACCGGTCTCCACGCCACAGGGCTTCAATCGCCCGACCCAGTTCCTCCTGACGCCGTCGGTAGACGCCCGCCCGCGGCTGTCCGGCGTGCGCCTCAATGAACGGCAGGAAGTCGCCAAGAACCCGGTACAGGAAGAGGCCCAGCCAGACGCTCTCCCCCCGCCCCTTGCGGCCAATCGCGTCCAATCCATCGTTCCAGTCGCCCGTGCCCATCAGCGGAAGCCCGTTCCGCCCCATCCGGTGATCCAGCACCCAGTCCAGCGCCCTCATGCAATGCCGGTAGAGCGTCTCCACGCGCGGGGTCCGATGGGCAAACCCCACCATTCCATGCTTCCCCGCCGGCAGGGGCGCCAGCGGCGTCTGGGCCCGCAGGTAGCTCGTCTTTTCCTCAAGCAACCCTAGATCCCCCGTCATCCGGACATACTCCTCGACGCCCCAGACCAGCCACAGCAAATTGTCGGAGGCGTGGGAGCGGTTGAGCAAGCCCGTCCGTCCGTCGTGTTGCAGGAAGAACCAGTGCGCCACATCGCCCTCCACGAACTGCTGGGCGGCGTGCAGCAGCACCTGCCGCCGCGCCAGCGCGGGATCCACCCAGATCAGATTCACGGCATCCTGCAACTGATCGCGGAACCCAAAGGCCCCGCTGGACTGATAAAACCCCTTGCGCGCCAGGAGCCGCTCGGCCAGTGTCTGATACTGCAACCACGGAAGATACGCATCGAACGCCGCCTGGTTGGTCTCGACGCGCAGCGCTCCCGCATAGCCGTTCCACCAACGTCGGGTCGCTTCAATCGCCGATTGCGCGGCCTCCACGTGCGCAAACCGCCGGATCAGGGCTTCCGCCCCGGCGCGATCATCCGCCTGTCCGAGAATGACGACCACGCTCCGACTACCGCCGGGCGGGAGGTTGATCATCGTCAGAAACGCCGCCACAGCCGCCCGGTCCACGGGGTCCGCCTCAATCGCACGGCCCTCCGCAACGGCCCGGGGCCGCGCGACTGTGTTCCCTCGCCCCACGAAGCAGCTCCGCTGCGTGATCGTCGTCTCGGCTGGCACGCTCATGGCCACAAAAGCCGGTCCGGAACGGAACGGGTTCCGGGGGTTCTCGAAGAACAGCGCGCCGGACGCCCCGCTCCGTCGCACCCGAAGCGTTCCGGCGTTCTCTGGCTCGTCGGCCAGCGCCATCTGGAAGTACGGAGCCAGCCGCAGGCGTCGCGGCCGGGACGCGCGATTGTGAAGGGTCAGCAGGTAGACCCCCACCGGAGCGTCCGGCGGCACACAGACCGTCAGCTCCGTGGCGAGCGTCCCCTTCTCCATTCGGAAGGTGGCCGTTCCATCCAGGCTGAAATCAGCCAGGAACCGCGCCGCCTCATCCCGAATCGGTTCATAGGTCGGCGAATACCAGGCGTTCTCGGTCGCTTCAAAGAGGTAGAACGCCTCCGCCGGTATTTCCCGTGTCACCGTGTCCGCCCACTCGGCTGTCAGGCGGTTCTGCTGGGCATTCTCGCTGGCGCTGCAATGCAACCCGCGATTCGTCACGCTCAGGATGTGTCCGCAGGCATTGGCCATCGTGTGGTCGTACGGCAGCGGCGTGAAGGGGGTCAGGACCCGCATCGTCCGTCCCGCATCCCGCATCTCGACATACGGGGGCTGAACCCCGGGCACTCGCCGGCCATGAAAAACACGCAAAGGCGCAACGTGAGCGCGCGGCAACCGGGAGGTCGACACCAGCGCGCGCCGGATCCAACTGCACGCCTGGGGCCGGCTGTTCGCGCAACCGATTAGCAGCTTGACCACGCGGCGCTCTCCGGGCGGAATCGTCACGCCCAGCAACAGGCAACCCGTCGGATCGAAATCGGGTCCCGCCCCGGTGTCGCGAGGGGCATGAAAACGGAGCGTCTGCAACGCCCGCGGCGCCCAAAGACTGCTGGCCCGGCCGATAAAATCCACGCGAGTCATCAGGAATCCGTCGGGCGTGATGTCTGCCGCCAGAAACCCGACCTTCTTGGTGTCTCGGTGGCGTGCCAGCACGGCATGCAGACCCGCCACATATTCAACCTCCGGGAAAAGCCGGTTGTACTGCGTGTGGCTCCGGTCGGCAACCGGACTGTTCAACACCCACTCGAGATATGGAACAACCTTGAGCGTGCGCGCCGTTGACCCGTCGTTGCACAGCTCGATCTCCCACACCTCAGCGGCTGGCACCTCGGGCGCGAGCGTAATCCGAACGGTCGTTCGAATCCCGTTGCCGGCACTCGTGATCCGAAGCGCATCCTCCTCCTGGCTCACCGTGCCTTTCGGGAACAGCGACGCCGGCCAGTTTCCCACCGCCGGCCACCAACGCCCCGCCTGACCCTGCGGCACCGCAGCATCCACAATAAACAGGGCGCGGCCTGCGGGATCAATCCCTTCATAGGAACGCCGGATGACGTCTACATCGCACCGCGGCAGTCGGCTCACAACCTCCCCACCCGCCTTCGCGCACACCTCGTAACGGGGACCAGACAGCGTGTAGGCCGGCTCCTTCCTGCGGGCCACACACGCGGCCACCCGCCGGCACCCCGCCGCCACCGCTGTCGCTACTCCGACACCCCCGGTCATCAGGAGCACCTGCCGCCCGGCTGGCAGGGCGACCAGCGCCTCAACCCAGCCCCGCGATCCAGCCATGATCGCTTGAGAGGTGTTCCAGACATAATCCCAATCCGCGCCTGCGGGGATGTAGTACGGAATCAGCAACGGCGCCCACGTGGCGAAGCGTTTCACCCCCTCGGGAAGAAACCGTACGGTGGCCGCCGGACCGATGAAACGCGCCACCCGCTCGTCCAGCCGGTCGAGCCCGATGAAACTCAGGTTCACCAGTGTCGCCACCCGCAAGCCCATGTGATCGAGCCAGATCACCATCCGAAACCCGCCATAGGCGACAACCCACATAAACAATTCCCGGCTCCACCGGACAAACTCGCCCGTGCTCAGGGAGAAGCTATTCGCAATGGCCACCAGCGTGCGGATGGCCCCATCCTGATTGAACCAGGTCGGCGTCGGCATCTGCCAGAGGAACGTGGCAATGATCGGGGACATCCAGAGGCCCCAGCGCATAACCTGAATCGTGTTTTTGAGAAGTCCTGCAAAACCGCCGCGCGTGGCCAGATTCCGGACCGGCGCCCACTGCCGCTGAAACAGGGCCAGCAAGAACGCCCGGTTCACAGCGAACAACCACGCCGCGATTGCCCAGCAAATCGCACCCATGACCGCCTGGTTGAAGAGCAGCTTGGGGCCGCCGGACTGGGTGCCCAGCAGAACGTACCCCCACTTGCTGAGGATCGGGTAGATGTCGAACCGCGCCGGAACCGCCCCAAACTGGCCGTATGCCGCCAGCCGCTGCCGGATCACCTCCATCTGCGCCGCATCCATGTAGAAGAACAGGGCCGCGCCAAGGCAGCCGCCAAACATACCCTCGACTGCGTAGAGACGCCACGACTGGATGCGGCCCAAGCCGCGACCCGCATAGACGCCGTCCCTCAGGATGCTCACCCCGCCATAAGCGGCCGCGCCAACGATAAACCCCATCCAAACGCGATCAGCCATCGGCAACCCCGTCAGATGATGCCCCAGCGCCAGCGCAACCCCGCACCCCGCCACCGCACCGCGCGAATAGATGACGGGATCGCGCAGGCTCAGCGCGAGCCGACGGATAAACGACCGGCTTTCGTCAAAAGATTCGAGAATCGTCCGCATCAGCGGAAACCCGAGCGCGCACGCCACCGTCAGAAACACAACCGGATGCGCCACGAACGCGCCCCGGACGGCCCCCGTCCCGGCCAATGACTGCACCCCCAGAACCAGCGCCATCAGCACGCCGCTGAACATCGCGCCCTTGGTCAGCCCCCGCACCGCATGCCGCACCAACGAGCGCCACGACGGCCCCTCGCCCGAGAGCGCGTCCAGTATCACGCCCGTCAGCAGAAACACCTCAGCCCACAACATCCCCTGCGAAAGGGCCGTCGCGGCAATCATCACAAGAAATGGCGGCACAGCCAGCGTGACCCCACCCCCCGCCCCCGAACCCACATCCGCCAGGACCGGGGACAGGACCGCACCAACCGAACAGGCCAGCAGGCACAGGTGAGCCTTCCAGCCGGGCAGCACCATCCGCCGCAGCCCCAGACAGAACACGTTCGCGACCCATTCTGTAACGAGAAGAAGCAACGCCATGCGCAGAGCGGTCTGCGCCAGCCATCCGCCACCCGCCGCGCAATCTGCAAGGGCACCCGGCTGCAACCCCAGCAGCGCACCAAAAACAAACGGCACGAGCAGCAGTTCTCCCCGGACCACGAGACCGACCGGCCGACGCCGCGAGGTCAGACTGATCAGATTGGCCGTATGATACAGAACGGCGAACAGCGCCGCGCCAAACGCGCTGAGATGAACCAGATCCCCCCACCCCGTCGGCGCCTTCCACAGCGGATCAGGGGAGGCCGCCGCAGCCAGACACCCGGTCGCACACGCATCGAACAGGAGATCCCGCAGGCGCGGCCGCCGACCGGCCAGGCCCGCGCCCACCAGCGAAATCCCCGCCCCGGTCGTCATCGCGGCCAGCCATCCCATCCACCGGATCGGCACACCCGTGTTGCCCAGCGAATAAAGGCCCACCGCCAACCCCGCGACAAGCACTGCGGAAAACCCAAAACACAGATCCCGCCACAACCCGCTCAATCGACCGGCTGAACACGCGCCAGAACCGTTTGTCATCCCCTGCGAGTACATCCGCTCAGTATATACGGAACACCGGGCCCAAGGAAAGACTGGGGTAATCGGTTACTTGCGAAGTGTTGCGCTTTTTGGACAAACGGACTAAACTGACCCCACTTGTCTGGATAAAAGCGCAGCGGGATATCGGTCCAATAACATCACGTTTTTACGTATGCCACGCATTTTTGACAATATCGAGCTCGAATTGCTGCCCACGCTGCGGCAAACGCTCCAGATATCCGAACATGCTGATTTTTGCGTGGGCTACTTCAATCTTCGTGGGTGGAAGTCCATTGACGGGCTGATCGACAACTGGTCGGGCGGCACCGACAGGCAGTGTCGCCTCCTGGTCGGCATGCAGCGTTTGCCGCAAGAGGACCTGCGGGAAGCTTACAGTCTTCTGCCGCACGAGGACCCGATAAGCAATCAGACCGTCATCCGCCTGAAACGCCGGTTGGCCGAGGAGTTCCGCGCCCAACTTACGATTGGTGCCCCGACCGATAGCGATGAAGCCGGCTTGCGCCGACTCTCCGCTCAGCTTAAAGCGGGCAAGGTGGTGGTCAAACTTCATCTCAGGCACACCCTCCACGCCAAGCTCTACCTCTGTTTCAGACCCGATCCGAATAATCCCATCACCGGGTTTGTCGGATCCAGTAACCTCACGCTTTCGGGTCTCTCCAAGCAAGGAGAACTCAATGTCGACGTCCTCGATCACGACGCAACCCAGAAACTCGCCCGCTGGTTCAATGACCGATGGGGTGACCGGTGGTGCGTGGATATCACGAAAGAACTCATCCAGGTCATTGACGAAAGCTGGGCTCGGCCCGACTGTCCGCCGCCATACCAGATTTACGTCAAGATGGCCTACCACTTGGCAGAAGAAGCGCGTGCGGGCCTTTCGGAATTCACTATTCCGGCCGACATGCGGGGCATTCTTTTGGAGTTTCAGTCGGCCGCTGTCCGGATTGCGGCCCGTCATCTGGAGAAACGCGGCGGCGTGATCCTGGGCGATGTCGTAGGCCTTGGTAAAACGCTCATGGCCACAGCGCTGGCCCGATTGTTCCAAGACCCGCCCCGGTCACTCGAAACCCTCATCCTCTGCCCCAAAAACCTTGTCGGCATGTGGGAGCATTACGCCCACCGTTTCCGGCTCATCGCAAAGGTTGTCTCCATCACGCAGGCTCAGAACGTCCTGCCCGACCTCCGCCGCTACCGCGTTGTGGTCATTGACGAGAGCCACAACCTGAGAAACCGTGAGGGCCGCCGCTGGGCCGTTGTCCGTGACTACATCGCCCGCAACGCCTGCAAGTGCATCCTCCTTTCCGCCACACCTTACAACAAGGCATACCTCGACCTCGCCAACCAGCTCCGCCTATTCCTCGAACCCGAGGACGTGGTCGGCATCCGGCCGGAAGAGTACCTTCGCCGCGAGTGCGACGGTCGCCCCGACGAGTTCACCCGACGCCACCAGTGCCCGCTCAACTGCCTCGCGGCCTTCGAGAAGAGCGCGCATCCCGACGACTGGCGCGAAATGATGCGGCTGTTCATGGTCCGCCGCACGCGCAGCTTCGTGGAACGGAATTACGCCCTTACCGAGTGCCCGGACTGCCACACCGTCCTGCAGGCCACCCATGAATCCTGCCCCTCCTGCTCGCGTGCCAAGGCCAAGCCCGACCGCCGCTTCCTTGTGCTGGAGGGCGGCAGCCGGTTCCATTTTCCAAAACGCCTGCCCAAGGCGCTTCACTTCCGCATCCGCGAGAGCAATCCCGACGACCAATACGCCAAGCTCTACTCGCAGGTGGTCGTCGATACCGTCCGCATGCTCCACCTGCCGCGATACGGACTGGCCAACTATCTCAAGCCCTCGTTCGACACCCCTGCGACCACTGAGGAGCTGGCCCTGATGCAGGACCTTTCCCGCGCTGGCAAACGGCTCATCGGCTTCTGCCGCACCAACCTGTTCAAGCGGCTCGAAAGCAGCGGCCACGCGTTCCTCCTCTCGATCCGCCGCCACATCCTGCGCAATCACGTCTACCTTCATGCGATCAAGCACGGACTGCCGCTCCCCATCGGAACCCAGGACTCGTCGCTCTTTGACACGCGGGACGATGACAGCGATGACGGCGGGCCGCAAGCCACAGAGGTCAGCGCCCGCTCGCTCGACGAGTTCTCCCAAGTCGCGTCCGATGGCTATGCCCTGCTGAAGCACGAGCATGGCGGCGACTTCGAATGGCTCCGCCCCGACCTGTTCGCCGACGAACTCGCCGCACACCTCAGGCAGGACTCCGAGCGGCTGTTCTCCATCCTTACGCTTGCAGGGGATTGGCGGCCGGAAAAGGACGAGAAGCTCGCGGAGCTTCACAAGCTCCTCACCCGGAAGCATCCCGCCGAGAAGGTGATCCTCTTCTCCCAGTTCGCCGACACCGTCAATTATCTGCGCGACCAGTTGCAGGCGAGAGGTCTGAACAAGTTTGCGGCGGTCACCGGGGACACCGATGATCCGTCTGCGTTCGCCAGACGTTTCAGCCCTGAATCCAACCAAGCGGCAGGCGCCGTCTCCGCCGCTGACGAGCTGCGGGTCATCGTCGCCACCGATGTCCTCAGCGAGGGCCAGAACCTGCAGGACGCCGCCATCATTGTCAACTATGACCTGCCCTGGGCCATCATCCGGCTCATCCAGCGCGCCGGTCGCGTGGACCGCATCGGCCAGAAGGCGGAAGAGATCCTGTGCTACTCCTTCATCCCCGCCGATGGCGTGGAACGCGTCATCCGGCTCCGCTCTCGGGTCCGCCAGCGCCTCCACGAGAATTCCGAGGTCGTCGGCACGGACGAGACCTTTTTTGAGGACGAAAAGCACGACGACCTTGTGCGCGATCTCTTTACTGAGAAATCGGGCATCCTCGACGATCCGGCGGACGACGAGGTCGACCTCGCTTCGCTCGCTTACCAGATCTGGAAAAACGCCTGCGATTCCGAC
>Ga0194125_10011829_pt1 | contig 11606 bp, 4 predicted proteins | sample TA2KigC250mmetaG_FD_148626 | JGI IMG/M metagenome (GOLD analysis project Ga0194125, IMG submission 148626) | Freshwater microbial communities from Lake Tanganyika, Tanzania - TA2015034 Kigoma Deep Cast 250m | ecosystem: Environmental > Aquatic > Freshwater > Lake | place: Tanzania: Lake... | reverse complement strand
GGATTGGGCGAAGATTCCAAGTGGGCGGAAAAGTTCAACGGCAGCAAATTCGTTTCGGTTGTTTGCAGGGCTCTCCATCTCTCCAGCAAAGCTGTGAGGCGAGCGTCGCGTTCGCCGGTCTGCTTGATGGCGGGCAACTGCCAGACCATCCGGCTCTCCTGCAAGAATGAAAAGGCAATCTCCGGATAAGCTAAAGCCGCCAATGTAAGATAATGCTGCACGTGGGAGCGTTCTGTCTCTTCGCTGCGGAGAAACTTTCGACGCGCCGGCAAGTTGAAAAACAATTGCCTGACCTCGACGCAGGTGCCCGTGGCGCAGCCGGCCGCCTTAACTTCCAATATCTTTCCGCCATGAATGACAACCTGTGTGCCTTCGGGAGTTGTTTCGTCGCGCTCCCGCGTCGTCAAAGTCATCCGGCTGACACTGGCGATGCTTGGCAAGGCTTCGCCGCGGAAGCCCATCGTGCTGATCGAAGCCAAATCGTCGCTTGTTCGAATTTTGCTCGTGGCATGACGTTCCAAACAGAGCAGGGCATCGTCCCGGCTCATCCCGAGGCCGTCATCCGTCACGCGAATCAAACTGCGGCCGCCGGCCTGAGTTTCGACGATGATTCGACCAGGCTGGGCATCAAGCGCATTTTCCACCAACTCCTTGACCACGCTGGCGGGACGCTCGACTACTTCACCGGCGGCCACTTGGTTGGCCACCTGTTCCGGCAAAAGGCGAATCCGATTCATGAGCGACGCGAGCGCGGAAGGGAAAACGAGAAAATCGCTCCACGTCCCGGGGCGTTTCGCGCCTGAATACGGCCGCGATGATCCTCCACAATCCTCTTCGCAATCGAGAGGCCCAAGCCTGTTCCCTGGGCTTTGCCGTAAGAGGCGAAGGCTTCGAAAAGCCGCGGCGCTATCTCTGGCGCAATGCCACTGCCTGTGTCTTCAATCTTCGTCGTAATGTCGTCATCGGTCACCAGGAAGCGGAGCGTGATCTTGCCGCCCTGTGGCATCGCATCCGTGGCGTTGTGAATCAGATTCGCAAAAACATGCTGAAGGCGGGTGGGATCGAACAGGAGCGCTATTTGAGGTGGTTCATTGGCGCATTCCAGAGCAACGGAGTTATCGGCCAGATCGGGTTTAATTTCCTCGACGAAGTGCCGGACGAAAGTGCCGTAATTTGTTTGAGCTGGTATCACGGCGTTTTGAGAGCCGCGTGTGAATTCGAGCAATTCGTTAATCATGTCGCTCAGCCGGTCGACTTGTTTGCGAATCCGGCTGCGGGCCATTTGCCGCAAGGCGGGAGCGGCGCTTTCCATGCCAGCCAAATCAGCGGCAATGCCGATCACGTTCAGCGGGTTCTTAAAATCATGCACGCTCGACCGGGCAAAGCGGCCGACCAACGCCAGCCGTTCCGCTTGCAGCACTTCCTGGATGTAACGGCGGTTGAACTCGCGCAAGCGCCGGCTGAATTCCCGCGTCAGACTCACAGCCAGCGTTGGGGAACTTTCTAAGAGCCGCAAAATGTCCAAGCGGGGAATGTAATAGACCTCGGTGCTTTCTTCCGCGGTCCCTGTTGCTGAGCGCGGCTCATTATCAAGCACGGCCATCTCTCCAAAAAAATCCCCGGGCGCAACGTGAGAAAGAGTGCGTCGCTCCTCTTGATTAACCAGGGCCGAGATGCGCACTCGTCCGCTCCTCACCATATAAAGGCCATCGCCCGCTTCTCCTTCGGTAAAGATAGTTTGTTCGGATTTGAAACTTTGCACCTTGACCGCATTTCTGAGGACTTGCAGCTCCGCCGCTGACAACCCGCCGAAGAGTTTGCTGGTTTCGAGGACAACCATGGCCAAAGTCTAAGTAAAAACGCCCTTCGGTAAAGGAGATATAGCGTTTGTCGAAACAGATTTCCGGAAGGGCAGCACAACCTGCTGGTTGGCTGGAAGCGCAGCAGCGCTTCCCCAGGGTTTGGACATTTTGGTCACGGCATTGTCGATCTTGTGACCAAGACCACGAGCTTCTCCCGAAGGGAGAAATTGATCGACTGGAACGAAAACGTGGCCTGGACACTCTCGCTGAGCAAAAGACGCTCGACCCGTATGATGGGCTCTTTACTCTCGATTCTTCGTGATGGCCCAGCCCAGTCGAAACTGACGCATTACGGAGGCAACCAATTTCTCTGACTTCTCTGTTGTGAAGCGGCAATCGGATTGCTAGTTGTAAGGCAAGCATATGATTTTAGAGAGTCTTTGGTCTCCAACGGAATCTCTCAATTCCGCAGGAAAAATCAGGAGAGATAACATATGAAGCACATTGTGATTATTGCCGTCATGAGCATCATCATGACCAACACCTTCGCAGCGGTCAAAATCGACGGAGCACTCTCCGAGCCCGAGTGGAAAAACGCGCAGAAATTCACATTTAAAGCCGGTGACCCGTCCTTTGATGTGACTGCGCTCGTCTTGTGGGACGAAGCATATTTTTACTTTGCGTGTACGATGCCTGACCCAACCGTGGAAGGCAAACACAAGTCCGGCATCCAGCCTGTCTGGGAAGACAACGGCATCGAATTCTATCTGGAAACGGATCAGGCAAAGTTTGAAGGCAGGTCGGACAAGAGCTTTCAGTTATTGTTCAGCGCCGCGGGAGCGTACAACGATACAAGCGGCAAAGGGCAAGGCGGCAACGGTGATTATGATTTCGCCTGGGACAGCCGCATTGAATATGCCGTTGCTCTAGAGCCGGGCACCACGCTCAACAATGACAATGACCAAGACAAAGGATGGCGCGTGGAAGCTCGCCTTCCGTGGTCGGACATGAATGTCAACGGCCGCACCCTCCGAAATATGGCCATGGGTTGGAATGTGCTCTACGTCAATCGAGATGGCGGAACTTCAACGGCGTTTTCATGGTCGCCGGATGTCACGGGTTTTGCCAATAACCACATCGCGAGCAATTGGGGCAAGATTACTTTTGTGCAGGGCTATGTTCCGGTTGCGCCTCCCGTTATTGAATATGTCAACGTTGGCAATCCGGGCAACAAGGCCGACGCGCCCCAGCAAGGCGGACAGTTCGGCGCGGTCGGTTATGCCTATCAGATCGGCAAGTTCAAGGTAACCGTCGCTCAATACGCAGCCTTTCTCAACGCGCGAGCCGCAAGCGATCCGCATGGTCTGTTCAACGAAAACATGGAGATCACCCGCGAGGGAGGGGACGGCAGTTACACTTACACAGTGCAAGCGGGGAAGGCGAATCGACCTATCCGCTGGGTAGAACCTGTCGATTGCCTTCGGTTCTGCAATTGGCTGCACAATGGCGGGCAAGCAAACAGTGACACAGAGACTGGCGCCTACCGTTTTTCGACGCCCGAAACGCCAGGCCCGCGCAGCGTCGGCGCCAAGGTATTTTTGCCGACCGAGGATGAGTGGTATAAAGCGGCCTACTATGATCCCACCAAAGGCGGCACAGGCGGTTACTGGAAGTTCGCAGTCAAAGCTGACGATACCGTGGCGGACCTGCCACCGGGTGGCCCGCGCTCTGCCAACTTCGATGCCGTGAATCGCGATGACGGCGGCACCACGGACGTCGGAGCGTATCGATCAGCCAGCAGTTACTACGGCACTTTCGATCAAACTGGCAACGTCTGGGAATGGCTTGAACCGGCGTCAGCCGCGCCGGACATGAGCCGTCGCCGAAGCGGATCCTGGGAAAACGCCATCGGACGCCTCTCCAGCGACCAAACCGGGGTCAGCGCGTTGGGTGTGGGAGGCACCCAGCATCAAGGCTTCCGAGTTGGCGCAGCTGTTGGCATTGTCCAGCCGCGCCCGACCCTCACCATCACACGATCGGGGGACAACCTCGAAATAGTCTGGCCAGCTGGAGCTAGGCTGGAGAGCGCCACTGCCGTGCAAGGTCCATGGTCGGCCGTTGCGAACGTCTCAAGTCCACTTCGTCTTAAGCCTGATGCCGCGCGGCGCTTTTATCGATCGAGTCAGTGAGAAGAACAGCCAAGGCAATCGTTGGCATTCTCAGTATCTGGCCGGGACATCGTGATCACCTTTAGCGGAACGTTGGAAGCTTCAACGAGCGTTACCGGCGGTTGGACGAGTCTCGGCACTTCAGGCCGCGTAACGATCCCGTTGGCGCAAGCCACGGAGCGGACACGCTTCTTCCGCGCTAGACAATAATCTAATCTAAATCTGGAAAACTCGCAGAGCCCGGCGGCCTTGAAGTCGCCGGGCTCTTATCATTTCGCGCGCGTCGCGGTCGCAGCGGGAATGATCCTGAAAGCGGCGGTTCAAACCACGAAAGACACGAAAAACACGAAATAAATAAGAAGAGCTTCAGTAAGTAGGCGGCTTCACTCACCGGGTGAATTCCGTGGAATTGGCAATTGATTCTTGTTTCGTGTTTTTCGTGGTCATTACGGCAGTCGCAGCGGCATGATTGGATCAGGCAAGATTCTGCACACGCGCTTTCAAATCGCGAATGGCCACGGCTTCGGCCCATTTGTTGAGCGGATAGGATTTGCTGCCCGGACGCACAATGAAAGCGCGTTTCAACTTCAAGTCGAAATACTCTGCCTTGTCTCTGCCTTGTCTCTGCCTTGCGCCCGCCAGCGAATTGCCTTGCCAGCGTCGTCTTGCCACGCTGGCGCGGGCCCAGCAGCAATACCACGGGATCGGAGCGAAAGCGCGCTTCAATTCGCGCGAGCAATTCGAGCTGGTTTGGCACATCCCCTTCGGGATCCGTGTCCATCTCTGGTTCAATTGCGTTTGTTAGGAGGGATGCTCAAATTGCAATGCATAAGGAACCGGCTTCCGGTGTGCAGCGGTTCTCGTTTTGGGCGCGTCACTCCGTGCGCGCCGAAACAGAGCCGGGAAACCAAGCAACGCAACCAGCAGACAGGAATGTCTGCTCTACGGACTATGGGCCAGCGATCACGTAGTTCAAAACGATGTCGGCGCCTTCGGTTTTGATGGCGGCGATTCGTACTGTGGGTGTTCCTCCAGTTCCGCTGGAATACCGGAGCCGATAGAAGCGAGCGGACTCATTGCGCGAGACGCGGATCGTGTTGTTCGCCGAGTTCACCGTGGCATTCGAGACGAGCGTGTACGGCCCAGCCACCTTCGCGGCAGACTCGAGCTGAACCGCCGCGCCCGGCGGCACTGCAAGGTACGCTTTGATCGCTTTTGCGTTGTTTGGATCGTTGATCAAAATGCGTTCGCCGGTAGCGGCATCGAGGGAAAACAACTCCGCGTAAGCATCCCCGCCGCGTTCGTACCAGAGCATCCGAAATGGGTAAAGGCCCGCTTCCGTCACAACAAAATCAAAGGTTTGGCTGGCTGTGCCTCCGTTGCGGTGGGCTAGAACGGGCTCCTTGTCATTTGGGCTTCGGCCCGAAGAAATCTTGTAACCATCGTCAGTTACCACTCCAAAACGGCGCACGCCGGCCGGCAACTCCAGCCAGGCTTGAATTTCCACCGCGAAATCATCTGTTCCGTTGAGACCTTCCTCGAGTCCCGGCACGAGCGTTTCGTCGGGGAAGAAGCCGGACGTCCGCGAGTCTTGGGCATAATTGATCACTTGCGCGACAACATTTGTGTCCATGACATTTGGGACTGACGCATTGGCTAATTGGTCTTCGGCGCGCTGGAGGTCATTGGCCAAGCCTGAGCCAGCCGCGGCTTGGACGACGCGCACTTTAAACCCGCGTTGGGCTCCCGGGGCAGCCCTTCGGTTTGCGGGATCAAGCGCTTTGTAATTCACGACAAAGTTCCATTGGTTGGTGATCTCGACATCGAGGTTATCTTTGAAGCTGATTCGCGCGATGTTAGTGGCTCCGGACTTGGGCAAAGGAGAAATGATGTAATCAACCGTTGCCCCAGTGGCGTCGCCGGTGATCTTTGGCGTAACGGCCTGGCCGTTGAGTTCCAAGCGAATCGTGTCCGCGCGCACCGATGTGTCCTGGTTTCGAATGGCTAGATTGATCGCCGGAGCGACCGTTTCGACTGCGGCGCCGGGCGCCGGCGAAAGTGAACTGATCGTCGCTCGCTGCAGGCCGGCATCCGCAACAGGAAGGAAGATCAGGTAATTCTGATAGCGTGCTCCATCCGCTGGATCAGCGGTAACTTGGCGGAGCCGCAGCGTTGCAAGGCCAGAAAGGCGAACGACAATTTTGTTGCGGCCGGCGCCGTCGGTGAGTGCGAAGTTCCGATATTGAAAACCGGTGCGCTCGCCGAGGAACGAACCGAGAATTCGCGTGGTTTGATCAGGTTGACTGGCATTGCCACTGACCAATTCAAGCACGCTCTCGCCGGTGGCCAGGTTAGCGAGGGCTTGGCGGAGATAGATTTCGTACGAACCGGCTGGGAAAGTCCGCGTATAGTTAAGCCACTCTCCAGCGGCAATGTCGCCTGCGTCATAATCAAAAACACTGGCGTCTGTTCCACCGGCTCTTGTGAATCGCCCACGCGGGTTATCGCGTGAATGCTGCATCCGCACAGGATCGTTGGGACGGTAAAGAGTGTCCTGGGCGCGTGGCGCAGTGCGTGTTTCGTTGAAGTCCACTCCTTGCGCGCCCGTCTGCAAGCTGTAACCGTTGTTCTGCGGGCCGCTCCCTTCGGCCAATGGAACCGGATTATCGATGAACTTGCCGGCTTCGAAATTGTAGTCCTCGATCTCGATAGCAAAATTGCTTTCGGCGAACGTATCAAAGTAGAGCGGCTGGCTGGCGGTCACGCCATTGGCATCCTCCGCGGTTAGCGTGGCGCTATAGTTCACATTCGCCGACAACCCTCCCAAAGTTGCGGTCTTGGCCGCGCCAGTGGTTGCAATCGTCAGTCCATTGGCGGTGGTGAATTTCGTCCCGTTCAAAGTCACCGAAATCTTGTCGTCGCTCAGCGGCTTGTCGTCGGCGACTTTGAAAGAGATCCGGGTCGAAGCGGGCAGGAAGCTGGCGAATTCCGACGGCGTGACTTCGGAAATCAAGGGCGGTGTGTTCGCAGCTGCGGGAGGCGCTGCAACAATCGCGTTGTCGTAAAAAACGCGGTAAGGATCTTCGGGCGCGTTGCGGTCGAAATCCGCGTAGCAATAAAGAGTAAAGTACCCGCCGGTGATAAATGGCGCAGCAGGATTGTCCTGGCCTGCCGCGAAGACATCGGCTGCGGGTGTGTCCACGACAGTTCGTTCCCAGAGCACCGCATTATTATTCGCCTTGTCCAACACCTTGCCATTGATGGTCACGCTGCCATTCTGAGCCGTGAGCGCCAGGACCAGCGTGATGTTGTCATTCTTTAACTGAGCGGTGGGGCCATCATCGGCGACAAAGTATTTGTTGATCCCTTTCGTGAGGAGCGCATCGGTCGTCGATTTGGCCAAGCCATATCCTTCGAGTGTTCCAGCCGAATTAGCGGTCGGGAGGAAAGCCAGCACCGCGAATGAGTCTTTGGCGCCGGCCTGCACGACGTCCGCCCGAAATTCAAGCCGCTCGCCCTCTTTCAAATCGAACACACGGGACGTTTTCTGGCTGCCGGTGAAGATGGCTCGTCCGGCGGGAGGCAGTTCAAACTGGAATTGACCGCCGGTTTCTTTGGGCAAGCCGAAGCCGGGAACGAACGTGAAATCTTTCCAATCGGTCTTGGTATTGTCATCGAAGTTGTCGAGGACGGCGCTGTCGGTCACGAACACCTGGGCATTGTCATAAAAGACGCGGTAAGGATCTTCCGGGGCAGCGCGGTCGAAATCCTGATAGCAGTAGAGCGTGAAATAGCCGCTCGTGATGAATGGAGCGGCCGGGCTGTCCTGGCCGGCGGCCAGCACGTCGGCGGCTGGAGTATCCACCACCGTTCGCTCCCAGAGCAGCGCGTTCTTGTTCGCCTTGTCGAGAGCTTTGCCGGTGACGATGACATTCCCGTTTTGAGCGGTGAGCGCAAGGACCAGCGTGATGTTGTCGTTCTTGAGTTGTGCTGAAGCGCCGTCATCAGCGACGAAGTAACGGTTAATGCCCTTGGTTATGAGCACGTCCGTGGTGGATTTGGCGAGACCGTAGCCGGAAAGTGATCCGATGGTGCTGGCGGCAGGAATGAAAGCGAGCACTGCGAATGAATCTTTCGCGCCGGCTTGCTCGACATCCACGCGGAACTCGATGGTTCGGCCTTCTTGCAACGTGAAGACTTCGGAACTCTTCTGGCTGCCGGTGAAAATGGCTTTGCCGGCGGGGGGCAATTCGAAACGAAATTGTCCGTTCGATTCCGCAGGCAACCCAAAGCCGGCCACAAAGCTGAAGTCTTTCCAATCCGTCTTGGTGTTATCGTCAAAATTGTCGAGGACGCGAGCGGGGACGGCTGTGCTGCACAACATGCCGAGAATGGTGAGATAGAGGCTGAACGCGCTTGGGATTTTCGATGAGTGTTTCATATTTCACGCTGGAAGCTTGTCACGAGGTTACGCCGGAAACACTGATGATTCTCGCGCCTGGAGTCAATCCTTCGATTTCCATGTCGATTAAGAATGCGCGCAAGGTTGCGACCCAAGTGCGGCCGTTCAATAGCGGAGCATATTAGGAGCGCGGATGCCGACATCCGCGCGCTGGCACAATCACCGAGGCACTCGCGGATGTGGGCATCCGCGCCCCTATCTGCTCGAGTATTGCCGAACTTGCCAGAATCCAGATAGTCACCGATGTCACACGACTGAACTCAATTCGTAACCGATAGCGCGGATTTTTAACTAGCGTCGCGCCGGGGTTTTGCGGTAAGAGAGGAGCACAACGGAACGAACGGACCGAGGAAACCTATGAATAAACGAATGAACCGAATACTGCCCGTGACCGGCACTTCCTTTGCCCTTTGCTCGCTTGCCGTCTCTTTGCAAGCGCAGCCCACCGGCCAATGGGACTTCAATAGCGGCAATCTAACCGCGACCACGGGCGGCGCGCTTCAATATGGCGATGGCGCAACGGGCGCCACGCAACAATCGACTCAGTTCGGGACAACAACAGCGCTTACGATTCCCGACATTGGCGGAACGGCCGCGCAGGTCATGAGATTCTCGACCAACGGCGCTGGGTTCCTGATGCCAACGCCCGCCGCAGCGAATGGCGGCGGCGGGTTGGTCAACGATTGGACCATTGTCATGGACATTCTCTTTCCGGCCGCATCGGATGGAAAACCCCGCGCGTTGATCGATGCCGATGGCGGTCTGATCGATGCCGATGCTGAATTTTTCGTCAATGCGGACAATGGCATCGGCAACAAAGGCCAATCGTTCGGCAAGATTCTTCCTAATACCTGGCATCGCGTTGGGTTTGTCGTCGATGGAACGGCCGGCGCGATTCGATCGTACATCGATGGCAATGAAGTGGGCGTTCGCAAGGTCGCGAATCTGGTCGATGGCCGGTTCGCTTTGACGCCGGGAGGCACGGCGGCGCTGTTCGCGGACAATAACGACGAGCGAGCGATTGGTTACGTAAACAGCATTCAGCTCCGCAATGTTGCTTTGACGAAGGCGCAAATGCGCGCGCTGGCTGGCCCAACGGCTGCCGGTGTTCCGCAAACGCTTCCGCCTGTTCCTTCCGCGATTGAGCAATGGATACCGCGCGGCGAGTTCGCCAGCCGCACCACGCCCGTCGGCGCGATCATCGCCCCCGGAGATACCACGATCCAGGACAGCACAATTTCGTTAACGTTGGACAATCAAGCGCTGGCGAATCGAACCGTGACGCGTGGAGGCGGCCTAATCACCGTTCAGAAGGATGCCGGCGCGCTCTCAATTGGCGAACATACTTTGATCCTGCGTTACACCGACAGTCTGGCTGGCGCGAAGAGTTTTACGAACAAGTTCACCGCCGCATTGTTCTACGAAGATTTTGAAGGGTTAACCCTTAAACCTCGCAAAGACGAAAGTAACGCGGCGACTGAACCGTTCGAGAAAGCCTGGACTCATACGCCTCCTACCGGTTGGTCGATCGACAACAGCCAATTCAAGGCCACGCAAATCACACCCGACAATCCCGACGACGACGGAGATGGCTACGCCGATCTCGATGGGCGCACGGAATGGGCGGGCTGGAGCTTCGCGAACAAGGATTTCTGGATCGCAGCGGACAACCAAACGCGCGACCAGTTTTCGTTGGGGCAGGGGACGCTGGCGATTGCCGATAACGACGAATGGGATGACATGACCCACTTGAAAGGCTTCTTCAATTCGTTTCTCAAGACGCCACCCATTTCGCTTGCAGGCATTGCTCCCAACACAGCCTTCCTCTCATTCGCTTCGAGTTGGCGGCCTGAAGCGCAGGATGACTCGTCTGCCGACGATTCTACGACCGGTTTTCCCGCCGGACCGAACGGCGAAAAAATCAATAATCAAACGGCGCTTGTCACCGTTAGTTTCAATGGCGGCGCCGAGACGCAAATCCTGAAGTGGGACTCGATCTCCGGCAGCCCAACTTTCCATCCTGACCGGCAAAGCGAAGCGGTGTTGTTGCAGTTAAACAATCCTGCCAATGCGACGAATGTGGTCATCAAGTTTGGCATGGTCGAGGCCGCGAACGATTGGTGGTGGGCGATTGACAATGTCGTGGTGAACGCGGGCGCAACCGCGCCGATCATTGCCAAGCAGCCGCTGAACCTCGAAGTTGCGGAAGGCCAAGCCGCTTCGTTGGAAGTTACAGCCGCTGGCACTGGCTTGAGTTATCAGTGGTTCAAAGGGCAAGGGACTGCGAAGACGGCGGTTGCGGGCGCAACCAGCGCGGCCTATTCACTGGCGTCCGCGAAGGTTGCCGATTCCGGCTATTATTCGGTTGAAATTAAGAACTCGGTCGGGACCGCCACCAGTGCTCTCGCACAGCTCACTGTCTTGCCCTCGACGGCCGGGCGTTTGATTCTGTTGGATGAAAACTTCGACAGTCTCCCCCTGGGTCCGAACGTCGATGAAGCGAAGGCGGGCGCGCAAGTGTGGACAAAGACAGCTCCGGCAGGGTGGATGATTGATGATTCGGGTGTTCCCGGTGCAGGGACCGATCAGGATGGCGTGACCGAGTGGGCCGGGTGGAGTTTCGCTGACAATGATTGGTGGGCCAGCGTCGATGACCAACAGAGATCCGCGTTCACCAAAGCGAAAGGCGCAGCTGCTATTGCTGACAGCGACGAATATGACGACCAAGGTCATCCGGCCGGCAGTTATGCGACTTACCTCAAGACCAAGAGCATCTCGTTGCAAGGCGTGAAAGCTAACTCCGTGATTTTGAAGTTCGACTCGAGTTGGCGGCCCGAAGACCGGCAGACCGCGAACGTCAGGGTGACGTTTGACGGAGGCGCGCCGGTCGAGGTTTTGCGTTTCGAATCCCCGACGTCGAGCCCGAATTATCATCCCGACGCCACCAGCGAAAGCATTGTGCTGCCAATCAACAATCCGGCTGGAGCGCGCGAAATGACGGTGACGTTCGGTTACTTCGACGCCTCGAACAATTGGTGGTGGGCGATCGACAATATTCAGGTGCTGGGCGACAAGGCTGGAATCTTTTCCGAAGACTTCAATTCGTTGGCGCTTGGTCCGAATGTCGAAGAAGGCATCACCACGGGAAGTGGCGGCGCCAAGCAGAATGTTTGG
>Ga0194125_10011824_pt1 | contig 11610 bp, 11 predicted proteins | sample TA2KigC250mmetaG_FD_148626 | JGI IMG/M metagenome (GOLD analysis project Ga0194125, IMG submission 148626) | Freshwater microbial communities from Lake Tanganyika, Tanzania - TA2015034 Kigoma Deep Cast 250m | ecosystem: Environmental > Aquatic > Freshwater > Lake | place: Tanzania: Lake... | reverse complement strand
AATGTCACCCCGTAGCCTTATTGGCGTTAAGGCGCCGAAGTGACATTCCCGTATCTCATTGTTTCATAATGACTTACGACTACTGCGGTCCCACAAGATAGCGTTGTAGTACTAAAGGCGGAACTCCGAACACTCGTCACCACCGTGGTGGGTCACATGCAAGTGCCCTGTGTGCGGAACGCGGATGCTTGACGAACTCCGTCACGCCGCGTAACCTTCAGCCCATGGCAAGAGTCGGGCTCACACCAGATGCAACCAGGGGTTTTCGCTCCTGGCTTCCGTACGTCTGTCTTTTGACACTCCTCGCGACTGTGGCTGGAGCCCAGGTCCGCCACACCCACGGCCTGCTCGCGGAAGGGACCGTATGGGAGAACCCCTATTACATCATCGACTCGGGCGTCGCAGGCCCAACGCTTCTGCTCACCGCGGGCCTGCACGGCAATGAGCCCGCCGGTTACTGGGCCGCCGAACAGATTCGTCACTGGCCCCTCGCACGGGGCCGGCTGATCGTCGTCCCCAGCGTTCAGCGTTATTTTGGGGACAGTCACCTATTATTCTGTGGGGATGAAGGGGTCAGGCTTTGGGGGATACCGGGGAGACAGTTCCCTATGTTTCTGTTGACGCGGGCCGGCGCGGAGCGGTAGACTCCTGGGATGCCCAGGTTCGCCAGAGCGATGGCGGTGGGCTGTGCCCATCATGTGCCGCAGCACGGGAACAACCGCCAGGACGTGTTCTTCGTGGACGACGACCGGCGGGTGTACTTGGAGTTGCTCCAGGAACAGGCCGCAAAGTACGGCTTGGAAGTCTGGGCCTATTGCCTGATGAGCAACCACGTCCATCTGGTGGCGACGCCGCAGGCGGAAGAGTCGCTCGCCCAGGCGATCGGGCGGACCCACTTTCGCTACGCGCGATATGTCAACCGTCTCCACCGGCGCAGCGGCCATCTGTGGCAGGGACGGTTCTACTCGTGTGCGCAGAACCGGCGGCATTTGTGGCTGGCGTTGAAATACGTGGAACGGAATCCCGTGCGGGCGAAGCTCTGCCGCCGGGCGTGGCAGTACGCCTGGTCCAGTGCGGCCGCGCACACCGACCCGAAGGTCGAATCGGGATGGTTGAACCTGCCCCGCTGGTACCAGGAGATGTCGGCGGCGGTGTGGCGGAAGGAACTGACGGAGGGCCTGACGGACAGCGAAGTGGCCCAGATTCGTCTACGGACCCACACCGGGCGGGCGTTGGGCAGTGACAGTTTTGTCAGTAAGCTGGAGACCGTGCCCGGGCGCCGGCTGCGGCCCCTGCCGGTGGGCCGGCCCCGCAAGGATCCGGCCGACGCCGAACGCCTGAAAGGAGCGCGAAAATAGGGGACTGTCCCCAGTATCGGACGATACGACGCAGCTTCTGTGGGTTTGCCCGTACACGTACCTGTGGCGTGTGATAGCGCTCACGCATCCTCTCAATGGGGTTCCTGAATAGCGCCCTCAAGCTCGTAGCGATAGGCATAGCCGCAGAAGCGCGGGCGGCGGTTTCCGGCCACGCCGGGGAGAACGCAAAGGCGACCTTGCCGGAGATGGCTCAACCGGCCGGAAGCCAACGCCGATAGGGCTGTTTCGGTCTGACTAACTACGTGCAGGGCGTTTTCCTTCCAGAGCTGTTGCCAGTGGCTGATCTTGGGTTTTATGAGCGCCGCCGCCGTGCGATAGAACTCCTCCATCGCGGACGGGCCCTCGCTCGCGAACTTTTCTCTAAGTTGGTTAAAGCCGATCACCGCCAAGTCGCGGCGATGAAAGGCCGCTTGGTCGCTGGCCGTGCTGTCGCCACCCGTTGCCGGAGCGAGAGTGGCGGCTTGGTTGTAGAGAGTCGGATCGGCCATGATGTCGGGACTGAAGCTCAACACGAAGTCACCGGCTTCCGGCAGGCCCGCATTCTGCATGATGATCAGGATCTCCAGTAGTCCATCCCGATTGACCAGACGATGAAGCACTCCCGGGGTGAACCACACCAGGCGACCGGGTTCGAGCATCACTTCTTTGAAGCCTTCGCAGCTCAGGGTCTGGACTGACCCCTGGCCCTTGAGCACCACGTAGGCTTCTGTGCAGGCGAGATGCAAATGGGGAGAGCCACCTCTGATCCCATCAGGGCTTGCCGTGTCGTAGACCTTCAGATTGGTGATACCCACGGCACCGGGCAGGTGCGGAATGACCACCTTGCTTTTGGTGTCCGCACTTGCACTTTGCGCGCGAACCTCACTGGCCACGATCGTCCCGGCGGCGGTCAGCACCGATTGCCTGAGGAACTCGCGCCGCCCAACGGCCACGCGCCCAGAAGTGACTTCGCTCGCAAGAGAGACACCATTTGGTGCATCTTTCATGGCTACCCAACCCTCAACCTTTCGGACGGAAACGCATTTGACCGACTACAAACGCACGTGTTCCTCACAGCTCGGTCGCAACCAAACGCAATTGTACGAGCCGACACGGACTCAGGCAACACTAAACGCTGGCAGATCGTTTGCGCTCCTCGCCGTGCTCAGCCTCTGCGCCTGCGGTATGTGGAACTGACGGTGGCCGCCCGGGACGAGGGGCGGGCCGCGGAGTCTCAACCGAGACGCGGCCAGGCCACGTCGCTCTGCCAGTCCCTTGAGCAAACCGACGTTGGTGCAGATGGAACGGGGTGGCGGAGGAGTCCAAACGGTCGCGAGGCAGCCGGCGTCTTTGACAGGATCTCGTCCAAAGACGCAGCCCTATTGGGATATCAGTAGACCGGTCTTACCAGCGTCGGGGGATCAAGCGCGTGCCAAACGCGCGTGCCAGACATGTGCGTCTGGGCTACGGTTGGTCTTCGGCTGATCTACGCCTGATCTCCTAACTTCTTATTTGGCCTTCATTAACCGTCTTCTGCCAAGGACTTACGGACGGGGTCAACGTACTGGTTGAACTATGCCCCCCTCGCGGTCCCGGCTTGGATTGGCGCCCAAGCGCGTGGATTCGGTATGGGTCGTCAGCAGAATGTGGCTCGGAGACGGTATGGCCAAGAGCCCGTCATTTTCCCGCCGCGAGAGAGCGTATCAGCCGAAGGTCGAGCGTGCCCTTCGCACCCCAACCTTTCTGGCCCGCTGGTATTTGGGGCCGGAACTGCTCGTACGAAGAGAAGGCTTGTTCTGCCAGATCATCGGTCTCGAACGCAGTTGCGAGCGTCCTCATCGCGTGTTTCGCGGGCGTGTCCTTTCGGCGGGCCTGCGTGAAAAGGTTCTGTTGAGGGAGTATCGTCAGCGGTGGCCGGCAAGCCTCATCAGATGGGCGGCGCGCGTCGGAGACTGCCTGGGTGAGCCGGCGAAACCAACTCTGTGGAGAACCGCTGATGAATGTCAGAACCCCCGCGAAGGTCCCAACACCCCTTTGCCTCGCACGACGCCAGTTCGATCAATGGCGTAAGCAGCAGCGAGGCCGTAAACGACTGCCCCGAGAGTTTTGGGCCAAGGCAGTGACGCTCGCCCGAGAACACGGGATCAACAAGACCGCCCGCGCGCTGGGCTTGAAGTACGAGTCGCTCAAGAAGCACCTCGAAGCGACGCCGCCGGCGGCATCGGGTCCGGCGGCGGCCGGGCCTGAGTTCCTCGAGCTTCTGCCTCGGACGGTGGTTCCCTCATCTCTGGAGTGCACGATCAGGTTGGAAGACAGCCGGGGCGGGAAGATGCGGATGCATGTGAAGGGGGCCAGCATAGCCGATCTGGCGTCCTTTGCACGTGGCTGGCGGGACGGGCAGGCATGATCCAGGTGACGCCCCAGATGCGGATTCTGGTGGCCGTCGAGCCGGCGGACTTCCGCAAGGGGATCGACGGGCTGGCCCGTGTGTGTCGCGAGACCCTTCGCCAGGATCCCTTCAGCGGTTACGTGTTCGTGTTTGGCAACCGCTGCCGCAAGGCGATCAAGATTCTGGTCTACGATGGACAGGGGTTCTGGCTGTGCCAAAAGCGGTTGTCCAAGGGCCGGTTCCCCTGGTGGCCACCGCAAGCGTCCGCAGCGACCGAGGCCCTGGAGGCGCACCAACTGACGGTCCTGCTGTCGGCGGGCAACCCGGCGGCGGCCCAAGGGGCTCCCCCTTGGCGTCGGGTGGATGTGGGAGCATAAGCCAGCAAAGGGTGGGTCTTCTGCGAGAGGGTTGAAGTCCAGGCCCACCGTTGTCCGATAATGAGAGATTGCGGTGTATCAGACAGGATGTGGGGTGGACGATGGGCCACCTTCGAAGGATCAAGAGAGCATGCCGGGGTCAGCCTCCAGGGGCGGCCCAGCCACAGGCCGATGGCCCCGCGGAACGCATCGACTTGGACCGGAGCGAGCTGGAGGCGATCCTAGAGCGTGCGAAGACCGCCCTGAGTGAGGAGGAATACACCAGACTGCACGCGGCGGTCGAGACGCTGGCGTTCTTGACCCAGGAGTTGGAGAAGAAGCACGTGTCCCTCCAGCGGCTCAAGCAATTGCTCTTCGGGGCCACGACAGAGACGACCCGCCGGGTGCTCCAACGTGTTATGGACGACGCCGGACAGAAGAAGGATTCCGAGCGTCCCGACGTGGCAGGAGGCCAGGAGACCTCGTCGCCGTTATTTTGGGGCAGGCACGAATGGCACTGCCGTGAGTTTCCCGTCGCATGAGGACACAAACTCCCCGGCGGGCATGCAGAGCATCATGTCCCTTGGTCTCCGGCAGGAAAAATCTTGCCTCTCCCCGCCAGAATCGTATCATGGTTTCGGCCTTCCTTAGCCGATATTGTTCGTGGCCCTCCTTGGCTTGGCTTCGCATAAAAACCAAGGAGGGCTTTGTCATGCATAGCCTATCAGCATCCCCCGCACGTGGCAAGAGCGACTTTGCCGCCGCTTGGGCCCACGCGATCACCTGATCACCTGGACGCGGCCGAAGAAACCGGCCTGGATGTCCCAGGAGCAGTACGACCAGATCCCCGAGACCCTCACGCTACGCGAGGTCCAATTCCAGGTGACGGTCCCCGGCTACCGGGCCCAAACCCTCACCATCATCACCACCCTGACCGATCCCAAGACCTATTCCCGCCAGGATATCGCGGAATTATACGGCTTCCGGTGGAATGTGGAACTGGATATTCGCGCCATCAAGCAGACGCTGCATTTGGACCACGCCCGGTGCAAGACCCCCGCGATGGTCCGGCGGGAACTGTGGGTGACGTTATTGGCGTACAATCTGATCCGCAAAGTGATCGCCACCGCCGCCGCGGTGCACCACAAGCAGCCGCGGCAACTGGGCTTCACGCGGGCCTGCCAAAGCATTTTGGCGTCCTGGATGCTCTTGGCGACGGGGGCCTGCCGGGACGTGCGCGGCCTCTACGAGATGCTGTTGGCCCAGATCGCCGCGAACGAGGTGGCCAACCGGCCCGACCGCATTGAGCCACGCGTCCTCAAACGGCGGCGCCACCGCTACCCGCTGATGCAACGGCCCCGCGCCGCATTGCGCGCGGAACTCACGAAAACCTAACTCTGGGCCAGCCAAGGGGTTGCGCACGGCAGTGCCATTCGAGAAATCCCTTGTTCTTCAATTCCCACACCATCGCCAGCTCCAGCAGGGTCCCGGTGCCGCCCGGCAGGACGACGTAGCCCTGGCCAAGTTGCACGAGCGTGCCCAGCCGCTCATCGAGCGAGCAGGCGGCGATCTCCCGCGTGACGAACTCGTTCGCGACACTGTTCTTGAACGCCGAGCACGTCACGCCGATCACCGTGCCGCCGACTTGGGCGGCGCCTTTGGCCGCCGCGCGCCTCGTGCCGCGATAGCCGCCATTGGCAATGGCGAACCCCGCCTCGGCCAGCGCCCGGCCGATCCCTTCGGCCAAGACATAAACCGGCTCCCCGGGCCGAGCCCGGCCGGTCCCGAACACGCTGACGACGATCTCATCCATGGGCTAAGGAAAAGGCAGAGCGACAAGGCAGCACCGCATTTCTCAAGTCCCGAGACTGTAGGGCAGAGATTGCTTCGTCGCTGCGCTCCTCGCAATGACATCGTCGGCGGTTGTCGCAATGACATGGCTGGCGGCTGTATGTCATTGCGAGCGAGGCTGGCCGAGCGCGGCAATCTACCCCTACAATCCTGGAACTTGCGACATGCCGTGCTGGAAAGCGAAAGCCCAGCCACGGCTGCCCGTTCCTTTTTACCTTCTCCTTTTTACTTTTTACTTTCTTGACGTGTGAAGTTCAGCAGGCCCGCGGCGAGCAGGATGTCGCGGTCGCGGGCGGAGAGCTCCAGCTTGCCCGTGAAGGCGAAGGAGCCGTCGGCTTTGCGGATCTCGACCTGGTCGCTGCCGCGGATCGCGCCGAGGAGGTCCTCGATCACCAGCTCGTCATTGGCCTGGAGCCGGTCGTAGTCAGCGGGGTCGGCGAAGCGGATCGGCACGATGCAGAAGTTGATCAGGTTCGCCCGGTGGATGCGCTCGATGCCGCGGGCGAGGACCGCCCGGACGCCCAGGTACATCGGGCACAGGGCCGCGTGCTCCCGCGAGGAGCCCTGGCCGTAGCTTTCGCCCGCCACGATGACGCCCGCGACGCCCTGGCGCTTGAGGCCCAGGGCCCGTTCGGCGAACGTGGGCCGGCCCGGCTCGCTGAAGCAGTTGAACACCACCTTGGCGTACTCCGGCACGTTCGAGCGGAGCTTCAGGTACGTCCCGGCGGGCATGATATGGTCGGTCGTGATCTTGTCGCCGCACTTGAGCAGGACCTGGCCGACCAGCCGCTCGGGCAGGCCCGGCGGGGCTTCCGGCACGACGATGGTGCGGCCGCGCAGGACCTCGGCCGTCTGGGCCTGCTCCGCCGGGAGGGGCGGCTCGATCATGCTGTCGTCGATCTGGAACTCGCGCGGCATCTTGACCTGCGGATACGCGACACTCATCTTCTGGGACAGGTCGCGCGGGTCGGTGATCGTGCCCGTGAGCACGGAGGCGACCGCCGTCTCGGGACTGACGAGGTAGACCTGGTCGTTCTTGGTGCCGCTGCGGCCGGCGAAGTTGCGGTTGAAGGTCCGCAGCGTCACCGTGCCGTCGGCGGGGGAGAAGCCCTGCCCGATGCAGGGTCCGCAGGCGGATTCGAGGATGCGCGCCCCGGCGGCGATCAGGTCCGCCAGCGCCCCATTGGCGGCCAGCATGTTCAGCACCTCCCGGCTGCCCGGCGCGACGGCGAATTCCACCATCGGGTCGATCCGGCGGCCCTTGAGCACCTTGGCCATCATCATCAGGTCCGTGAAGCTCGAATTCGTGCAACTGCCGACCACGACCTGTCCCACCTTCTTGCCGGCCACCTCGCGGATCGGCTTGATACAGTCCGGCGAGGAGGGGCAGGCCGTCATCGGCTCCAGGGCCGACAGATCGAGCGCGATCACACGATCATAGGCCGCGTCTTTATCGGCCGTCAGCGGCCGGTAGTCCCCCTCGCGCTTCTGGGCGGTGAGGAATTTTCTCGTCTGCTCGTCGCTCGGGAAGATACTCGTCGTGACGCCCAGCTCGGCGCCCATATTCGTGATCGTCGCCCGCTGGGGCACGGTCAGGCTCTTGATGCCGGGCCCGAAGTACTCGACCGCCCAGCCGACGTTGCCCTTGGTCGTCAGCTCGCTGAGCATCTTCAGGATGATATCCTTGGCGGCCACCCAGTCGCCGAGCTTGCCGGTCAGCTTCACGCCGAGGACCTTCGGGCACTGGAGGTAGAACGGCCCGCCGCCCATGGCGACCGCGACATCCAGCCCGCCGGCGCCGATGGCCAGCATGCCGATCCCGCCGCCGGTGGGGGTGTGCGAATCGCTGCCCAGCAGGGTGGCCCCGGGCTTGCCGAACCGCTCCAGGTGCACCTGGTGGCAGATGCCGTTGCCCGGCCGGGAGTGGTAGACCCCGCTCTTGGCGGCCACCGTCTGGAGGTACAGGTGGTCGTTGTGATTCTCCGGCCCGAAGCCGGCCATGTTGTGATCGACGTAGCTGACGGACAGGTCCGTCCGGACCCGCCCGACGCCCATCGACTCGAACAGCAGAAAGGCCGTCGTGCCCGTGGCGTCCTGGGTCAGCGTCTGATCGATCCGAATCCCGATCTCCGTGCCCGGCGTCAGTTGCCCTTCGACCAGGTGTTCCTGCAAAATCTTGTGAACCAGTGTCGTGCCCAAGTCAGTCACTCCTAAGGAATCTGGAGCCGCCAATCTACCAGAAACCGTCCCAAAACACAAACGGCGGTTTGCTCAGCGCTGGGACTGCCAGAACAGGCGGGAAGCCAGGTGCCCTCAAGCCGCAGGCTCTGGTTTGTAGTGTGCCCGTAAGGGCATAGCGAGAAACGCCTTGCGGCTTCGGGTGCCATGCCAAACGCCGGCCTAGTTCAAGAAACGGCCTTCTCGGGTACCAAAGGTCGGGTGGCAGCGGCAAGCGGAGTCTTCGGAGCTTGCCGATGGTCTCGTCCATCCGCCATCGGCAAGGCCTGCGCAAAGCCTACGGCCTTGCCGCTGCCACCCGCCCAGACGGTTACCCCGGTCTGAACCAGGCCCAAGCGCCTGTCCGGCGCGGAAGTGGTTCGGAGTTCCGCGTTTACGCGGGTCGGACCAGTCCTGCCTTCCACTGTCCCGGATTCTGAGCGAAAGGCGGAGAAATCGCGGGCCCGATCTGATAAAATGGTCCGTAATGGCAACGACAGATTCCAGTAAGAAATCGCTGCTTGGCCTGCTCGAAGAGCGGTTTGTCGAGGGGGTGGGCTTTGGGCATCGGCCGGGCGGGCAGTTCCGGCCGGATGCGACGGCCTGGGCCATCCTGGCCCTGGAAGCGGTCGGCAGCACCAGCGGCACCGCGGGCAAAGCGCGGCGCCTGCTCGCCCACGCTCAGGGCGAAGATGGGCGGGTGTGCGTTTCGCGGCAGGATCCGGATGCCTACTGGCCCACGCCGCTGGCGATCCTCGCGTGGCACGGCGTGCCGGAGTATGACGAGCCGCGCCGGCGGGCCCTTGGCTTCCTGCTCGACGCCGACCTGATCGGGGTCCTGGAGGGTCCCCAGACGGGCGAAAGCCACGATGTGACGATCCGCGGCTGGCCCTGGACCGTCAAGGCCCACCCCTGGGTGGAGCCGACGGCGTATGCCTTGATGGCCTTGCGGGTCTGCGGCCAGGCCGCCCACAGCCAGGCCCGGGACGCCGTGCGCCTGCTCCTGGACCGCCAACTGGGCGCCGGCGGCTGGAACGTGGGCACCACCATCACCTTCGGCCAGGAGATGTGGCCCACCCCGGAGGCGACCGGTCTGGGCCTGCAAGCCCTGGCGGGTCTCGTGCCGGAAGCGGATGTGCACAGGAGCCTCGCCTATCTGCGGACGCAACTGCCGAGTCTGAACGCGCCGATGTCCCTCGCGTGGACGATTCTCGCGCTGCGGGCCTGGCAGGAGACGCTCGACCAACCGCACGAGCGAATCGCGCAGGTTCTCGCCCGCCGGGAGCAACGGGGCCCCTGGGACACCTTCTCCCTGAGCCTGCTGCTGCTCGCCGCGCACTGCCAGGCAGGGCTGATGCATCGCCTTGGGCATTCTGAATCAGGGGGCAGATGATGACGGGTCACCCTATATGCCAAAACGAGCAACGAGGGGTGGCAGCGCCAAGGTCTTTGGCCTTGACGATGGTCTCGCGCACACGCCGGTCGCCATCGTCAAGGGCGGAGCCCTTGGCGCTCAGGGCGAACGCGAAGTCGCTCAACCGGCCTCTTCTATGTCATTGCGAGGAGCGCAGCGACGAAGCAATCTCCATTCGTGGCCCGGGAGATTGCTTCGCTTCGCTCGCAATGACCTGCGGCGGGATTGTCCTGACGACTTTGCGTTCGCCCTGCCTTGGCGCTGCCACCCAGAGGTGGAGCGCCTGGCTCGGGAAAAGAGGACATTCTACTTTTCCCCTTCCGCAAAGGAAAAGTAGAATGTCCCCTTTTCCGGCGGGGGCCGCTGGCGGGGCGGGTGCCGGACTGGCACCTGGCAGATTTGTTTCCTGCGGTAGATGAAGCATGCTTACGAGGCGTAAGCATGGCACCTGATTACCCAAGTGGGTCGTCAGTAGACAGCAGAGTTGATTCGCGGAAAGAGTCATGACCGATTCGCATTCGACAAAACGGTTGCCGGGCAAGATCTCGCGTCGGGCGTTGCTGGCGGATGGACTGGCCGTGGTGACGCTCGGCACGGCCGGGGCGCTGCTGCGCGAGCACCTGCAGCAGCGGGCCCGCAAAGCCAGGGTGTTCATCGCCAAGGCGCCTTCGTACGACGCGGATCTCGTCTCGCCCATTCTCGCGGGGCTGCGCAGTCTGGGCCTCGGTCCTCGGCAGACGCGCGGCAAGCGCATCCTGCTCAAGCCGAACTTCGTGGAGACCCGGCGCGGCACGCGGCACATCTGCACCCGGCCGGAGGTGGTCTTTGCGGCGGTCGAGGCCTTTCGCAAGCTGGGGGCCGCGGCCGTCCTGATCGGCGAGGGGTCCGGCCATTGCCGGGATACCGACCGGGTCCTGGATGAAGCGGACATGGCGGCGGCGCTGGTCGAGCACCAGACGCCGTTCATCGATCTCAACAACGACGATCTCGTCGTCCGGCCCAATGCCGGCAGTCCCCGTGCCGAGAGCGTAGCGCTCCGGCCCTCGAATCACGGACAGGATGCCCGCGTCACGCGTCTGGCGACATTGACCCTGCCGGCCACGGTGGACCAGGTCGATTGGATCGTCTCCATGCCCAAGATGAAGACGCATCACTGGGTCGGGGTGACCCTGTCCATGAAGAACCTGTTCGGCCTGATGCCGAGCATCATCTACGGCTGGCCCAAGAACGTCTTTCACTGGATCGGGCTGGAGCAATCGATCCTGGACATCAACGCCACGGTGCGGCCGCACCTGGCGATCGTCGACGGCATCGTCGGCATGGAAGGCGACGGCCCGATCGTCGGCACGCCGAAACCCGCGGGCGTTCTGGTTCTGGGCCGCGACCTGGCCGCGGTCGATGCCACCGCCGCCCGGATCATGGGGATCGATCCGCTGAAGATCGGCTACCTCAAATCCGCGAACGGCACGCTCGGGACCATCCTGGCGGACAACATCCTCCAACGCGGCGAGACCATCGCCGCGGTGCGAACCGACTTTGAGCTCATGGACTTCATCCCCGCCCAACAGGGCCTGCGCCTGGCCCGCACCTGAGCCAGACCCGAGCGGCCCGCACTGCGTGGCGGAGGCGCCCTCTTCGTAGGGCGAGCGTCCCCGCTCGCCGAAGAAGTTGGGCGGGGACGCCCGGCCTACGAAGAGGCGCAGGTGGCGTGTCCACGCGTGTGTAGATAGGTCCTTACGTGGGCACACACACGACATGCTTGCGCAACAGTAAGGATGGTGCCCGGTATGTGACTTTGCCGGGTGCGGCGGGTATTGGGTGGCGGAGGCGCCCTCTTCGTAGGGCGAGCGTCCCCGCTCGCCGAAGAAGTCGAGCGGGGACGCCCAACCTACGAAGAAGCGCAGGTGGCGTGTCCACGCGTGTGTAGTACGACAGCGCAATATAGGCTCAAGAAAATAACAGGAGCCGGTCGATAACTCCTTCGAGAAGATCAACTTACAAGGAGAATCGACATGGATGTCCAAC
>Ga0194125_10011815_pt1 | contig 11614 bp, 9 predicted proteins | sample TA2KigC250mmetaG_FD_148626 | JGI IMG/M metagenome (GOLD analysis project Ga0194125, IMG submission 148626) | Freshwater microbial communities from Lake Tanganyika, Tanzania - TA2015034 Kigoma Deep Cast 250m | ecosystem: Environmental > Aquatic > Freshwater > Lake | place: Tanzania: Lake... | reverse complement strand
TCAGGCTCTCACCTCCCTTCCCTGCGGGTACTCTTCTATTATACTACCATTGTCTAGCCTGTAATCCATGGTATTCTTTGGGGTCACGGTCGTTTTATGCCTTCGTTTTCTTACCCAGTATCCCCTTACCGAAGAGGATTCCAATGGTGGCACCGACTGCTGCGAGAACTGCGAAACCGATAATCACGGGAATTAGTGGGAAGCCGGCGCCTGCTCCCTTGGCTCTCTTGTTCAGGGTATGCAGCTTGCCCCTTTGTTCGCCTGTAGCCCAGTTCTCGGGGGTAATCTCGGCCCTTCTGCCCCGTTCCACTGTTACGTCTTCCTGAACTGATGCGGGGATGTATCCATGGTCGATGTTGGGGTCCAGGGTGTTTGCAGATTCGGTACTCCTGGTGACGGCGTCGAACTGAATATCATCGCCGTAGCTTTCTACTACGAAGGTGTCGCCGCCTTCTTCGACATACACTGCAAAATCGCTGTCTTCGGTGGCTGCCACATCCTCCATGGTGTATTGCCTATCGATTGACTCTCTTCCCAATGCTTGCACCAGACCCTCGAATGATGCGGCTACTAGAACCATGAAGTTGTCATCGGCAACTCCGGGTTGAATTCTGAACCGGTAGCCCAGTGAGCCTTTCCATGGCTCGAAACCGAGCAGGTCTTCGACACCTTTTCGTATTTTTTTCTTCTTTATGCTGTATAACGTGTTTTCGCCCATTAAGTTTAGGTTGTATTCGCCGTCGCTGGTGCCCTCAGCATGGATGGATAGCTTCTTGCCTTTGGGTATGATATACATCTCATGGTCGGTGAAAGCGCCGCCCATCAGAGGGATGACAGCCATTGAGCCGGGGATTTCCTGCCTTAGCTTACCTTTGCACATGCCGGTGACGTTCCCCTCTTCATCCTCAAAATAGACATCAGCGCCGGGTGTCACCCATGCAATATACCAGTCGGTCGAGTTGGGGATGTCGTGGTCGCTGAGATATGGTGCATCGGTACCAAGACGGAGGTCAGTGACAGACTCACCCATATCACCGCAGGCCTCCTCATAGTGGGAATAGTTGATGTCGTCATCCCACGTGCTGGTGGAGTCGAACTGGTAGCTCCAGTTACGGCCGTCGATAACGATGTAGGGGTAATGATTGAAGTTGTTGATGTCAGCATTGGCGTTGTGTATGCCGTTCACATGGTTAGAATCATAGACGTAAATCCGTGCGGTGCCATCTGCCATGTACCTGACCATCCAGGGGGCGACAGCGTGCCCGCTATCGCCTTCGGATATGCAGACGATACCGGGTTTATCACGCTCCAAATCTCCCTCTGTTCTGTGAAGTGTTCCCTGTGCCCCGATGATCCCTCGGTTATAGAAGGGTATTTGCACTTCTTCACCATACTGGCCAGCCTGTCTGGCTTCAATCCATTCCCTTGTGTAGGAGTTATTCTTGCCAAGTTGCCATGTGTTTAGAGGCATCTCGAGGTCGGATGGTGATATTCTGCCGTTATATATCTCCGTAGCCAAGGTGGAAAAGCCGTAGCACAGACCGCCGCCTGCAGAACCTCTAACGTGGTCATCCCAATAGTTTTCAGCGCTTACATCTCTCCAGCCCCATGATTCCACGCTCCAGCACTCGGCGTCACTGAATATCTGGCGCATTCTATTCCATGTAATGTCAAGCCCCAGGCCATCCAGGCCAAAATTATCAAAGCTTGGGGCACAACTCCATATCATTCTGATGTCCTGCGGCTGGGCAATCTGGTAGTCGCCACCTTGGGCGGTAGTTGTCTGGCCTTCACGGTCTCGCGCTTGAGCGTAGTAATAGAAACGGGTGCGAGTGGGCTGGTTATTTATCCATTCTACTGTTCGGCTTACGCTGGTAGGGCGGCTATCGAATGTAAATGGGTGGTCTATGCCGTTGATAAATATGTGGAGGGTCTGAATACCATCAGGGTCAGAAGCCTCCGCCGTTACCTGTACTCGTTGCCCGTCGTTCTTAATAAGCCGGTATCTATCCGGTATCACCCTCTCTACATCTAACCATTCAGCGGTGACTGTAACAGTGGGAGCAGTGCCTGAGCCAGTTACAGGAATGGTGACCATCCTGCTTACCGGGGATGCCGAGGGGCTGAGGTCATCAGCAAAAATCTGGTAGCTCATAGAAGGCAGTTGGGCATCTTCGGAATAGGATACTTCCAGCTCTCTCTGGCCGGCTGTAGCATCACGCCTGGCAAGCTCGATGGAACCTCTCATAATGGTGAGGTAGTACATTGCCTGGTTGTCGGTAGCTCTGGCGGTGATGGTGATGCGCTGTCCCGGCCTGGGATTTGTTGGTGTTACTGTGTAGCTGAGCGTGCAGGGTGTAGTGTCGCCGGGGGTAGGAGCTGGTGGAGTTGGTGCTGGTGTAGGTGCTGGTGCTGGTGTGGAACCTGGCGGTGCTGCTGCCACTTTATAATAGATGACCAGCTTAGGAGCCAGACTGGGATGTTCGTTGCTGTGAAAGGCGATGCTTTTATTTATGGTAGTCCAGGTAGGGCGCAAGACAACTCTGGCTGCGCGGTTACCCGCAAGGGCATCTCTAATTATGAAATCAGCTAGCTCTCCATAGCACCATCCATTTGCCGATGGCGCATTCATGTTGCCTCCCAGTGTGTTGTAAAGACGAGGTTTGTTATTCCAGTTCACGGAGCTCTCGTTGAAATCCTCCTGTGGTCCCCATAATCTGATGGCACCCGAGGTGCCCGATTCCTTATATAGCTTTATTCTGGAGCGAGTAACCTCTGCATCGTCGGGCAGGGGGCCACCCTGAGAGCGCTTGATGGGGTGGAAGCTGAGCAAAGTCCACATCTCACCGCCGAACTCAGGTCCTATTCCAACCCTGAGGTATGCTCTCTGAGCACCGCTGTTCATGTTGGTGTTGGGATTTTGCTCGTCAACATAGACTGCTTTGTTGCACCTGGCTTCAACTGAGACTTCTGAAGTGGGTGGCGCCGATGGCTCAGGATTCTCCAATGTGCTTGTCAGGGGTATTTCTACTACCTGTAAAGAATGGTCTAGCTGTGGCTCAGAAGACGCTGGTAGACCTGCTGCTACGCCTGGAATGATAAATGAGGCGAGCAGGAGTAATGAAAATATGACCTTGACGTACTTTGATTTCATCTGACATCCTCCCTTCAACTTGTTACAAACGGTAGGTGACTCTGAGCTTGGGGGTAGTAGTGTTCCAGCCGATATTATCAGGCTGATTATTATTGTCCGTCATCTTCACGAAATTGATTCTCACCTGGAAACGTGGTGCTCTTGCCCTTGCCACATCCTGCACCTGGGCAGTGACATCTACAGGCACCACCATCTGTATTTGGCTCATGCCTTCCCTTATTGCCGGACCTACGAAGGTGAAGTCGCTGGGTTTTAGTGCGCGGGGGCCATGATTTATCTGGTAGATGCCGAGCGATACCAGGTTAGGCCAGGGTCTGCCGTTTAAGCTATCTGGTGAACACACCAGCTCGGCTTTTACAATATCCTTGCCTGCTAGTGTGGTGGTGTTGAAACTGAAATAAGCCCAGAACGTCTTGTTGGTGCCAGCATCGCCGGTGATGAGTTTGGTGCCTACTAAATGGTCTGAGTTGATTGAACCGCTTTCAGCAGATACTATCGATAGTGTAGTTGTTTTTGATGTAGCAGTTGGAGTTTGAACGGTAACTTTGGCAGTGGCAGTTGTGGGGCCGGCTGCGTTAGTGGCAGTTAGAGTATAGGTCATAGTCGATGATGGCGAGACGGTGGTGCTGCCGACCATACTGGATAGCGATTTGGTAACCGTAGAGGTCAACGTGAGCTGAGTTGCATTGGAGACGTTCCAGCTTAACGTTGAGGAGTCGCCCGGGCTTATGGTCTGTGGGCTGGCAGTAAAGGAGTTGATGACAGGCAGGCCTGGAGTCGATGGTGATGGCGGTGGTGGGGCAACAGCCCCGCTGACGATTACATCAACTGTAGCCATGACACTGGTGCCACCACCTGTAGCCGTGAGAGTGTAGGTCGTCGTTCTGGTGGGTCGTACCGTGCCGCTACCGGTCATGGGCAGGACAACTCGAGTCATGTCATAGCTGCCGACTACTGATTCGGCGTTTGACACGCTCCAACTGATGCGGGATGAGCCACCGGGGGCGATGCTCGCCGGCTCAGCGGTGAAATAGTTGATATAGGGCAAGGCGCCTGGTGCGCCGCTGCTGCCAGGTGTTTCAGTACCAGCCCCGGGCGTAAGCTCAATGCCAGCTTCGCTAGGAACACCCACTATCAATGTGCCTTCAACTTCCTTGGACCAGGCTCCGTTATTGTCCTGGACTTTGAGGTAGATAGTGTGTGTCCCTTCTGATAATGACGAGGATTGGAAGTCGGCCGCGGTGCCTATCTCTCCGTCAATGCTTGAGCTCCATCTGTAACCTACAACGGTGCCGTTAGCGTCGGTGCCATGTCCTGCAAAGGAGACGACCTCTCCCAGACTTGCCTCTGCAGGGGACATCGAGTCTATGTAGGCTACTGGGGGTTTGTTGCCTAATCCGGGGATACAGGTGCAACCGGAAGCCAACAATAGGATTGCTATCAAAGGAAAAAGAAACCTTTTCATTTGCTACCTCCAGGGGATAAGCAGTGGAATGGCGCTATTTTAGGTGGCTATGGGGGTGATGTCAATACGTCAAATTGCCTGGCACCTGGGGCAGAAGTAGCTGCCGCGGTTGCGTATGGGTAGGCGCTCGATGGGGGTAAAACACTTGGGGCAGGGCTTGCCTTTCTGGTGGGCGACATGGAAATCTTGGTGGGCGGCGCCGGTGGCACCGCCAGGGCGCTTGTAGGTGTCGATGCTGGCACCTTTGCTGTCGATAGCTTTTTGCAGTACCTGGCGGATGGCCTGATATAGTTCTTGGACTTCCTGGTGCGAGAGGCTGTTTGCTTGTCGCAGGGGGTGAATCCTGGCGAGGAACAGGGCTTCGTCGGCGTACATGTTTCCGATGCCGGCGATTAGCGACTGGTCGAGGAGCACTGCCTTTATGGGCGCCTGGCGTTTTTGCAGCAGTTTGGCCAGGATTTCAGTGGTGAAGTGTGCTTCCAGTGGCTCCGGGCCTAGCTTGCGGGTTACAGCCTTTGCGTCTTCTGCCAGCCAGATGGCTCCCAATCTGCGGCGGTCGGTAAAGGCAAGCTGGCTGCTATCATCGAAGTGGAAGATAACTCTGGCGTGGTTTGGGTCTCTGGGGTTCAGCAGTAAAGCGCCGGTCATCCTGAGGTGGACAATCAGCGCCTGGCCGCTGGAGAGGTGGAATATGAGATACTTCCCGCGGCGTTCGAGCCGGTCAATTCTCTGCCCTGCCAGGTTTTGGCAGAACCTCTCTGGTTCGGGCTGTTTAATTGGCTTGTCATCGCAGATGGTGACGCTGGCGAACGTCCGCCCGACTACGTGCGGAGCCAGTTCTCTTTTAATAGTCTCGACTTCAGGCAGTTCGGGCAATTCACTCCATCTCTGCCCAGTTTTTGCCTTGCTTGATGTCTATTTTGAGGGGGACGCGAAGCTGGAGGGCATTGGGCATTATTTCTGAGACGAGGCTCTTCATGATGTCGATTTCCTCAGGCGGGACTTCGAAGAGAAGCTCGTCGTGAATTTGCAAGGTCATTTTGCTTTTGAGGTTGCGGCTTTGCATCTGGCGGTGAAGCCTGACCATGGCTATCTTGATGATGTCGGCAGACGTGCCCTGCACCGGCATGTTGATTGCCATTCTTTCGGCGGCCTCCTTGACCTGGCGGTTCGGCGAGTTGAGCTCTGGGATGTAGCGCCTTCTGCCCATCACCGTCTGTACATAGCCCAGCTTCCCGGCTTGGGCTTTGGTGGTTTCTATATAGTCCTTTACCCTGGGATATTTCTGGAAGTAGGAGGCAATGAACTGAGCAGCTTCATCGCGGCTGAAATCGGTGGCCTGCTCCAGGCCGTAATCACTCATGCCGTAGATGACGCCGAAGTTCACCGTCTTGGCCACGCGGCGCATGGCGGGCGTTACATTCTCAGGCGGCACATTGAAGACACGTGAGGCGGTGGCGGTATGGACATCCTCGTCTCTGGTGAAGGTGGCGACAAGCTCCTCGTCCTGGGAGATGTGCGCCAGTGCCCTGAGGTCTATTTGAGAATAATCGGCAGATAGCAGGAACCATCCTGGCCGGGCGATGATGGCCTGCCTGATTTTGCCACCCAACTCGCCCCTTACTGGCAGGTTCTGCATGTTCGGCTCGCTGGAGGAAAGCCTGCCGGTGGTGGTGCCCGTCTGGTTGAAGCTGGTGTGCAGCCTGCCTGTCCTGGGATTGACCAGTGCCGGGAAGGCATCGGCGTAGGTGGACTTCAACTTGGCGAGCTGTCTGTATTGGAGGATAAGCTCGATTGCAGGGTGTGTTCCTTTAAGTTCTTCGAGAGTCGAGGCTTCTGTGGTATAGCCGCTCTTGGTTTTTCGCGGTCGTGGCAGCTTGAGGTCTTCGTAAAGGATTCTGGAAAGCTGCTGCGAGGAGTTTATGTTGAACTTATAGCCCACGCTGTTGTAGATTTCTGCTTCTAACCGGAGCATCTCCTTTCCCAGGTTGTGGGACATCTCACGGAGCAGGTCGGAGTCCAGCGCCACGCCGGTTCTCTCCATATCCATGAGCACCGGCACCAGCGGCATCTCTACCTCGTTGAAGAGCTGCCATAACTCCTCGCGGTGCAAGTCATTCTCCAGGACATCTTTGAGCCGTAGCGTTACATCGGCATCGGCGCAGGCGTAATCGGCCGTTTCTTCTATGGGGGCCAGGGACATGGAGATTTGCTTTGGTCCTTTGCCGATGAGGTCAGTGATAGGAGTCATCTCGATGCCCAGCTTGTTGAAGGCCAGCGCTTTCAAGCCCAGCGATTTTTCCCCCAGCAGGTAGGCGGCGAGCATGGTATCGAAGGCCAGGTTCTGGAGGTTTATGCCGTGTTCAGCCAGCACCGTCATATCGAATTTGCCGTTCTGGGCTATCTTGGCTATTTTGGTGTCTTCGAGCGCGGGTTTGAGTTTGTCGATAACATGAGATAGTGGCAACTGGGTTATGTTGGTTAAGCTGCGGTGTCCGAGCGGGATGTAGAAGGCTTGTCCTGCGGCTGACGCAAGGGAAATGCCGACCAGCTCAGCCTCCATGGGCTGCTTGCTGGAAGTCTCCACATCTACGGCGAACTCCTTAGCAGCAGACAAACGCGCGACCAGCTCATCAAGGTCTTTTTCGGTGCTGACTATGTGATAGTCGCCTTTAGTCATGGCATGAATATGGGTAGGCGCTGGTGCTCCTCCCAAATCCTCCGGGAGGCGGGAGAGCAGCTGGGCGAAACCAAGCTCACGGAAAAGCTCCACCACGCGCTGTCTATCGTAGGCACTGACCCTGCAGGTATCCATGTCCAGGGCTACTGGAACGTCAGCGACCACAGTAGCCAGTTCCTGGTTGCGCAAGACCTGTTCTTTGTGCTCGCGGAGTGAGTTCTGCAGCTTTTCGGGGATAACCTCATCTATGTGGGCATAGATTTCTTCCAGGGTGCCAAACCTGTTTAGGAGCTTGGCCGCTGTCTTATCGCCAATGCCGGCGATGCCCGGGATATTGTCTGAGGGGTCGCCGGTAAGCGCCTTGAGGTAGACAAGCTGATTGGGGGCTATACCGTATTTCTCTTGTACTGCGGCCCCGTCATAGATAACGGTATCGCTGAATGTCCGGCGGGGTGACATTACTTTTATATTCGGCGAGACCAGTTGCAGGATGTCGTTATCACCGGTGACGATGATGGTATCCACGCCCTGGTCGCTAGCCTGTTTGCTCAAGGTAGCAAGCACGTCATCAGCTTCGTAGCCATCTATTTCGAATGCAGGCAGATGAAAGGCATCGGCCAGTTCATGTGCCCGCTGCATCTGGCTGACTAGCTCTGGAGGTGCCTTGGGGCGTTGCGCTTTGTAGTCCTGGAACTGCTCATGCCGGAAGGTAGGGCCGGGCCTGTCGAAGGCGATGGCCCAATGCGTGGGCTTGATTTCGTTGAGTACCTTGAGTATGGTGGAGGCAAAGCCCTGTACTGCGTTGACCATTTCCCCGGTCCTGGTGATGGTCAGTGGGGGTATAGCGTGGAAGGCGCGGTGGACCAGGGCGTTGCCGTCGAAGAGAAGCAGCAAAGGTTTCTGTTGAGTCATCGCTATGAACCTTGGGGGGCTGGAAGTAGCTTTGATTCATTATATATCATGTTGACAGTGGTTAAGTTAACTCATGGTTGATTTAACACGTAATAAGCTGTATTCTGGTATTAGAGAATCATTAAAAGCATGGTTAGAGAATAGAAGCATGTCAATATTATTAGACCGTACCTATTTTGGATATACAGTTACTGTAAGACCCCTTCGTGATTGCATGAGGCAAATATTGATGATTCCAAAATGGAACTATGTTTTAGTGCCATATTTCACTGGTGCTGATATTGTCTACAAGTTGCAAATAACACCAACTAAATCTGCAATACCTTGCTCAGAATTGAAATACAACTGGATATTGCTCAAAAAGGACACTGACAAACCCGAAGACACAAATGGTGGCATAGTTAAATCTCCAAGTAAAGAACATACGGCTGAAATAAATTTAGGACATTTCCCTTTCTCTAATGAATATAAACTAGATTTACAGGTTACAGTTAATAATACCACTGAAAGCAAGACTGTGGCAGACATTGAAATAATAAGTCGTGCAAACGTACAACTTACCCTAATTTGGGCTATATTAGCCTTCATATTTGGCATTATTACTTACTTTATAGGGAAATTAAACTAAGTGAACAAAACGAATTGTAAACACTGCAATTTCGAAAACACTGTTAAATTCGGCACATACAAAGGTAATCAGCGTTACTACTGCAAAGATTGCAAGCGCAAGTTTACAGCACTTGATACACTGCCCAAGATGAAAACACCTGTCAATCAGATTTCATCAGCTCTCAGCATGTACTATGGCGGAATGCCACTTGACAGCATTCAACGGCATATAGACCAAGAACATGATAACTACCTCTCTGAAGCTGGAATCTACAAGTGGATTATCCGCTTTACCAGAGAAGCTATAAGGCAATCAAGGCTATTCAAACCAAAAGTAGGCAATACCTGGATTGTAGATGAAACCACTGTGAATATAGAAGGCAAGAAGGTCTGGTTCTGGGATATTATAGATATTGACAGTCGTTATCTCTTAGCTTCTCATATCTCAACTGGCAGATTTGCAGAAGATGCCTATACCGTGCTTACATCCGCAGCAACAACAGCCGGCAAGTTACCACAAAGGATAATATCTGATAGGCTAGGTTCTTACCAAGAGGGTATTGATATAGCTTTTGGCGATAAGGTAAAGCACATCAAGAGCGAGCCTTTCACAAAAGAGAACAGCACGAACATTATCGAGAGGTTTCACGGTACGCTAAAAGATAGAGTTAATGTACTCAGGGGCTTCAAAAACTGGGACGCAGCAAGGCTATTGACCAGCGGATGGCTGATACACTACAACTTCTTCAAGGAACATGAATCACTAGGCAATGTCTCTCCTGCACAGAAAATGGAGATACCTGTACCTTTCCAGAATTGGCAGGACATAGTAAGGAATGCAGGCAAAACTACAGCATTCTCAAGCGAACAGGACACAGAGATAGCACCTTTCCCGAAACTAAAAGGCAGACAACTGCATCGCCACCAAGTTAGACAAGCCAAACGAAGATACTATCAAAAGAAAAAGGCTGAGAGGAAGTCCCAAACAGTTCAGCGAATAGTAGCCACAAGGAAAAGAGGGAGGAACTTATGAAAACCAACGTTCTTTACTATGGCGATAACCTTGAGGTAATGTATCGTTATATCGAGGATAACTCAATAGACCTAATCTATATTGATCCGCCATTCTTCAGCAGCAAACAGTATGAGATTATCTATGGCGATGCCAAAGAAAAACGCATGTTTGAAGATAGATGGAAGGGTGATGTTTACCATTACGTAAATTGGATGGAGCCACGATTAGCACTGATGCGTGAAAAGCTGAAATCAAGTGGCTCAATCTATCTTCATTTGGATTGGCACGCTGTTCATTATATGAAAGTAGCTATGGATAGGATATTTGGTTATGACAACTTTCAAAATGAGGTTATTTGGTACTACAGAGGTGGTGGTATCTCAAAGAAAAGATATGGTAGGCGACATGACAACATCCTTTTCTATACCAAGAGCAAAGAATGGAAGTTCAATCCTGATGCCATCAGAATACCATATTCCTACGAAAGCCTTGAAAGACTGAAGTACAAGGCAAGAGCTTTTCGTGGTGATAGAGTTTATGATTCCTATGAACCAAATCCTGAAGGCAAACATCCCGATGATGTTCTTATAATGCAACCGATAATGCCATCAGCAAAGGAACGGCTTGGCTATCCTACCCAAAAACCAGAGCGGTTGCTCAAATGCTTAATTGAAGCAAGTAGCGATGAAAATGATATAGTTGCCGATTTCTTCTGTGGTTGCGGTACGACTTTAGCTGTAGCACAAATACTGGGTAGAAAATGGATAGGCTGTGATGTTTCACCCACAGCCTTAAGATTAGTTAAGGAACGTCTGATAAATAAGTGCGGAGCACATGATGTTGAGGAAGTAGGTGTTCCGAAGTCACTGGAAGCACTAAAAGCTATGCAACACTTTGAGTTCCAAAACTATATTGTTAGTTTTATTCAGGGCATTAACAATCCTAAGCTGATTGGTGATGCTGGTATTGATGGCTGGACTGTGTTCAACCGTTATCCTATTCAAGTCAAACAAAGCGAACATATCGGAAGACCTGAAATACAGAAGTTCGAATCAGCAATACGAGCAGAGAAGAAAGACAAGGGCTATGTCTTTGCTTTCAGTTTCAGCAAGCCAGCCTACGAGGAAGTAGCAAGATGTAAGCAGGAGGATAAAATTGAGGTCGAGTTATGCCCTGTGATGGATCTAATAAATACAGACCCTGCACCATCAATCCTGTGAAAACAATCATGAGTAATTAGTTGGTGATAATGTTCAGTGAAATTATCGAGATTCTAACCAATCCACTATTTCCAGTAGGTGTTAAATCAGTAGCATGGCTTGCTTTACTGTCATTAGCCTTGAATTGCATCTTCATTGTCGTACTTATAATTGCAAGAAGTGAACTCCGCAGGCTTAAAAAAAACTACTGTCTGCCGAAAAAAGATTTGATTAAGGTGAACATACCTATAAACGAGAATAAAGTCAGTGCAGCGAAAATGACTACCATAATTAAAGATTGATAGAATTCAGAAACAGGGAGCGATATTATAAACTTGGCAATAAAATCATAAGTAGTGATGTCAACAATAACAGCAAATATAAAGGCAGCTACAGCAGGTATAATCCAGTTCATTTTTCAGGTAATGATATTATATCTAGGAAATTATCTGTAAAACAACCATGAGTAAACTGAACCTTGACAGTCGTGGTATACTTTGGTTTCATTTCTGGAGGGGTGTATAGTGAGATCGGGGAATTTTCTTTCAGTAGCTGATTTGACTGCCGAAGAGGCGGATAA
>Ga0194125_10011805_pt1 | contig 11623 bp, 11 predicted proteins | sample TA2KigC250mmetaG_FD_148626 | JGI IMG/M metagenome (GOLD analysis project Ga0194125, IMG submission 148626) | Freshwater microbial communities from Lake Tanganyika, Tanzania - TA2015034 Kigoma Deep Cast 250m | ecosystem: Environmental > Aquatic > Freshwater > Lake | place: Tanzania: Lake... | reverse complement strand
CGGGGGAGCAAGGCCAGGGTATAAGCCATGCCCTCGCCTTGGCGGGACGAGCCGGTGATCTCAAGCTGGGGAAATTCCTCCTTGATCAGGTTGGCGAAGACCGCCTGGTCATCCATTCTGGCCAGATTTACGGGCAAAACGCCGCTCTGGGACGCGCCGACCTGCAGGTCCAGACCGCGCTTGGCGCTGAGGTCTTTGATCTCCTGGCCCTGCATGTTCAAGTTATTCTGGACCATCTGGTCCGTATCCACCTGCAGGATGAGATGGGTGCCGCCCCTCAGGTCAAGGCCCAGTTGGAAGCCCTGCCGCCAGATATAATTGGTGTACCAATCCGGCAGCGTCATCACGGATGGCAGCATCAACATGATGGACGCCAGGGTGAGCAACACCAGGATGAGAAATTTTAACCGAATTTTCCTTAACATCCTTTAAACTCCTCCATCCCGCAAGCAATGGGCCGCTTTACAGCATACCGTAGGCTTAATGAGCCGGCGTTGGCAGGATATCATAAAAATAGGCTGTCAGCTAAAAGTAGGCTGTCAGCTCTCAGCATTCAGCTTTTATCTCGTTCCCAAGTTCACCTCGGGCACGAGATAATACCTTTTCGTAGGGGCGGTTCGCGAACCGCCCCTACAATCGCTGTGCGCAGCTAGATGTCCTCAAAAAAATTTTATATCAGACCCTCAGGGAACCGAAAAAAAAATCTTTTCGGGCAACTGGACGCAGGTAAGTTTGTTGCCGTATACTGCTCCGGTGTCGATGCCGATTTTGTTTCCCAATACCAGGGGAACCCGAAATGGCGTATGGCCGAAAACTACTTTCCGCCCGAAATTATATTCCGAGATGATGAATTCTTTGCGGATCCACAAGAGATCCTCTTCCTGCTGGGCGGCCAGCGGTAACCCGGGGCGCAAACCGGCGTGCACAAAGATATAGTCGTCGGTCTCGTAAAACAACCTTAAATCCTGGAAAAATTGCTCGTGCCCCAGGGGGAGCTGCCTCTCCCGGCGCTCCCACTGGTCCCCCCAATAACTGACGGCCGTGGCCGCGCCGCCATTTAACAGGAAAAACATCTCCTCCTCACCCCGGAGGAAATCCAGGAACATGCGCTCGTGGTTGCCCATTAAACAAATTATATTCTCAGGTTTATATTTTTTTTTCAAGTCAATAATATAATCCACTACCTTCAGGGAATCGGGGCCGCGGTCCAGATAGTCGCCCACGAACAGCAGGGTGTGCTTGTCAAGATCGGGTTTAACCAGATTTAACAAGTCGTTGAGGTGCTGAAGGCAACCGTGAATATCGCCGATGGCATAAATCATATCGTAAAAAGAAAGTCCAAAGTTCGAGGTATAAAGGCTGTAAGGGGAAAATCAAAACGGGCAGGCCTCACAACCAGCGGAAGAGCTTGTCTCTCTGGTCCAGGCGGGTCAGGCCGGCCTCCCGGGCCATCTGCTGAGCCTCCCGGTGTTCCTGGGCCGTAAGGAATTTGGCCAGGGAAGGATGCTGATACGCCTGGCCGCAGGGGCGATACTGGCCCATGACGTTGACATAAGTCTGGGGGGAAATCTCCTGGGCCAGAAAGCGCATGATTTCCCGGGTGCCGGCCAGGCCGTCGGGCAGCACCAGGTGCCGCACCAGCAGCCCCCGGTAGGCGATGCCCCGCTCATCCAGGGCCAGATCTCCCACCTGGCGATGCATCTCCTTATGGGCCTGGCGGGCCACCTCGGGGTAATCCCGGGCATTGCAGAGGGCTGCGGCCACCGTTTCCTCCCAGAACTTAAAATCGGGCATATAAATATCGATGACGCCGTCCAGCAGCCGCAGGGTTTCCACCGCGTCGTAGCCCCCGGAATTATAGACCAGGGGAACGCGCAACCCCCCGGCGATGGCCTGGGGCAGGGCCGCCAGGATCATGGGAACCTGATGGGAGGGGGTGACAAAATTGATATTATGGCAGCCCTGGGCCTGCAGGCGCAGCATGATGGCGGCCAGGTCCTCGAGGTCGATCTCCTCGCCTTCGCCCCCGTGGCTGATCTCCCAGTTCTGGCAGAAGATGCAGAACAGGTTGCAGTAACTGAAAAAGATGGTCCCGGAGCCGCGTTCGCCCACTAAGGGGTCCTCTTCCCCGAAGTGGGGGCCGAAACTGGCCACCACGGGCTTATCGCCAGTGTGGCAGATACCCAGCTCCCCGTGGCGGCGGTCCACCCGGCAGCGGTGCGGGCAGATCTCGCAGGAGAGCAGCATTTCATTGGCAGCCCAGATTTTCGACTGCAACAGGCCGTCCCGATGTGTCTGGAGATATACGGGTTGTCTCGTCTTCATAACAATAATTATACCAGATTAAAGCCGGTTCAAACACACCACCGGCTCCTGGGCCAATAAGCGGCGCAGGATGCTGAAATCGGACAGCCCCAGGACCTGGGCCACGGCCTCGTCGATACGGGCCCGCACCGGATCCCCGGCCATGGCCGGGAAGGGCTGCAGGGGCTGCTGGCTCACCTCGTCGAAGACCCCGGCCAGAAAACCGATCTGCTCCTGAGTCAAAGCGGCCAGATCCAGGACGGGAAGACTGGCCAGGACGGGTTTTTTGAATTTCACCCAGGCTCCTCTTGTTTCCTGACGATTGGCCAACATCGTTATCAAGTATAAAGTTGAATTAAACCATAAAGTTATAGATTTATAATTATCATTGCTGTCGAACTCTTCTTTTAACTTAATGGGCCACCAGGTGTTGGAAAGAACCGGTTCTGAGACAAGAACAGCAGATAATCTTTTAGTATGCAACCAAGAGCGTTCGGTAAGCAATATTTTCCCCGACCGCGGCCATAGGTCCGTTACCTGGCGCAGAGGGCGGTTTTTCTTGGCCTGGGGGAGCGGCGAGAGATAGGCGTTGGGCTGCTGCTGCAGACAATGCACCGCCTGGGCGTCGTGGTCCCAAAATGCCGGATAGGCGGTGAGTTGTTTACTTAAGGTGAAACCGTCGTGCATGTCCCGGGCGTCGGGTCCCAGGGAGCCGAATTCCTTCATTGGTCTGAGTGGAAGGGCCCCCCTGATCCCGAAACCTGGGAGCCACAGATTCCCTTGATGCAAGTGATACGCCGCCCGGATGAGGTCGGCCTGGGCAAAGGCCACGGGGAGCATCCACAGGGGCCAGTCTTTGATGTCCTCCCAGGCGAAGCTCAGGGCCTCCCCGGCCTTTTCTTTGCCGATGAAAATCTCTTTGGCCCCCTGCCGGTCCAGGCCGGGAGGCGGGGAATTGTCCTCCAGGGCGTGGAAGATGGCCAGGGCGTCGAAGGCCGTGGTGGGATTGCGCCACAGGTTCAGGGCCACCGTGGGTTTCCGGCAGGCGTCTTCCGGGCCGTCTTTTTTGCGGGCCACCAGCAGCACTTCGCTCAGGCTGGTGCTCTCGGAAAAGTTCCAGCGCTGCGGGTCCTGGCTGGCCACGATATATTCCAGATGGTACCGTTGGGCCAGCAGCTCCCGGGTGGGTTTCCAGGCTACCCCGGAGATGACTGCCTTGGGCAGCACCAGGGCCAGGCGGCCGCCTGTTTTAAGATAGCGGTCAGCCAGGGCCACGAACACTGCGCCCAGCCCGGCGGTGATGTTGGCCTGATATTTTTTGGCCTGAATGATTTTCTGGAGCCGCTTCTGGGCCGCGGCCCGCTCGGGGTCGGGGAGGGAGCCGAAGAGGAGATTGCCCCCGACGCTCCGGGTGAAGGGCGGATTCATGACGCACAGATCCAGCTCCGGCAGGTAGCCGAAGGGGGACTCGATTTCGCCGTTGCCGGTGATCTGCTTGACATCGCTCACCGCGCCGAACAGGTCCTTGATCTCCAGGAGGCGGCTGTCCATGAAATCCAGGCTGCCCAGGCGGCTGCCCGGCTCCCCGAAGGGCAGGCTGAACAGGTTCATACGTTGAAAGGGGGCTTCGGGGGCCCGCAGGGCCAGGGTGGAGGCGGTGAGATGGATGGCCGAAGGCAAGACGTCGTAACCGTGGATAATCTTTTCCGTCAAAAGTCGATAGATGGCTGCAGAGTCCGGCTTTTCGCCCCGGGCGGCGCAGGCCCTGAGGTAGTTGTCCGTCAGGGTGTCGGCCGCGGCCATGAGCAGGGTGCCGGTGCCGCAGGCCAGATCCGCCACCTGGAGTCTCTCCAGGCGCTCCAGGTCGTGCCATCTCAGGGGCAGGGAGGCATGGCCCAGGGCCAGCTTCAGGAGCAGGATGGCCGCGGGGATGCTGGTGTAATAAGTCCCCAGATACTTCTTGTCGGCCAACAGCTTATGATAAACCCGGCCCATGAGGTCGTGGCGCAGGGCGGCTTTCAGGGCAACTATGTTCTGGGCGCTGTCCCCGAGTATCTTCAGACCTGTGAAAATATCCGCCTGCGCCGACATGGCATCCACTAACTCACTGGCTAAATGGAAAATGGGAAAATAATTAATTTCAGTAACGATAAAGCTCCAGTGCTGTTTAAAAACTCTGTGCAGGAGAGGTTTTTCCTGCAATTGCGTCAGAGGAATCACGCGGGCATCGCTATTTGCTAAAATCTCCTGAAAGATCATGGCGTTGATGATCACCAGGCCGCTAATCCGGCAGATGGCCAGGATTTCTTCGTCGGTCAGGGTGTCCGCCTGGCCCTTGGCCGCGTCCGGGCGGGGCAGGGCCCGGATTCCCAGGATGGCCGCGGCCCGGTGGTAATAGCCGGGGCTGAGGCGGGACAATTGGGCCATTTTTTCCACCGCGGCGTCGATTTCGGCCACCGCCTGGGCCACCACGTCTTCCTGCACCAACTGGTGGAAGGTCTTGTCCAGGAGTTCCGCCAGGTGGTCCAGGGTTCCCGCCACGTAGCCGCTGTCCCCGGATTCCGAAGCCAGGGCCAGGAGCAGGCGGCTGGCCTTGAGGGCATCGGGCAGGTCCGGGAAGGGGACGGTGCGCAGTTCGGCAGGGAAGACCACCCCGAGGCCGATGTGGGCCAGACCCTGTTCCACCCGGCCCCGGGCCGAGGTCAGGGCCCGTTCTGCGGCCCCGGCCTGATCATCCACCTCCCCCTCGATGACCACCCGCAGACCCCGGTAATCCACCATGATGTCGGGAATCCGGCGGCGGCTGGTCAGAACGGCCTTGATCACCCCTTCGGGCACCGAGATGACGCCCCGCTCCTGGAGCGCCTGGGCCAGGATGACATTGAGAACCTCTTGGCGGTAGGCAGTGGTCATATCAGATTCGATGGTTTATATGACTATAATATTACTACATTAATCCCCTCTCCCCGAGGGGGATGTTGGGATTAAACAATGATCTAAAATGCAGCTCTCATTCTGGTTCCCAAGTTGCACTTGGGAACCCAATATCCCGCCAAGCGAAGCCGGGAAAAAAGTTCCTCGTAAGCGTTCAGCGGTCGGCTTTCAGCCGTCAGCTAATGCTTTAAATTCAAATAGTTATTCTAAGATGGCAGATCGCTGGTTTCTCGATTAGTTTTCTTAACCCATTGTTTTTGCTGAAAGCTGAACGCCTACGGTTCCTCAAAGGTCAGGTTGAATTTTTCTTTCGTATCAGTGAGGGGGCTGAAGGATAACTTCAGGTTGATGATCTGCGGCCCTCCCAGACCCAGGAGGACGGCCCAGGTGAGGGAGAAGCTCAGAACCTGGCGCTCCCACAGGAGCAGGGTCAGCAGGAGAGTGATCAGGCCGTAAACGAGGTAAAGCAGCAGGGCCCAGCGGTTGAAGAGCACCCGGGCTGGGGGCAGCCCTTTCCAGCGGAAGGAGGCCGCTACCTCCGAGAGGATGAAAAGGGTGGACAGACTTAAAACCACCGCCAGGAAAACCGGCAGCGGCATGTTGGTGAGCCAGGCTGGGATCATGGCCGCTTACCCCTGACGCAGGCCCTTGGGGGTAGGTTTCACCATGCCGTTGGCGCTGGCCCACTCGGCGGCATCAATTTTCACCAACCCCTGTTCGGAGGGTTCATCCAGGGCGTCATGGAGGGTGTCGAAATCAAAAAGGGTCCAGGCCTGCAGCTCGGTTTCGCCGGCCGATCCCTTTTCCTGCAAAATATTGAGAATCTGTCTGGCTTCATTTTTTTCCACCATGGCCCCACCTGCGAAGGTTTTGGCTGTGATTATATCTTATTCACCCGTCTCTGGCAAAAAGACTTTTCAGGCGGTCCGGAACGAAGTGACGGAGCCGGGCTGTTTCATGGCACACGGTTCGCACCTAAGAAAGTTAGGGAAGGAAGACAGGAGGCTGGCGGCGCTGGGTGGGACTGAACCCAAACTGGCCCCCATCCCCCGCCTTCGGGAGGTGGAGTGGGAACATGATTCTGGGTGACGCATCTACGTTATGGCGATATAGGTTTGGAGGCTTTCCTCCATGACGGGGTGGTGTGTTGCCATCCCTTTATTATCGGGGAACTGGCCTGCGTCAATCTCTGCAACCGGGCCGAAATTCTGGACCTGTTGGCGGCCTTGCCAGCGGCAGGTTGAAGAGATCCCGAGACTATGCCTTCCTTGTCGCCCTCCTCGAGCTGCAAGTTTAAATAACTTCTCCTGTGCCTTGTCATGTCTTGTCATTAAGGATATAATTTATTAATGCAATCCTTCCGCCACAACCTGTCCCCTGTGGAAGTGAAATTCTTCCTGAAAACTGCCGCCGACCTCACCGAGAATTTGGCCATCCGCTTTGTCCACAAGATTTCCCGGCCCTGCCCTCGCTGCGGCCGGACGGAGCTCTGTTACGGTGCCGCGGTGAGTTTTTTCTGCAGCAGTGCGGACAAGACCACCCACGAAATCATGGTCTGCCTGCACTGCGGCTTCAAGGACCTGACCATCCTGAGCACCTGCGAAAGATTATAGCTGACCATGCCATTGGGCATGCCAGCCTCAGGGCGCGCCGTGTCACCCTGTTATCATTATCGATAAATTTGCCTTGGACTGGGATTTTGTGATATTTATCACTTGCATTGTGTCCCCTCGGCATGATAAAAGTGTAGCTTGAAAATGATAATCAGGGAGGTTCAGGTTTGCGGCCTCCTCCCGATGGCCTGATTTAGGGTATTACAATCACGCGAGGAGAGGATACATGTTTGAAATAGTGGAACGTCAGGAATTGGCCCAGGGCACTATTATCAGCAATTGGATAAAGGCCCCTAAGATTGCGGCTAAGGCCAAACCGGGGCAATTTGTCATCCTGCGCGCCAATGAAAAAGGGGAGCGCATCCCCCTGACCATGGCGGACACCGACCCGGAGAAGGGCCTGATCAACATCATCTATATGGTGATCGGCAAGAGCACAGCCCTGTTCAAGACCCTGCAGGTGGGGGATTCTTTTCTGGACGTCATCGGCCCCTTGGGCGCGGCCACCCATCTGGAAAAGGTGGGCAAGGTGATCTGCGTGGGCGGCGGCACCGGCATCGCGGTTCTGCACCCCATCACCCGGGGTCTGAAAGATATGGGCAATCACGTTTTTTCGGTTATCGGGGCCCGCTCCAAAGAACTGCTCATCATGGAAGACCGGATGAAAGCAGTGTCCGATGAGCTGATGATCTGCACCGACGACGGCACCTACGGCCACAAGGGTTTTGTCACCGATAAGCTTAAGGAAACTTTGGAAAAACATAAAGACATCGGTCTGGCGGTGTGCATCGGCCCCGTGCCCATGATGCGGGCCTGCTGCAATGTCACCAAGGAATACAATGTCCACACCCTGGTGAGCCTCAATCCCATCATGGTGGACGGTACCGGCATGTGCGGCTGCTGCCGGGTCAGGGTGGGCGGCCAGATGAAGTTCGCCTGTGTGGACGGCCCTGAATTCGACGGCCACCAGGTGGATTTTGACGAGCTCAATCTCCGGCTGCGCTCCTACCTGCCGGAAGAAAAAGTTTCCTATGACCAGTTTAAAGCAGCCCAGGGCCACCAATGCACCTGCGGCAGCTAACTTAGCCGGCATCCGAGCCCGAATATACGGAGGAAAGAATAATGACGGAAGAAGTCAAAGCCCCCAAGAAAGAAAAGATTCCCCGGCAAAAGATGCCGGAACAGAAGCCTGAGGTGCGGCGCCATAATTTCGACGAAGTGCCTCTGGGTTATACCCCGGAACTGGCCATGAAAGAGGCGGAGCGCTGCATCCAGTGCAAGGACCCCCGCTGTATACCAGGCTGCCCGGTGGAAGTGGACATCCCGGGTTTCATTAAGTTGATTAAAGAAGGCGATTTTGAGGGCGCCATCCGCAAGCTCTGGGAAAAGAACGCCCTGCCGGCCGTCTGCGGCCGGGTCTGCCCCCAGGAAGTGCAGTGCGAAGGTCTGTGCGTCATCGGCAAAAAAGACCAGCCCGTGGCCGTCGGCAATCTCGAGAAATTCGCCGCGGACTACCAGCGCCTGCACGGTCGGGACGTTCTGCCGCCCAAGGCGGCGCCCACCGGCAAGAAGGTGGCGGTGGTGGGTTCCGGCCCGGCCGGCCTCACCGTGGCCGGGGACCTGATCCTGAAAGGTCACGACGTGCATATCTTCGAGGCCCTGCACGGCCCCGGCGGGGTGCTGCTTTACGGCATCCCCGAATTCCGGCTTCCCAAGGCCATCGTCGCGGCGGAATGTAACTATCTGGAAAAACTCGGCTGCACCATCGAAGTTAACGCCGTCATCGGCCGCTCCGAGACCGTGGACGAACTTCTGGAACGCTTCGACGCGGTATTTCTGGGCGTCGGCGCCGGTCTGCCCATGTTCCTAAGTATCCCCGGCGAGCATTATATCGGCGTTTATTCCTCCAATGAGTATCTGACCCGCTCCAACCTCATGAAGGCTTACGATTTTCCCAATTATGACACTCCCATTGTCCGGGGCAAAAACGTGGCCACCTTCGGCGGCGGCAACGTGGCCATGGACTCGGCCCGTACGGCCCTGCGCCTGGGGGCGGACCACTCCTATATCATCTACCGCCGCAGCCTGGAAGAAATGCCGGCCCGGAAAGAGGAAATCCACCATGCCGAGGAAGAAGGCGTGGAATTCATGTTCCTCACGGCCCCGGTGCGTTTCCTGGGCACCGAGGATGGTTTCCTCACCGGTGTGGAATGCCTCCGCATGGAGCTGGGTGAACCCGATGCCTCGGGACGTAGGCGCCCGGTGACGATTCCGGGCTCGGAGTTCGTGGTGGAGATCGACACCGCGGTCATCTCCATCGGCTCCAACGCCAACCCGCTCCTGACCAAGAGCACCCCGGGCCTGGTCCTGAACAAGTGGGGGAACATCGTGGCCGACCCCAAGACCGGCAAGACCATGAAACCCCGGGTCTGGGCCGGCGGCGACATCGTCACCGGCGCGGCCACAGTTATTCTGGCTGCCGGCGCCGGCCGCATCGCCTCCAACTCCATCCATGACTTCCTGACCTACGGCTGGTAGTCTGCCCCCTCTTAAGATCAGAAAGACCCTGGAGCCTTGGCGACTCCAGGGTCTTTTTGTTTGTTGCCGGGATTCGCCGGACCGGAAACAGATTCATTTTCGGGGGCGATGAAAAATTTTATCCAAGCCTGATTCGGAAACTGGAAACCAGAAACGGTATTATAGCTCGCTCAGGCCAACAGCCGGGCTTCCGCTGCGGCCAGGGCTTCCCTGGCCTTGAGGAGGGCCTTGTATTTCCTGGCGGCTTTATCGAAATTCCCGGCCGCCATGGCATGCATCAGATCCCCTTCCAGTTCAGCCACTTCCAGACGTTGATAATAGTCCATGGTCTCCTTCAGGTGGGCCAGGACGATTTTTCCCGTCAGGAGGGGGTGATTGTTGGTGACGTTGGCATCGCTGAAACGGATGCCGTGTTCCAGTTCCACCTCCAGGCCAATGATAAAATCCGCCAGAGGGATGTCCATCTTTTCCACGTTCACGATGTCTAAAATCTTGCGGGCCTCCTGGGGATCGACCTCCGGCGGGTCCGCCATCCGGGTCCAATCCCTCAGACCTAACTCCCGGCAGACTCGCTGCACTTCGGCCACAGGGATGTAATCGGGCAATTGCATGGTCAGTTCTCCTTCTCAGCCGACTAGATGAATTTAAACTTAAGGTAACCACTGAACGCTTATTAACAACCCGGTAGCAGGTTTTTTCGGGCAATAGCCAGCGGGTATGCGGCATGGCTCCAGGCCCCCGGTTCAATACCGGCTGGAATTCTGCAGATAATGGAAGAATAAAGGATGCTTGCCAGGAAATTCACCCGCCGAGGGGCAATAGCCGCAACAGTCCCCCTCGGGGTTAGCCTGTCAGCCACTGGCCCCTGATGGCGGATAAATTCACGGGACTAACTTTTTCTGGAAGTCTTGGTGATGACGGTGCTCAGTAATTGGGTGACATCTTCCGCGCCGCAGTGGGAGCATTTGATTTTTTCCGTATCCCGTTCCTTGATGCTCATAATAAGGGAAAATTCTTTCCCGCATTTTTGGCAGAGAAATTCATAGGTCGGCATAATTCTCCTCTTTCACCTGGTATTCACACAAAGATGATCGCTCGTGGTTTGGGGGAATTGTTTTTAACGCGTCAGCGAATCCCGTTGTTACAAATATAAATTTTCTGCCAGAGGTTGACAAGGGGGCGGAGAACCTCAAAAATCTTTTTTTAAAAAAAGAGTTAGGAGGCTAATGCCGCACCCCTTGACACTCCTGGCGCATAGAATTGCTTAAAAATGGTAGGCCAGACCCACGACGACCTGATGGCGGTCGAAATCAAAGGTGGCCTTTTGGGCGGTGATGCCGGTGTTGCCGTAGAAGAGCTGCTGGGATTCCAGCTCCACGTCCCATTGTTTGCTGAATTTATATTCCAGGAAACCGCCCAGGTTTTTGGTAAACATATAGCGCAAACCGCCCAGTACCTCCAGGGAGAAGTTTTTGGCGGAATCGGCATCGGCGTAGAGCATCACCAGGCCGGGGCCGATACCCACATACGGTTGGAGACGGCCGAAGGGAACTTCCTGGTCAGGGAGAAAGCCGTAACGGCCCAGGATATGAAAGGCCATGGTCCAGGCCAGGAGGGTCTGGCTATTTACCCGACCTCGGGTGGCCCCGGCAATGGGGGGATTGAGGCGCACGCTCTGGGCGGGCTGGGGATGGTTGCCGATGCTGCCCTCGCCTTGGATGCCCAGCACCGGGATGCTGTCAAAGAAATAACCGACCTTGATGCCGCCCGTGACCCCGGGATCGATCTGCATGCTCCTGGCCGCGCTATTAATGCCCCTGGCTTTATAGGTCCAGTGGGTGTCGGGAACGAAGGCCGCTCCGAGAAAACCACCGATGAAAAATTCTCCGGGGCCTCGGTAGCCCAGGCGGCCCCGGGCGTCAGCCGGCTGGGCATAGCGGTTTTTATAGAGCAGATAACCCGCCACTGCGGTCCCCACGACAGATGCAGCCGGAACTGCCGTGACCAGTAAGGTGTCCCCGGAGGACGCTGAGGCCGGACGCGGCGTTGATACGCTTCCCAGGGCAATTACCAGGGTGATAGTTAACGCAATCACCAGGCACAACGGTTTTCTTAACATGGTTCGCCTCCGAATTCTGATGTAATGCTTCGCCGCGAGCAAAAACCATCAATGATAAGAGAGCCGCATCCTGCTATTTTACTTCAGGCGGCAGGTTTCCCCCCGTTGGGGGCCA
>Ga0194125_10011803_pt1 | contig 11624 bp, 17 predicted proteins | sample TA2KigC250mmetaG_FD_148626 | JGI IMG/M metagenome (GOLD analysis project Ga0194125, IMG submission 148626) | Freshwater microbial communities from Lake Tanganyika, Tanzania - TA2015034 Kigoma Deep Cast 250m | ecosystem: Environmental > Aquatic > Freshwater > Lake | place: Tanzania: Lake... | reverse complement strand
TGCCAGGCGCTTTCGTTCCTGCGGTACGTGGCGGGTTCCCCCATCACGTTGATGCAGGCGCGAAGAGCGCGGTTGGCAAGATCGTTCAGCATCAAACGCTGAGGCGCACAGTGGCAGCAGCGTCAGAAGTTGCGGCAGCTACGAGAAAGTGTCCAATGACGGTGTTGCTTGCAGCAACGCCTGTCACTTTCTTGGCGCTGTTGTCCCAGTAGGCCACAGCACCTTGAACACCATCTGTACCAGCGCCGGTGGCCTTAGTCAGGCTGTAGACGCCTTCAGTAGCAATCGCGCCGACTTCGCCATTGGCGATGTCAGCAACGGCAACTCCAAACAAAGCGCCCACAAGAACGCCGCCGCCACTACTCACCGCATAGGGGGCAGTGATGTCAACGTTGCAGCCGTTTTGAACGTAGTTTTTCATGATTCAGGTCCTCAGGCGCCGGTGGACTTGTAAAAGCCCCTGTGGTTTAACAGGGTGCAGCCGAAGTCGAGGCGGGCGTAGATGCAAGTGCCATCAGGATCGCGCTCGTTAACGGTTTCAACCTGGGGGCCAGCCTCGCCGTCAAGATAACCGAAGGCGATCATGTCGATCTGGGCGGGATCAGCGGAGACGTAGTACACGACTTCGCTGGCGTCATCGAGGCGGGGCTCAACGATCAACGACATGGAACCGGTGAAGATGTTTACGTCGCCGGTGGTGTTTGGCTGAATGGGGCTCAAGAATTTTTGAGCCGCAGTTTCCAGGCTGGTCGGCAGGAGCATAAAGCGCGGCCGCAGGTTGATACGGTTGCCGGCAATGTCCTTCTGATTGCGCAGGGCCTTGCGGGCTGCAGAAATTGCAGCTTCGCCGATAACCCCGGTGCCCTGGTTTGCGTGGTCGGCATGGAATAGCGCCTTACCGTCGTAAGCCATCTTCGCGTTGGAAGTGATGAGCTTCCACACTTCGTTTGACTCAAACAGGCTCATACCACGGCCGATCATCGAAGGGATGCGGCTGAGGGCATCCAGATCATCGTTGATGATGAGCTGGCGAGTGACGCTGATTTTCTTGCCGTAGGTGTAGATCCGCCAGGAGCTTTCTTGCTCCTTAACGGTTGCGGCTTTGTATTCACCGCCTTCGAGCAGGGGCTCAGGGGTGATTTGGCCGGCAATTTCAAGCTCGTAAACGGGCTTGAAATCAGGCAAGTTCCGCTGACGTGCAATCGGGCGGAAGGTTTGCTGCTCTTCGGCATAGGCGTTTGCCAGGGTCTTCCGAGCAATGTTGCTCAGCAGCTTGGGAAAGTCGCTGGTGCTGTGCATTGCACGGCCGGCGATTTCCGACTTGCTCATGCCTACCAGGCTTTGACCAGAGCGCACGAGTGCGTCCTTGGCCATGTCAATCAGGCTGCTGTGGCCGTAGGCGCGTGCCTGATCGTCCCACTCACGGAGGCCACAACGGGCTTCCAGGGTGGCGGTCATGCACTCGCTGCGCTTCTGGCCTTCGTCGGCCAGCACCTGCACGTGAGTACGGGTGGGTGCAGCGGCTTCGCGCTCTGCCATTTTGTCGATGATGCATTTGCGGGCTTCATCGATGGCGATGCCATCTTCTGCCAGCTTGTCGGCCAGGGAGTCATCCAGCCCAGCGGCGCGAACGGAACGGCGGATTTCCGCCACCCGACGACGCTCAGCAGCGATGACAGCCTGGATGTCCTCGGTGGAGGCAGCGCGGTCCTGGGCCACAGGGGGCTCAGGAGCAGCGACCTCCAGTTCGCGGGTGTCTTCCATTGGGCTGGTGTCCTTTACAGGCTCATTGTGAACTGTAGGCGGCTCATCTGAGCGCACCTGGGCCCCTGCATCTGCAGGGATTGGGACTAGAGAGAGTTCATGGGGCTCCCAGTCCACAGCACGCATCACAGGGGTTTTGCCCTCTTCAACGCGCTCGTATTTCCAGACGCGGTAGCCCACCGAAATGGACCTGATGATGCCATCGCGCACATCCCGGAAGATGGGCTCAACGTCATCGCGGCTGGAAAACCGCACTACGGCGCGGCCTTCGTTGCCGTCCAGCCAGGCACGCTCAACGACCCCCACGATGTCGCGGAGGTCAGAGGCGCTATGACTGTTCAGCAGCGGGGCCCCGGCGTTCAGGCGATCCATACGGATCGCCTTGGCGTCCATTGAAAGCTCCTCCATGTAGGGGCCTTCAATACCGGAACGGGCCACACGGGCGCCAGTAGTCCACACGACTTCCACAGTCCGCGCTTCCGCGTCAATGGTGTCAGGTGCAAACAGCGCCCGAGTTTGGAGCAGATCGCTCATTGCGAACTTCCCGGCGGTTTGATTCTAAGGTTAATCATCTTTGGGTTCGTCAGCCGTCAGTGCTGCGGCGTCGGCTTGAGCTGCACCGTTGAGCTGGCCGCTGCCGCTGACCTGCCGGGGGTCGCTGTCCAGGATAAGTCCTAAGCGGTCCAGGGCTTCGTTGTCCTCAGCCATTTCGTCAAAGACTTCTTCAGGTTCGTAGCCGTATTCACGGATGGCTTCGCTTAGCGACATGAACCCGGCACGGACCGCTTTCTTTGTTGCTTCGATTTCCTTGGCCGGGTCTATCAGTTCACGGCGCGGCGGCGTCCAATGCGCAACGATGCCTTCAAGCCGCACGCCGTTCACGCTGCCAGCCTGCACAAACCAGTTCCAAATTGGACTTAGCATTTGCGGAACTAACATCTGCCACCGCCAGGCCTCAACGTTGCGGTGAAACTCCAGCCAGCCCATGCGCCCGCTGCTGAAACTGGTGTTTCTTAAGTCGCCAGTGAGTGCCTCGTATGTAATTCCAAAACCTGCGGCAATTTGTAGCAAGTATTCGCGTGTGATCTTGTCAAACTCGCCAACGCTGGGCGGCGATGCGAAACGAATGTCCTTGCCAGGGGGCAGAATTTCCAGCGCACCGGGCTCTAGCTTGTCAATTAGTTCGGCGCCCATGCCTGCGTCGGGCGCTTCGGTGTCCACCAGGAATCCGGCAAAACAAGCAGAAATCTTTTGCTTAAGCAACTGCGCATCGCTGTAATCATCAAAATCACGCAAACGAATGATTACCGGGGATGCCCAGGGAACCCCTCTGGTTTGATGTGGGCGGTCCTGCCGGAATACATGGATGATCTGGTCATTGCCTACAAAGCTGCTACCGAAGCCGCGCACCCTTACATGATTTTCACCAGGGTGCTCGTCATACAACCAATAGCCAAGGCGGCGGCCGTTGGCGTCGTGCTTAATGCCCTCCCGCGTGAAGCTGCCGTCATCACCGGCTCCGTCGTGGGAGTCATCCAACATGTTGGCTCCATGATCTGCAGCTGCAGGGGCACCCGCTGATTGCTGCTGCTGATTGCGGTGCGCCGGCGAATTAGAACTTCACCTGACTCCACCACGCAACGCATCGCCAGGGCTTGCAAGCCAGCAAAATCCATGCGCCCGTGGTAGTCGCACTGTTGCGGGTCATTGGCCCAGCTGCTCAGTAAATCAGTCAGCTGCTGACTGCGACGCCGACTGCGCACGGCGCGGGCCTGGCCAAGAATGCCAGTGCCGACAGTGTTGCTGACAATCACTGCGACCGCTTTGGCGGCGTATGGATTGTTGCGCACAAGGTCGCGGCTGCGGTCGCGCAAGGTTTTCAAGGCTGGGCCGGCGGCTGCGTCGGCGCTTGTGCCCTGCGTCAGCCAGCCTTCGGTACGGCGGCCCCGGCTGGCGCCGTCATAGCGGCGCAAGGCGTCAAGCTGCAGGCGGGCACGCTGCCGGCGCAGCGCAGCTTGCGGGTTGACGCTGGCAATGATCTGATCCAGCGCGTTCATTTGTAGTCCCTCTGTGTGCTGAAGTATTTGCGGCTGCGGGTGCCTTGCCCAAGGCGTGCGCGGATCATGTCGCGCACCTTGAGCAGCTCATCGAGGCTCCGGTAGGTGACCTCCTTGTCGTCGTATTTGACCTTGAGATAGCCACCGGCGATGGCCTCTTCGATGGCGGCTAGGCCGGCTTGGCTGAACATAGACATTCGATCAACCTCCTTTGATCATGCTATCGGCTCAAAGAAAGTTGCTTCTGCGCCGTTTGACCGTAGTTTCGACTGGTTTGTTGCTGGTTTGCGCTGCATTGGCAGGACGACCTGGCACCAGTCCGCGCTCATGCTCCCACCGCTTAGCGTCCCAGCGATCAGCACCAACAGCCATTGCAGCGGCCCGTGCATATACGCGGCAGTCCAGGGCTTCGTTGCGGTCGCGGGTTTTTTCCCACTGATATTTCTGATAGCCGCGCACAATCCGGCTTATTAAGGCCTCAGCAGTCAGTTGCTTGAACCACTCTTCCGGGTGCTGTGGGAAGTGACACCAGCCAAAGGGCAATCCGTCGTCCAGGTTTTCAGGCAACTTACGGCGGAGCCACCCATAGAGCTCTGACTTGGCCACGCTCACCCCCACGGGCCACACTTTGATACCGCCCCTGATGCGCTTGCCGCGGATCGTCACCTCAACCGTACTCGGCTGGCTGATGATCGTCGCCTGTTGCTCACGGCCCTTTACCGCCATGACCTGCAGCGCGCTCTGAGACTTCACCCACCGGTAGACCTCCTGGGTGCGGAAGCCGGTGTCCACCGCCGCCATCCTGATCGGCAACCTCATCCCATCAGCCCGCCCGTAGTCATGACGTATCGCCTCGCTTAGCTGTTCCCACACCTCATCTGAGGCGGTGTCACCGTGAAGCACCGTGTAGTCAATCGACCAACTCTCAAGGTTGCAGCCCCAACCCACTACCTCTAGCTCGATGCGATCCTTCTGCACGTCGATGCCAGCGGTTAGGAACACAACCGGTTCAGGCACCTGGCCTATTGGGTAGCTCTCCCGCCGGCCGTACAACAGCTCCCAATCCGGCGCCTCACCGGTGTCGGCATAGGTAAGTCCCAGGGTTGTGTTTTGAAAAACGCGCATTGCCTCATCGCTCTTGCGCGCCTGCAGGAAAGCCTCTACGCACTGCTGCCAGCTGAACCAACCAAGAGGGCTATACAGCGTGCTGATGTGGTAGCCGCGCCACTTCCCCTCGGGGTTTTGCGCAACCCACTGCCCACGAGCAAGAATCTTGTTCTTGTGATGCTCTTCAAACTCGCCGTTGCAGTGCGCGCACTGATACCGTGCCGTTTCTGGGTGCCCCTCTACCCACTTCATTTGCGGCCACACCAACTGCTGGTAGGTGCCGCACAACGGGCACGGCACCTCAAAAAACCGCATGTCGCTGTCCATGAACTCGCGCTCTATGCGGCTGCGTCCTGCCAGCGTCGGTGTGCTCACGTAGAAGATCTTGCGCCGGCTGAACGTCCGCGTCCGAGCCTCAGCCAGCGTGCACGGATCGCCCTCGCCATCAACATCTCCAGGGTAGGCGTCAGGCTCGTCCAGAAACAGGAACCGAACCGGCATTGAACGCAGGCCCGCCGCTGAGTTGGCTCCAGCCATAACGACCACGCCCCCCGGAAACTCCTTAGCCAGCAGGCTGTTGCTGCTGTCCCGACTGCGCGGGTCACGCACTTTCTCCCGCAGCGTTGGCGATTCCTCGATCAGCGGGGCGATGCGCGTCTTGCTATTGCGCTTTGCCATCTCCACTGTTGGCTGCACCATGAGCATCGGCCCCGGACAGTTGTCAATGCAGTAGCCCAGCCAGTTGTTTCCTGCCTCCGTACCGCCCACCTGGGCCCCTTTCATGAACACCACCTTCTCCACCGCGCTGGTGGAGCTAAGGCAGTCCATGATCTCGCGCAGGTACGGGGTGCGGTCGGTGCGCCACCGACCGGGCTCGGCGCTAGCCCGCTGGCTAAGCATCCGGTGGCGGTCCGCCCACTCGCTCACCGTGAGCACAGGGTCTGGGTGAATGGCCTCTGAAGCCACCGACCACACGAGGGTGTAGGCGTCAGCGAGGGCCATTGCTTCCTGAGATTTGCTCCAGAGCTTGATCGATCTCGCGCTGCATCACTTGCATCATTTCGTGACGGCGCTCGGGGGCCACGTCGCCCACTATGGCAGCCAGTTCGTTTACCACCCGGATTGGGATGTTCTGTACCGCATCGCGGAACAGCCGCATGGTCTTGAAGGTGGCGTTCTTCACCTCGTCCGCTCGCACCAGCTGGCCCGCTTTCTCGCGGTACTCCAACTCGCCCATCTTGGCCGCAAAGTGCTCGCGCACCGCCCGAGCCTTGCTGTAGTTCAGCTCCACACCAGCGCCCTGGGGCTGCATGGGTGGGGCCAGGCCCTGGGCAGCGGCCTTGCCTGCGTTAATTACCTCGGGCGGGCGGCGCTTGCTGTGCTGAGTGTTCTGCTTCCACTCCACGTCGGCGAGCACCACGTCGATTACCCGCTGGCCATTGACCTCCGTAACCGACTTGCTTAGTCGGCCCTCCTTGATCGCCTTGCGCACAGCCTGGGGGCTGATCCCCCGGTGCTGAGCGTATTCGGGAACCGATGTCACCTCTGTTGCCTGGTGTGTAGGGGGAACTTAGTCGTGGAAGCCTGTAAGGAACGGCTCCCGGCAGTTGGCCGGGATGTCCTGCCAGGGCATCACGACCGTGGCGCAGGCCCCGTCCAGCTTGATGACGCTGCTCACCTTCTTGTCGCTGGTGGCGTCAACCCACGCCCAGGGGTCCACGTCGTTAAAGGTGTTGGCAAGCTGGATGAATATGCTGCGGTCGTCGACCACGGCATCGACCAGGATCATGCCTGGCGTTGGATTTTGCAGGAGTGGTAGCGACAGCCTTTCGCTGAGCGTTACCGCCAGCACCAGCCCGTGGGAGCTGCACCCGTAGACCCCGTTGCGGTCTCGGTGGTTGCACTGAGCCGCAATCAAATCGACCGCTGCCTCGAGGCCCGCCCAGGTAAGCACCATCAAGGGCGGGCACTTGCTCATCGTACCCCCACGTACTTATGGGTTTGGATCGACAGCCGCCACCGGTGCTCGAGGCAGGCTTGAACGCACAACGCCGTCGCCTCTACGCCCTGGCTCACCGGCTGGAGCCACACCGACTTCGGCTTACGTCCGTCCAGCAGGGCCACCAGGTTGTCGATGTCGTGCTGCCCGGTTACAGGCATCTTTATCTCGTCGGCATCGTTAAGCGCCTGGTCGAGCACCGTAAGCCCGCCGCCCATGTTGAGCTTCGGGCTAACGGTCACCCAGGTGCCAGGGGCTACATGCACTGGGTAGGTGCCGCTGGTTTCCACCTGCACGGTTCCCAGCGTTTGCAGCTTGGCGGTAAGGATCCAGATGTTCTGCGCCAGCGGTTCGCCCCCGGTGATTACAAAGTGCCGGGGCTGATAGTCGCTGACCACCGTGACTACCTTGTCGGGGCTCATCTCGGCCCAAGTTGGGGCAGGGTCCACCTTCTTAAGTAGCTCATCAATGCTCACCTTCTTGCGCTCGTGGCCTTCAGGCCAGGTGTGCTTCGTGTCGCACCAGCTGCATCCAACGGGGCAGCCTTGGAGTCGAATAAAGGTAGCCGGCATCCCAGTCCAACATGCCTCACCTTGAATGGTGGGGAAGATCTCATTAACGCGAAGCACGGTAGGCGTCCTCATCTGTGGTGGCGTTTGAGGGGTTCTCCCAGGGGAAAATCAGCCACTCGTCGGTGGTTACCACCTCCGCGGCCTTAAACCATGTTGGCGGTGCCTTGCTAATCCACACGGCACACTCCACACCCTTGTGGTCCAGCGCCTGGCTGATGGTTAGCCCGGTCTCGTAGACGTCGTCTACCACCAGGCAGTAGGGCTCCAGCTCCTTCAGCAGAGGCAACTTCAAGTAGTGGCTCAGCGCCACCGCCAGGGGTAGCCCACCTCGGGGGAAACCGTAAACCCCGTTGAAGGCCCGCCCCTCGAAGGCGCTGGCCAGGCGGTAGACCGCTTCATCAAATTCGGACCAGGTCAAAATTCTCATGGCTGGTAAATGGCGGAATTGGCCCCGTGCTCGCGCACCTCAACCAGGGAGACACGGCACCGGGGGGCGTAGCCGTGGCGGTCCAGCCAGTTGGTGGCCAGTTGGTAGACGTACTCGGCAAACCGCTCGCACCCCACGTCGTCTAGGACCACTATGTCCAGGAGGCCCTGCTCGTGACCCCGGTTAAACCAGTCCATCAGCGGGTCGTCGTGGGCAACCACGGTTTTGTGATCGAACGTGTCCTGTAGGGCTTGCTTCAAGTCTTTCAATCCGCCAAAGTCCACCACCCAGTTGCGTGTATCGAGCAATTCCGCTTCAAATTGCAGCCGAACGCTGATTGCGTAGCCGTGAAGGTAGCGGCAGTGGGAATGGGTGGCCCGCCACTGGCGGAAGCAGCAGCTCAGGCCCAGCTCGTGCCCGTAGGTCTTGGTGCTTGTGTATGTCATCAGAACCCTTGCCCCCGCAGAATTTCCATCAGCTCTTGGCGGGCCTTGGCGTCTTTGCGGAAGAAGCCCCGCATCACGCTGGTCACCATGTTGGTGTCGTTGTCCTTCACCCCACGCCAGGTCATGCACTGGTGCTGCGCCTTGATTACCACCGCCAGGCCCTGAGGCTTGATCAGCTGCTCGATGGTGTCGGCCAGCATGATTGCCGCTTCCTCCTGGATCTGCGGGCGGGCCATTACCCACTCCACCAGGCGGTTGAACTTTGACAGCCCAATTACCCGGTCGCTGGGCTTCACCCCCACCCAGCAGTGGCCCGTTATGGGCACCAGGTGGTGGGAGCAGGCCGACCGCACCGTGATAGGGCCCACGGTGTAAATCTCGTCCAGGTGCTTGGCGTTGGGGAAGTCGGTCACCTTGGGTGGGGCCAGGTAGCGCCCCTTAAACACCTCGCGCAGGTACATGCGGGCCACCCTTCCCGCGGTCTCGCGGGTGTTGTGGTCATTCACTGTGTCCACCAGCAAGGCGTCCAGCAGGTCCTGCACCCGCGCCTGGACCTCGACCTCCAGGGCCTCCAGCTCACCCGGTAGCAGGTAAGCGGCGATGTTGTCGTTGGCCGCAAAGGGAAAACCCCCTTCCTTCAGCCTGTTACGAATTGTGTCAGATGCGCTTGTCATGGGCACTGGTTCGAGTGGAAGATTTGGGCGTTACCGCAAAGGAGCCAGCGATGGCCGTCACTACCCCCCTCACTGTTGAAGCCGCTGACGACGTGGCTTTTGAACTTCTGGCCCAACACCCCGAGCTGATTGGGATCGAAGGCTGCGAAGAGTTCGAAGACTCCATCATTTACACGTTTGAGCTGGGCCACTGGGCCGAGGTGCGCATGGGAGCTCATGGCATTACGCACCAGCTGCACCAGCCGGATGAGGAGTGAGCACCACCGCTCCCACTTCACCGTCCTCGGACACCGTCACCTGAACAGCCCGCCCGAAACGGCGGGCTATTTCTTCGCCCAGCGCCTGGGCCATCGTTTCGCAGCTCTGACCGCCCAGCTCGCCACCCGTGAAGGCGTTGCGGGCGAAATCCAGCAGGTCGTGAAACTCCACCTCGCGGTCGTGGTGGTTGACGTTGAGACTTACCTCTACGTGGAATAGGTGGCGATGGCGCTTGCCCAGGTACTCCCGCCCCTTGGTGGGCTCGGGCCAGTGATGGAAGCCCGGCTGGGTGAACCGGACGAAGATTGTGCATTGTGTCATCGGTAGAGGCCAGGGTCGCAGCCGAGCGCCTGGTACTCGCGCACCAGGGCCCGCCAGTTTTGCACTAGGAAATGGGAGTCGTAGCCGCCCAGCTGCCTGGCCTTCTGGTGGCCGTTCGCGGCGTCGGGCTCAGCGTCGTAGGCGTAGGTGAAATTCTTGCTCAGGGTGCTGAACGGCTTAAGCGCCACCGGCGCTCGGAACGCCGTCGCCCAACGCACTAGCCGTAGCCAGGTGCTGCTGTCGCAGCTGTTTACCGGGAAGGCGTTCAGCCACTCGTTGGGCGTCATGCCTAGCAGGTGGATCCACAAGTCCGGATATTTGCGGCGACGCTCCCAGGCCGTGGCCAGCAGCCTCAGCCGGGTCAGCCGGTCAGCCTGCACAATGTTGCCAAAGCAGATGCGGTCGTAGTTCTCACCCAGGTGGTCGAAGTAGTCCCACCCGTCGTTGAACGGGTGGTAGACAGGGATTGGGCTGAACCCTAGGTCCTCAAGACGCTTGCGGGTATTGATCTTGTTCTCCCGGCCGCCCTGGTCTACCTCGATGTAGCCCCACACCTTGTCGCCAAGCCGTTTTATCAAAGTGCAGTAGCGGTCGAACAGCTCACCAAAGCCATCGATCTTGTCCGGTGCCAGGGCCAGCGCCTCGTCCATTCGCATCCCGTGGATCTTGGCGTGGTTGTTGGCCAGGTTGAACACCCCCGAGTCGATAAACATCCGCTTGCCCTCGTCACACCACCGCTCGATACACTCCATGTCCTCGTCGGTGGCAATCTCGTTTACGGCCACCAGCAGGTAGTCGTGAGACTTTGCACCATGCACCAACGAGTTCACGTTGCTGGCAATGAAGTAGACGTTCTCCTCCTTGGGATTCCATCGTCCGCCGGTGCGCTTCATGCCGCCCCCGCTTTCTTGATGGTGTCAGCGCCCTTGATCTCGGAGTAGCGGTCCAGCAGGTGGCCTGCCACGTAGCGGTCGGGCTGCACCATAACCAGCACGTGATTTTCGGCCTTATCGCCCAGGGGTACAAACGGACCTGGGTAGGGGCAGAAGATTACGTCCTCGCTGTTGAGGTACTTCACCCACACCTCCCAGTCGGTCATGACCGAGCAGATGAACAGTAGGTGGGGGCCCACCTTCCAAACATCACCGTTCTCCACCTGGTGCTTGGGCTCGTCGATGGTGATGTCCACCAGGGCCAGCAGCGACCCATCGGACTTAACGACCTCGGCTGCCTCCTCCTCCTCGGTGCGAGTGCCGTCGTCATCGCCGTAGTCGTGCTCGCCGCCCTCGGTGGTCGGGTCGTCCTTGTCCAGGAAGTTGGTGATCTCCTGGAGCGTGTCGTCGTCAAAGCCCAGCAGGCTTAGGTCGAAGTCTTGGAGCTGGAGCCCGGCAACCTCCTGCTGGAGCAAGCTCATGTCCCACCCGGCGTTCTGCGCCAGTTGGTTGTCGGCAATGATGTACGCCCTGCGCTGAGTTTGGGTCAGGTGGTCCAGCACCACTACGGGCACCTCATCCAACCCCAAATCACGGGCGGCTGATAGTCGCCCGTGACCTGCGATCACACCAGAGTCGGTGTCCACCAGTATCGGATTAACGAACCCAAACTCCACGATGGAGGCAGCCAGCTGAGTTACCTGCTCAGGGCTGTGTGTTCGTGCGTTGCGCTCGTAGGGAACCAGCCTGTCGATGGGCCACACCTCGATGCGGTTGGCCATCGCTGGGCTCAGCTTTGCTGCCATGCGGGGGGCTTTAGATGGTTGAACGTTAGCCCGCCCAGAATCGAGTGGTTGCGCAACTCGCGCAACCGGGTGCGCTCCTACTTCTTGGTCCCTCATTATCCAAAAACGGTTCTAGAGAGCCCTGTTGCGCCGCAACGGGAGTCACCCTACCAGGTGGTCCTAAGGGGCTCATCTCAAACCCCTTGTGCCGGAAAGGGTTTGAGGGGCAAGGGCAACCCACCTAAAAACCAGCCACTAGCAAAAAAATGCGCGCGTGGCTCC
>Ga0194125_10011802_pt1 | contig 11624 bp, 12 predicted proteins | sample TA2KigC250mmetaG_FD_148626 | JGI IMG/M metagenome (GOLD analysis project Ga0194125, IMG submission 148626) | Freshwater microbial communities from Lake Tanganyika, Tanzania - TA2015034 Kigoma Deep Cast 250m | ecosystem: Environmental > Aquatic > Freshwater > Lake | place: Tanzania: Lake... | reverse complement strand
TCGTATGCAACCGGCGGGACAAGTTGGGGGGAAGTTTGGGGAGGTGATCCGTACCACCTTGCCACACAGCTCGGGACGTCAAACCAGGAAAGCTGCACGTCGTACAACATGCTCAGGCTCACCTCGTACCTCTTCTCATGGGAACCCGATCCGGCATATGCGGACTACTACGAGTTGCTGTTTCTGAACGGCATTCTTCCCACGCAGAATCCCGGCGACGGCATGTTGATGTACTATCTGCCGCTTGGCTCGGGATGGTACAAGACCTTCGGGACGGGGCGCAACTCGTTCTGGTGCTGTACCGGCACCGGTGTAGAATCGTTTGCCAGGCTCGGGAGCGATATCTACTATCACGACGAGAGCAACCTCTACGTCAATCTCTTCATACCATCTGAAGTCCGGTGGATTGAAAAGGACGTAAAACTTCGCCAGACGACCGATTTTCCTCGGAAAGCTCGGACTCAACTGCTTGTTCAAACCGGAAAGCCTGTCGTCTTCTCGCTGAATGTCCGGATCCCAAAATGGAGTGCGACCGGAGCGCGCGTGCTCATCAACGGTCGCGAGATCGGAGCGACCTCGAGCCCGGGAAGCTTCCTAATGCTCAAGCGCACGTGGAAGAACGGCGATCGCGTCGATGTTGAATACGCTATGGACCTGCACCTGAAGCCCCTGCCGGATAACCCCAGGATTGCCGCGATCATGTACGGCCCGCTCGTGCTCGCCGGCAGACTCGGTTCGGAGGGCCTCACGGACAGCCTCGCCCACGGCTTCTACGGCCCCTCCAGTGAGCCGGTCCTGACCCCCTGCCTTATTGTGGAAGATCCAAACGTGAAGTCCTGGGTCACACCGGTCAGCGGAAAGCCATTGACGTTTCGCACAAGGGGTGTCGGCGTACCCCGCGACGTCGAGTTGAGCCCGATCCATGAGCTCTTCGATGAGTGCTATGCTGTCTACTGGACGATCTACAGGAAGAAGGAATGGGATGAGGCGAAGAAACGAAGCGAGATGTCGATCGGTCAGACGGTTGACGCTGTTGTGATGGGCGACTCCGTTTCAGCCAAAGCCCACAACATGGTAGGTTCCGGCACAGAAACTGGAAGCGATGCAGGGAGGAGTTGGATCCGCACGCAGAACTGGATGGAGTACTCACTGAAGGTCCTCGTGGATCGTCCTGTGCTCTTCGGATGCACGTGGCTGAAGGGTGATACTGCGCGGGCGTATACCATTCGTATCGACGGTGTAAGGCTCTCGATCGTACCTGAGGTCACCGAATTACCCGATGGTTTCGTGGAAGAGCGCTACGAGCTTCCGCTCGCTGTCACCTTCGGCAGGCACACGGTGACGGTCACATTCGAGAGCCACCGGGGGGTGCTGGGGAGGAAGCTTCTCGGTTGTTCTATTGTCGGGTCGGCGCGCGAGAGGTGACTGGTGCACGTCGCCAAGGGCAATCCTGTACTCTTGCCCCCAGGGCTGTCCAGAATGCCCGACCGACTGAGCAGTCGTTTGGGCTGACAGGGAACCGAGTGTGCTCAAACTTGTAGAAAGATTCATGATTTGTTCCGACATTTGACGGGGTCAGTGGCGAGTCCACTTGCCCAGCCGGAATCGCTTCGGGGCAATCCAGCTCGTATCTAGGTCAGTAGTCCGCAGACTCCGTTGGAGAAATCGACATGATCAACGCTGATCTCAACACGATCGAGGGGCGTGTCTACCCCGCGCGGCGAAAAACGCAAAATCTTGTGGGCGGCGCATCTCCAATACAGGCGAGGAGCTTTTGCCTGGGGTATGTCACGCTTGAGCCGCGCGGCGGCCAGGTCCCATGGCACAATCAGGAGCAGGAGGAAGTCTACTTTGTCCTTGAAGGAACAGGAGAAATGTGTCTTGGAGACGAGCGCCGGACCATGTCTGCAGGGCAGGTCGTTTACATTCCTCCTAACGTGTTCCATCAATTGACGAATATCGGGGAGACGCCTCTGCGGATGATCTATTGCTACGGTCCCGCCGGAGACGTGGCGCACTGGCGGCAGGAGCTTGATGGGACATTGCCTCGCGCAGGGATCGAAGCCCCGCCACTGCCGCAAGGAGCTTCACCTCAGCATCACAAGAAACCGGAGACCCACCAAAATCAATCATCTTGACGTCCTCTCTGAACGACTCTATGGAAAAAACCCGAGTGCGTAATGTGGGTGTTATTATGAATGGCGTGACAGGTCGCATGGGAATGCGCCAGCACCTCGTTCGATCCATCCTGGCCATCCGTGAGGAGGGAGGTGTGAAGACGAAGTCGGGAGAACGCATCGTGCCTGACCCGATACTCGTCGGAAGGAGTGAAGCCAGGCTAAAAGATCTGGCAGCGGAGCACCAGGTGGCGAAATTCTCGACGGAATTGGACACGTGCCTCGCGGATCCACACTATACGATCTACTTTGATTCGCAGGCGACGAACCAACGCGCCGAGAGCCTGACTAGGGCCATACAGGCAGGAAAGGCAGTGTATTGCGAGAAACCCGTTGCCTCGAACCTCGACGAGGCTTTGATGTTGTGCCGACTTGCGGCGAGTGCGGGTGTGAAAAACGGAGTCGTTCAAGATAAGTTGTGGCTGCCTGGTATCCTGAAACTGAAAAGTCTCATCGAGTCGAAATTCTTCGGGAAGATACTCTCCGTACGCGGCGAATTCGGATACTGGATCTTTGACGGGTCGGTGCAGCCAGGTCAACGACCTTCATGGAACTATCGCAAGGAGGATGGGGGCGGTATTATCACGGACATGTTTTGCCACTGGCGTTACCTGATCGACGACCTCTTCGGGAACCTCAGAGCGCTCTCCTGTTTGGGCGCGACACACGTCGGCAGCCGGATCGACGAACAGGGGAGGACGTATCGTTGCACGGCTGATGATGCAGCGTATGCGACGCTCGTCTGTGACACCGGCGTCATTTGCCAGATCAATTCCTCCTGGTCTGTCCGGGTACGCCGCGATGATCTTCTCACGCTTCAGGTCGACGGAACAGCCGGCTCCGCCGTCGCCGGCCTCCAGCGATGCTATGTCCAGCAGGCATCGGAAACCCCGGCGCTCGTCTGGAATCCAGACATCGAGAATCCCTTCGACTACTACGGTGGTTGGCAGGAGGTGCCGTCGGCTGTGCCCTACCCGAATGCGTTCAAAGCTCAGTGGGAGTTGTTCTTGAAGCACGTTGTCGAGGACGAACCGTTTCCATGGTCTTTTCGCGAAGGTGCCAAAGGAATTCAACTGGCCGAACTTGCCCAGCGAAGCTGGTCGGACCGGCGATGGGTTGACGTTCCCGAGTTGAAGATCTGACCCGGAATGATCATCTGTCACCTGTCACTGACGCCCGTTACAACGTAGTTCTCCACTGAGCCCGGCTCAAGCCGGGTTTTCTGTTCGTGGACCTGTCTGGACGAATTGTATGTCGAGAGAGTGTAGTACGAGAACAGTCCCGCCGACTGTCGGATTGTTCCACATCACGGCGTGAGAACGACTTGACGCCTGCCGCTGTCGCCTTTCCTGCGCAGGTCAAAGAACAACAATACGAGCACAGGCAGATACTCGAGCAGTAGCACGAGTGGATAGTCCTTCCAGACGCCATGAAGCTGGTACGTGACGAACGTAATGGACGTGAGACTCGCCGTGCCGGCGAGCGCAAGTCCGCTTGAAATCGGCGCGAGTGGTAACAGAACGATCAGCCATCCCATATACCACGGATGTGCAACAGGAGAACAGAGAAGGAGGAGGAGAACTGCCAGCACGGCCTTTTCGTGCAGCGGCCTTTTCGTCAGGTAAAGGATAAACAGAACTATCGCCAGGCCAGCGAAACACCAGAGGCGAGTCGTCTGGTTGTCCGAAAACAGGGGAAAGAGTACACTGAAAAGGGCACCGTTGAAGAACCAATGCTTTGAAAAGGTAGTGAGAGCTTCGAAAGGATTAGCACTCACGGCGTACGGAATGAAGGGGATGAGGAGCACCGCAACCGGCAGAACAGCCACCCTAGCTTTGTTGAAGAAACCGCGTTCGTGAAGAAACAGGATCGGCAAAATGACGAGTGCGACGGGCTTGATGAGCAACGAGAGTCCGACGAGTAGAAGTGAGAGAGTCGCTTTCTTCTTGCAGTAAAGAAGCAGACCGAAGATGAGGAACGGAAATCCAAATGCGTCGACGTGAGCGTCGAGAGAAAACTGAAGGATAACGAGCGGATTGGCAGCGTAGAGTAACACCCGCAGTGGTGAATCGGAGAGCTCGCGCATGAGCAACAGAAGACCGATGAGTGTTGCTGCCTCGGCAAGAAGGATGAGAAGCTGAAATCCCCAGGCGTTCTCTCCGCTGAGATTGTAGCCGAGGTACGAGATCCACTGGCTCAGCGGGAAATAGATCGTCTTCATCTCCGGGTGGTTTACCAGCGAAGGGAGCCGCGTCGTATGGAGGTCACCGAGTGCTTCGTCATTCGGCGCATAAAGATAGGGATTGATTCCTGCCGCCTGCACACGGCCATCCCACATGTATCGATAGACGTCGTCTGAGCCAAGCGGCTCCGTCCCCAAAAAACTCGCACGAGCGAGAAAAAGAATCACAAGCAGCGGAAGGATTCCCTGCGGTGAGACCTCGGGCTTGAGTGACTGCTGGCAGATGACCCAATACAGAATTGATGAGGAAATGAATATCGCGGCGTAGGCGATGATCGGAGTAATGGGGATGCAGTGCAACGACAGGAGCATCACCGCCAAAACCGCAACAAGCGGAAGGAGTCGATGTGTCAGGTGGAGTTTCAGGAGAATTTGGAAATGCAGTTCGAGAAAACCTACTATCCAGACGTCAGGATATCAGTCCTGGATGAGGACGAGTCGATGCTCTTCCTTCAGGAATTTGCCCCTTTGGATCTAGAATTTCACCTTTTACGCTCTTGCCTCTCCACGAAGGTGTGCTGCGCGTTTGCTGTCATTTTCTCGATGCAACGTATGAACCGGCGCCGATCTTTTGCATGTTCATGGCGTGCTCGCGGATGATCCCGAGAGTTGACGCGTCCGAAACGAAAACTGAGTTTTGTCCCTGCGGTTCTTGCGGCGGATCGCCGACGAACGGATCACCTCTCTTCCACATTCCATCCGGATGTTGAGCGGATCCCTCGCCTCCCCAGGCCCAGAAGTTCGACCCTGCGATCGGTGCCCCGGCACGCGCAGAATCCTCAAGTGTCCGAAAAATAAACCGGTAGAACCTGTCCCGTGCCTTCGTCGGAGTTCCTGGAAGGATCTCTCCGTTATCCCGCCCCAGGCCGAATTCCTCCATCACCACCGGCTTCCCGATCAATCGTGCCAATGCGATGTGCTGGTTGATGTATGCAGTTGACTTTTTTTCCGTTGGCGACAACGTTTCCTCCCATCGTTTCGGATCGAACCACCCCCAATTGAAAGGCCAGAGATGGAAATTGAGGTAGTCCACGTGTGGGGTTTGAAACGCTTTGACGTAGAACTCTTCGGATTGTAGCGTTCCAATGGTACCTTCACTCCCCGCGCTCACCAAGTGGTTGGTGTCGAGCGAATGGATGAACATCGCGGTTTGGTCAATCCAGCGATAGAACGCCGGAAGATTCTTCCTTCCTTGCTCGTCGACGCGGCCCGGTCTCGGTTCATTGGCTAGCTGCCAGGACATGATAGTCGGATCCTCCGTATACAACCGGCCATTGACAGAGTTCCTTCGGGTAACGATCGTACGGACGTACTCTTTGTGCAATTCCACGGCTCTTGGATTCGAGTAAAATGCGGCTGAGAAATCCATGAAGGCGCCCCAGCCCTGAGTTGAATCTTCCGGATCGACAGGGCGCTCCCCCGCCCAGACGTTATACTGGACCATACCCCCTGACCATTCCCAGTAGTTCCCGAGGTATAGCACGGCGTGCATGTCCCGCCTCGCCATTTCTGCGAGAAGGTAGTCGAGGCCTTGAAGAAGCGAATCATCCACGACGCCAGGAGCGCTTTGGATTGCCGGCTTCACGGAGCGGCGTATGTACGATTCCTCCGACGCTGCGAGCACTCGAAGATTCCCTATACCGTGAGCCTTCAGCGAATCGAGTTCCCGGAGAAGCCGCGGGCGGTCACCCGTCGAGCCGGGAGAGCCCAAGTAACAGCCGTACCACATATTCGTGCCAGCAAAGTAGTACGGCCTGCCGTTGTGGATGAACTGTGTTCCCCTGATCTTGATAAAATCCTCGCGTTCCCGGAAGAGGGAAATCAGAGAACACGAAGGGAGGAGAAGCGAAACGGCGGCGACTGTTACCAGAATCAGTCTCGATGACATTCTCATTGACTCACATCCTTGCTGTTGTTGAACTCCTGGTCGGCTTGCTCTCCCTGGAGTGCCCCGGCAATATCCGCATTATTCACGAACGATTCCAGAGAAGGCGAAACTGTTCATTGACATTCTCTGCAACCTTCCGAAGGTTCCACCGACATTCTGTACGACTTTCGGAAGGTTCACACGCTACGAACGCCATATGTTTCAACTGTTCTTCGATGCGGGTCATCAGGCATCACGAAGATCCTGATCGATTCCCTCCCGTACCTGGCAACGAGAAGAGGGAGCAAGACTGAGCCAACGAACCCGGTTGCACCGGTGAGCAGTATCTTCATGAGGTAGGCCTTCCGAATGAAACTTCGCGTTCGATGGTCACAATATAGGCCAGATTAATATCAGTCGAAAGAAGCCAAAGGGTGTGCAAAGTGCGCCTGACGTGAACAACTCCTGCCAGCATCGCGGCGCAAGGCCTCATTATCCGGCGTTGTCGTTGTCATCCCGGTGCCAGAAACACCAGGAGCGGAGCGAAATCGGCAAGAAGGCAGCAGAGATCCTTATTCGGAACATCGAATCATCGACACTCTTGCCACCCGAGCAAGTCGTCCTCGACACGGAGTTCATCGTCAGAGAATCATCGAGGATCTTGAACGCCTGATGAGAGGCGCAAGGGAGGCTTGCTCGGGCAAGAACGATGAGGCTCATCTGCTCCTTCGCAGTTCCTCAGTCATTGATGTCCCCGCCAAGCGCATCACGCCCGGTATCTCTCGGCGGCACTCTCTATAGTATGCGTTAGGGAGGTAGGTGAATGAGCATCCCTGGGCTGATGATCATCGGTGAATCGATCAACGACTCTGTGCCGTCTACGCATGCTCTGTTCGAAGAGAACAACATAGACGGGATTGTCGCGTTGGCCAGATCGCAAGCCGAAAAAGGCGCGGCCTATATCGATGTCAATGTCGGACCCCGAACGCCGGCATTCATGGCGGATGTGGTCAAGAGAATTCAAAAGCATGTTTTGCTCCCCCTCTCGATTGACACCCCTGATCCTGAGATCGCGGCTGCAGGGTTGGAAGCATACGATTCTGAACGTGCGGAGAAACGGGAGCCGATTCTGAACTCAATCTCTGAAGCGCGCGTGGAGATGTTCGATCTCTACGCCCGCCAACCGTTCATTCCCATTCTGCTTATTACTGAGGGGATGGATGCGTCCGGTGAAGTGATAATGAGCAGAACGGCTGAACAGAACCTTGCGACAGCAGAGTCGCTGGTGAGTCTAGCCCGGAGCCGAATTGATGGCATCGCCAACGACCAGATCATTCTCGATCCTGGGATCATGCCCATTGGAAGTGATTCAAAAGGGGATCTCAGGCGGCTCATGCGTGCGATGGCTCTGATTCATGAAGACAATGATCTCGCCGGCATCAACATGTCGGTCGGATTGAGCAACTTCACAACGATGTTGCCTTCGAAGAGGGCAGACGGTTCACCGCTGAAGGCGCCGCTCGAAAGCGCATTTCTCACGATGTCGATGCCGATGGGATTGAATACGATCATCGGTTCAGTAAACCGGAAATACTCACTCCTGCCAGATGATCATCCGGCGATGCAATGTCTGAGAGATGTGCTGAAGCTGGAGGGGGTTGACGCTGTGATGAGAGTAATGATGTATTTCACGTAAGTCACCAGCGACGGCACACCCATGGACACCAGATGAAGCGAAACTGAGACGACAAAAGGAAATAGCCTTGTTGAGAGACATTGCCACGGTGAACAAGCCTCCTCTGGGTGCGAACGAACGAAGACTCCCACGTCTTGTGCGCTTCTTCGAAGATATCGTGAAGGTGCCGTTATTTCGCTGCCAACGTTGCGGTGAGTGCATCCTCTCCTCGACGGCCTTCATTTGTTCTCAGAATTGTCCGAAACGGATGCGCAATGGTCCGTGTGGGGGAACGCGTGACGACGGTTCGTGTGAGGTGTACCCCGACCGCGCGTGCGTGTGGTACAAGATCTATGTTCGATCAAGACTGCTGAATCGAGTCAGCTTGTTGTACAGATTCAACAGGATCCACAACTGGAACCTGGAAGGCACCTCATCGTGGCTAAACGTCCTCAGGAAGCGGATTGAGTCGCCGATCTGGTTTGTGCGTGATGACCAACGAGACATGAGGCCGTGATCGCAGATGACGTTGAAGGAAAAGATCGAGTCGAATCGCTTCATCGTCTGTGGAGAAATCGGGCCGCCACAGAGCTGCGACGGTGATGTCGTACGAGAGAAGGCGAGGCATTTCAAGGGCTACGTCGACGCGGTGAATATCACCGACAACCAGACGGCGATCGTCCGCTTGTCGAGCATCGCCTCGGCAAAGATCCTGTTGGACGAAGGGGTCGAGCCCATCATGCAGATGACATGCCGAGACCGCAACCGTTTGGCGATCCAGAGCGATCTGCTCGGTGCCGCAGCGTTGGACATCCTGAATGTGCTCTGCCTGACCGGCGACCATCAGAAATTCGGCGATCAACCCGAGGCCAAAGGCGTGTTCGACCTGGATTCGATCCAACTCATCGCTACCGTCTCTCAAATGAACAGGGGATTCCTGCTTTCCGGATATGAAATGAAGAAAGCGCCGAGATTTCTGATCGGTGCGGCAGCGAATCCGTTCGCTCAACCGTTCGATATGCGCATCATTCGGCTGCAGAAGAAGATTGAAGCAGGCGCACAGTTTATTCAGACGCAGCCGGTCTTTGACCTGGTAAGCTTCACGCGGTGGATGGAACGAGTGGTCGCTTTGGGCCTTCACGAAAGAACGGCCATCCTCGCCGGAGTCATGCCGGTGAAGTCACCAAAGACCTTCCTTTGGATGAAAGAGGAAGTACCCGGCGTAAAGATCAAGGACGAATATGTTGAGAGAATGAGGCTTGCGCGCGATCCGGAGGAGGAGGGCGTCAGGATGGCGGTTGAGATCATTCAGGCGCTCAGAGGTGTGAAAGGTGTTCGCGGGATCCATCTGATGCCGGTATTGTGGGAGAGTATCACGCCTGCGGTCATCAGGGAAGCGGGGTTGAAGGAGAGGGGATAGTGCTGGTCTCGCACGTTGGAGTCTTCAACGCAAAGGCGCAGAGTGCGCGGAGAATCACGGAGTGAAATGGTGAAATCCTCTGCGGTGCTCCGCGTTTTCCACGTCTTCGCCTTGAGAACTAGAAGTGGATTGATCTGAGAACGAAACTTCGGAGAATGGTCATGCAGGAAATCATTGAGAGGATCGCCATGTGCATTGCTCGAGGCAAAGTCTCTAGATCATCCTGGTTCCCACCTCATATGAAAGACCAGGACGGCGCGGACGAAATTGCTGCTGAAGCGTTGAGGAACGGCGTTCAACCGGGTGTCCTCCTGGAGGGCTGCATGCTTGGGATGGATAGAATCGGGAAGGAGTTGGGTGAGAACAGAGCGTTTGTGACCAATCTGATCATCTCCGCCGAGGCCATGAACGCCGTTATGAAACACATCAAACCATTCCTGGAATCGGGTGAGGTGAAGAGCAAAGGAACCTTTGTCATTGGGACTGTCTCGGGACACGTGCATGATATCGGCAAGAATCTCGTATCGATGATTATCAGAGGCGGCGGATTCGAAGTGATCGATCTCGGTGTGGATGTGCCAACGAAGAAATTTCTTGACGCGATTTCCCAACACCCGGCGTCTTTCGTCGGCCTATCTGCCTTGCTGACGACGACCATGCGCAACATGCAAAACAGCCTCAAAGCCATCAAGCAAGCTCATCCTAACATAAAGGTATTGGTCGGTGGCGCTCCTCTCACACAAGATTTTTGCACTCGCATAGGCGCTGATTTCTACTCACCCAACCCGCATGAGGCGGTGGAGTATCTGAATAAGCACGTCTCAGGGACTCCCTGAAAACCACGGGGGTACTCCTTCTCTCCGAGGCGAGTCTGCAATCAGGCCTGTCTGACCAACCATCGCTGCTGTCAGGAATCAGAAGACGTACTGATCATTCTGAGCTGCTGTGGCTTTCGGTGGAGAAATTGCAGGCCTGCTGCGACAAAGCACGAGGGACCCACCGCGCTCAGATGATACAACTCTTGATGCACCCATAGCCGTTCCACCGCTGCTTGGACCACTCAAAAGGACAGCGGCACCACAGGCTTGTGAAGAACATGCGGATCAATAATCTCTGACCAGCTTTTCCGCTGAAATCGTTTGCGCCGCTATCTGGTCAACCCGTGTCCCGGCGCTCGCAGTATGGTAGCCATCACGAGGTCAGCAAGGTAGCACAGTGCGGTTGGACCACGCAGATACACCCGGGCCAACGATGCCCGCGCAAGAATAGCACGGTGGATTACAAAAAACGATGCGTGCGGGACCTCTACGAACCTCTTCTTGTTACCGTCGCTTGCGGTAAGCGACGCTCCCGAAGCTCTCTGCGGAACCATTTTGTCCCTGTCGCGGTTGTAGAGTACAAACCAGACTATTTAGTCTGAAAACCATTACGGCTATCCACTTGTGAACACTTCGAACAGTTGGGAGGACGAGAAAGCAGAAATCTATTGCTGAAGGCCACGCTGGGCAGCTTACTGTTCTTCGTGATCGTACCGTTCACGGCAGGTGGTCATTGCGATACAATGCACGGAGCGGCCGTGAAAGCCGCATCAGACATGGGATAGTCGATTAAAATAAAAGAAAGGGAGAATTGCTATGAAACCGACAGAAGACCTTGTACACGATCACACCGTGATCCTTCACATGCTCAGCGGAGCTGAAAGGCTGGTGCAGTCAATTCGATCAACTCGCACCGTTGATGTCACGAAGGTCGAACAGGTGATCGACTTTTCAAGACAATTCACCGACCGTTGCCATCACTCCAAAGAAGAGAAATGTCTCTTCGTGCGATTGCAGGAGCGTGGCTTGCCAGCCGATCAGGGGAATCGAATCTGCTCTGAAAGAGCATCAAACGGGGAACCAGAAAGCCATCGACTCCTTGACTGAGACCTTGCAGAGGTACATCGACCTACTCAGAGCTCACATTGCCAAGGAGAACAACGTGCTCTTTCCCATGAGTGATCGCTTCCTTACGGCCGATGACCAGAAGTCACTCGAGGATTCCTTCAAGCACATCGAAGAACACGAAGTCGGCAAGGACGTCCACGAGAAGTATCACCGGATGGCACATAAAATTGCGGAGTGACACACGCATTTGACCGGAGAAGGACCCGGCGTCCAGCGCCATCAGGCCTCCCCCGCCGGAGGTTCAGATCAACCTGACAGCCAGGGGAAGCAACCCCCGTCTAAAAGGACGTAAGAGTT
>Ga0194125_10011793_pt1 | contig 11630 bp, 8 predicted proteins | sample TA2KigC250mmetaG_FD_148626 | JGI IMG/M metagenome (GOLD analysis project Ga0194125, IMG submission 148626) | Freshwater microbial communities from Lake Tanganyika, Tanzania - TA2015034 Kigoma Deep Cast 250m | ecosystem: Environmental > Aquatic > Freshwater > Lake | place: Tanzania: Lake... | reverse complement strand
CTCTAAGTAGCGTGGGGTTTTTGTTTGATGTAGAAGAGGAATAGCAATGTCTACTGCAGAACAAGAGGCAAGGCAGGAGAAGATGCGGCATTCTGCCGCACACATAATGGCTGAGGCGGTACAATCGCTGTTTCCCGAAGCCAAGTTCGGAATCGGGCCAGCGATAGAGGACGGCTTCTACTATGATTTTGACTTGCCCAGAGCGCTAGTTCCCGATGACCTGCCCAAGATAGAAGCCAGGATGAAGGAGATTGTAGCTGCCAGTCTTCCTTTTGTCAGAGAAGAGATGGATAAGCCGGAAGCGCTTAAGCTTTTTTCCTCTCAGTCTTACAAAGTTGAACTGATTCGGGAACTGCCCGACGACAAAGTGAGCATCTATCGGCAGGGTTCCTTCGTTGATTTGTGTCGTGGGCCTCACGTGGATTCAACTGGTGAGGTGAAGGCATTCAAACTGACCAGTATTGCTGGCGCCTACTGGCGCGGCGACGAGAAGCGCCCCATGTTACAAAGGATTTACGGTGTTGCCTTTGATACTGAAGCCGAGCTGGAGAGCTACCTGGCACGGCTTGAGCAAGCGGCTAAGCGAGACCATCGAAAGCTGGGCAAGGAGCTTGACCTTTTCAGCCTCCATGAGGAAGCTGGGCCGGGCCTAGTGCACTGGCATCCCAAGGGCGGTACCGTGCGCCAGTTGATTGAGGACTTTTGGCGAGAGGAACACAGGAAGCGCGGCTATGACATCGTGTTCACGCCGCATATATCCAAGGTGGACCTGTGGAAAGCCAGCGGGCATTGGAATTTCTACCGTGACAGCATGTACTCACCAATGCAGATTGATGAAGTGGAATACGTGGTGAAGCCGATGAACTGCATCGGGCACATACTTATGTATAAAACTCAATTACGTAGCTACCGCAGCTTGCCGATGCGCTTTGCTGAACTGGGCACGGTTTATCGCTATGAGAGGTCGGGGGTGTTGCATGGTCTGGCCAGAGTCAGGGGTTTTACTCAGGACGATGCTCATATTTTCTGCCGACCGGACCAGATTGTGGATGAGGTGACGCAGGCAGTCGAGCTGGCGCGCTTTATGCTGAGGACATTTGGCTTTGATGAATACCAGATTATGCTATCAACACGGCCGGAGAAGTATGCCGGTACGTTGGAGGTATGGGAGATGGCAACGGAAGCGCTGTGCAAGGTGCTTGAAGACCTTCATATAGAATATGAAATCGACCCGGGAGAGGGCGTCTTCTATGGGCCTAAGATAGATGTGAAGCTCAAGGATGCCCTGGGGCGATTATGGCAGGGGCCTACCATACAGGTTGATTTCAATTTGCCGCAACGCTTTGATGTGAATTATATTGGGGATGATGGAGCGGAGCATCAGGTGGTAATGGTGCATCGGACGGTGCTGGGAAGCATGGAGCGGTTCATGGCATGCCTGGTAGAGCACTATGCCGGTGCTTTTCCTGTGTGGTTATCTCCAGTTCAGGTGGTGGCAATTCCTATTGCTGACCGGCACCTGGACTATGTGAATCAAGTGGCGAATCAACTGCGGGGGGGCGGCATGCGGGTACAGGTTGATGAACGCTCAGAGAGGATGAATTTGAAGATAAGAGAGGCGCAGTTGAACAAGATTCCGTATATGCTGGTTATCGGCGATAAGGAGATGAGTTCATCTTCGGTTTCTCTCAGACTGAGAAATGGCGAGGATGTAGGAGTCTTGCCGATTGCTGAGTTCATCAGCAGGGCAAAATCGGTAATTGCAACCAAAGCTACGGACAAGCTTTGATTTATTCGAGCCAATATGATATATTTGCGACCGACTGTCTGTAGCATGGAGGTAGAAGAAAAACATAACTAAAGAGCTACGTGTAAACCGAGAGATCCGGGTTAGGCAAGTAAGGCTCATCGGCGAAGCAGGGGAGCAGTTGGGTGTGATTCCAATAGAGAGAGCGCTTCAGATTGCCGATGAGAAGAATCTTGACTTGGTGGAAGTTTCCCCAACAGCGACTCCGCCCGTCTGCCGCCTGTTAGACTATGGCAAATTCAGGTATGAGCAGACGAAGAAGGAGCGGCGAGCGAAGAAAGGCCAAAAAACCGGCCTGCTCAAGGAAATTAGAATCAGGCCTCGCGTAAAGGAGCATGACCTCGAGACCAAGATCAAGATTGCCAGGAAGCTGTTGGAGGAGGGTGGCAAGGTAAGGGTTTTCGTAGTTTTTCGGGGTCGTGAGGTGACCCATCCAGAACTCGGCATAAGAGCTTTGAGGAAAGTAGCGGAAGATTTAAAAGACGTAGCGAGTTTTGATGGCTCTGCCTCTGCAGAAAGTCTGTCTCTAGTAGAAGGCCGGGTTATGAATATGGTGCTCACTCCTGTTTCAGCGAAGCAAGCTCAGGCCAAGGAGCCAAAGGTTAAGGAAGAAGTATAAATGCCGAAATTAAAGACACATAAAGGTGCCAAAAGCCGCTTTCATATAACAGGGAGCGGTAAAATTATGCGAGTCAAGGGTGGCAAGAGCCATCTAAGGCGAAAAAAACCAGCCAGGACTCGGGGCCTTTTTGACGAGACGATCGAAGCCCAGCGGCCAGACAGGCCAAGGCTCCGGAGGCTGATGCCCTACGGTTTAAAGTAATCCAGGAGGAATGAATTGCCACGAGCTAAAGGCGGCGTACTTACCCGCCGACGACATAAGAAAGTTCTGAAGCTGACCAAGGGACATAGAGCCACCAGGCATAAGCTCTATCGGCGCGCACATGAGTCTCTGTTACATGCCTTGCACTATGCTTATTGCCATCGTCGTGAGCGCAAAGGCGATATGAGGCGGTTGTGGATTACGCGAATCAGCGCTGCTGCCAAGGCCGGTGGACTTTCTTACAGCCAGTTCATCAATGGTCTGTCTAAGGCTAACGTCGAGATAAATCGCAAGGCACTGGCAGAAATGGCGGTTAGCGACCCGGCCAGTTTCTCCAAGCTTCTATCATTAGCCCAGGATAAACTAAAGAATTAGTTCCCTCAGAATCACGATATGGTGCTGAATCAGCTTGAAGAGCTTGCCTCGAAAGCTTCTGAGGAGCTGGGCAAAGTCAGTGACTCCAAAGAACTCGAGGCTTGGCGAGTTCGTTTTTTGGGCAGAAAGAGCAACCTCACTCAAATTCTGCGTTCGCTAGCGAGTTTGCCACTGGAAGAGAGACGCGCTGTTGGAGCACGCGCCAACGAAATCAAGCTAACTCTGGAAACCAGTCTCGAAGAAAAGAAACGGGAACTTGAAGAGGGTTCTGTTGTTTCTCTGGGGATGGTGAGCCTTGATGTTACTCTGCCTGGCAAGCCATTTAATCTTGGACGCTTGCATCTGACCACGCAGGTACTTGAGGAGGTTTGTGGTATTCTGGGGGGGATGGGATTTCAGGTTGCCGAAGGGCCAGATGTGGAATGGGACTACTACAATTTTGAAGCTCTTAATATGCCTGCTGATCATCCCGCCCGCGATATGTTTGCCACTTTGTGGATAGATTATGAGAAGGAAAGCGGAATTCGGCCGATGTTGTTGCGGACTCATACTTCTCCAGTGCAAATCAGGGTGATGGAGAAGTCGAGACCGCCAATACGGATAATTGCCCCTGGGCGTGTCTATCGATACGAGGCTACTGATGCAACGCATGAGTGGATGTTCCACCAGGTTGAGGGGTTGGCTGTGGACAAAAACATAACTATGGCCGATTTGAAGGGAACCCTGTTTGAATTCGCTCGATGCCTCTTCGGTAAGGACAGGAAATGTCGGTTCAGGTGTGATTATTTCCCCTTTGTGGAACCGGGAGTAGAGGTGGCAATTGATTGCTTTGAGTGTGGTGGTACTGGCTGCCGGCTTTGCGGCAACAGCGGTTGGATAGAGATTCTAGGTGCTGGTATGGTGCATCCTGACGTTCTCCGACGTGTGAATATAGACCCGGATGTCTATTCGGGATTTGCCTTTGGTATAGGGGTGGAGCGCATTCCCTTGTTACGCTATGGGATAGATGATATCCGTCTTTTTTATGCCAATGACCTCAGGTTCTTGAGTCAATTTTGAGTGTGGCGAGGACTTTTCATTGGGAGTTTGTGAATGAAGGTTTCGCTTAGGTGGCTCAGTGACTATGTTGATATATCTGTGCCGCTGGAGAAAATTACCGAGAGACTGACTCTGGCCGGATTAGAGGTTAGTAGCACCGAAGTTGTCGGCGAGAGCTGGGAGCATGTATTTGTTGCTAGGGTTGTAGAGGTCAACGCTCATCCTAATGCTGACCGTCTGCGCCTGGTGACGGTTGACCTGGGGAAACAGCGGACGACAGTGGTGTGTGGAGCACCCAACGTTGCAGTTGGTCAGAAGATAGCTTTTGCCAAATTGGGTGCTCGTCTCATCGATGGCCATAGCAGTAAGGTTGTGGAGCTGAAGCCGGCGAAGATACGCGGCGTTGCGTCTGAGGGCATGGTTTGTTCTGAGAAGGAGCTGGGGATTTCCGATAGCCACGAAGGGATTATGGTTTTGCCTGGGGATGCGCCTGTAGGTAAGCCCCTGGCCGAATATCTCGGCGATACCGTTCTGGATTTGGATATAACTCCAAATCGACCTGATTGTTTGTCTGTCATTGGCATTGCCAGAGAAGTGGCGGCTCTTACTGGAGGCAAGTTGCGGCTTCCTGAGGTTTGTTATCAGGAAGCAGGGAATCCTACAGGTTCTATGGTTTCGGTTGAGGTCGTTGAGCCGGCGCTGTGCTCTCGGTATTGTGCCAGCTTGATTACAGGTGTGAAAATCGGTCCTTCTCCTCAATGGATACAGCAGCGTTTGCTAAGCAGCGGCATGCGTCCCATCAATAACATTGTGGATGTCACCAACTATGTGATGCTGGAGTATGGGCAACCTCTACATGCCTTTGATTACAGCCAACTACGTGGCCGCAAAATCATCGTGCGCAGAGCAGCTAAAGGCGAAGTCATCACTTCGTTGGATGGGGTGGAGCGAGCACTAAGCCCAGAAATTCTGGTTATTGCCGACGGTGAACGGGCTGTGGCTGTTGCCGGAATCATGGGGGGGCTGGACACAGAGGTAACCGAAAATGCTACTGATATTCTCATAGAGTCAGCTAATTTTAATCAAGCGGTTATCCATCGCGGAAGCCTTGCCCTTAAATTGAGCAGCGAGGCTTCGCTACGTTTTGAAAAGGGATTGAGTCGAGAACTGCCGCTGATGGCGTTAAAGCGTGCCACCCAATTGATGGCGGAACTGACTGGTGGTTGTGTGGCTAAGGGCATCATCGACGCCTATCCAGGCAAACAGGAGAGAAAGCCTATCTCATTTGCCATATCTGAAGTGAGGAGGCTTCTGGGTATGGAGGTGGGGGTTGATGAAATCAAAAGGGCGTTGGAATCACTGGGGTTTGATTGTGGGCATACTGAAGACCCTTTGCAGTTTAATGTTGGTGTCCCGTGGTGGCGTACTGATGTGACTTGTGCTGCTGACCTGGTGGAAGAGGTGGCCCGCATTTTGGGCTACGATAATATACCGACTACTATGCTGAGCGCACCAATTCCCGAGCGCGGGTTAAATCCGATGCTAGATTTGAGGCGAACGCTACGAGACGTTTTGGTCAATTGTGGCTTCCAGGAGGTGCTAACCTATTCGCTGACAAATCAGGAAGTGCTTTGCAAGCTCACACCGCAGCGTACTCTGGCCGGGTTGGCTCTGGTCCGGGTGGCCAATCCTATGAGCAAGGACTATGAGTATCTTCGCACAACTCTACGGGCGAATGTGCTATCAACTCTAGCTCGCAATCAGAGACATCAGGAAGGTGGTATAAGGATTTTTGAGATAGGAAAGATCTTCTTGCCTAGAGAAGGTGCTCTGCCTTATGAGAAAGAGATGCTCTGTGGTGTGCTCAGTGGCGTGGAACGGGGGCTATCCTGGCAGGGAAAGGCAGAAGCTATTGATTTTTTTGCTGCTAAGGGTGTAGTAGAGGTACTTTTGTTAAGGCTACGGTTGGCCGGTGACTTTCGGGCTAGCAATGATGAAACGCTGTGTCCTGGGGTATCTGCCGATATATATGTTGGCAAGGAGAAACTGGGTGTAGTTGGAGAACTGTATCCCAGGGCTTGCCGGAATTTCGACCTTTCGGATACCGCCTTCCTGTTTGAGATCGACCTGGAGAAGTTGCTTTCCCTGGCTGGTAAGCCTATGAAGTATGAACCTACTCCAAGGTATCCGAGCACTACCAGGGATGTTGCCTTGTTAGTGGACGAGCCGATAATGTACCAGCAGATATATTCAGCTATAAAGGATTTTTCTTTGATCAGTCAGGTGACACCCGTCGACCTTTATATTGGAGAACAGGTGCCATCTGGCAAGAAATCCATAGCTGTCAGGATTGTATACCAGTCGTTCACCCACACTCTGACAGATGAGGAAGTGGACAAGGTCCAGCGGCAGATACTTGATAAGCTGGAGCGCGATTTAGGGGCCTCTCTAAGGGCCTAGCTTTGTTCTGTGACTTTTGCAGTTCGCCACGATATATGACTGAGGTGATGGCGCGTGTCTAGTCCGCATTTTCTGGATATTTTCTTTTATCCAACCAGTGTGGCTGTTGTGGGTGCTTCCAGAGAGCCGATGAGTGTCAATTATAGACTCGTTGATAATCTGGTCAAGCTTGGATTTAAGGGTAATATATTTCCAGTCAATCCCAATGCCGATGAGATTGTAGGGCTGAAGGCTTATGCAAGTTTGAGAGATATTGGGGCTGAGGTGGATTTGGTTGTTTCTGCTGTTCCGGCTCGCATGACCCTGGATGTTATGAAAGAATGCGTGGATAAGAGGGTGGGGGGTGTGGTTGTTGTCTCAGGGGGATTTTCAGATGCCGGAGAGCTCGGCGGTAAGGAGCAGTCCGAAATGGCTCGGCTGCTGAAGGAGAACGGAATCAGGGCTGTAGGGCCTAATGCGCTCAGTCCTATAAACTCTGAGAACAACTTGGTGATAAGTTTCTTGCCTGCTCGGAAGATAATCGCTGGGGGCGTCTCTCTTGTTTTCCAATCTGGCTTCTATGACCCAAGACTCAACTGGATTTTCTGTGATTTCCATCTTGGTGTCAACAAACTTCTTGATTTGGGCAACAAGATGGACATAAACGAAGTTGACGCCCTGGAGTATCTGGCTGGTGATGACAGCACTAAGGCAATAGCAATACATATTGAAACTGTAAAGGGGGATGGAAAGCGGTTTGTCCAGATTTTGAAGGATACCACGCGGGTTAAACCTGTGGTGGTTCTTAAGTCGGGGCGAAGTGTTGCTGGGGCTAAAGCCGCTGCTTCTCATACTGGTTCGGTAGCTAGAGAGAGCGATATTGTATTCGACGCTTTGTTGAAGCAGTGCGGGGCAATTCGGGCGCACACCGTGGAGGAATTCTTTGATTTTGCCAAAGCCGTGGGTTTTCTGGCTCCGCCTAGAGGTAACGGAATAGTAATAGCTTCTTTATCTGGTGGGGAGGGTGTCATAGCTATCGATGCCGCCCAGCAGCATGGCTTTTCGTTGGCTAAACCTGGCAGCAATGCTTATGCCAAGATGAAGGCTGTTTTCCCGCCATGGGAAATACCGTTGAACTCCTTTGACCTTGGTGTGTGTGCCCAATTTCATGGCTGGCGTGGCCTTTACGATGTGCTTTTTGAATCCATGATTGGAGACGCAGGTGTGGATTGTATGGTAGTTGGCTTACCACCGCTTGGGATGATGTTTGACCCGGAGACTGCTTGCAAGCCTTTCCTTTTGGGCAAAGATGCGCGTATTCCAGTTGCAGTGTGGCGACTTGCACCGGACAAGTCACTTGATGCCTTTATCGAGGCACTGGAATCAAATAATGTTCCCGTCTATCCGTCTGCTGAGAGGGCCATTAAGGCATTGTCCGTGGTCTACAGGTATCACAACTGGCGACGCGCTGCTGGTTAGTGTTGCGCCCTTTGGTCCCTCGGCTATGTTAGACGTGAGTTCAATGCGGCGGTTGACTAAGCAGGGCTTTCACCCTGGAAATTATTTCGTCGAGTGGTAGAAGCTGTGCCTGTTTTTGGTTACGCCACTTCACTTCTACACTCTGATGCTGGAGCGTGCGGGGGCTGACAGTCAAGCGCAAAGGGATACCCAGCAGGTCAGCATCGTTGAATTTAACGCCCGGGGATTCCGCGCGGTCATCGAAAAGCACCTCGAGGTGCTCCTTGGTAAGGTCATTGTACACTTTCTCTGCAGCAGTGCTGACTTCGCTGTTGTCTGTTTGCAGTGAACAGAGATAGATGTGATAAGGAGCGATGGCTATGGGCCAGATGATGCCCTTTTCGTCATGGTTTTGCTCCACGGCGGCAGCCAGCAGCCTGCCTAAACCGATGCCGTAACAGCCCATGATGATAGGGCGTGCAGTCCCATTCTGGTCGAGGAAGCTGGCGCCTAGTTTTTCGCTGAGGAAAGTACCGAGCTTGAACACATGGCCTACCTCGATGCCGTGTTTAGAGGCGAGCCTGGCCTGGCATTTGGGGCAACTATTGCCGGGGTGAGCGAGGGCGATGTCGGCCATCAGGTCAACTTGAAAGTCACGAGGGTAGTTCACATTCTTGAGATGAGTATCTGGCTTGTTAGCTCCGGCGACAAAGTTAGCCCCCATGGTTATCGAGTCATCTGTGATGACCTTGATTCCTTTTATGCCTATTGGCGATGCTGAACCAGCCACCAACCCTGCTGCTTTGACTTCCTCGTCTGTGGCTAGACGCAGTTCGATGGCCTTTAGCAGGTTCTTGAGTTTCACCTCATTGATGTCCAGGTCTCCTCTTATGGCTGCAAATACCACTTGGCCGTCTGCATAATAGAATACTGCTTTGAGTGTCTGGCTGGTAGGAATACCGACATATTTGGCTACCTCTTCGATGGTCTTAATGTTCGGCGTCGCTATCTCTTCGAGAGGTAGCAGGGCATTGGTTTCTGCTTTTGGCTTGGTCATTTGGGCCTTTTCCACATTGGCAGCATACCCGCATTTTGGGCAGTGGATTATCTCATCCTCGCCCGTTTCGGCGATCAGCATGAATTCATGTGATTCTTTGCCACCTATGGCACCGCTGTCCGCTTCTACGACTACTGATGGTAATCCGCACCTGTTATAAACATTGGCATAGGCTTGTAGCATATCTTGATATGTTTGATCCAGGCTGGCCTCATCGGCGTGGAAACTATACAGGTCTTTCATAATGAACTCGCGGACACGCAGCAGACCTCCACGTGAGCGCGGCTCGTCGCGGAACTTGTTTTGTATTTGATAGAGTAGTAACGGCAAGTCACGGTAGCTCTGCACAAAGCGGCGGACGAGGTCGGTAATGACCTCTTCGTGCGTAGGTCCCAAGACTAACATGTGTTCCTTGCGGTCTGTGATGGTGAATAATGTCTTGCCGAAGGAAGGATATCTTCCTGATTGTTCCCATAGTTCGAACGGCTGAAGCGTGGGCATCATCAATTCCTGCCCACCTGCCTTGTCCATTTCTTCCCTGATAATTTGCTCGATCTTCTTGAGGGCACGCCATCCCAAGGGTAAGTAGGAATACACGCCGGTAGCTACTTGTTGTACCATGCCTGCCCTGAGCAGCAACTGGTGGCTTATGCTATCAGCTTCTGAAGGTTTCTCTTTCAGTGTCTTGCCGAAAAGCCTAGAAAAGCGCATGTCCTTAACCTCTATGATTTAGTGTATTCTCTCTGGTAATTCTGATGCTAAAGGCGTTCTACTTCAGTCATCAGAGCTGACAGGAAATTGGCTTCGCCTGCTATTGTACCCACGACATTGCCTTTTCTGAAGAGGGCGGCTTTGCCTTTGCCGCAGGCGATGCCCACGTCAGCATCCTTAGCCTCGCCTGGGCCGTTGACCACACAGCCCATGACTGCAACCTTTATTGCTTTTTGGATACCTCTCATCCCTTGTTCTACAGATTCGGCTAGGCCGATGATGTCTATTTCTGAGCGACCACATCCTGGACAGCTTACCAGAGTAGGGCCGTATTGACGAAGATTGAGGCATTTTAGAATCTCGAAGGCGGTATTTATCTCTTCACAGGGGTTTGCGCTAAGGGAAACGCGGATGGTGTCACCTATACCCTCGTATAGGAGTATGCCAATGCCTACGGCACTGCGGACTGCACCGGTCCTGGGAAGGCCGGCCTCGGTTATGCCGAGATGCAAGGGGTAAGGGGTTTTCGCGGCTATTGACCTATAAGCCTGGATGGTGGTAGGTACATCGAAAGCCTTGAGTGAGATTTTCATCAAATCGAAGTCCAGGCTTTCTAGTAGGCTGGTCTGTTGCAGTGCTGCATCTACCATGTGGTCAGCTACACAAGCGTATTTCTTCTGAGCTGGTGGTAGGCTTCCGGCATTTATCCCGATGCGTATTGGCGCCTGTCTTTCCTTAGCGGCTTTGACAACTTGAGCAATTTGTTTCGGGTCGCGTATGTTGCCAGGATTTAAACGTAGTCCGTCAGCCCCAGATTTGAGCGCAGCTATGGCGAGACGGTAATCAAAATGGATGTCAGCTATGATAGGGATGGGGCTATTCTTCTTGATGGCCGGAAGGGCACTTGCGGCTTCTGTATCTGGGATAGCTATTCTGACGATCTCGCAGCCGCAGTTGGCCAGCTCCTTGATTTGTGCGGTTGTAGCACGTATGTCTCTCGTGTCAGTTTTGGTCATAGACTGAACCGCGATAGGGGCATCACCGCCTATTGTAACATCCCCGATTCTGATGGATTTGGAGCGACGGCGGACTGTCACGGCACCAAGTTTTCTCCCTGGATGATGCGCATTATGTCGAAATAGCTTACAGCCATAATTAGAAGAATCAGCGTGATTAGGCCGATCAGGTGTACAAGGCCTTCTTTCTTGGGGGGTATTCTTTTTCCGCGCCTGATCCATTCTATGAATAGGAAAACGAGCCTGCCTCCATCCAGGCCGGGGAAGGGGAATAGATTGATTACTGCCAGATTTATACTAATAAGAGCGGCGAATTCCAGCAATGGACTGATGCCGCCTTTGGCTACCTCCCCGGTGATAGTGGCAATGCCTACCGGCCCAGTCAATTTAGGAGCTGTGTGCCTGACGAACCAGCTTGTGACTTCATTTCTGAATAGAACGAGGATCTCCCAGCAATGGCGTATACCCAGCGGAGCTGCTTCCCAAACTGGGTAGGATTCCCTGACTTTGGTGCTTTCTGTTCCAGTGATGGTGATACCAGTGGCTCCCTGTCCTGCAGGTGGGTTCCATCGTGGTTTTACCACTATTTCTTTCAAGCTCTGGTCTTGTTTTTGAAGTAGTATATTTATTTCTGAGCCGAGATTGAGATGGATGAGATAGCTGACGTCGGCACGGTTGATAACCTGGCGGTTGTCTATTTTGAGGACAATATCTCCAGGCTCGATTCCTGCGCTTTGCGCTGGTGAACCGGGGACTACGTCTTTTATGAGTACCTTTTCTTGTATTACATCGTGAGGGATCATATAGCTTATGGTGAGCAGGAATATCGGTAGAATGATGTTCATGAGAGAGCCCGCGGTAAGGACGAGGAATCTCACGGGCATGCTCTTGCTGGCCAGGCTGCCT
>Ga0194125_10011791_pt1 | contig 11631 bp, 9 predicted proteins | sample TA2KigC250mmetaG_FD_148626 | JGI IMG/M metagenome (GOLD analysis project Ga0194125, IMG submission 148626) | Freshwater microbial communities from Lake Tanganyika, Tanzania - TA2015034 Kigoma Deep Cast 250m | ecosystem: Environmental > Aquatic > Freshwater > Lake | place: Tanzania: Lake... | reverse complement strand
GACGCGAAGGCCGCCGTACCCGCTCTGCGCCGGGCTCTCAAGGACGACGACGAACTCGTGCGCTTCTGGGCGACCCGCTCCTTGGAAGAGATCGGCAAGGCGCTTGCGAAAGACAGCGCTGGCTCGACTCGCAAACCAGAGGATAGCGACCCGCAGCCGCGGGAGGAGTGACGCCTCGCAGGCCGCCGCGGGGGACCTCGATCCCTCTCCGAACTCACTTCTCCAGGAGCCCTGCTGTGCCCACCCTCACTTCACGCTCTCGTCCGGCGGGAGGCCGAGGCGCTCGTAGAGCCTGCGGCGGCCGGCCTTGTCGCCCTCCAGGACCTTCCGGGCATACAGGGCGACCTCCTCCGCGGCACGACGCGGCACGATGATCACCCCGTCGCCGTCCGCCACGACGACGTCGCCCGGGATGACGGTGACGCCACCGATGACGACGGGGCGGTTGACGGATTCGATCTCGTTGCGGCCAGGCCGGATGCCGCGGCCAGGGTGCCGGAAGTACAGCGGGACGCCCTGGGCGGCAATCTCATCGGTGTCGCGCGCCGTGGCGTTGGTGACGACGCCGACGCAGCCCTTGGCGACCCAGCCGAGGATGTTGTTCGAGCCGATCGTGCCGGCCTCGGCGCCTTCCGTGCCCTCGATGACGAGCACGGAGCCCTTGCGCAGCAGGGGCACGAAGGGCTCGGGCGAGAGCTGGCCATACCAGGCCCCCGCGGCGCGGTCGAAGGCCTCGGCCTCGAGGCGGCCGATGGGCGGCTTGTTCGTCGGCACGTAGCGCGCGGTGACGGCGATGCCGGCGATGCGGTGCTTGAACTCCTTCGTGTCGCGCCAGAGGGGGCGGATGTCGGGCGCGACGAGCCCGAGGTCCTGAAGCCCCGCCTTGTCCATCCCGTCGCACACGTCGGCCACGCGCAGGCCCGCGAAGAGCTTGAGGACCTGCTGGTCCTCCTCCTCGGTGTGGACGGGTGTGGGAATGAAGTTCTTTCCCGCGCGAAGCTCATCCATTGCCTTCTCCTTTCCACCCGCATGCGCGGGGGAGCCAAGCGAGAGCACAAACGCTGCGGCCACGATGGCCGCGGCCGTGCTCACCCGACAGCGTCTCGGGGCAGTCACGATCGGCTCTCCTTCACAGGTGCTGCGAGGAGGATCCCACACTTGTACAGGTGAGGGATCCTTCTGCGCCACGAGCCACCCTCCCCCACAAACACGGTGATGATGATTCCATACTTGTTCAAGTATGGAATCTTGCACTTCCGCGGGCTACAGGCTCAGCGTCTTCTGAACCTCGGGCCACGGGAGCTCGCACGGCGGGCGGTTGGACTTGGCGGCGAGGGCCGCGGCCGCGCCCGCGGCCGCGCCCATCGCCACGGCATTCCCCGTGACGCGATAGCTCGAGTGGGCGATGAAGTCGCCGCTGATGCACCGGCCCGCGAGCAACAGCCCCGTTACGTCCTTCGCCACCAGCGCCCGATACGGGATGTCGTAGGGCTTGGCCCGCACGCGCTCGCGCGTGATCCCCTTGTCCTGCTTCGGGTCGGTCGAGTGAACGTCCACGGGGAAGTTCACGCGGCACACGGCGTCGTCGTGGCGGGCGCCACTGGCCAGGTCGTCAGCAGTGACCTGGTAGAGGCCCCGCACGCGGCGGCCCTCGCGGACGCCGATGTGTTCGGCGGTGGCGACGATGCGCATGTCCTTCCACACGCCGCCGAGGGTGCGAAGGGCGTTGACCAGCTTGTGCACCTCGGCCCGCCCGCGGAGCGTGGCCTCGGTGAGCTGGGCCGCGTTGGTCCCTGCCACACCGTACTCGTGGTTAGCCATCATGCAGAACAGGCCGTCGCGGATGTAGAACAGCGTGGGCTGGGCGTAGGAGGGGGAGACGCCCGCCCGCTCCATCTCGGCCTTCAGGCGGCCCTTGGGGTTGCGCTCGCCCTTCGGCTCGGCCAGGCCGCGGACGAACTCCGCCACGCCCTCTGGCGCGATGCCCGTGACAAGGCAGATGACGCTCATCGGCTGGGCCTGGCCCGTGCCCTCGCGGCCGTAATCGCTGCCACAGCCTGCGCGGGCCGCAAGGTCTCCGTCACCCGTCGCGTCCACGAAAACGTCGGCCGCCCAGGCCTGGCGGCCGCTCTTCGACTCTGTGATCGCCAGGCCGAGCCGCCCATCGGGCGCATGGGCCGCGGCCACGCGGGTGTGAAGCTGCACACGCACGCCGGCCGCGAGGCACAGCTCGTCGAGCACGAGCTTCATCGTCTCCACGTCGTAGCCCACGTCGCCGCCGTATCGGGCGACGGCTCCGCGCTTCTCCAGCTCGGCGATGATCTCCTTGATGATGCCCTTCTTGTTGCCCGAATCGAGGATCCAGCTCAGGAGCCCGGCGGTCCACGTGCCGCCGAGGCAGCCGTTGGCCTCGATGAGGCGGGTCGTTGCTCCTCGCCGTGCCGCGGCGAGTGCGGCGGCGACCCCCGCCGGCCCCCCGCCGGCGACCAACACGTCGGCGCGCTCGACGACGGGAACGTCTCTGGCTGGCTCATGATATGGCTTCATCACGGTATCCTCGTTGGCTGCTGAGAGAAGAAGGCGCGGGGCGGCCCCAATCGCCGCCGCCGTGTGGAGGAACATCCTGCGATTCACCGGCCCGCAGCTCCTGAAAAGCCTGGGCAGCCCACCCTGACGGCCCAAGACCTGCCCCATCAGCAGCGGCCAGCCGCGCGTTGCTCGGCGGCGTCCAGCACGCTCCGCGCCTCTTCTTCGCCTACCTTCTGGTAGACGCCGTGCCGGATGAGGCGTAGGAAGCGCGCGTCCTCGAAGCGCTCCGACGCCTGCTGCGCCTCGGCAAGAGTCCCGATGCGCTTGGCGTGCCCGCCATACCTGGCCAGCGCCTCGTCGAGGCGCGAGCACAGCTCCCGCGGGCCGCCGGCCATCACGTGCAACGCCGCAACGCACTCCGTACTGACGAATGCCTGCTTCGAGTTCGTCACGACCACCGCCTCCATGTCCTCGGTGAGGAACAGGGTGGTCAGGGCAATGGTTCGCTTCTCCACCTCCCTCGAGCCCTGTCTTGCTACGGACCTGACATACACCGCCTCAGCCAACCTCGTGCCGTCGTCGTGGAGCGACATGTACGCCGCGCTCTCCTTCGTCGTGGAGTCCAGAACCTTCACCATCCTGGAGAACGCCCCCGCCGAGAAGCCGAGGAGTCTGAGCTCTTCGGCGGCGGGCATAAGGTGCGCCAGCGCTTCGGCGCTCAGCTCCTCAGCCGCGCAGCGTTGGATGGCCTGGCTGGCCGGCAGCCACACGTAAGGCCCCTTCGCGCTCAGGAGCTTGCAGACCAGCATGATGGGGAAGAGCCACGGCCCCGCCACGCGCCAGCACTCCTTGAGCGAGAAAGCCCCGAAACTGACCCGGTAGACGCCGGGCTCGATTCTCTCCTCTGCCTCACCGAGAGCGCCATACGTTGACATCCTGCTGTCTCCTTACACAAGCTCTCATCGGCGGGCTATCCTAGCGCACGGCCCAGCATGTGGCAACCGGGGCACGGGCCATCGCCTTGTCTTCCGCAACCGTTGCACTTACTTAGCATTCATGATATATTACTGCCATGAAATGGGATGCCCTCCTGATCCTTGTCAGCCGCGAACCGGTCTTCTCGTCGGCATTCCTCCTGGCCGGCGAGGTGTCGGCAGGACAGGTGCGCCTGCAGCTCACGCGCTGGGTGAAGGCGGGCCGCCTGCTGCAACTGCGGCGCGGCCTGTATGCGCTCGCGCCCGCCTGGCGCAAAGTAGAGCCCCATCCGTTCCTGGTCGCCAACAGGCTCCGCCGCGGGTCGTACGTCAGCCTCCAATCCGCCCTGGCGTTCCACGGCGTCATTCCCGAGCACGTGCCTGTCGTGACCAGCGTGGGGCCAGGACGTCCCGAGACCGTAAGGAATCCTCTGGGCGCCTTCCGGTTCACCCACCTTGCGGGGCGTCTGGTGTTCGGCTATGCTCGGCTCGAGGTCGCGCCCCAGCAGTTTGCCTTCGTGGCCTCGGCGGAGAAGGCGCTGCTCGACCTGGTGCATCTGACGCCGGGCGCCGACTCGCCCGACTACCTCGGCGAACTCCGGCTGCAGAACCTGGGCGCTCTGGATGCGGGGGTGCTGGCGGAGTTGGCCGAACGGAGTGGCAGGCGCAAATTGGTGCGCGCGGCCCGAATCCTCGCTCGGGTGCTGAGCGCCCCGGAGGGCGATGCCCTGTGAAGCAGTACCTCCATCAACTGATGGACCAGGCCGACAGCGTGCTCGCCCGCGGATGTCTGGTCCGAGAGTACCTCCAGGCCAGGATTCTCGAATCACTCCAGGACCAGGGGGTGTTCCTGCGCTGGGCATTCCTGGGCGGCACCGCCTTGCGCTTTCTCTACGCCATCCCGCGTTTCTCTGAGGACCTGGATTTCTCCCTGATCGTGCCTGGGGAGGATGCCGGCCTCAGGGCGGCAATGGAGCGGACGAAGCGCGCCCTGGAGCTTGAGGGTTACCGCATCGAGGGCAAGGTGAGCGACCGTAAGGCGGTTGCCACGGCCCTCGTCAAGTCCCCCGGCCTGCCCCACGAGCTTGGCCTGTCGCCCCACGCCTCGCAGACGCTCTCGATCAAGGTGGAGGTGGACACCAATCCCCCCGCGGGCGCGGGCATCGAGACCTCGGTCGTCCGCCGCCACGTGACCCTGCACTTGTGCCACTACGACAAGGCATCGCTGCTGGCGGGCAAGCTGCACGCGGTCCTGAGCCGGCCCTGGGCCAAGGGACGCGACCTCTACGACTTGGCCTGGTACCTGGCCGACCGGACCTGGCCGGCGCCCAACCTGAAGCTGCTGAACGCCGCCCTGAAGCAGACGGGGTGGAAGGGCCGGCCCGTGACGCCGAAGACCTGGCGCCAGCAGGTGCGGCGGCGGCTCGCAGGGGTGGATTGGGCAAAGGCCCGGGCCGACGTGCAGCCATTCCTCGAGCGCGAGCGCGAGCTCGAGCTCGTTAGCGCAAGCGTCCTCAAAAGCCTGTTGGCATAGCGCGAAGGAGAGCTATCCATGCTCTGGAGACCAGTCCTCATTGCCCTCCTCGGCCTCACGCCCGTATTGGCACGCAACCTGTTGGAGAACCCGAGCTTCGAGCGGGACAGAAATCGCGACGGGGTGCCCGATGGGTGGCACCGGGTGTTCAACGAGAAGCTGAGCGGGCCGTTCGCCATCGTGGAGGATGCGCAGGATGGCCGCCGCGCCGTGTGCATGGAGACAGAGGAGTGGAACTTCCTGCGCCCGCAGCACGTGGCTCAGGAGGTGAAGCTGCCGCGGGATGCGGCCTATTGCCGCCTCGCCGCCTACGCGAAGGGACGCGGCCTCGTCTCGCTCACCGTCGTGTTCCTCAAGGACGGCAAACCGCTTCGCGAGCAGACCATTGACATGGGCTTCGGCAAGCAGCAGGTGCCCGAGGAGGTGAGGAAGGACTTCGCCCTTGAGCTGGGCTACACACTCTACGCGACGCTCGTCGAGGTGCCTGAGGGGGCGAATGGGGCGCTGGTGAAGCTAGGCAACACCGCGGCGCCGCTCGACCGGTTGAATGTCTGGGGGCGCTGTTTCCTCGACAATGCGTCATTCGTCGCAGGGAGCCGAAAGGAGTTGGACAGGCTTTCGTCCACCGAGGAGCCGGCCCGGCTGGAACTGACTGTGGTCGCCGCGCTGAAGAACGTGGCGCCCTCCACCCGCATCCGTCCCGAGCCGCCCTCATTCGACACGCGGCTCCTGACCGACGGCGACATCAAGACGGCGCCCGCGCACTACCAGGGTGCCGCACGCGGCGTCGTCTACAACATCCTTCTCCCCAAGCCGCTGCCCATCCGCAAGCTGCGGCTGCACCTGAATGGCTTGGCGGATTCCTACTCGGTTCGCGGCGATGCCGATGGCGACGGCGCCTTCGAGACGCCGCTCCTCCGCACCTCGGGCCTTCAGGGCCTGAGCGGCTGGAAGACCCACACACTCCCCGGCCAGGCGTTTCAGGCCATTCGCATCCAGGCCCTCGCGGGCGCCGAGCCGCTCTGGGGCTTTCGACAGTGCCATCCCTTCCTCACCGAGATCGAGGTCCACGTCCCCGCCGACGCCATTCCCGAGGCCGAACTGAAGGCCTGGGCAGTGAGCCAATATCAGTTCCCCCTTGCCGGCGGCGTGCCGGCCATCGAGGCGAAGCCGACCGAGTTCAAGCTCGACCGGCCAAAGGCCAGCAAGTTCCGCAAGCTGGTCTGCGCCGACCTCTGGATGTGGGGCATCCACTACGACAAGAAGACGCCCAAGGGCACCTGGACGAAGGAGAAGGTGAAGGCGAGCAAGACGTTCCAAGAATCCGCACGCATCTGCAAAGAGATGGGCGTGGACACGGTTTTCATTGACCTCACGAACTCGACGTGCTGGGACCTCATGCCCTGGCCAAGCAAGGTGTGCAACGGCACGGAGGACAACATCCTCAAGTGTCTCATTGACGCCCTGCACGAGGAGGGCTTCAAGGTCGTCACCCAGACGCTCCACAACTTCACCCCCTTCGAGCCGATCAAGTGGCACTACCCGTGCGAGGAGACCAGCCGCTATCCGGGGATGAAGCAGTTCCCCAGCATCCTCTACGGCGGCCACGTCCGCGACAACTGGCTCACCATCTACGAGGAACAAGTCGCCGCGGGCGCCGACGGCGTGTGCCTCGGCTCCGACGAGTTCTACTACCGCGGCCACTTCCTGGAGACCCTGCCCGCCGACGACGCGCAGCGGCTCGACTACGAGAAGCGCTTCGGCCACCCCGCCCCCGCCAAGGAGGCCGACACCCTCGAATATCGCCAATGGGTCGCCCACACCGAGGAGGGGCTAACCGATCTCTTCACCTACTGGAACGCCGAGCTGAAGAAGCGCCACCCCGGCCTCTACACCACCACGGTCTTCATGCAGCCCGTCCAGCGCTCGAACCTCTACGGCGAGGGCGTGCCCTTCGACCTCATCGGCGCGAAGAGCGGGATTGATGAGATCGGCAGCGACTACATGGACCCCTGGGGCATCCGCCTGCTGGCCGCGGCGAACGGCTGGCGGCGGACCTCGCAGTTTTTCTGGGGCTGGCAGACCGAGAAGGAGCCCGCCATACTCCTCACCGCCCGCCCCCTCTGGATGCTCATGTACGGCGGCGGAAGCTGTAACTACTGGCGGTTCTACCAGCTCAAGGAGAGCAGCCACTGGCGCTCAGTCCAGAAGGGCTACGCAATGGCGAGCGACCTCGAGGCCCTGGGCGTCCTCGACGCCCGCCCGCCCCGCGACATCGCGGTGCTCTCCTCGCGGGCAAGCTGGGACTGGTGGCAGGTGCGGAGCTTCTACGGCAAGCTGCCCCGGCCCGACGCCGACCGCGCCATCGAGGCCATGCGCGGCTGGTTCGCCGACGAATGGGTCAACGACCGCCTCCTCCGCAACGGCTACGCCTACGACTGGTATTTCGCCGACAACCCCGCCCTTCCGGAGTCCGCCCCTCCGGGGCGGAAAGAATCCTCCGCGTCGGAGACGCGGACTGCGGAGTCCGCCCCTCCGGGGCGGAAGCCGGATTCCCGCGTCGGAGACGCGGACTACTCATTGGGCGTCTACAAGCTTCTGCTCCTTCCATTCGCCTACTCGCTCAGCGACGCCGCCGCTGCCAAGGTGCGGGAGGCCGCGGCCAAGGGCACAAAAGTCGTCCTCTTCGGCACCCTCGGCGAGACCGACGAGTGGGGCGTGCCCAGAAAAGCCCCAGCCCTCAAGGACCTCGCCGACAGCGGCCAGGCCATCGTCATCCCTGACGACATCCTTGAGGTGGCCGGCGACGATGCCTTCATGGCCAAGCTCCTCGCCCTCATTGACATCACGCTCGGGGATAAGGCGGCCTTCAAGCTGGCCCGCTACGGCAAGCACGTGGACGCGGCGCTCCTCGCCAAGGGCGACTGGGAGCGCTTCCTCTTCCTCATCAACTGGGAGGAGACGCCGGCGACCGTGGACCTCTCGCTCGCCGTGCCCGACAGCCCCTACACCGTGATGATGCGCGACGACGCCCAGTGGCACAAGGTCACACTCGGCAACAAGGACCGGTTCACCCCTGCCATGCTCCGCAGATTCCGCCGCGTCCTTGCTCCCCAGAAAGCCGAGGTCTACTATCTCGCCCCCGCCGCGAGCAAGTGAGGCACGCTCACCTGTAAGCCGGCAGCATCGGGCCGTGGGCCTCGATGAGGTCGTCGCAGAGGCTCTTGATCTGGTCGAGGGTCAGCTCGGCGGCGGTGTGGGGGTCGAGGTAGGCGGCGTGGTAGATGGCGTCGCGGCGGCCCGTGAGGGCGGCCTCGATGGTGAGGAGCTGGACGTTGATGTTGGTGCGGTTGAGGGCGGCGCAGACCTCCGGCAGGTCGCCCACGTGGGTGCCCTGGACGCCGTTGCGGTCCACCATGCAGGCGACCTCGACGCAGGCTTTGCGCGGCAGGTTGGTGATGAGGCCGGTGTTCAGCACGTTGCCCCCGACGCGGAGCGGCACGTCGGTCTCCATCGCGTTCATGATGTACGAGCCGTATTCGTGGCTTTTGCGGTGGGTGAGGGCCTTGTTGGCGACGATTTCGTCGCGCTGCTTCTTCCAGCCCGCTATCTGGGCGATGCAGCGGCGCGGATACTCGTCGAGCGGAATGTTGAACTCCTCGATCAGCTCGGGCGCCGTGCTCTTGATCCAGTAGGGCTGGTACTCGGATGTGTGCTCGGACGATTCGGTGACGTAGTAGCCGAACTTGAGCATCAGCTCGAAGCGGACCATGTCCCAGTGCTTCTTGGCGCCCTTCTTGCGGGCGGCCTCGTTCATGGCGGCGGCGCGGCGCTTGATCTCGGGATACAGGTCCACCCCGCCGTCGGTGATCTCGAGGAGCCAGCCCTGGTGGTTGATGCCGGCGATCTTCCACTGGAGCTTCTTCACCTGGTCGCGCAGGCCCACGTGGCGGAGCAGCCCCTCCGCGCAGCCCTGCACCGAGTGGCACAGGCCCACGATCTTCACGGGCGTGCCGAGCAGCACCGCCCCCGTGATCATCGCCATCGGGTTCGTGTAGTTCAGCATCCAGGCGTCGGGGCAGACCTTCTCCATGTCGCGGGCGAAGTCGAGCATGACGGGGATGGTGCGGAGTGCGCGGAAGATGCCGCCGATGCCGAGCGTGTCGGCGATGGTCTGCCGCAGGCCGTACTTCTTCGGCACCTCGAAGTCAATGACCGTGCTCGGCTCGTAGCCGCCCACCTGGATGGCGTTGATGACGTAGTTGGCGCCCTTGAGCGCCTTGCGGCGGTTCTCCACGCCCAGGTGCGCCGTGATCTTCGCGCGGCCTTCGTTCGTGTTCGCGTTGAGGGTGTCGAGCATCAGCTTCGACTCCTCGAGCCGCGTCGCGTCAATGTCGTAGAGCGCGATATGCGAGTCGCGCAGCGACTCGGTCAGCATCGCATCGCCGAGGACGTTTTTCGCGAAGATCGTGCTCCCGGCCCCCATGAACGTGATTTTCGGCATTCGGACGGCTCCTGCTGCGGCCTGACGGTCCTGGCGCGAAGACACGGCTGGCAAGCCAGCGCTCCGCGAGATGGGCCTTCCCCCCTCCCCCCTGGGGGGAGGGCCGGGGTGAGGGTGCCTTCCGCGAGGCCGGCGTAGCCACAAGCACCCTCACCCCGGCCCTCTCCCCGAGGGAGAGGGGGCAAGGCGCCCTGTGTGCCGGCGCCAGCCTGAGCAGGAGCCCTCTCCCCGAGGGAGAGGGGGCAAGGCCCTGCTCGGGCCGAAAGGGTACGCTCGCAAGTCAGCCGTGCCACGCCAGTGAATATAGCATAGCGAACCGGCCCGGCGGGTCAAACGGCGACGGGCCTCGCATCGCATGCGCCCCACGGGTATGCTCCGCGTCCCCGGCGCTCACCTGGCTCATTGTCTGGAAAACCAGACGCCCTGCCGCCATACTTGATCACGCCCTGGGGTGATCAAGTATGGCGCTTTGGCGATCCGGGCGGCTCCACGGCCTTTCCGGCAATACTTGATCAATTTCTCCCCCCTCAGGGTTGATCAAGTATGGCGCTTTGGCGATTCACGGGCTTCTGTGGCCTTCCTTCCCATACTGCATCACTTTCTCTGCCTATGGGTGATACAGACAGGAGGCGGCCAGGTCCGGGGTCTCCTCAGCCCCGGCGGAGGATGAGAAGTTCGGTGCCCGTGACCTTCTGCTCCTTCTGGCGGGCGGCCTTTTGGTCGTTGGTCACGGCGTAGTGTCCGCAGTACTTCCACTGAAGCTCGATGACCTTCCAGGGGCGGGCGGCGGGACCGTGCCCCGCGTGGCTGACTGCGATCGCGGGTCGGCCTTGCAGACGGCTTGCGGCTTGGTATACTTGGAACTATGCGAACCAAGGCTGCGATGACCTGCGAGTTTTGCGATGGCACGGTGGAGCAGCGGGTGATCCTCACCGACTTCCACTACATGGGCCGGACGATCTACGTGGATGGCGTTCCCGCGCGGGTCTGCCGCCAGTGCGGCGAGCGGTACTTCGATGGCGTGGTCTACGAGCGGCTGGAGGCCATCGCCAAGCGGAGCGGGCGCCTGAAGAGGACCATCCAATTCCCCTTCGCCCGCTACACTGCCCCGCGGCGCGCCGCCCGGCCCGCCCGAGCCGAGGCACCGGCCGTCGGGGTCCTCAGCGGCGGTTGAGGATGAGGAGTTCGATGCCCGTGACCTTCTGCTCTTTCTGGCGGGCGGCCTTTTGGGTAGAACCCGGCGCCCACCACTGTTGATCGCAGCCCTGAAGACCCTGACCTACGGGAGGCAAGGGAGGTTCCGTGCTTGCCTCCTGGAAGGGCCCGCGTCAGCCACAAGACAGCCGGATGCTATAGCGGGACCACCCACGTATCACCGATGCCTTCGGAATAGCGTAGCGGATTGTATCTCCCTGGCAGACAAAACACAACCTGCACGTCCGGGTGCGACTGGCAGAAAAGATACGTGGCTATTGCCTGCATCTTGCTGCACTGCGGGCTAATGGCAACATTGTGGGTCTCGTAAAGGACCCGCCCATTGAGATCAGACTCATAGATCTCCTCGAGTTTGTCAAGAATCTCGTGGAGGGAAAAGGTCTTGATTATCTGCGGCTCCCTCGCGCGCGGAAATTGGTCAAAGACATGAAACCTTTCGTGAAGGTCAATCGAGAACTTCATCCTCCACTTCAGACGGGCCGCCGGCGGTTCCGAATAGCACGGGATCACCAGACTCGGGCGGTAAGCCTCCAACAGACCAATCGCCCGTGATGGTTCGTAACCCAGGATGAATATGAGGGCCGTTGGTAGATCCTCTCTGAAACGACCTTTGAATTCCTTAAGTACGAGCGTTTCTCTCGCCCCAGTGGCTTGAAGAAGCCTCGCCAGCTTGTCGATACTATCGTCGTCCTTCCGGGGAGCCAAGGAGAGGATGAAGTCCTTCTCTCGCTCCTTAGGATAGTAATCCGCCGCCTCAGTATAAACAACAGGCTCTTCCGGATTCCTTGTGGGTAGCTACAATATGTAGTGGTCAGAGGAACCCTTTTACCTCCCTCAGCATAGGCATGGGAGATGCTCTGAACCAGAGCGGGCAA
>Ga0194125_10011789_pt1 | contig 11631 bp, 10 predicted proteins | sample TA2KigC250mmetaG_FD_148626 | JGI IMG/M metagenome (GOLD analysis project Ga0194125, IMG submission 148626) | Freshwater microbial communities from Lake Tanganyika, Tanzania - TA2015034 Kigoma Deep Cast 250m | ecosystem: Environmental > Aquatic > Freshwater > Lake | place: Tanzania: Lake... | reverse complement strand
CAGGTGAATCGTCATCTCATGGTCCTTGTCGACCAATAACCCTGTGGCCAGACAGTCAAGAGCTTCGGCCTCCCGACCCGTATTCAGGTAGGCCTCCCCCAGATAGTACAAGGACTCTGACGTGACTGTGCTCTGGCCGGCATCGGCGCGAACCGCTTCAATCAATAAGGGAATGCCTTCCGAGGCGTTATTGTTGGCGCACTGAACGTACCCCAAGGCACATGTGGTCGGCGGGAAGCCTGGCTTCTCCTTCAAGAATTAACCCTCAGTGTGCAATCGGTTAGCGATGGTTAGCGCTGATTACTAAAACTGCGTCTGCCCTGCGTCACGGGCGGCGCACCAGGCGCTTCTGGTCGGCATGGTGCCGGATATCCAGCCCGTCCACGACGAAGATCGTGATCTCGGCGATGTTCGTGGCGTGATCGCCGATGCGTTCGAGATAGCGCGAGATCAGCAACAGGTCAAGAGCTCGCGAGATGGAAGACGGGTCTTGAGTCATGCAGACGCTCATCACCTCGGCCACTTTTTCCTTGAGGCTGTCCAGCCGGTCATCCCGCAAAAGAACTTCACGGGCCAGCTCCACGTTCTGATTCACGAAGGCGCGCAGGCTGTCGCGCACCATGCCTCGGGCGATCGCCGCCATATCGGGAATGATCTCGAATGGCTTGAGTTGCGGCATCTTCAGCAGGTGTTCGGCCTTCTGTACGATGTTCACCGCCTCGTCCGCGAGTCGCTCCAAGTCGGAGTTCGTTTTGACCGCGCCAATGATGAAGCGCAGGTCGCCGGCCGCCGGCTGGTGCAAGGCGGTCAGGGTCAGGCAGATCTCGTCGATCTCGATCTGCATGTGGTTCACGAGCTCTTCACGCTCGTAGACCGGCTGGACCGCATGCTCGTCACGCTCGACCACGGACTTGACCGCGTCGGCGATCATCACCTCCGCCAACGCGCTCATTTTCATGAGATGGCTCTTCAATCCCTGCAACTGCTCGTCAAAATGCCTTTTCATATGCACCCGCCTTATCCGTACCGTCCGCTGATGTAGTCCTGGGTTCGTTTATCCCGCGGCGCGGTGAATATTCCAGCCGTGTCGCCGAATTCTATCATTTCGCCCAGCAACATGTAACCCGAATAATCCGAGATGCGGGCGGCCTGCTGCATGTTGTGGGTCACGATCACGATCGTGTACTTCAGCTTGAGCGCGAGCATCAGTTCCTCAATGCGGGCGGTGGAGATGGGGTCCAGGGCCGAGCAGGGCTCGTCCATCAGGATCACCTCCGGTTCCACCGCAATCAGGCGCGCCACGCACAGACGCTGCTGCTGATCCAGCGGCAGCGACAACGCGGGGTCCTGCAGCTTGTCCTTGAGCGGGTCCCACAGCCAGGCCGCCGTGAGGCTGCGCTCGACGATCTCCCCGATCCGGTCGCGGTTGCACAGGCCCGCCACCCGGAGCCCGAAGGCAACGTTGTCGTAAATCGAGAGTGGGAAGGGGTTGGGACGCTGGAAGACCATGCCGACGCGCTTGCGCAACGCGCAGACGTCGGTCCCCGACGAATAGATGTCCCGCCCTTCGAGCCGGATGGATCCGGTGACCCTGACGCCCGGGATCAGGTCGTTCATGCGGTTCAGGGTGCGCAGCAGGGTGGACTTCCCGCAGCCTGACGGCCCGATCAGCGCCGTGATGTGCCGTGTCTGAACCTCCATCGCCACCTGTTTCAGGGCGTGGAAGTCGCCATAAAAAAGATCCAGATTTCGCACGCTGATGACTGTGTCTGTACTGCTCATCCGAACCTGCCCGTCACGTATTCGTTGGTCCGGCTATCGTCCGGGACCGTGAAAATCTTCTCGGTCAATCCGCACTCGATCAGCTCGCCCATCAGAAAAAAAGCCGTGTCGTCCGCCACGCGCGCCGCCTGCTTGGTGTTGTTGGTCACGAGGATAATCGTGTACCTCTCTTTCAGGACCGTCAGCGCATCCTCGATCTTGGCGGTCGAGACGGGGTCCAAACCGGAACACGGCTCATCGAGCAGGATCACCTCCAACTCCTCCATCGCCAGCACGCGCGCCAGGCAGAGCCGCTGTTGCTGCCCTCCGGAAAGCCGCAGCCCGGACATCGGCAGGCGGTCTTTGACCTCGTCCCAGAGAAAAGCCGACTTCAGGCTGCGTTCGACGATCTCGTCCAGCCGCGCGCGCCTGCGGATTCCCGACAGCCGCGGCCCGTAGACCACGTTCTCATAAATGCTCATCGGCAGCGCCACCGGCAGCGCGAACAGCATGCCCACCCGCTTGCGGAGGGAGACCACATTGAAGGAGGGGTGATAGAGGTCCTCCCCGTCCAGGAGCATCTGTCCCTCGACGTGCATCTCCGGCACGAGGTCGTTCAGCCGGTTCAACGCTCGCAGGAACGTCGTTTTTCCAGAACCGGCGGGGCCGATCACTCCGAGGATCCGATGGTGCCGTATGTCCAGCGTGATTCCGCGCAGCGTGTTCTCCCTGCCATGGAAGACCCGGAAATCGCGGGTGGCGATCTTGATGGCAGACGGCTCGCTCATTTGGACCTCCTGGCGATGAAGCGGTGCATCAGGGTGTAGGCCACCAGGTTCACCAGAAGGACGGTCAGGATCAGCACGGCGGCGGTGGCATAGGCGTTCTCGTTCGAGATGCCCTCCCGCGCCAGAATGTAGAAATGCACCGACATCGTCCGCACCGAATCGAAGACCGTCATCGGCATCCGCAAGGAGGAACCCGCAGTGAAGATGACCGCCGCTGTTTCGCCGATCGAGCGGCCGATCCCCAGAATCACGCCGGTGACGATGCCGGGCAGGGCGTTCGGGAGCACGACCTTGAGCACCGTCTCCCACCGCGTCGCCCCCAGAGAGAAGCTCACCTCGCGGTAGGCGTTCGGCACCGAGCGGATGGCCTCCTCGGACGTGCGGAGAATCGTCGGCAACACCATGATTGCCAGCGTCAGCGCGCCGGAGAGCAGGCACCATCCCATCTTCAGCTTGACCACGAAGAAGATGAAGCCGAACAGGCCGAAGATGATGGAGGGGATGCCCGCCAGACAGTCCGTGCCGAACCGCAGCGTTCGCGTGAACCGGGTTTCCTGGGTGTATTCCGTCAGATACACCGCCGTGCCCAAGCCCAGCGGAAGGGCGATGGTGATCGCCAGCAGCGGCAACAGGAACGTCCCCACCAGCGTCGGGAAGATGCCGCCGGATTTCCCCATGTCTTGAGGGGATGAGAACAGGAAGTCCAAGCTGACGCCCGGCAGGCCCTTGCTGAGCACGAACACGATCACGAACACCAGGATCACCAGCGTCAGCAGCGTGGCCGCGCCCAGAATCGTGACCGCCAGAGCCTGCGTGACCTTCGGGGAGACTCTCATTTGTTAGCCCCCCGCCTCTTGAGCGTCGCACGCGCGATGCTGTTCAGAATCATAATCACCACGAACAGCACGACGCCCGTCGCGAACAGCGCCTCACGCGCCATTCCGGTGGCGTTCGCCATTTCCAACGCGATGTTCGCCGTCAGTGTCCGCACCGGGTCGGTGACTGCGTGAGGCACCTTCACCGTGTTGCCCGCGACCATGATGACCGCCATGGTCTCGCCCAAAGCCCGGCCCATGGCCAGAATGATGCTGGCAATGATTCCCGAACGGGCCGCCTTGACCGTCACCATATGCACGCTCTGCCAGCGCGTCGCGCCGAGCGCCAGCGCCCCCTCGCGATAGGAGTTCGGCACCGCGCCGATGGCGTCTGAGGAGATGCTGATGACCGTGGGCAGCACCATGATCCCGAGGATCACCGCCGCCGCCAGAAGCGAAAGCCCCGGGCCGCCGAAATGTTCCCGGATGAATGGCGCCAGCACCATCACGCCCAGAAACCCGAACACCACCGACGGGATGCCGGCCAGCAGCTCGATGGTCGGCTTGATGACCCGCATGACCGGTGGGGGCACGAATTCGTTCAGAAAGATCGCGCCCGCGACCCCCAGTGGCGCGCCGATCAGCATCGCGCCCAGCGTCACGTACAGGGAGGCCACGATCATCGGGTAGATGCCGTACTGTCCGGCCTGCGGGTTCCAGGTCGAAGAAAACAGAAAGTCAGAGATTCCCACCTTCAGCATGAAGGGGAATCCCTCCTTAAAGATGAAGACCGCGATCAGCAGCAGACTGGCCAGCGCCGAGAATGCCACCACCGTCAACACGCCCTTAACCGCTGTTTCACTGTTGAATTTCATGAGCCTTCAGGGACAGGGACGACGTGTGACTCAGTTTGCCCGGATCAGGCCGTTCTGGTGCAGCAGATCCTGGGCCTCCGCCGTGAGCAAGTAGTCCAGAAATGCCTGGCACGCCGGACGCGCGTCGGACCGATAGACCAGGAACACCGGACGAACCAGCTTGTAGTCGCCCGACTGGATGTCCTGCTCCCCACAGGAGAAGCCATCCACCGTGACCGGCTTGATCTTCTCGTTGATCAGACCGTGTGAAAGATAGCCGACCGCATTGGCGTCGTTGGCCACGGTCTCGCGGATGGTCCCGTTCGAATCTTGAATGAGCGCATCCGCCGTCAGCGTCACGCCGCCGATAATCTGCTCGAAGGACGAGCGCGTGCCCGAGCCCGCCTCGCGCGAGATCACCGCGATCGTGTGGTCCGCCCCGCCAACCTCATTCCAATTCCTGATTGTCCCGGCAAAAATACCGCGCACCTGTTCCAAGGTCAGCCCCGTCAGGGTGTTCGCCGGGTTGACCACCACGGCGATGCCGTCGCGCGCCACCACAATGCTTTTCAGGGCGTCGGCCTCCTTGGGAAGCTTCACGAGGTCGGCCATGCCGATCTGCGCCGCGCCCGAAAGGGCCGACTGGATGCCCAGCGCCGAGCCGCCGCCCTGAATCGTGATCGCGACATCGGGGTGCGCGGCCATATAGTGGTCGGCCAGTTTCTCGGCAAAGGGCTGGAATGCGGTCGACCCCGCCAGGGTGATGCCTTCGCGCGGCTTGCCGCATCCTGTCAGCAACACGATGCTGGTGAGCAGACCGATCACAAACAGGGCTGAGCGCATCGTCCTCATAGTCTGGGTCCTTTGTTGTTGGCAGGGGTTCTGCGGCGGTGAAAACGAGTCAATTACGGAGCGATCCGATGTTCCAGCCTGTCGCCATCCAGCGTTGCGTGCGCGACAGACTGGCGGGGCGCGCTTGCTTGATATGCAAGCCGGGGTAGTTTGACACGGCGCGCGCGGTTTCGCAAGGCAAAAGAGGGGCGAAAAATCGGGGCGGGTGCGATTCAACGGTGTAGAAATTTCACAGGAGCCAGAAGTCAGAATCAAGAAGTCAGAATTTGAACGCGGATTCTCGTTGGGTTGACGGTTCACGCGGGGCATGCTACCGTTTGCCTGTGTCGGCGGAGCGGGCTGTTCCCGCGTCCGTTGGCTGGGAGTGCCTGGCGCGCGTGATCACACAACCCCGTTGGATGGTTATCGGTCTGGTTCTTTGCCTGCTGATCCCCGCGCTGGCGGTGATGACCGGCCAGAACGGGTTTTTTTGGCCCGCGACGGCGACGGAACTGGATCGGGTCTTGCTGCAGATCCGCATCGGCCGGGTTGCCGCCGCTCTTGTCGTCGGAGCGGCGCTGTCATGCGCTGGCGCGGTGCTGCAGGCGGTGTTGCGCAATCCCCTGGCCGATCCCTACGTCTTGGGCGTGAGCAGCGGCGGCGCGGTGGGGGCGACGCTGGCGATCACGCTGGGACTGGCGAGCCACACGGTTCTGGCGCTTCCGCTCACGGCCTTTGCCGCGGCGATCATCACCCTGACCGTTGTCTTCCGGCTGGCCTCGCGCCATGGCGACACCTCCGTCCACGGGTTGATCCTCAGCGGCGTGGTCGTGAGTTCCATGCTGTCGAGCGTGCTGATGGTGATTCTTTCTTTTTCCCGCAATGATCGGCTGCACGGCATTCTTTGGTGGATGCTGGGGAACCTGCAGATCAACGACATGCGGGTGCTGGCGGGCTGCGCCGGCTGCTGTGCGGTGGCGTGTGTGGCGGCGCTGGCGCTGGCACGCGACCTGAATGCGCTCACGCTGGGCACGGAAATGGCCCATAACCTCGGCGTGCGCACCCGTTTGGTCGTGTGTTGCGCGCTCGGAACCGCCACTCTGGCCGCCGCCGCCGCTGTGGCGCTGGCGGGACTTATCGGCTTTGTCGGCCTGATCGTCCCGCACGCCGTGCGCCACGTGACCGGCTCCGACCACCGTCGCCTGCTCCCGGCTGCGGCTCTGGCGGGCGGCGCGTTTCTGGTTGTGTGCGACACGGTCGCCCGATCGCTGATGCCCGGGCAGGAGATTCCCGTTGGTGTGATCACAGCCCTGACCGGCGGGCCATTCTTCCTGATCCTGCTCCGCCGCCGGCGGGAGGGCTGGATCGCCTGACCCCGCAAAAGCCCTGCACCGGGCCCGCACACCATCGGGCGTCAGCGGGCCAGCGCGGCATCGAGAATCTCCACCGGAACCTCCACGCCGGTCTGGACGGCGCCGATGCGGAGGGGAAGGGCGAAGCGGACCGTTCCGGCAACCCGCTTTTTGTCGAGCCGGATCGCCCGAAGACAGGCGGCGCGGTCGAGCCCGGGCGGCAGGTCGACCGGGAGGCCGAGTCCACCGAGCGTGGCCGCCAGCCGTCCGGCCAGACCCGTATCGGCCAGCCCCAGGGTTTCGGCGATGCGCGCCTCGGCGACCAGGCCGATGGCCACCGCCTCCCCATGGCCGATCGTGAACTGCATGGCTTGCTCGACCCCATGGCCGATCGTATGGCCAAGGTTGAGGGCGGCGCGAATCCCTTTCTCGTAAGGATCCGCACAGATCGTGCGAACTTTAACGGCGAGGGCTCGCGCGACAAACGCCGCGTCGCTACGGATCGTCTCGGGCCGACCCGCGAGGGCGGTGCAGGCATCGAACAGTTCGGGATCATCAATCACGCCGTGCTTGACCACCTCGGCCAGCCCCGCGCGGATCTCGGCGACGGGGAGGGTGGCGAGGGTGGCGGGATCGGTCAGAACCAGCACGGGCGGATGGAAAGCCCCGACGAGATTTTTGCCTTCCGGGAGGTCGGCGCCGGTCTTGCCTCCGAGGGAGGAGTCGGCCATGGCGAGGAGGGTCGTTGGCAAAACGGCCCAGCGGACGCCGCGAAGCCAGGTGGCGGCGGCAAACCCGGTCAGATCGCCGACCACGCCGCCGCCGAGGGCGATGAAGAGTCCGCCGCGGTCGATTCCCGCGCGTTGCGCCGCCCCCCAGATCGCCTGAACCGTGGCGAGGGTCTTGTGCGTCTCACCGGCCGGGAGGGTGGTCAGGGTGGGGGAGAAGCCCGCAGCCCGCAATGACGCGATCACGGTTGCGCCGTAAAGCGGCGCGGTCGCAGTGTCGGCGACGACCATTGCGGGGCAGGGGACATGCACCGCCGCCAGCAGATGCCCGGCGCGGGAGAGGCTGCCGGTCGCGACACGAACGTCGTAGGGCTCGCCCATCCCGCCGACGTGGTACAGACCCAGCAACGCCTGGAGGTTGCGCACGTTCATTCGGGGCAGGGCATTGGTCACGGTAAGCTGCAACGCGAATGAATCATAATGGGGCTTGCGATTCTCCAGCAAGGCGGCGAGGTTCGCCCCGGCCGACGCGCTGGCGGCGGCGAGGAGGGGACGGGTGCCGGGTTGGGACGCCGTTCGGATGGCGAGGGTCTCGGCCGACGCGCGCAGGCAGACGATCCGGCCGGCGGCCTCGGCGCAGGCGCGATTGGCCTCGGCCAGCAGGGCGCCGCCCCCGAGGGCGACAACGGCCCGCGGCTCGCCGCACACCGCCTGAAGCGCCTGGGTTTCGCGGAGTCGGAACCCCGGCTCGCCAACAGCGGCGAATAGCTCTGGGATGGTCTGGCGCGCGGCCTTAACGATCCGTTCGTCGAGATCGACAAACGGGATCTCCAGCGCGTCGGCAAGGGCCCGGCCCAGCGTCGATTTGCCAGACCCCGGGGGGCCGTAAAGAAAAAGGTGCTCAGGGGTGTCTGTTCTGATCATGGGGATGCCGGCCAAAAAACCTTCGGTTCTGCTGAGAGGCGGAGCGAGGCGATCGTAAGGGAACGGAGCTGCTCAAAGCGGGGACGCATTTCGTCGAGCGAATCGCCCCCGAGCTTTTCGAGGAGGGCTCGGGCGATCACGAAACAAATCACCGCTTCGAGGACGACCACCGCGCGAGGGACGGGACAGGTGTCGGAGCGCTCATATGCGGTGGCTGAAGCCGCCCCGTTCGCGGCGAGGTTGACCGATGTCTGGGGGGTGATCGTGGTCGGAATCGGCTTCATGGCCGCGCGGATGAGGATCGGCTGGCCGTTGGAAATGCCGCCCTCAATGCCGCCGCAGCGGTTGGACCCGCGGATGATGCGGCCGTCTTCGCAGTGGACCGCATCCTGCGCGGTCGTTCCGGTGCGGGCTGTGTTGGCAAAGGCGTCGCCAATTTCAAACCCCTTCATCGCGGGGACGCCCAGCACAGCGGCGGCGAGGCGACTGTCGAGTCGCTCCTCCCACGTGGCGTACGAACCGAGGCCGGGCGGACAATGGAGCGTCACCACCTCGATGACGCCACCGAGGGTGTCGCCTGCCTGTCGCGCCTGCAGAATCGCCGCGTTGATCGCTTCTGAGGCGCGGGGATCGGGGCAGGAGGTCGCGGCGGCGCGCGCACGGGTGATCCGCTGTTCGAACGAGACATCGTCAAGTTGGGCGGCGACGCCGCCAATGGCCGTCACGTAACCGCCAACCCGGATGTCGAATGTGGCGAGCAGGGCGCGACAGACCGCGCCGGCGGCGACGCGGGCGGCGGTTTCACGAGCCGATGCCCGCTCGAGGGCATAGCGGAAGTCGTCAAACCCGTATTTGATTGCGGCGGAGAGATCGGCGTGTCCGGGACGCGGGATCGTGAAGGCAGGCACCGCGCGGCCCTGCCAATGGGCGTGATCGCGGTTGACGATCTGCAGGGCGATCGGCGCGCCGGTGGTGCGCCCGTTCATCACACCGCCGAGAATGCGCGGCCTGTCGTTCTCGATCCCGTCCGCCAGCCGCGGCCCCGTGCCGCTGCCGGTCTGGCGACGGCTCAGGTCGCACGCGAGGGAGTCCTCGGTGATCATAAGGCCGGCGGGAACGCCTTCCAACACAGCCGTCAGGCAGGGACCGTGCGATTCCCCGGCAGTGATAAAACGCAGCGCCATACTCATGCTCCCTTCGTGCGTGCCGAATGGGGGGCCTTCAACCGGCCACACCGACAGCCGGGAGTTTAGGACAAGCCCTTCCCGAGGTCAATCATCCAATTGCACGATCCCTTCGGACACCTCAGACGGCAGGGTGTTCAATGCTTAAGCAGGCGCTGCCGTCCGCCGTTTGCGCGGACAGCAGTCGCACGTCCAGCACACGACCTTCTCTATTTCTTCGCGGCTGCCGCCAGGCGCGCCTTCAGGGCTGCCAGTTCCTGCTTCAAGGCGTAAGGAATGCGGTTCCCGCACTTGGCGTAGCTGTCCTCGACCGAGGTGATCTCCTGTTGCCAGCCCGCGATGTCCACGGCCAGCAACTCGGTCAGATCGGCCGCCGTCACGGTGGAGCCGGTGAGATCCAGCTCCTTCGGTGAGGGCATGATGCCGATCGGCGTCTCGACGCCTGCAACCTTGCCGTCAATCCGGTCGCAGATCCACTTCAGCACGCGGCTGTTCTCGCCAAAGCCCGGCCACAGCCACTTGCCGTCCGGCGTCTTACGGAACCAGTTGACGAAGTAGGCCTTGGGCAGCTTCGACGCATCGGTCCGCAGAGGCATTGTGAGCCAGTGCATCAGGTAATCGCCGACGTTGTAGCCGCAGAACGGCAGCATGGCCATCGGATCGCGGCGGACAACGCCGACCGCGCCGATATTGGCTGCGGTGGTCTCAGAGCCGGCGGCCGATCCCATGAACACGGCATGCGTCCAGTTCAACGCCTCGTTCACCAGCGGGATCGTCGTCGGCCGGCGACCGCCAAACAGGAACGCGCTGATCGGCACCCCGGCGGGATCTTCCCACTCCGACGCGATGACCGGGCACTGCTTGGCTGGCGCGGTGAAGCGCGCGTTGGGATGGGCCGCCTTGACCGCTTTGCCCTCTTTGTCCTTCATGGCGGGCGTCCAGTCGCACCCCTTCCAGTCGATGGCGTGCTGCGGCGCAGGCACGCCCATGTCTTCCCACCAGATGTCGCCATCGTCCGTCAGCGCGCAGTTGGTGAAGATGGTGTTTTTCTGGATCGTGCGCATCGCGTTTGGATTCGAGTACATCGAGGTGCCGGGCGCCACGCCGAAGAATCCCGCCTCGGGGTTGATCGCGTACAGGCGGCCATCCTCGCCGATTCGCAGCCAGGCGATGTCATCGCCGACGGTCTCGACGGTCCAGCCCGGCAGGGTCGGCTCCATCATGGCCAGGTTCGTCTTGCCGCAGGCGCTCGGGAAGGCGGCGCAGATGTAATGCACCTTCTTCTCCGGAGAGGTGAGCTTGAGGATGAGCATGTGCTCGGCCATCCACCCCTCGCGGCGGGCCAGGGAGGAGGCGATGCGCAGCGCGAGACACTTCTTGCCCAGCAGCGCATTGCCGCCGTAGCCGGAGCCAAAGGACCAAATCGCCCCCTCCTCGGGGAAGTGGGCGATGTATTTCTTCTCGATCGGGGCGCACGGCCAAGTGCTATCCTTCTCGCCATCCTTCAGCGGCGCGCCGACGGAGTGCAGGCACGGAATGAATGTGCCGTGTTCGCCCAACGCCTTCAAGACCTCCGTGCCGACGCGGGTCATGATGTGCATGTTCACCACAACGTAGGGGGAATCCGTGAGCTCGATGCCGATCTTGGCCACGGGTGAGCCCAGCGGACCCATTGAGAACGGGATCACGTACAGCGTACGGCCCTTCATGCACCCCGTGTACAGCGCGCGCATCTCGGCCTTCATCTCTGCGGGATCGCGCCAATTGTTCGTCGCCCCGGCCTCCTCTTTGCTCGTCGAGCAGATGAAGGTGCGATCCTCCACGCGGGCCACGTCCGAGGCGTGCGAGCGGGCCAGATAGCAACCCGGGCGCTTCGCGGGGTTGAGCTTCGTGAAGACGCCTGCAGCGACCATCAATTCACACAGATCATCGTATTCCTTCTTCGATCCGTCACACCACACCACGCGGGCCGGTGTCGTCAGTTTTGCAAATTCGGAAACCCAATCGATCAGCTTCTGATTCTTTGTCGGAACGTGCATCGTCTCTTCCTCTCAATCGGTTAACGGCCCCTGTTTTCGCACGTACCCCATGCGGCAGACGGCATAAGAAATAGCGCGGAATGATATCGCATTCTCTTGCGTCGGGCAAGCCCAAAAAAACAGCCCAAAAAACATAATGGGTCGCTTACACCGTGACCGCCACCGCAGGCACCTGCTTCGGTTCCGCGATCCTTCAGATCAACGGGGCTCCTACCCTCCCCGCGCCGGTAATCACCCCCGCAGGCGGCACCTTCAGTCAGCCCCAGACCGTCACCATCACCCCGGCGGTCTTCGCTCCCCTCACCAACACCCCCGGCTGGCGCACCGGCGTCAAGTACCCGGGCGATGGTATCGA
>Ga0194125_10011786_pt1 | contig 11635 bp, 9 predicted proteins | sample TA2KigC250mmetaG_FD_148626 | JGI IMG/M metagenome (GOLD analysis project Ga0194125, IMG submission 148626) | Freshwater microbial communities from Lake Tanganyika, Tanzania - TA2015034 Kigoma Deep Cast 250m | ecosystem: Environmental > Aquatic > Freshwater > Lake | place: Tanzania: Lake... | reverse complement strand
GCGGATGCCCTCGGCGTCCTCGATGCGATGGACGGTGAAGACGTTGGGGAGGCCGGCGCCGGGGATGGAGGGGACGACGGGGCGCGCGCCCGTGGCGAGGACCAGCATGTCGTAGTCGAGCCAGCGCGTGCCCTCGGCGTCGCGGACCTCGACGCGTTTGGCGGCGGGGTCGAGCCGCAGGGCCTCGGTCTGGGTGAGGACTTTGACGCCCAGGAGCCTCTGGAAGAAGGCGGGGTCGCGCGGGATGCCCTGCGGGGTGGCGGAGAGGTCCTTCTGCTCCTTCACGAGGCCTGCGACGTAGTATGGGAGGCTGCACCCGGCATAGGAGATGAAGCGGCCGCGCTCGATGATGGTGATCTCGGCGGTGGGGTCGAGGCGCCGGAGCCTGGCGGCCGTCTTCGGGCCGGCCGCGACCCCCCCGATGATGATGACCTTGCGCACGGTTGCCATTCGCTGTCCCTTCAGTGCTGTCTTGCTCGGATCCGCCCCTCGTGCTCGTCGTCGTCTTCGTCGTCGTCGAATCTGGGGGCCTCTCCCGCTCAAGGACTCGAGGACGAGGACGATTGAAGAGGGACGCTGAAGCGAGGGCTTGGAGCGACACGGAGGAGGTCGTGCTTCATTGCTTCTTTGCTCGGATGCGCTCGAGGGCTTCTTTGGCGGCTTCGTTGTCGGGGGCGAGGAGGAGGAGGCGCTGGAGCTCGTCCCGGGCCTGGGTGGCGAGCTGGTTGGCGGCGCACCACTTGGCGAGTTCGAGCAGGGCTTCGGGCTTGTCACCCGCCTCGTAGCGCTTGCGGACGTAGGCGGCCATCTTGTTCGTGGCCGGGGCGCCCATGCTCGACCCGCCCATGAGGAGGGTCCACTTGGTCCCGCCCCGCCCGACGCCGACGCAGGGGCCGGCGCCGAGCATGATCTTGTGATGGCCCTGCGAGTAGTACCACTGGGAGAAGGCGGTGGGGCCGCTGTCGGAGCCGAAGGCGATGCACTCGGCAGCGGCCTTGGTCTGCTCGCGCGCGGCGCGCTGCCAGGGGGTCTTGAGCTCGGGGGTGGGGGAGTCGTGGGAGAAGTAGTTCCTGGCGGCCATCTCCTCGGAGTGCTTCTTGGCGGCGATGACGAGGCGGAGGTCAATCTCGGCGGGGGGGAGGCCGAGGAGGATGCGGTGGATGTTGAGGCGCTCGATGCAGGCGTGCTCGGCGGGGTCAATGCAGGCGCCAAGCTCGCGGTTGGCGTCGAGGGTCGGGCGCCACTTGGCGCCGCCTGCGTGCTGGGCCACGAGGGCCAGGCGGATGAGGACGTCGCGCAGCTCCTCGTTCCAGCCGATGCGGAGGCCGCAGCCGGCCGCGTAGGTCTCCATCTCGTGGACGGTTTCGCTGAGGGGCTTGAAGCGCTCGGCCTCTTCCATGGCGACGGCTGCGGCGTCGATGGCCTTCTCGATAGGGGCCATCGCGGCGCCGAGCTTCTCCTTGCTGAAGGCGGCGCCGTTCACCACGTCGCGGACCTTGGCCTGGTGCGGGGCGACGGCGGCGCGGAGGCCGGCGACCGGCTTCCTCCCCTGGAGGGTGCCGATGAACTGCGAGAGCCGCTGCCAGGCGCGGTCGCGCGCCTTCTCGACCGCCGCGGCGACCGCCCTGGGCGGGGCCTTGCCCGACTCGGTGAGCTTCTGCCAGGCCTCCTGCCGCCGCGCCGCCGCGGAGTCGGGGGCATCGAGGGCGCGGATGAACTCCTGCGCCGCGGACGGCGCCTCGCCCGCGGAGGCGGAGGCCGACATCAGGGCGATGGCGAGAATGGCCGTGGGGCGCGGATAGCGAGAAGTTCGCAGCATTGGCAAAGTCACCCAGGCAACCCGTCTTCTATTTTAGCGCAAACTGCTGCATCCTGCGAACTCGGACAGCGCGGCTTGCAAAACGGCGCCGGTTTCATATAATTAGCTCTTGTTGCGGAGACCCAACCTGCGGCACAGGCCATGTACGGGCAACCCTTGTGGCTGCCCCTGCGAAGGTGGGCCGTGGGCGGATGGTTCCCGCACCAGGACCGATTGCCCGTTTGCCAGGAGTTGTCTGGCAGTCGGGAGAGGCCGCCAGTTGTGGGCGGCCGCCGGCTGCTGGGCCAGGAGACCAGACCATTCCGATAGCGAAAGGGGTGCGAGGCGCGCATGATCAAGGTCAGCGGAAGTGGCAATGAGCCGCTTGAGAAGATCCTGAAGCGGTTCAAGAAGAAATGCGAAAAAGAGGGTCTCATAAAAGACATCAAGCGGTCCTCGTACTACGAGAAGCCGAGCGAGCGCAAGCGCCGCAAGGAGCGCAAGATGATCAAGCGGGCACAGAAGGCCGAGGCAACCCCCTCCTACGGGAGGTGATGCGCTCCGGTGTGGTGCCCCAGGGTGGCGCGCGGCCCGCGTTGGGGAAGCCGGGCCGGCTCGAGGTGTAGCTCGGCTGAGAACCTCGTGATGCGCCGGCGTTCTCTCTCTCAACCCGGGGTAAGGAGGCTCAAGTGCTCAGGGGTCTGTGGGCCGGATTGTTAGGATTGCCGTCCGCGTTGGCGCTGGGAGGGGCTGCTGAGGAAGCGGCGGCGCCTGCCGAGGGCGTCGGCGCCCTGTGGGGCTGGTGGGCGTTGGCGGCGGGCGGCTCCGCCGTCGCGCTCCTCTTCGCGCTCATCTTCTTCAAGCGGATGATGCGCGAGCCCGAGGGCACCGACAGGATGAGGGAGATCGCCAGCTACGTCCGCGAAGGGGCGATGGCCTACCTCCGCCGCCAGTACCGCGTCGTCGCCATCGTCTTCATCGTCGTCTGCCTCATCTTCTCCTTCCTTGCCTTCGGCCTCAAAGTGCAATCCGTCTGGGTCCCCTTCGCCTTCCTCACGGGCGGCTTCTTCTCCGGCCTCTGCGGCTTCCTCGGAATGAAGAGCGCCACCTACGCCTCCGCCCGCACCGCCAACGCCGCCCAGGGCAGCCTCAACGCCGGCCTCCAGATCGCCTTCCGCTCGGGCGCGGTCATGGGCCTCATCGTCGTAGGCTTCGGGCTCCTCGACATCTGCCTCTGGTTCCTCATCCTCTACCAACTCGTCCCCTGGCTCCACACCGCCACCGGCTGGACCTTCTTCCAGCCCATGACCCCCGTCGAGATCACCGTCACCATGCTCTGCTTCGGCGTCGGCGCCTCCACCCAGGCCCTCTTCGCGCGCGTCGGCGGCGGCATCTTCACCAAGGCCGCCGACGTCGGCGCCGACCTCGTCGGCAAGGTGGAGGCCGGCATCCCCGAGGACGACCCCCGCAACCCCGCCGTCATCGCCGACAACGTCGGCGACAACGTCGGCGACGTCGCAGGCATGGGCGCCGACCTCTACGAATCCTACTGCGGCTCCATCCTCTCCACCGCCGCACTCGGCGTCGCCGCCGCCACCACGCTCCCCAACTGCACCACCGCCCTCCAGCTCTCCTTCATCCTCTGCCCCATGGCCATCGCCGGCGTCGGCAACCTCCTCTCCGTCCTCGGCTGCTTCTTCGTCCGCTCGGGCGAGCAAGCCACCCAGAAAGAGCTCCTCAAGGCCCTCGCCCGCGGCGTCAACCTCTCCGCCTGGGGCATCGCCGCACTCTCCGGCCTCGTCGTCTACCTGATGCTCCCCGGCCACCTCGGCATCTGGGGCTCCATCCTCGTCGGACTCGCCGGCGGATGGCTCATCGGCAAATGGACCGAATACTCCACCTCCGCCGACTTCCGTCCCACCCAGGAAATCGCAGCCCAGGCCAACACCGGCCCCGCCACCGTCATCATCGCCGGCATCGCCCAGGGCATGCTCTCCACCTGGTTTCCCGTCGTCGTCGTCGCCATCGGCATCGTCGCCAGCTTCGGCCTCGCCGGCGGCTTCGGCGCCGGCCCAGGCGCCATCCCCCTCGGCCTCTACGGCATCGGCATCGCCGCAGTCGGCATGCTCTCAACCCTCGGCATCACCCTCGCCACCGACGCCTACGGCCCGATAGCCGACAACGCCGGCGGCAACGCCGAGATGAGCCACCTCGACCCGAAAGTCCGCCAGCGCACCGACGCCCTCGACGCCCTCGGCAACACCACCGCCGCGACCGGCAAAGGCTTCGCCATCGCCTCCGCCGCACTCACCGCACTCGCACTCATCGCCGCCTACATGGAAGAAATCCGCGCCGGCATGCGCTTCATGGCGCGCGACGCCGCCTCAGTCCACACCACCGCCGAAGGCGGCCTCGGCCACGCAGGCGACCACGTCTACTACCACAAGATCGCCGGCAAAGACCGCTTCGCCGAAGGCGGCATCGAGACCTACGTAGACATCCGCCGCGACAAGGAGCTCGCCGCCGCCCCCACCCCCGACGCCATCAAAACCGCCATCTCCGAAAACAAACTCACCCCCGCAGCCCAAGTCACCCTTGGCCAATTCATGGCCTTCTACGACGGCACCCTCCTCAACCCCCGCGTCGTCGCCGGCATGATGATCGGCGCCATGCTCGCCTTCGCCTTCTGTGCCCTCGCCATGAAAGCCGTCGGCCGCGCCGCCTCCCGCATGGTCGAAGAAGTCCGCCGACAATTCCGCGACGTCCCTGGCCTCCGCGAAGGGAAGCCCGAAGCCAAAGCCGACTACGCCAAGTGCGTCGAGATTTCCACCCGCGGCGCACAGCGCGCCATGGTCCTCCCCGCACTCTCCGCCCTGGTGATCCCAGTTGCCGTCGGACTCCTCCTCGGCGTCGCGGGCGTCGTCGGACTTCTAGCCTCCGCCCTGGCTGCCGGCTTCACCCTCGCCGTCATGATGGCCAACTCCGGCGGCGCGTGGGACAACGCGAAGAAGTACATCGAAGGCGGGCAGATGGGCGGCAAGGGTTCCGCCTGCCACAAAGCGGCGGTCGTCGGCGACACCGTCGGCGACCCCTTCAAGGACACCAGCGGCCCCTCCTTGAACATCCTCATCAAGCTCATGAGCATGGTCGCCGTCGTCTTCGCCGGCGTCACCGTCAAATACGCCCCCATCATCGCCAAATGGCTTGGCATGTGAATCGCCATCGTCCTTCGTCCCTCGTCGTGGAGTTGTTGCAGGCACCCGCGACCCGTCGCGGGTGCCGGCGCCTTCGTGCCAAGCGCGGGCGCAGTCTCGTCTGAGGGTTGTCGCTTGACAGCCTGCCTGTGGGGTAGTATGCTAGAGGCGTTCGCGTGAGGGGGGAAGCCCTCTCTTCCTGGCCGTTTGAGAAGAAGCCTATGCCCTCCAAGCTCTTCATAGAAGCGTTGGCTGCGCTCTCCTCAGGCGATGCGAAGGCATTCTTGGCGTTCGGGGCCTGGCTTGGGAGCATGGCTGGCGGCCCCAGGTTGGTCGGGAACCTCCAGCGCGAATCGCACCTCGTAGGTGATGAGGGATTCGGCGTGCCCAGGGAGTGCGCCTCGTTTCTGCGCCGGTGTGCTACAGGCCACGCCAAGGGCAAGACCGATAGACAACGATGCCGAAGCCATGCAGCCGCCTGCACGGCGCACCAGCTAAGGGGGTTGCGGATCCCCCGCCCGCACCTTCCGAATGGCCTTCTCCGCTATCGAGCCAGCACCAGAACTGCCGGGGAACTCCTGGAGCGCATGCTGGGACCTCGGGCGCGCCGCTTTCTCAAGGCAGGAGCCATGGACACGGACGAAGCTTCCAGGCGCCTCGCATCCGCGTGGGACCCGTCCAAGCTCACGAAGGGTGACACGCTGGGGAGAGCCGGGTGTGTCTTCGCAACGTTCGATCACCCTGGCGGAGCGCCGAGAGGCGACGCATTGGACATGGCACAAGCCCTGGCTCTCCCGGCTGCGTCCAGCCCCGTGAGTGTGGACGAGGCTATGGTCGAGTTTTCCTACCCCACTGACTCCGTGCGGAACCACCGCTTCCCGACCGTCGCTGACGCGGGCGATCACCCGCTCTTCGAGCCTGCCAAAGAGATCCCTCCCAACCCTGGCGCCCCGGAGACATGCACCGGCTGGACCAGGCCCATTGGGAAGCACAGCCCTCAACCGGAGATTGTCCATAGGAACAACTCCCTCCGCGTCCTTGATCGCGCGCCAAGGTTGGTCGGGAGAATCCAGAAGTGACACAGGACGCCTTCAAGCCAACGATCAGGAAAGACGGGACTCTTGATCCGGAGTGCTTCGCGCAGGCGGGCCAGCGTTGGGTGACTGAATGGCTCAGAGCCCGGCTTTCCGGGACGGACCCGTACTTCCCCATTGACCTGCGCTCCGACGAGGACCCCGAGGCCCTGGTCGCAGGAATCCTGCGGGATGCCGGGCTTGTCCACCCCGGCTCCTGCTTCATCGCAAGGGCGGTCCTATCGCTGCTTGAACGGGCGCGCAAAGTGGCCCCAAGAGTTCCCCGTTACTTTGGCAGCCTAGTCGCGCTATGCGAGCTGACCCCTCTGCCCACCACAGGGCCGTGGTTCGCGAGGGAGGTCCGGGAACTCGCCGCGGACTCCGATAGGCTGGAGAAGCGTTGGGGCGGCTACGAACAAGCCAAGGAAATCGTCTTTGCTGCCATGGTCCAGTGCCCCGGCCTCCCTTCCGCCGCCTCCCGCGAGGCATGGGAGGCCCTGCTGATGATCCCAAGATACGCCACCTTGGCCCTCCTCGCTGTCGGAACGTCGTTCCGCGAGGAGGCCCGCCACCTGAAAGACTGGTGGCATCACTGCCCAGCGGGGGACCGCGAGCGTGACCTGGACCAGATGATCTTCACCGCTCTGAAGGCCCACGCGGGCAACAACGGCGGCACTTCCGTACAGGCCATTCTGCGTTGCATGGCGCGCAGGTATCCTCCCGACCTAAAGGAGGCCCTCGACCACGCGCTGGTCGCGAACGGAGCTGACCCCGCCTTTGAGGGCGCTGAGCCTCCGTATGAACCTGTCTTCAGCCCAGTGGCGGAGGGCTTTCAGGACTCCATTCAGAAGCCTCTGCTATTGAATGACCTCCAAGCCAAACAGAACATACTGCAGAAGGCGGAGCGCCTTGTTGAACCGGCGCCCTTCACCGTCTACAAGGGGATTCCGCTGCAGTACGGACCCCTTTTCACCGCCCACGAGCCCAAGACTGCACAGAGCTTGGAGGCGTTGGTCCCTAAGGGCTGCCCTGGAGGAAAGGCATGAAAGTGGCCAATAAGGGTACAACCGCAGGCCCGGATGCGAGGAAGCTCCTAGAGTACTTCGCGACCCATGAAGCGGAAAAGAAGGCAATTGCGGACGCCGCTGAAGCCTCGGAAGCTGCGAAGCGCATCCGACACTTGCCTAGAGAGGGCGCGCGGTTGATCTTCGCTCTGGCTGATGCGGGAAGAGGACGGTTGGAGCGATCGCCAACAGAGATCCCTGAGTTAAAGAAGGTGGCGGATTGGGTGCTTTCTTGGAAAGCCCCGCTCGAGCTCGTCGCAGAACAGTTGCGCCCTTTTGGGTTGGCTCTCACTCCGCGCGACATGTATAAGAACCCGGTAGGCAGCATCAGCTCCCACTGCACATACCACATCCCAGGTGGGATCCCTCTCATGCACGTGGAGTTTCGGGACCCGGACGATAACCTGCTCTTTGAGAACGTAGAGCCGGTACCTGAGGTGGCAAAGACAGCCAGGAACCTACTCCAGCACGTTGCTCTGGTCTACCAACAGTTGAAGGAGGCGGGCTGCTCAATGGAGTGGCTCGAGAAGGACGATGACCTCGAGACCCTCGGGAAGTCCCTGGCTGCAATCCACAGCATTGCGAAGGCTAGGGGAATATCGTTCCGCTCAGTTATGCAGAAAGCTAAGAAGGTGCAGGGCACCCCTCCGAAAGAGGGTGAATCCCTGGAGGAAAGCTGAACTCCGGGTTGCCGTTCCTCCTTCTTCGCCACGTTCTTTCCGGGGGACGGCAGAGCAGGGGGCGGGGTCAGACCTGAGCTTTGTATTTTCCTGATGGCCATCTGAGCCGAAGGGCGCGGCGGTCGACCGCCCTCGCCTCATGCTTCACCCTCGCCGTCATGATGGCCAACTCCGGCGGCGCCTGGGACAACGCCAAGAAGTACATCGAAGGCGGCCAGCACGGCGGCAAGGGCTCGGCCTGCCACAAGGCCGCAGTCGTCGGCGACACCGTCGGCGACCCCTTCAAGGACACCAGCGGCCCCTCCTTGAACATCCTCATCAAGCTCATGAGCATGGTCGCCGTCGTCTTCGCCGGCGTCACCGTCAAGTACGCCCCCATCATCGCCAAGTGGCTTGGCATGTAATCGTCCTCGTCCCTCGTCCTCGTCCTTCGTCCTCGATCCCCGCAGGCACCCGCGACCCATTCGCGGGTGCCTGCTTGACTCATGCTCGCCCCTCCACTACCATACTGGCCGCGGCTTCACGTGTTCCTGGGTAGCAGGCGGGGAGCGAACGGTGGGGTTCGAAGACGCCATCAGACGATCGGGCTGGGACGCCGCCCGCCAGCGGGAAGCTGACCAGGTTCTCGGCGAGCTGCGCAAGGGCCTTGAGTGCGCCGACTACCCGCCCAATGCCCACCAAGTCTATGAGAACCAGGACTCCGACCCACTGATCCCGGACACTGCCCCGCCATCGCGCCCCGCCAGCCGCGTTGATCTGTTGGGCGAGCTACTGAAGGGGAAGGCTGACCCCGATGCGGACCTCAAGGTTGTGGCAGATGAGTTCTGCCGCAGGCACAAGATGGAGGGTCCAGGGAATCCGCAGTCAGCCGGCCGCCTGCTCGGGCGCGTCTGGGCGTTCGATGGCCTGAACAAGCTGTACCAGAAGGCCGGCAGAGCTGGCTCGCGCCGGAGGCCGGGGGTCCGTGAGCATATCATCAACAGGGCATCGTTGCGGGACCAGCAGGACGTGCTGGGTGACTTGAGGCTCGCGGCCCCGCATGTAGATGCCATGTGGTCATTCTACGACCCCTCCGTCCCGGACGACCCTCTCCGCGGCCTCCCTTCAGGCCGTGCGGCAACGGTTGACATTCTCGGCCTGGGGAAGTACCATAGCTCCAAGGAGCGACTCGTCCAGTGGGGACATCGCCTACCTCGCGGACAGAAGGCCAAGAAGCCGACCGCGTGGGACGCCGGCGCGAGTAATCCTTTCTGGCGACCGGGCGGCCGCACAAGGCCGTTGTCGGCCGATGGCGGCGGGACCGGCGCGTTCGCTGCCGCCGATGGCCTGCCAGAGGTGGTCCACGCCCCCGTTACTGGGCGGGACCTGGCGGTCAGGATCAGCTTCGTGGTGGACTGAACATGGAAGAATGGCTTGTCAAGGCGCCAACCAACAAGCTCCGGGAGTTCCTTCGCGGTCGCTTCCAGGGCATTGGCCCCTACGCCGCCGACTCTGCCACCCGAGAGGCGGAACTGCCCCCCGATCTGCCGCTCGCCCTCTGGAAGGAGGCCGACGACGCCCTCGAGAGCCGGCTCGTGCAGGCCACGGTGGGCCTCCTGGAGGAAATCCCTGGCCCCGGCTGGACCTCCGACGCTATCGAGTGGCTCTGCTTCTTCATTGACCTCGCGGACATCAAGGACGTGCGCGTGAAGGACACCCTGATCGCCATTGCCCGCAGGGGCCTGTGGCTCAAGGGAACTGACGACGGGCCGCGATGCCATGTGGCGCTCTTGCGCACGCTCCTCGACATGAACTGGGCAGAAGAGCGTGAGTTCTGGCTGCATCTCCCGGAAGCGGTCAAGGAGCGCTTCCCCGGGATCGTCTTCCGCGGCCTCCTCACCCTGGGGGAGCTGGACGCCGCGTTCTCGTATCTGCCTGAAGGCATCAGGAACCAGAAGCACGCGCAGCAGATCATTGATGTCCTCGCTGATGTCATGGACGACGCGGACCGGCGACGGCAAGTGCTCGAGCAGCTTCGCTACGCGCTACCACAGCTTTCGAGAGCCGCGTCGGCGCACCTGGCCAAGTGGTTCCGCATCTTCGGCTGGGGCGACCTGGCGGCGAGCGCAAGCGAGCCAGCGCCCCTGCCATCCCGTCTTCCTCGTCCAGCGATTGCCGGCGCAGGCTTGAAGCCGGAATGGGCACTGAGCGCCTGAGGCATGCCCCATGACCAAAGTCGTCACCTTCTACTCCTACAAAGGCGGCGTGGGGCGCACGATGGCGCTTGTCAACGTCGCACACGTCCTCGCGCGCGACGGTTGGCGCGTGCTGATGGTGGACTTCGACCTCGAAGCCCCCGGGATGACCCACTTCTTCCGCGAGCAGGTGCGCAGCCGCCCCAAGACGGTCACGAAGGACGCCCTCGACCTCCTCCTCCACGCCAAGAGCACGATCAACTGGGACCCCATCGACAAGAAGCCCAAGCCGCCCGAACTCCCAAAGTCCCTCGCCGAATACGTCGTCCCCATCCCCCTGCCCGACAAGTGGAAGGACAAGGTCATCCCCTACCGCACCGGGCGGCTCGACCTCTTGCCCGCCACCCTCGACCCCGTCGAGCCCGAAGAAGCCCCCGAGGCCGAGCCGAGCCAGAACTACCTTCAGCGCATGGACATGCTCGACCTCCAGGGCGTCTTCGACACCGGCGGGCCGAGGCACTGGTTCGGAAACCACGTCCGCCAGTACTTCATCAACGCCCGCTTCAGGACAAAGGGCGACATCCTCTTCACCCTCCGCGACAAGGTCTGGGCCGCGTATGATATTGTGCTCGTGGATTCCCGCACCGGCCTCAACGAAGTCGCCGGCCTCTGCATCGGCCCCCTTTGCGACGCCCTCGTCATCTGCACCGGCCTCAACGACCAGAGCATCTACGGCACCAAGTACTTCATGAAAAAGTCCGGCCTCTTCGACCGCGACAAAGCCAAGCCCTACACCCTCGTCGCCGGCCCCGTCCCCCCCTGGCACACCCACGAGGCCAATGAGCGAATTGCCCTCATCCGCAAAGAGCTCCGCTGCGAAACCGTCGCCGAAATCCCTTATCACGCCGCGGCCGCTCTGATCGAGAAGACCTTCATCCTCGACGAGCCCAAGGACACGATCGCCCAGGCATACGAGGGCCTAACCCCTTGCGTCGCAAGCCTTCCTAGGACAGAGCTAGACCGAGAAACGGGTAGGCGAACTTTCCGTATCACTGAGCGAGAAGTCCGGTTTCCCTCTGGCTCGCTGGGTCTTCAGAAGCAGATAGCTCAGCAGCTCAGCGACGGCCGCCTGCGAGAAGTGTGGGCGCGCTTTGCCCCCACGGGGGAGGGCATGGCTTCGTTTCCCACGGTTGCCGCTGTCGTAGGCGTTCATTACGCTCGACCGGAGGACTATTGTGAGCTTAGCCTTGGCCTCTTGCCCGTGGCGGCGGGGGTCTCCGCCTGTCGCCTTCAATCAGACTTGCCATTCCGTCGAGCATGGCGGATCGTTGCCCGTGCCTGTGGCGAATACGAACGAAACCGTCTCGGGGTTAGGCTGTTGTTCATGCAACTCCGAACCCTTGGTACTCTTCCGCGAGGGCGCGCCGCCAAGAGCGCGCTTGACTACGCGCGCGGGGAAGTTCGGGGGGTATTGGAAATGCATGGTTACGTTGACTACTACCCGGACACGATCGGCCGGCATTTTATCGATTGTTGGATGGCCCTAGCACTACAACGCTAAAAAAGGCCTAAAGTTTTCGAGGATTTCCCCGATTAAGTACTCCGGGGGGACTGTTTTCAGGCCAGAGAGCCCCGGAGAGAACGACCATGGA
>Ga0194125_10011783_pt1 | contig 11636 bp, 4 predicted proteins | sample TA2KigC250mmetaG_FD_148626 | JGI IMG/M metagenome (GOLD analysis project Ga0194125, IMG submission 148626) | Freshwater microbial communities from Lake Tanganyika, Tanzania - TA2015034 Kigoma Deep Cast 250m | ecosystem: Environmental > Aquatic > Freshwater > Lake | place: Tanzania: Lake... | reverse complement strand
CGCGCCGAGGGCGGCCTGCTCGCGGACGCGCCAGGCCGGCCCTTCGCTGTCGGGGTCGTGGCGCAGGAGCTTCGCGGCATCAAGGGCGGCCAGGCATACGCGGTCGAGGCCGCCTGCGAACTGCGGGGGATTCCCTCCCCCCTCCGCTCGGTCCTCGTGCGGCTTATGTGGACAGCCAAAGGCTCACCCGTGCACCCTGCGGGCGTCTATGTGCGCGGCCCGGTGGCCGAGGGCGGGGACGCGCGGTTCCGCGACGCGTTTGTGGCGCCAAGGGAGGCCGACGGGGCGACGCTCTCGCTCGAGGTCAAGTGGCCGCAAGGCGGCTCCGTCCTCTGGAAGCGGGCAAGCGTGCGGCCCACTACGCCCCCGCCGCCACGCAAGGTGAAGATCGGCACCGTTTACCTCCGCCCCAAGAACAGCACGCCCGAGGCCAATCTGAAAGCCTGGTGCGACCAGGTGGACGCCGCGGGGAAGCTGGGGCTGGACGCCGTGTGCCTGTCCGAGGCGATCACGATGGTCGGGACGGCGAAGAATGCGGCGGAGGTTGGCGAGCCGATCCCAGGCCCGTCCACGAAGGCGCTGGGCGACGCCGCCCGACGCAACCGCATCTGGGTCGTCGCCGGCCTGATGGAGGTGGAGGGCGACACCCTTTACAACACGGCGGTGCTCCTCGACCGCGAGGGCCGGCTGGCGGGCAAGTACCGCAAGGTGCACCTGCCGCGCGAGGAATGGCTCAAGGGGATCACCCCCGGCGGCGAGTATCCCGTGTTCAAGACGGACTTCGGCACGGTGGCCATCCAGATATGCTACGACTGGTTCTTCCCCGAGGCCGCGGCGGCCTTCGCCCTGCGGGGCGCGGAAATCCTCTTCGCGCCCACCTGGGGCACCACGTTCCCCGACGCCGAGGGCCGCGTCGAGGGGGAGACCGTCTTCCGCGTCCGCGCACGCGACAACGGCCTCTACCTCGTTCCTTCGGTCTACGATGGCAATAGCCTTGTGATTGACCCGATGGGGCGGATACTGGCATCGTCCAAGGGGCAGAGCGGGGTGTTCTGGAGCGAGGTGGACCTGGCGGCCCGCGAGCCGCTCTGGTGGGTGGGCCACTGGGGCAGCATCGGCCCGCGGGACCGCATGCCGGGCACCTATGGCCCCCTCCTGGCCGAGCCGTGACCGTCCTCCGGCCGTCAGGGGCACAGCGGAGCAGCAGTGGCGGGAGCATCCGAGGCCCCTTCACCAGCAGCGCCCCAGACGCAGACTCCCGGAGCCTCGCAGCCACCGTGTGCCATCGCGATTGGTTGCGGAGTTGTTCAACTCCGAGAGCAACTGGCGGCCCGACCAAAGGGCTCGTCTCTTCGCGCGGAAGGGACCATCGCGCCGCCCGGCGCCCTCCCCACGCGTATCTGCCGTGGGAGGGCGGGTGGCGCTGACTAGTTTGCGGAGTTGTTCAACTCCGCAAGCCTTGCTTTCCCCAATGGGCCTGCACAATCCCGAGCAACCGGGTGTGGTGAGGCGTTTTTCCCGCGGAAACAAGCGCGTATCGGAAACCACGCCCCGCGCGTACAACAGACACGTAGCCGCGGCGGATCAGCTTGTCGAGATGGCGGCTCAAGGCCGCCTCCGACATCCGCAGTTCGCGGATGAGGGTCGGGCCGTCCACGCTGCTCTCATGCGCGAGTCGCCGCATCACTTGGATGCGACGTGGGCTGGTGAACGCCGTGGCGGCCTCGAAGACGGCGCGATGTAATTCCGGCGGCGGCGAGTCTCGGTGCGCAGCGGCTGGACCGCCTGTCGACTTCCCGGGGCTCGAGCTGAGGGCCTCCTGCAGCCAGCCGGCAATCTCTCCGCTCAGGGTGCGGTCACTGTAAGGCGACCCCGCCCTGCAGAAGCATCGCGCGCCTGACCGGCGGCGCTGGATGAGCCCTGCCGAGGTGAGCCTCGCCAGGTGGGTGGAAACGAGGTCGCGCGAGAGCCGCAGGTCGCGTGCAAGCTGGGACGGGGTGGCCTCGCCGCTCGAGAGCAGCCGCGAGAGAATGCTCAAGCGAGCGAAACATGCGACGGCACGAAGAACCCTGGCGATGACCTCATCCATTCGGGTGCCTCCGAGAAAGTGTTTCGGAGTTGAACAACTCCGAAAGTACCAGCGATCGCCTGCCGCTGTCAAGTGTGGAGCGGCCTGCGTGGATGCGACCACCGGCGGGAAGGGCCGTCCCCGCTGTAGTCGGGGCTTCATGCCCAAACACAGTCGCGCCCGCGCTTGAGACATCCTACGGAGTTGAACAACTCCGAAAGCATGACGCGCGGCGACGGCCCCCGGCATTCGACGAGCGGCTGCGCGGCCACAGGGTCGCGCCGGCACTTGGGAACTGCTTGCGGAGTTGAACAACTCCGCAAGAAATCCGCGGCCTCACGTGGCGTCCACGGGGCGGACACCCATGGCGCGGTGCGCGGCGCATGGCGACCGCTGTGGCCGCTCGCGCCGGGGAATGCCAGGAGGGTCCCCGGGTAGCAAGCCCGCATGCGCGCCGCCGCTGACAACAAATTACAGTTCCATGCCTGTGGTAGCGCGGATCGGGCCTTGTAATCCGCGGGGGAAAATGGTTACATTTGGGTTTGCCGTGGATGTGAGTCCCGTGAGCCCGGAGACGCCCATGAGACCCCACCGACCTGCTCCTGGGAGGCGTGTTCCGACCGTATTGCTCCTTGCCCTCTCGATGGCGCCTGCGCCCGCGTGGGCGGGGGAGCTGAGCCAGGACGAGCAGGCGATGCTCGTTCTCAACAGCGCCCGCAAGGCGTATAACGAGGGGAACTACCCCTTCGCGGTCGAGCGCTTCCGCGAGTTTCTCCAGCGCTTCGGGGGCCACAAGGAGGCGACGGCGGCCCGCTACGGGATGGCGCTCGCCTTCCTGGAGGGGCCGACGCGCGACTACCAGAACGCGATCAACGAGCTGGGCCAGGTTGTGGGCCAGGCGCAGTTCCCCGACCTGGCGTACGCGCAGCACTACCTGGGCGTGGCGCGACGCGGCCTGGGCTACCGGTCGTTGGCCGAGGCGGAGGCGAAGCCGAACGAGGCGCAGAACTTCCGCAACCAGGCGCGGCAGCACTTCGAGGAGGCGGTGCGCTGCTTCGCCGCGGCGACGGCGGGCTTCCTCGCCCGCGCCAAGGCCGCGCCGCCCGCCGCCGATGGCCAACTGCCCGCCGAGGTGGAGTGGGCCGCCCGCTCGCGCTGCGACCAGGGCGAGATGCTGCTGCGGACCGACAAGTTCAAGGAGGCCAACGAGCTGGCCGAGGGTTTCCTGGCCGACGCGGTGCTGGGGAAAACCCGCTACCGGGCTTTGGCTCTCTACCACCTGGGCTACGCGAAGTTCGCGCTGCGCGACTACGTGGGGGCGGGCCGCGCGCTCAGCCAGCTCGCGCCCTTCCAGCAGGAGTACGGCATCCACGCCCGCTACCTGCTGGCCCGCAGCCACCACATGAGCGAGGAGCGCCCCGAGGCAGCGAACCAGTACAAAGCCGTCGTCGCCGCCTACGAGGAGCACAAGAAGGCGGCCCAGGCCGCCCTCCAGAACCCCGCGGCCCTGCGCCCCGACCAGCGGGAGTTCCTCCAGGCCCTCGTGGCCAACCCCCCGCCCGAGCACGTGCTCCGCGCCATCTTCTACCTCTCGCTCATCCAGGCGGAGGACGGGAAGTTCGGCGAGGCCCTGGCCGGCTTCGCGGCGCTCCTCCAGCAGTTCCCCAAGCTGCCCTTCATCGCCGAGGTGCAGCTCCGCGCGGGCTACTGCCAGATGCAACTGCGGAACTGGCCCGAGGCGGTGAAGAACCTCCAGCCACTGTGCGAGCACCCGCAGCTCGCCGACCAGGCGCTCTGGTGGTTCAGCCGCTGCCAGGTAGGCTCCGCCGACCCCGCCAACCCGCAGGCATATGACCAGACGGTGAAGGCGGGCATCGAGACCCTGCGCCGCGCGGCCGAACGCGCCAACCAGTTCGCCGAGCGCGACCCCTCCGCGAGGGTCCGCCGCGGGGACATCCTGATGGAGACGGCTGACACGCAGCAGCTCGCCAAGATGTTCCGTGAGGCGGCCCAGACCTACGAGCAGGTGCTCAACGAGAAGCTGAACCCCGACCGCGCCGAGGAGGCCATGCAGCGGCGCGTCACCGCCCTCCACCTCGCCGGCCAGTACCGAGAGTCAGACGAAGCGGCCAAGAAGTTCGAGGAGCGCTTCCCCAAGGGCACGCTGCTGCCCGCGGTGCTCTTCCGCGTGGCCGAGAACGCCTTCATGGCCGCCTCGGCCGCCGCGGCGGAGCCGGGCCGAGCGAGCCGCGAGGAGCTGGCCAAGCAGTTCACCGAGGCCATCACCCGCTACCAGCGCCTCCTCAAGCAGTTCCCCGACTTCCCCCAGGCCAACCTGGCGAAGCACGGCATGGCGGCGTCCCACTACCGCCTCGGCCAGTTCCTCGAAGCCATCGCCGTGCTCGGCTCCATCCCCGAGATGGAGCGGACGGGGGAGCCGGCCATCGTGTCGTACCTGCTGGCCGACTGCCTTATCCGCACGCTGCCGCCGGAGGCGGAGGACGCGCTTCAGGCGGCCAAGCTCATCGAGCAGGCCGAGCGGGCAGCCAAGCTCCTCGAGGGCTTCGTGGCGGGCAATCCCAAGAGCCCGCAGGCCCCGGACGCCATCCTGAAGCTGGGCTACTGCCAGCAGCGCATCGGCTCGGTGCTCGTCGAGCCGGCCGAGCGCCAGAAGCTCCTCCAGGCCGCCCGCCAGGCCTACGAAGGGTTCATGCAGCAGTACCAGCAGGACCCCGCCATGCCCTCGGTGGTCTTCGAGCGCGCCAAGTGCATTGCCCTCCAGGGCGACCCGGGCGGGGCGATGAACGAGCTGGGGCGCTTCCGCGGCGACCCCTTCCGCAACAGCCCCGTGGCCCCGCTGGCCATCGTCCGCCTCTCCAGCCTCATGCGCTCGCAGAATCGGGCCGCAGAGGCCGAGAAGGTGATGCAGGAGTGCCGCGCGCAGCACGAGGACCGGGTGAAGCAGGACCCCGCCCGGGCCGACTGGGTGCCGCTCCTGCGCTACGAGCACGCCTTGGCGCTCAAGGAGTCGGGCAAGCTGCCCGAGGCCCGCGCGCTCTTCGAGCAGATCGCGAAGGAGAGCGCCGGCCGGCCCGAGGGGGCCAACGCCCAGTGGCGCGCCGCCCAGTGCCGGCGTGAGGAGGCGGTGGCCGCCATCGCCGCCGCCAAGGCCGCCGCGGCCAAGCCGGGGGCCAAGCCCGAGGAGATCACCGCGGCCAAGGCCGCCATCGAACAGGGCTTCAAGGGCATCGCCCAGGCCGTGGAGACCCTGCGGGCGCAGGCCGCCGAGCTGGCCAAGGCCGCCGCAGGCACCGAGGGCCACCTCCACGCGCTCTACGAGCTGGCCTGGTGCCACCGCGTGCTGGCCGACGCCGAGGTGGAGGCGGCGCGGATGAAGCTCCAGGCCGAGGCCCTCCAGAAGGCCCTCGCCAGGCTGGGCAAGGATGCCGCGCCCGTGAACCCCCAGGAACTCCGGGCGCCCGACGTGCCGCTCGCCACCGTGCCCGTGCAGCCCGCCGAGAAGCAGGCCCTCGACACCTATCGCGCGCTCGTCGCGGCGGGGCCGGAGACGCCGCTCGCCGTCCAGGCCCGCCTCGAGCTGGCCGAGCTGCTCTCCCAGCGCGGCAACCATGACGGGGCGCTCGAACTCCTCGCCACGTCGCTCGAGAAGAACCCGCCGCTCGAGCTCGCCGAGCGCACGCGCCTGCGCATCGCCGCCGTGCTCCTCACCAAGGGCGACGCCAAGTCGGCCACCGCGCAGGTCCAAGCCGTCGGCAAGAACCCGGCCACCCCCTTCGTCGGCGAGGTCCGCTACCTCATGGGCGAGGTGTTCATCCAGCAGAAGGACTGGGGGAAGGCCATCGAGCAGCTCCTTCCGTTCCGCGACAACGGGCAGTTCCACAACCTGCCCGGCCTCTCGGACCGCGCGCTCCTGCGCCTCGGCCACGCCTTCGCCCAGGCAGGGCAGTGGGACCAGGCCAGGAACAGCTACGAGCAGTGCGCCGGCCGCTTCCCCAACGGCCCCTGGGCCGACGAGGCGCGCTACGAGCTCGGCTGGGCACTCCAGATGATGAAGCAGCTCGACCCCGCCATCCAGCACTACAGCCAGGTCGTCCGCTGCACGGTCTCCGTCTGGGCGGCCAAGGCCCAGCTCCAGATCGGCCTGTGCCGCCTCGAGCAGAACAACTTCCCCGAGGCGGCCAAGGCCCTCCTCGCCGTGCCCACGACCTACGACTACCCCGAGCTGAACGGCCCCGCCCTCTGCCGCGCGGCGCAGGCCTACGCGGGCCTCAAGCAGCCTGAGGAGGCCACGAAGCTCTGGAAGCGCGTGGCCAAGGAGTTCCCCGACACCGAGTGGGCCAAGGCCGCCCAGCAGGGCCTGGCCGCGCTCCAACCCCCGCCCCCCGAGCCGCCCAAGAAGTAGGAGCCGCCGCCGTGCCATTGCCGATTGCCGATTGCCGATTGCCGATTTCAGAACCCCAGGCGAGCGCGCGCTCCGCGCCTCCTGCCGCGCCTTGCAATCTGCAATCTGAAATCTGCAATCTGAAATGGGCCTTCGCCCTCGCCTTCGCGCTCCTGCTGGCGGCCCCCGCCCTCGCGTACATCGAGGCCCCCTTCAGCCTCGGCAAGCTCATCGTGGACTCCACGAACATCCTCCTCGTCCGCGTCGAGAGCGTGGACAAGGAGAAGAACCTCATCGTCTACCGCAAGGTGCAGGACGTCAAGGGCGCGCACCCGGGCGAGGTGATCAAGCACAACATCGGCCGCGGCGGCTTCCACCCGCGCGAGTGGCAGAACATTATGGCCTGGGCCGAAGTCGGCCAGCAGGCCGTCTTCTTCCACAACGGCGGCGCCGGCGAAATGTGCATCCAGAATTACTGGTACCAAATCTACGCCGGCGAATGGTGGGGCATGAGCCACGGCGAACCCTTCCTCCTCCGTTCCTACGCCGGAAAGCCCGAAAAGCTCGTCGGCTATGTCACCGCCATTCTCGCAGGACAGGAGGTCGCCGTCCCCTGCATGGTGGACGACAAGCCGTCACTCCACCTGCGCAACGGCAAAATCCAGCGGATGAAGGCCAGCCTGAAGCTCCAGGACTACAATCCCCAGCGCGACTTCGTCGGCTGGGGCGGCGAGGAGTTCGGACCCATCCAGGGCATGCCGGGCTTTACCCATTACTCCTCGCTCGCCCGCACCGACCCCGCCGCTGCCGGCGTCGCGCCCTGCGACTTCGACGGCGACGGGAAGACCGACTTCTGCCTCTACGGCGAGGGCCGCGTCGTCCTCCTCCAGAACGCCGGGGCCTCCCTCAACGAGGTCACCCTCCCCCTCGCCACCGGCGCCCGCGCCGCCGCCTGGGCCGACTTCGATGGCGATGGCAAGCCTGACCTCCTCCTTGCCACGCCCGCGGGGCCGAAGCTCTTCCGCAACGAAGGGGAGACGAAGTTCACCGACGTCTCGCGCGGCCTGCCCCCCATGAACTACTGGAACACCACCGCCGCGGCGTGGCTGGACTACGACGGGGACAAGCGGCCCGACATCCTCCTCGCCGACGGCTTCCAGGGCCTCCGCCTGTGCCGCAACATCGCCCACGAGGCCCCCAAGGCCGACGCCCCCCGCGTGAGCAAGTGGTTCTACGCCGGACCCTTCGACAACGTCGGCGGCAAGGGCTTCGACGCCGTCTACCAGCCCGAACGCGGCGTGGACCTCAAGCACGAGTACCACGGCAAGAACAACCAGCGGTTCGGCTGGAAGGAGGGGGCCTTCACCGACGGCCAGATCAACAACCTCGCACTCTTCACCCCCGAGTCCAACGCCGACGCCGCCGTCTACGTCTACCGCGAGTTCGACCTCCCGGGAGCGATGGACCTCCCCGTCTCCCTCGGCAGCGACGACACGCTGACCGTCTGGCTCAACGGCGCAAAGGTCCATGCCGAGAACACGGCCCGCGGCTGCGCGCCCGACCAGGCCAAGCTGATCCTCAAGATGCAGCCCGGCAAGAACAAGCTCCTCATGAAGATTTGCAACGGCGGTGGCGAGTTTGCCTTCTACTTCGCCACTTCCCAGGAGATCGCCCCACCCGTCCCGCCCCTCTTCGCCGACATCTCGGACAAGATGGGCCTCGGCGCCAAGGGCATCGGCAGCACCCTGAAGGGCGGCCAACTGGCCGTGGCCGACGCCAACGGCGACGGCCGCCCCGACTTCCTCCTCAGCGCCGGCACCGGCCTCCTCGCCCTCAACCTCCCCGCCGGCTTTGCCGACGCACGCGTCGCCTCGGGCCTCGCCTTCCAGACGGGCAAGGGCGCGCCCGTCTTCGGCGACTTCAACGGCGACAAGGCCCCAGACCTCTACGTGCCCCAGGGCGCCGCCGGCGGCAAGCTCTTCCTCAACGACGGCAAAGGCCGCTTCACCGACGTCACGGCCAAGGCCGGCGACCTCGCGCTCCCCCTCGGCAACGTCGCCTGCGCCACCTGGACCGACTTCAATAACACAGGCCGCCTCGACCTCTTCCTCGGCTGCCTGCGCGGCCCGAACCGCTACCTGCGGAACAACGGCGACGGCACCTTCACCGACGCCACCGACACCCTCGGCCTCCGCTACCGCGTCTTCAACTCCCGCGCCATCGCCGCACTCGACCTCAACCGCGACAAGGTGCCCGACCTCATCCTCAACAACGAAGGCCAGGAATCCGGCGTCTTCCTCGGCAACCCCCAACGCCTTATCCCCGCCGCCAGCCGCGTAGCACAAGGCAAGTAGGAGCATTTCCGATTTCCGATTTCCGATTTCGGATTTCAGAACCAGAGCATGAGCCGGACCCGGCCACCAAACGGCCGCGCCGCCATGCTCTGAAATCGGCAATCGGCAATCGGCAATCGGCAATCGCGCTTCTCCTTCTCGCCCTGGCGTCACTCGCGTACGGCGACTGGCTCACCCACCGCGGCAACCTCGAGCGCACCGGCTGCCTCGACGGCCTGCCCGGCCCAAAGGCCGGCAAGGTGCTCTGGGTCTTCAAGGCCCAGGAGCACTTCATCGCCTCGCCCGTCCCAGAGGGCCGCATGCTCCTCGTCTCCAGCCTCGGCGGCCTCAACACCGGCTTCTTCCGCGCCCTCTCGCTCGACCCCAACCCGCCCGAGCGGGTCCTCTGGGTCAAGCGGGCGCCATTCCTCAAGCTCCCGATGGTCTGCTCGCCCGCCGTGGCCGATGGCTTGATCGTGTTCGGCGACGGCATGCACCAGACCGATGGCGCCATCCTCTACGCCTTGAAGGCCGACACCGCCCGCCCCGTCTGGCAGCTCCCCCTGCCAGGCCGACTCGTCCACCTCGAATGCCCGCCCACCATTGACAAGGGGCGCGTCTACACCGGCGGCGGAGAGGCCGGCGTCGTTGCCGCCGACATCAAGCGCGCCACCCTCGAAGGCAAGGAGCTCGACCTCCCGGCCATCCAGGAGACCATCGCCCAGCGCTGGAAGGAGCTCTCCGCCCGCTACGAGGAGGAGAAGAGGAAGGACCCCCAGTTCGCCATCCCCCCCAGCGAGGACGCGCTGCCCAAGCCCGCCCCCAAGCTCCTCTGGCGACAGGGCGAGGCCAAGTGGCACGTTGACGCCCCCATCGCCGTCGCCGCCGACCGCGTGCTCATTGCCTCCGCCTACATCGAGGAAGACAAGGTGGGCAAGCGGGCCATCATCTGCGCCAACGCCGCCGACGGCAATCCCATCTGGGAGCAGCCCCTCAAGATAAACCCCTGGGCCGGACCAACCGTCGGCGCCGGCAACACCGTCCTCGTCGGGTGCAGCAACATCCGCTACGACATCAAGCTCATCCCCAAGGCCCAGGGCGAGGTCGTCGCCCTCGACCTCGCCAGCGGCCAGATCAAGTGGCGCCGCGACACCCCAGGCGGCGTCCTCGCCGCCATCGCCGTCAAGGACAACCTCGCCGTCTTCACCGCCACCGACGGCCGCATCCGAGCCTGGAACGTCCAGGACGGCCAGCAGAAATGGGAGTTCCTCGCCCCCAACCCCTTCTTCGCCGGCCCCGCCCTCGCCGGCGACACCGTCTACGCCGCCGACCTCAAAAGCGTCCTCTACGCCATCGGCCTCGCCGACGGCAAGGTGCAGTGGACCCTCGACGTGGCGGCCGACCGCGCCGTCCAGGCCCCAGGCATGGTCTACGGCTCGCCCATCGTCTACGGCGGCGACCTCTACCTCGCCACCTGTAACATCGAGGCCACCGGCGCCACGCAACCGCCCTGCGCCGTCGTCTGCATCTCCGACAAGGCCGGCACCGCTGCCGCTACCCCCACCTTCGCCCTCGACAAGCAGCGCCGCCGCATCGAAATCCCCTGCCGAATCGCCCCGCGAAAGCTCCCTAACCTCCAGGAAATCTACCCCCTCGAAGTCGTCGCCACCTACCCCGCACCCCACGGCCAGAAGGCACACGAAACCGTCGTCACCTTCGACGTCAAGCCCAGCGACGTCGCAAAGGCCCTCGAGGGCTTCGGCCTCAAGCCCGGCTCCCCAGCCCGCGGCGACGAAGAGCCCCCCCGAGGCCCCGAGGTCCGTGTCGCCCTCGCCGTCCCCGGCATCGTCGAGGGCAAGCCACGCCTCCTCCCCATGGAACGCACGATGGTGGACCGCCGCACCGGCAAGACCCTCCCCCCTCTCAAATGGCACTTCACAGGCTCCGCCATGCGACAGCCCGACCCCGACAAGCCCCTCAAGGCCTACGGCGCCGACCTCGGCGGAACCCTCATCACCCTCTTCCCCGTCACCGACGAAACCGTCCTCCAGACCAATCTCACGATGAAGGACTCCACCCTCCTCCGCATGGAGGTCAACAAACACGTCCTCCCCGACGAAGGCACCCCCGTCACCCTCATCATCGAGGCCCCGTGACCATGCGTGTGTGGATCAGAAGCCTGCTGGATGGTTGGATGAATGGATGGGTGGATGGGTGCCAGAAGCTGCGTCCTGCCCATTCATCCATTCATCCATCCATCCATCCATCCCTGCTGGCGTTCGCCCTGGGCATCTCCACTTGCCTTTCCTCCTTCGCCGCCGCCCCCGAGCCCCATCCCATCCCCCGCCCCAACGCCTTGTTGGCCGCCGGCGCCCCCTTCGTCCCACTGCCCCCCTTGGCCCCCGCACCCCAGCCCCCAAAGCGCTCCCTCGTCCCCCTCACCGTCCGTCCCTGGCTCCCCCCCGCAGGCGGCCTCCAGAACCCTCGAATCCTCCCCGCCGACCGGCAGAGCAAGGCCCCCCTGCGCCCCGTCGCCGACTCCCCCGACGTCGCCGCCACCCCGGGCCTCGTCCGCTTCCTCCGCACTGCAGCCGGCGCCTACGCCGTGGCGTCCGACTCCGCCGACCTCCTCAGCCTCAAGCTCGGCCCCCACGCCCAGCCCTCCCTCTCGCCACGCCTCGCACCCCTCCCACCCGCCCGACGCCAGGAGGGCCACCGCTGGCTCCCCGCGGGCCTCCAGTGGGCCATGCGACTCCGCGCCGCCCACGACTCGCCCCCCCTCGGCCAGGCCCCCGACCCCTTCGCCCTGCGCCCGCCCCGCATGCTCCTCATC
>Ga0194125_10011781_pt1 | contig 11637 bp, 9 predicted proteins | sample TA2KigC250mmetaG_FD_148626 | JGI IMG/M metagenome (GOLD analysis project Ga0194125, IMG submission 148626) | Freshwater microbial communities from Lake Tanganyika, Tanzania - TA2015034 Kigoma Deep Cast 250m | ecosystem: Environmental > Aquatic > Freshwater > Lake | place: Tanzania: Lake... | reverse complement strand
GTACTGTCGAGGGACACTCTTACGATGGAAATACACCAATCATATGCATGCATTTAAACAACAATTTTGACGCCAATATTTTTACAGCTTTGCAATACTACTTGAATGGGGAATTGTTAGCTTTATGTGATCCTTACATGGACGTAGATAGTTTGTCAGCAATTAGATTGATGTGTTTAAAAACATTAGCCTTAACAAGGCAAAAAGTTCTAAACATCTTTAATAAGCTATTTGTAACCTTGAGCGAAGACCTAAAATCACAAATCAGGAAAATGGATGAAATTGAAGCACGCGGGTTATTCCACAAAATTCTATTGCCAAGTTTGCACTTGTGGTCTGAGAAAATCCAGATACAACTACCTAATGATTTGCACAAGAATGAAGCTGAATCTATCATTGATTGGTTGTATTATAACTCAAAAGTAAATACAAAAGAAGATGAGAAATTCCATTTCATTTGTAGGACAAAAAATATCAGACTTGCTTTGATTGTTTTGGCTAATGATGAGTACTTTGATGAAAGGGGGTTCTGGCCATACATTAGAAGAGCGCATACATATACTTCAAAGGAATATGATACTTTATTTATCATTTCGTTGGGGAAAACACAAGGATATAGAGCAAAAGAGTTAAGTAATGTACTTACTAACAATAATTGTTTTAGTATGCTTTCAAAGCAATCACAAGTATATATAGAAGATACATTTACAGGTAATCGAATATTGCTAACTTGTATTGCATTAAAACCTGATTTAGATAACGTGATATCTGCAGCTTGGCAAAAAATATCAGATTCAAAAAACAACAATCAAAAGATACATGCCTTCATCTCAGAAATTCATGGAAACGGACTAATAGTTAATTTTGAAGGATTGCTATTAGATGTGGACAGCGCTCATGTATCATCATTATCAGGCATAAATCACCATAAGTACTTTCAAGAATATGATGTCCTTGAGCTGAATATCGAGCATTATGATGATTTGAATAAGAGGGTAGTCCTGTCAAATAAAGACACAGAAACAGATCCTATTCACGTGATTAACACATTTAAGAGCAGTATTAACGACGTAATCACAGCTAATGTAGTGAATATCATCAGTTATGATGGGGTCGAAAAAGGTGTTGTTGTTAGTTTTAGCGAATATGAAATTGAGGGTTATATATCAAGACATAATATCACACGAGCTACTTATACCAAAATAAGCGATATAATAAAAGTAGATACCCAGATACAGACTAAAATAATCAATTATGACATCGAGAGGAAACGTTTTATATGTAGGTTAGAAAACGTTTTTGACCCATTAAATAATGATTGTCCTAAGATTAATGATGATGTCGATTTACAAGTAATGTCTCCATGTGAAAGGGGCGTTTCTTGCAAGTTAATGAATGGATTAGAAGGGTTTATACCAGTATCCTTATTTTCATGGTTTGATAAATCAAAGAACAGGGATTTATTGTTAGGATTAAAACAAGGCGACTTATTGAAAGCAAGACTAATTGAAGTTGATACTGAGAATCAAAAGCTAGTATTTGATAGAAGGGCTCTGTTAGAAAACAACATCAAAGAATTTTCTATTAGTAGTATTGGTAAAGAGCTAACTGGGGTTATAGAAAATATATCCTTGAATTCTATAGATGTCAGATTAGAAAATGGCATAAGAGTATATGTGCCAATGAAGTCCCATCAACTTGTGAAGCTAAAATCAAATCCGTCTTTAATAGGGACTAACATAAATATCTCAGTATCAAGATATGATGATTTATATGAGAATTGTGTTGGTTCAGTGACAAATACACTTTAATAAACTACTGTGCTAGTCCTACACTTCCAGTGAAAAGGCGGAAAGGGAGTATGTGACCCGGAGACTCCGATCGGTTCATCACTGCTGTTATAGACTATCTGATCATTGCTCACCCATGGTGCAAGTGCTTTGATGTATTCTCTGGCATCATCCAAGCTGTTGGACTTGGTATCCAGAGCCATGAGGTTATCCATCACCTCGATGGCATCGTTTAGGGGATATGTCTTATCCTGAGCCGCCAATGCCCGGCAGATATCACTGGTACGGTCATCCAGGATCTGATCTTTCCCACACCTAAGCTACTGCTACTCAATAAGCCTATTGGACAATAACTATACACAACTGATTAACCTGCTTTTCCTTTCTGAAGACCATAAAAACTTACTTAAGGAACTCACAGGAAGCCCCCCAGTGTGGTGCAGGAAATGTGGAAGTATCAGACATGATCTGATGAACACACCCAACCATTGCATCATGCTTTTCCAAAGACATTAACAATGTTGGTTTGAATTTGGTCCCCCTTATCAGGAATTTTCTATTGACCTGATTTGTGACAGACTTCCCTTGCAGAAACCCTGTCAGAATTTGAAGTTTTCGGTGATCTGATTTGCAGAAAGCCTGTCAAAAACAACCTAAATAGGTCTTGGAAAGGATGAGTAACGATGAGTAACGATGCGAAAGTTTGCAGTTTTCGCTGCACAATTTGCAGAATTCGTTGTCACTTTGCACGGAACCCGAACCTTGGGCAGGGGAAGAAACTCTTGACAAAACAGCCCCGCTTGAATTTGTGGACAAATCTGCGGGGTGTAGCGCAGTCCGGTTAGCGCACTGGTTTTGGGAACCAGGGGTCGGAGGTTCAAATCCTCTCACCCCGACCAGATATAGTGTGGGCGCTTAGCTCAGTTGGGAGAGCGCTTGCTTTACACGCAAGTGGTCAGGGGTTCAAGTCCCTTAGCGCCCACCACACCACCGATAAATGGAGTAACGATGAAGATAGCGGTTACCGGAGCCAATGGTTTTGTCGGCAGTAATCTGGCCAACCATTTATCACAGGCTGGGCATTGCGTCCTATCCCTCGTCAGAGCAAGTGCTGATACCTCCCTTCTACCCCCCGGCTGTGACATCCAAGCGGTGGACTATCAAGACCTTAGTTCTCTTCAAACGAACCTGGACGGATACGATGTCCTAATTCATAGTGCCGGCAAGACGAGAACCATCAACTACTCTCAGATGCATGAGTCCAACGTCTTGGCTACGCTCCATATCCTGCGTGCCCTCAATCAATTGCCATCTATCAAACATTTTATCTTTATCAGTAGTCAAGCCGTCAGTGGCTTTTCCACGGATATGACACTCAAGCGGGAAGATGATCCTCCGAGGCCTATAACTCACTACGGCAAAAGTAAACACAGAGCGGAGGAATTGATCCGCAGGCAGTGTAAACGACCATGGACGATTATCCGCCCGGTCTCGGTGTTTGGCGAGGGTGATCACGACTTCCTTCCCCTGTTCCGGATGGCTGAAAAAGGGATCAAGATTCGCATAGGCAATCGTAAACGCTATGTGAACCTCATCTATGTCAGGGACTTGTGCCGATTCATCGAAAGCACTATTTTCAGTCCACAGACAACTGGACAGATACTCTTTGCATCTGATGGCAATGCCTACTGTTATGATGAGATCCAGGACCAGATAGGGGAGACCTGTGGGGGGATCAAGCGTGAGATCATCATCCCCGAAGCACTGGTCAAAATGGGCGCTAAAGTAATGGATAGCATCGGTTTAATAATCGGCAAAGCCCCATTACTCAATAGCCACAAGGTCAAGGAAATGCTCGCCCCTGCCTGGCTTTGCAGTATCGATAAAGCCCGAGAACTTATCAACTGGCATCCCGACGGCGATCTCAAGGATCAATTCCAAAGGACTTATCAGTGGTACAAATCACAAAACTGGCTTTAATCACCCTATTTATCCTCTTGGCAGGTATGTGCCTGGCTCAGACCCAAACCCCGCGTCTGCTCTCGAACGCCGTTTTCATACTGCCCTCCGGTTGGGAAAAAGTCTATGACCCGATGGAGGTACAAGCGCTGATCAAGATCAAAGCCGATAGTAGTGCCCATCTGATCAGGATTATGGATGATAAGAGGGAACTTAGTTATTTAATAGAAGATTACGTTCAATCATTGCAAGTAACACCTTTGATCATAGATGGCAATATCCGCGATACTGAACTGCTTATCACCATAGCTCTGGTTAATGCACCTCGCGTATATACCTCGGAAGAAGATGACAAGCCACTTCCCATAGCATCGGACAAGGGCTATATCTATCAATGGATTGAGCAAGTACGTATGGATGATACCATCCACAACTCGAGTGGACATTCCTGTTATCTCCCGCCCCAAATGATGAGAAGCGACCTTTACCGAAGCAACTACCACTTCTATGGCTCAATCGATCCGCAGATCAATCTCCGCCGGATGGGAATATCTCTGCCGCCCTCGATCTTTCAAACATCTCTACATTATCAAAATCTACGGACCTTCCACACCCTTACTCCTCGTCTCAATGAACTTTGCTTTGAACCCCGCTATTATAACCAACCTGTTCCATTGACGGTTGTGCAAGCCGGTCTGGGCGACTATGACCACAATTACGCCCGAGGTGCGCTGTATAAGAACCATTTTCTGGATACCGACGATCTCTTTTTCTCTTTTGCCTTCCTCGTTCAGGACGGCTGGTGGCTGGAACAGATGAGCGGTCAGACCTCCTGGAATATCCATACCAGATACCAGCTAAACGATTATATAGTATCATTGTATTATGATAATATGGATAATGCACTTTCGTCCACAAACCTCAAGTCTATCTATTGGCAATCAGTTATCTATAACCTGGAACACAAGATGCGGTCTCTCATTCTATCGCTTCAGACCCCATACGCCGACCTCAAAGTCATGCGCTATCAGGAACAAACCGCCTCTTCCCGCTTGGTGGAAAACCTGATAAACCAAGGTTGGCTCTTCTCCGCGGGCAACAGATGGGATTGGACTGATGCCGCGGTAGAGCTGCAGTACGAGAAAGCGTTCCGGGAATGCAATTATGAACCGCTGTTTGATCCTGCTGGTTTTGCTGACCGTTTGATCCTGAAGACGCTCTATCGCCATAATCCCTTTATAGTAGAGACCAAGCTTGCTCTGGACGACTTTTCCGCCGTCTCCGCCTCTGGCGAATTCACCTGGAGACGGGATGTCTATGAAACCGGTGTTTATGCCCGTTTCCGTTCCCCAGTTCCCGAGACCTTTGACCAGACTGACAATCTCTATCTTCAGGAAGCCACGCTCAATTCCGTCAATATCAGCCAAGCCCTTGCCACAGCCATATTTGTAAACTGGGACAGATCCCATGACCTCCAAATCAACACCGCCATTGGCTGGCAGAAGGTCATCAACAACATTCCCCTCACCACCCATCCGGAAAGCAGCAACCGACACCTTAACCGGAATCTTGTTTTTGCCGATCTCAATGCACATCTGGACTATCACTACCAGGGTGTTGACTGGCGCTTGGAGCAGACCCTGAACTGGCAACAGCCCGAGGATGAACTCCGTGAATATCAGGTTTGGCGCTATCAAAGCCGGTTCCAACTCACTCGTCCTTTGCCCAAGCAGAACGCCCTATTCGGAGGTCTGGCACTCACCGGGCATTCCAGTTACATCTCCGCCAATGAATTAGCCCGGTTTATCGAGGATTCCGTTATTCTCGATGCCTGGGCTGGATTTCGGATCACTGACCTCTTTGAATTCACCGTTTCTCTTAAGAACCTCAACGACGGTTTCTACTATGGCGCTTATCCAATCCCACGCTCCATCCACGCCTCCGTCACCTGGTTCTATCTTAATTAAGAACATATTAACTATCCCTATCCCGGGACGGCTTGTCGAACTCATGTCCTCAGTGCCATAAGACCAACGGATAACAAGACCTTTGATGAAGCTGGTTCCAAGGAATGAGTGTCCACATAAAGCACCATGCTAAGCATTCTGGTGGATGATCTTTTCTGCCCGCCACCCGATGGATGGAGCCCCACCATTATCCTGATTTATTCCACCGGTTTGTTCAAGAATGCTGTTTAACAGCCAAGGTTCCTCCCTGCTTGATCACCTTAGTATAACCTTAGTATAACCTTACGATCGTAAGGTTATACTAAGGTTATACTAAGGTGATCAAGCAGGGAGGAGCCGGGTAAATGACTAAAGTTACAAATGGAATTATTGTAGCAGATTGAACCGTCTTAAAGACGGAAGCGTTTCTACGAAGAGACCATGTCATTCGAATGGTCAAGCGGTGCTGATGCAACAAACCTACTGTGTCGGTGGCATTGAGGATTAGCTTACAGGCAAGACATTGACCTGCAATGAATTGAATTCAGATTCGGGATCAAGCGGAAAAAGATCTGATTGAACGGAAAGGAATGGAAGGGATCAGTAATAGGAACATATCGACCTGCTCCCGGAGTTTGTCCTTGTCCTCATTGTTTTCAAGACACAGGTCTGATCGCCGGCGTTTATCATCCTGGCTCATCTGCGTGTCAAGCCGGGCTTTAATGCTTTCGGGAGAGGCGTAATGCCGAATAAGAGCGCGTTCCAACTGGATCATGAGATGACACCAGACGGTGACGATAAAGTCAAAACAGTGATTCAGTCCAGCTTCAAAGAGGAGCGGGATTTCAAAGCAGAGAACTTTTTCCGTGGATGTATCGACTAATTCCTGGAACCGATGGAGGACAAGAGGATGAATGATAGAATTGAGGAATTCGAGGTCTTCACGGTTCTGGAAGACGATCCGGGCGATCTGGTCAAAGCGGGGCTTGTCAACATTGTAGATCTCATTGCCCCAGCGCTGGATCAGGATTCGGCGAATGGCAGGATCGGAGAGGAATGACTTGGCGATGAGATCGGCACTAATGACAGGATACCGGACTGCAATCAGGTCACAGACGGTGGATTTGCCACAACCGATCCCACCGGTTATCCCGATGAGGAGGGGACGATCATTTGGAGGCATCAGTGATGATCTGCATCAGTTCTTCAAAGGCGACATCCTGTTGGATGATACCGCCTTGGGCGACCGAGATCTGTCCGGTCTGTTCGGAGACGATGATGGCGATGGCATCGCTATTTTCAGTAATGCCCACCCCAGCCAGGTGGCGGGTGCCAAATTTCTTAACGTAATCGGGATTTTTGGACAGGGGAAGCAGGACTTTTGCGGCAACTATCCTGCCATTACGAATAACGATAGCTCCGTCATGCAGGATGGAGAGGGGATTGAAGATGGTCAGGATCAAACTTAAGGTGATCGCGGCATCAATGGTCTCACCACCATGGATCAGGTCATTGAGTTTACGCCTGGTCTCAATCACGATCAGGGCTCCGATTTTGCGGAAGGACATGGCGGAGATGGCATCGATTAAAGCACCGGAGAAAGATGACCTTTCACGACGCTTGAAGGCGGTGGTGATCTCCTGAGTGACATTGAATTTGGCAAGGAGTGATCTGATCTCCGGCTGGAAGAGAATGATCAACGCCAGGAGCCATAAACTGCGGAAGGCATTCAGGATCCCGGATACCATCTTCAATTCCAGCACCAGTGCAAGAAAATAGAGCACAAAGATAAAGACCAGACCCAGCAAGACCTGATAACCGCCGGAACGCCTGACCATCAATAGCGCTTGATAGATCAGGAAGGCGATCAGAATGATGTCCACGACGTCTTTGAATTGGGGGATGAGGATGTTCACTTCAGCGTTCCATTTGTTCTATAGCATTGTAGATTGTCAGGAACTGGCGATGCTCTGCCACGTCATGCACCCGCAGGTAATCCACGCCGGATCTGAGGGCAAAGATAGCAGTGGCGAGGGTTCCGGGCAAACGGTCGCCAACGGGAGTGGGGAACAGGTCATGGATGAAGCGCTTGCGGGATGCCCCCAGCATCAGGCGTACGCCCAGATCCTTGAATTGGTCGAGGTGACTGATTATCAGTAGGTTGTGGTGCAGGTTCTTGCCAAAACCGATACCCGGATCGATGATGATCCGCTTGTGAGAAATGCCATTCATTTCACAGAAACTGATCCTTTCCATGAAGAACTCCCTGATCTCATGGATGACGTCAAGGTAGTGGGGATCACGTTGCATGGTGGCTGGTTCGCCCTGGCAATGCACGATCACTAGGTCAAGACGGGAATCATCCCGCAAGACACTGACCATTTCAGGATCAAAGCGCAAAGCGGAGATATCATTGATCATATTGATCCCGTAACAGGCGGCTTGTTTTGCCACAATAGCTTTGCGGGTGTCCAAAGAAACTGGGATATCAGAGCGTTCCCGGATCGCTTTCAGAGTGGGAAGGATCCGGCGTATTTCTTCTTCCTCCGAGACCGGAAATGAACCGGGACGGGTAGATTCGGCACCAAGATCAATCAAGTCGGCACCGGAGCCGATGAGTTTATCGATCTGAGCGGAGATGGAGGCATCATCAAAGTAAGACCCGCCATCGAAAAAGGAATCGGGCGTTACATTGAGGATTCCCATCAGTATGAGATTGTGATGGTCAGAAGTAATCATGGCTTTATTGGGGGATGAATTTGAAAGTAATCTGGTAAACACGGCTGGAATTGATTCTGCCCTTGAAGCGGAAGCGCCACTTCTTCAGGGCGTCCTCAGAGGCAGTGCCATAAACCCCGCGATCAAAACCCAGCACGATAATGGAAAAAGGATCGACGGTACCATTGGACCTGAGGCGGAAATTCAGCGTGACCGAGCCGAATTCCTGGACCTCGACGGTTGGTTTTACGCGATGGACAACTTCGATATCGTCGCTGTCGAGAATATCGCCAAATTCACCGTCTCCGCCGGAGCGGCCTTCACTTTGAACCGTTCCCGGGCGATGGATACCTGGTCTGACCTGAGGCAGCGTGGGTCGGGTCGGTTGAGTTTCCGGATTGTGAACCGGGTCGATCAGATCGCTTTGGACGGGTGTCTGTGCCGGTGAGGTCTCACTACGGACTTCCGGGCTGGGACTCTTCTGTTTCACCGGGGTCTGCGGTATTGTCTCCCGGCGAGGTGAACTTTGCTTTCCGGGTTGCATGGCATAGGCACCGGGGGCTTTTTCTTCCGGCAGTTCCGATTGCCACTCAAAACTATGCCACTGGATCAATTCCTGTGGCTTGATCACGATCAACGCCAGCAATAAAAAAAACACCAGGTGAATCATCACCGAGACTGCTTCCGGGGTTTTGAGCAAAGGCAGGTATTTCTTCATGGCTGAGACGGCTTCCGGGGTCTTTAGCGAAAGCAGGTATTTCTTCATGGCTGATTGGGCTTGATGGCTTCCGTGGCTACGAAGATGCGATCATAACCGGCTGAGCGGATGATGTCCATGACCTCGATTATTGACTGTAACGAGGTCTGTTGATCGGCAGATAATCTGACTACCTGTTCCCTCGATTCAAAGTGCTTTGCCAGGTGGTCTTTCAGGTTCTCAAGATCGGTCTTTTTGCCCATAAAGAGGATATTTTCCGGACTGGCATAAACGATCTGAATGACCTGATGCGTCTGCCTGACGGCGGAATGAGAACCAGGCAGACGAATGGGCAATCCCGTCTGGGAAGCGAAATTGGAAGCGATCAGCAGGAAGATAATCAAGAGAAATATGACGTCGGTCATCGAGATTAGAATGGTGGTTGAGATCTTTTTCTTGGAGGTCTTGATCAGCATTGATCTTATCTATCCTTCTGCTTCAGGTGGGTGTATCTCACCAGATATTCCATTGCCTGTTCCTGCATCTCTTTGGTCAGGTCCTCCAGGCGTTGAACCAGGTCGTTATAGAAGATGATTGCTATGATCCCCACAATCAGACCACCGATCGTGGTCAGTAAAGCTTCCCAGATACCCCCGGCAAGGATATTGATATCCACCCCGCTGGTGCTTTGGGTCTGGATATTCATGAAAACTCTTACCATGCCCATGACCGTGCCCAGAAACCCGATCAACGGCGCGACGGCAGCAAAGGTGGAGAGCCAGCCATAACCCTTTTCCAGATTGTGAATCTCATGGGCGGCACTGGCTTCCATTCTTTCCCGCAGCAATGGCAGGTCGGCCTCGGTGGAAAGGAATAGTTTTCCGAGCATGATCCCCAATGGGCTTTCCTGTCCATATACTTTGATGATTCCAGCCATGTTGTCCAGGCGGTCTTGTTGATGTAACCGGTCGTTAAGACGGTTATTCATGCGCCGGATTTGGCTTAATTGGCGGTATTTACGGATGACGATGGTCACTGCGATCATCGAGACGACGAGCAGTATATACATCAGTATTCCGCCCCGGGTAAACAGATGTATGATTGTCATTGCACTCCTTTATGAATAAAATGCCTGCCTTGTCATGACCGGCAAGACAGGCACATTGTCTTTTCTCATTCCTGTGGTGGCTTAACCGTTCTTCTGGCTGAAGAGCTTCATAAATTCAGCCAGGTCATGCGCTGCTTTCAGTGGTAGGGCGTTATAGGTCGAAGCACGGCATCCGCCGACGTCTCGGTGTCCTTTCAGTCCGATCATACCGGCTTTTTTGGCTTCTTTGATCAATTGCTCTTCCAGTTCTTCACTGGGCAGACGGAAGGTGATGTTCATCAGGGAGCGGTCTTCTATATCCACGGTTCCCTTGTAAAAGCCATCGGAATGATCGATCGCATCATAGATGTATTTGGCTTTGGCAATGTTGCTTTGTTCGATCTTTGCCAGACCGCCGTAACCTTCGATCCACTTCATCACCAGACCGATCATATAAATCGTAAAGGTGGCGGGAGTATTATACATGGATCCGTTTTTGGCATGGATCTTATAGTCCAGCATGGTGGGAAGATTGGTAATCGACTGCTCGAGGAGGGATTTGCGGATGATCACAACCACAGTACCACTGGGTCCGACGTTCTTTTGAGCACCGGCATAGATCAGGTCATACTTGTCCATCTCGATCGGCTTGCTCATGAAGTTTGATGACATATCAGCGATCAGGGGAACGTCCGCCGGAGTGGCGGGATCGATCTTCCATTCGGTGCCAAAGATCGTGTTGTTATTGGTGATATGCAGATAGGAAGGATTGTCCGAAAGTGTCCAGGTCTTGGGAATATAAGAAAAATTCCGGTCTTCGGAAGTAGCAGCGACGTGGACTTTTTTCCCGATCTTCTTGGCTTCTTTCAGAGCTTTGGTAGCCCATTGACCGGTATTGATGTAGTTGGCTTCCTTGCTGTCAAAGGCAAAGTTCATCGGTACCATGAGGAATTGCAAGCTTGCTCCCCCTTGCAGGAAGAGCACTTCAAAATCTTCTCCGATTCCCAGTATCCGTTTGACGGCAGCGTTGGTCTCATCAATGATCTCTTGATATTCCTTGCTGCGGTGGCTCATCTCCATTACGGATAGCCCCAATCCCTTGTAATTAAAAAGGTCTGCTTGTGCTTCCAGCAGTACCTCTTCGGGTAAAACCGCTGGTCCGGCGTTAAAGTTGTGCACTCTTTCCATTTTCTTTCTCCTATATGGGTTTGATTTATGAAACAAGATTTTCTGTGGGCTGTCTTTTAGGCAAGGAATTTCTTTGGGTCGGCAGAATTTAGTTGACTGATAATCACCAATCAACTTCATGCCACACGGTAATTGATTATGATTCACAACATACTAAAAGACAAAAAGGTTCTCCTTGCTTCGGCATCGCCCCGACGCCGTCTGATCTTTGATCTATTGGGAATAAAAGCGTTGGTAATCCCCACCCATATC
>Ga0194125_10011776_pt1 | contig 11640 bp, 6 predicted proteins | sample TA2KigC250mmetaG_FD_148626 | JGI IMG/M metagenome (GOLD analysis project Ga0194125, IMG submission 148626) | Freshwater microbial communities from Lake Tanganyika, Tanzania - TA2015034 Kigoma Deep Cast 250m | ecosystem: Environmental > Aquatic > Freshwater > Lake | place: Tanzania: Lake... | reverse complement strand
GTGCGCGTTCCCCACCGTACTCGTACACCTACTCGTACACGCAAATCTCCGCGAGTGGGACGTGAAGTATTCACCTGGCACCTATTCCCTACTCGTCAACCGTTCTCGTCGCCCGCTATCGTCAACCCCGCCCGCAGCGCTTCGCGCAGCGATGCGGGCGGGCCGACTCTTCCTTTCTCCGGTGGACGATAGCGGGCGACCAGCCTTCGCCCTGCGGGCTACGGCCTGGCGCGCGATAGCGGTGGACGAGTGGAGCAGGCGCGAACCAGGTTCGTCCCCTTTTGCGTTGAGTAGCCCCGGCTTCTCCGAAGCCGAGGGCTGTGCGGCCGGCCCCGCAGTAGCGCGGCCCCGTCCCGGGGCCAGCGCCGAGCGAGGAAAGGCGCAGAAGGGACGCATCAGGAGGTCTGAAGTCCGCACATGCGCCACCTTGCGCCCCCCTCGCACCTGCCCTCGGGCCGGGACGGCCCGGGGCTACCCAGCGCGGCCCGCCCCCCTCCGGTCCGACGAAGCCGTGCGACGAAGTGTCCTACTCGTAATCCGTAGTCGCGCGCCAGGCCGTAGCCCGCAGGGCGAAGGCTGGTCGCCGTAGTCGTCGACCGGACGGGGGCAGATTCGGTTGACGATAGCGGGCGACCAGCCTTCGCGCTACGCGCTACGGCTTGGCACGCGAGAACGGTGGACGCGTACGGGCAACGATTTCCTCTCCAACGTCCACCCCTCCCGGACCCCGAAGGGGTCCAATTCCAAAGCCAGGGGTGAAACCCACACTCAGGAAAGGGGAGACATCCAAATTCCTGATTTCCTGATTTCCAGATTGGTGCTTCCTGAGTTCCAGATTCCCGATTTCCTGAGTTCCAGATTGTTCCTCTCGGGCTCCGTCTTCGCTCCGCTTCGCCGCGACACGCCGGGACGGGCCGAGGGCTACCGGTTAGCGCATGCGCCGGAGCCAGTCGCTGAACCGGCGGGCAACCATGGCCCGGCGCGCGGCTGACGGTATGCGCGCGATCATCATGTCGGCTTCGCCCGGATCGAACGCATCGGGCTTCTCGATCTCCGGCAGTCCGCAGAACAGGCGGCTTCGCGCCGGAGTCAGGTAGAACACGTCAAGCAGCGCCTTCTCGGGGCGTGCCAGGCGGACGCCCCTTTCGCCCACGGTTTCGTAGCACAAGAAAGAAGCGGAGATTGCATCCGCCTTTCAGCGCACAGCGCCGCTTGTCGAGCTTCCTGCTGAGGTGGTCGAGAAACACGAGATGGAACTGCTCCACAAAGGCAATCGGATGAAGCGCTGTGCTCATGCCGGCACAATACGTGATAACGCCATGCGTTTCAGGCTAGTCGCATTATCCAGCCTCGGAGTCCTTGACACCTGACACCTGAAACCTCGGCACACCGGAGGCCCACTTTGCCTTTTACCCCACGATGCAGACATGAGAGGATTGGATCCGAGGGAAGATAGAAGATCGGTTGACGATAGCGGGCGACCAGCCTTCGCGCTATGCGCTACGGCTTGGCACGCGAGATCGGTGGACGATTGGGACAATCGCTACTCGCCCGTTCCCGTCCACCGACAATACTGACAAGGAAGCAAAACGATGAGCAAGCGGCAGACGAGATACGCACAGGTGGGAGTAGGCGGGCGCGCCTTTATGTACACGGAGGCGGCGGCAAAGGGTTTCCCCGGGGAAGCCTGCCTGGTGGGGCTGTGCGACAACAACAAGGGCCGTCTCGAAATGATGGACCGCTGGGTGAAAAAATGGACGTCGGCGGACGGCGGCACACCCCTCGCAGTGCCGCTATACGCGCACACGGATTTCGAGCGCATGGTGAAGGAAACACGGCCGGACACCGTCATCGTCACGTGCAAGGATGCCTTCCACGATGAGTATATCTGCCGCGCCATGGAACTCGGCTGCGATGTGATCACCGAAAAGCCGATGACCACGGACGCGACGAAATGCCAGCGCATCATTGACACGCAGAAGAAGACCGGCCGCAAGGTCAGGGTGACGTTTAACTACCGTTACTCCCCGCCCCGCACCCAGATCAAGGAACTGCTGATGAAAGGAACCATCGGCGAGGTGCTCTCCGTGGATTTCCATTGGATGCTCGACACCTACCACGGCGCCGACTACTTCCGCCGCTGGCACCGCAACAAGGCCAACTCCGGCGGTCTGATGGTACACAAGGCCACGCACCACTTCGATCTGGTCAACTGGTGGCTCTCCGACGTGCCGGAACGCGTGTACGCCTCCGGGCACCGCCGCTTTTACACGGCAAAAACAGCGGATCGGCTTGGCCTGACCCGGCGTCAGGAACGGTGTCGCGGCTGCCCGGAATTCGGGACGTGTCCGTTCGGTCTGGATCTGTCAGCCAACAAGGGCCTTACGGAGTGCTACCTCGACTGCGAACAACACGACGGCTATTTCCGCGACCGCTGCGTCTTCAGTCCCGAAATCGACATCGAAGACAGCATGAACGTGGTGGTGGATTATGCCGGCGGGGCCAAGCTCTCCTATTCCCTCAATGCATTCAATCCCTGGGAGGGGTATGCGGTCGCCTTCAACGGCAGCAAGGGCCGCCTGGAGCACATGTGCCAGGAGACCGTGTATATCAACGGCGATGGAAGCGTTCCGGGCGCAATCAAGAGCGCGGACACCTACATCCGCGTGTATCCGACCCGCAAGCCGGCGTATGGGGTCGAGCTCTGGAAAGCGGAAGGCGGCCATGGCGGCGGCGACGAGCCGCTGGTCCGCGACGTCTTCAGCCACACGCCGCCGGCGGATCCGTACAAGCGCGCGGCGGATCAGCGTTCCGGCGCCTGGTCCATCCTGGTCGGGGCGGCGGCGAACCAATCCATGGCCAACAACCGCCCGTTCCGGATCGCCGAACTTTGTCAAAACATCGGCCTGCCGGACTACCCGGCCATGCCCACGGGCGACGAGCCGCTGAGTTTTTGAAAAGACGCATCCCAAGTCCAAGGGGTCATACGCCTCTTGAATGGCAGAAGATAGGGAAGTGTGGAAAGGGTCCAGTTAAGAGGATCCCGTTCGGGTATAGGCATGGTGAGTAGCCAGAAAAAGCACACAGAGGGCGATCTCTTCCTGGCCGAAATCGCCAGCCAGGCCGGCATGATCACCGGGCAGCTCGGCAAACTCGAATGGGGCTTTTCCACCTGCGACCGCGAACTCCGCCGCCACGGCTGGGATTACCACTACGGCTACTGCGACCACATCGTTTACTCCAGCCACTACGGACCCTCGCTGGTGACCCGGGACGGCTGGAAGCTGCGCACCTTCGTGCGGCGGAACCGCATCCTGGACTTCGGCACCTTCGGCGCGTCACTCGATGACCTGCGCGAGTCGCAAGGAGGATGATGATGCATGTTCGTCCGGTCGATATGCCTGAAGTGAAACACGTTTTCCCCCGCCGAAGGACAGGCATCTGTCTTGCCCTCCTGGCCGGTATCCTCGCCTTGGAGCCCGGGCTGCCGGCGGGCGCCAGGGGAATAGACGAGCTCGAAGCGATTTTGGGCGCTCCGAACGCTGAAGAACTGGCGTCTCAATTGAACGCCATGGTCACATCGAGCGACCACAATGGAATATGGACCATGAGCACCGGGCCGGCGGCGGAGCACCTTGGCGACAACTATGGCGAATGGATGGGCCAGGCAAGTATTCCCGCCAAAATGCGGCCGACTGTCGCACTCGCGGCAGGCCAGATGCGTTCCCGCGCGGCGGTTCCCGTGCTGCTTCGATGGCTCGGAGAGCAGGAGACGGCGAAGGACTCCTTCCTCCGCGAGAGCATCCTCTACGCGCTTGGCCAGATCGGCGACACGCGCGCGGCGCAGGCCGTGAAACCCTTCGAAACCCACGCCGACGAGTGGACCCGGTATTTCGCCAAGGAAGCCGGCGCCCGCATCGCCGGCAAGCCGGACAATGTCACACCGCGCTGGTCCAAGCCGAGAATGAACCTGATTTCGGTCAATCTGACCGGTATGTACGGACCAATGGTGAAGGATTTCTTCCAGGGCACGCTCTTCGAAACTCGCGACAAACGGTTGACCGACGAGTTGATCAGTAAGGGTCTGATCTTCGACGACAAAGGTGAGCCGCTTTATGATGTCGCCCTTCTGTGGTTCGTGACGTTGAGGCGCAGTTCGCCGTTATTGATGTGGCGTCTCTACCACTTCGCCCGGCGCGGGGGACAGGTGGTTCTCGATGGGCAGTTCCTGTTCTGGATCGAACAGATTTATGAAATGATTGGCGAGGGGGATGCGGCCATAAAGGGCAAGCTGCTACAGGAGCTCCGTTATCAACGGGGTCCATGGGATGAATTGTATCCTGAGAAACTCGCCAAGAACCCCGTCTTTCCGCCGATTGACGATCAAGTGCCGATGTTCAAGGAGTTCTATTATGGCTATCGTCGGATCGGGCGCGGGGGCTGTTTGATGCTGTCGGGAAGCGACCACACATTAGACGTCGCCATTAAGAACATCGCTCCTATCCGGCAGGTGCCGTACTGGACTATTCCCAATGCGAACGTATTGCAGCGGGATCTTTTCACCTGGCTCCGCGACGGTCCCGACCACCGGGCGGCGTCCGTCGGTTGGCGTAACGAACCGATCCCACCCAACAACGAACCGACCAAACGAGCGATCTTTTTCGCTGGTGCCACCGCCAAGGTGGTCGTGTCTCTTGTCCGGCATCAGGAATCTGCGACGCCGATCGTGCCCGAGATGAAGTTGTTTGCGCCAGACGGCAAAGAAGTCGCCTGCGTCACGGGCAAGAGCCTGTCTGGCAAAATCGGCGAGTGGACGCTGCAGGATCTGGGACTCAACCTGCCGATCCTGACGCTTCCGGACGTCAATTACCGGCTGGAGATTTCCGCGCGCGACGAAGGCGGCAAGGTCCTGCACCGCATGGAGCGGCTGGTTGAGGTACGCGGACGTTTCGAGATGGCCCTGGAGGGGTGGCCGGTCATGATCGCCGGCGAAGCCCTCGTCTCGGCGAAGGTGCAGATCAAGGACGGAGCGACCGGCGCCTACCCGCCCTTGCAGGCGCGTCTGCGGCTGGTGAACGATGACTTCAACCGGGTCTACCGGATCTGGCGGGCGCCGTGGAACAGCAAGGATGACATCGCCCTGGACATGCTTCTCCCGGGCGCCTTGCCGGCGGCGCAGTACAGCTTGCGTGTCGACCTGGTCGACGACGCAGAACAGATTTACGGTCGTCTCGTCAAACCGCTCGCCCGCCAGGCGGTTTACGAACAGCGCCGCATTTTCCAGTGGTCCGAATGGATACAGGCGGGGATGGGGGCGATCGCCGGGAACCTGCACAAGGTCGGGATCAACACGCTGGCCAACAACGGCGCGTTCATGTCCTATCCCGGCTTTCCGTACGAGTGGTGCTATGACACTACCGACGTCTTCGTCCAACCCACACGCCCGGGCGATCACTATCTCAGCGCCGTGGCCAAGAGCAAGAAGCCACAGAGCGATCCGTATCGCTTCAAGCAACCCGCCCTCCCGATTACCGACCAGCCCCATGGCCGGACGGAGAGCTACATCAACGCCGGCACGGATGCGCGCAAGGTGTCGCGCGATATGATCGAGGAAATCGAGATGCAGGACCTCTCCTGGGGCTATAATTACATGCTCCAGCTTGAGTACATGCTGCAGGGTTTCACGAAGAACATCGACAATCTCAACCAGCAACAAGGCTCCGACATTTTGTCCTGGGAGGAACTGCCCTTTGCCAGGTTCAAGACCGGGTTCGGCTGGTCGGCTGAGGATAGAGGATGGGTCTTCTACTGGCAGCGCGGCGTGACCATCCATACCCGCAGCCTGGCGGTTCGCGAGCGCAATCCCTTCATGCGCATCGAAGCCGGCCAGAACAACTACGACTGGCACTACGACGGCTTGCACACCCGATTCTACGACGGCAATCTCCTCCTGCCGGCTGTCACGCTGTTGAGAGAGATTCCGAGCCATCCCCGTGCGGCCAAGACCTGGCTGATGGACTTCAAGAATGACTACACCTTCTCCGGCCAGGCGCGCAAGATATGGGCTTCGATCGCCGGCAACGCCCGGCATGTCACGCTCTTTCAGTCGGGCGGTCACTTTCCGGCAAACGGCTCCTGGTGGTGGGGCCTGACCACGCTCAGCAACGCCATCCACAGCGTCCGCCCCTACGAGCCGATCCTCGCCGACACGCGCACTCGGCTTTCCCCCGACATCGTCGCCTACGGTACCGGCGGCAACAAAGCCACGCCGGTGAACGAGATGCTGCTGGCCCTGGGCATCGTGCCCGACGTCGTCCAGAACGGATCCTATATGGCTCGTATCGAAGGGGAGAAGGACGTCGCAAAGTACCGGATCATCCTTGATGGAAACAACAAAGACATCAGGCCAGAACAGCTCGCCGCCCTCCGCGGCGCCGTAGAGAACGGCGCCATCCTCATCTCGACGCCCAAGGGAAGCCCGGCCATCGCCGCCGAATTCGGCGTGGAGGTGAAGGCCGGGGAAGAGCCCGAGGAAGTCAAACGCGTTGACCTGAACCCGTTGGCCAGGCTGCTGCCGGGCGTCCGCGACGCCTGGCTCTACGGCAAGCTCGGCCCGTCCGCCGGCACGACGGCCGCGAGCGGGTTGACCGCCGCCGACGGTGTGATCTTCGGACAGGTCGGGAAGGGGCTCTTTATCTACGTCAATCTGGAGAGCGCATTCTGCGGCGTGGCCGGCCGGTCAGGCGACGATTCGCCTTGGGATTACGAGGGGTGGACGCGTTTCTGGCTCGCCGTGCTCGAACGCCAGGGACTGGCGCGGGACGTCTTTCGCGTCGTTGACAGCGCCGGACGCACCGACCGACGCGTCGTTTGTCGGATTCTCGACACCGACGACGGATCGCAGCGCTATCTCCTGATGCAGGCCAACAGCGTCCTCGAGGGCTCGCTCTCGAACTGGGATATTGACGCCCGCGAGAAGCAGGCCGTGGCCCGATTTGCGCCGGACAAGCCGGTCACGTTCAAAGCCGGCATGGCGCCGGCCACCCTCAAATTCAAGAGTCCGGAGCCGATGGAGGGGCAGGTTTGGATCCGTCGCAAGGTGAGCGCCGCCCCCGGGAAGCCTGAGTACACGCTCCGGTTCTCCATGAAGCGCGACGGCAAGGCCTACGATCCGCCGGGTGTCTGGGGCAAGGCCGGGGGCGCCAGGCTGCGCGCCGAGGTCCCGTCCGAAGGCTTCGTCTGGGAGGCTGCCGGCCCCAGTTATGAATTGTTTGGCGGGAGCGAATACGAGCTGACCTTCGAGCCCGGCGAGCGTGAGGTCGAGGTTGACCGGATCGTCGTCCTGCCGTCAATCGTGACCGCGCGCATCGTCGTCGCCGAACCGCGGATCGTCTCCCTCTACGACGTGCGCGACGACCGCAGTTACCCGGTGGTCGAAACCAAGGGCCTGCGTTATGTTGACGTTTCCGCCCATGCCGGCAGCGGCGTCGTCCTGGGCCTGGTCGAGGCGCCCGCCGGCAAATTCGTCGCCCGCATCGCCGGCCCCGAGGCGGGCCGCGGCGGATCGCTTCGCGTCGATTGCGAACTGCAGGGCCCCGACGGCAAGCCCCTGCACCGGAGCGCGACCCTGTGCGGCACGCTGCGGCGCGGTCCCAAGAACGAACCGGTTCCGAACTCGGTCCAGCACCGGCTGCTCGAAGGCGGCCAAGGGATCTTCGAGTATTGGATCATGGCCACCGAGCCCGAAGGCCCGGCCACGCTCGAGGTGCTGAACATGGCCACCGGTCAACGCATCGGACTCCCCCTGACCATCCGCGACCTCGGCGGCAACCGGAGTCCGCTTGGCACCGGCTGGACCGCGAAACTGGACGAACGCCCGAAACAACACAGGCTTCAGGTCGATCCGCTTCCGGATCTGCGCGTTCCCGATATCGGCATCGTCGATCTGTCCGGCACATTCTTCAATGGCGGCGACGAACCGCTGAAACTCGAGCTCCGCTCGGCTATCCCCACAAACTGCTTCCCCGGGGGGATGGCCTCGCGCCAGATCACCGCTGCCCCGAAAACGACGACGCGTTTCTCGGTACCGGTCGTCCTGGCCCGCAAAACGGCGCGCCAGATCCAGCGCCGTGACCTGACCATTCCCGTCTGGCTTGAGGCCACCGACGGCACGGTCGTCGTTCGGCAGAACGTGCGCCTGCTGACCAACCCCTGGGATGTCGCACCGCCCGTCATCAATGGGCTCATCGACGGCTCCGCCTTGCTGATCATTACCAACGCCACCGCCGCGGCGCAGACGATCGCCATCGAACTGCAGCCGGTCGAAGGCATCGTCATGCCGAAGCCGACGCAGCGCGTCGATGTTCCCGCCAGGAAGGAAATCAACGTCGCCATTCCCTGCCGGCCTCAGGACATCGCCGTGTCCGACGGTCACTACCCGATCACTTACCGCGCGATACTCGCGCCCGCCGCTTTCCAGGAAGGCGAGACCATCGTCGAGGTGCGAACCCTCTCACGCTGGTGGATCAACAACGTCAGCACCATGCCGAATATCAAGGATGCCGAAGGCGCCCATGGAAAAGGAGGCGTCGCTTCGGATGTCTTTCAGTGGATCGAGAAATCCCCGGAGCTTGGAGAGTTGCTCGATGCGGACGGCCCCTGGTCCGGGAATACGAAGCCTGTTTTCGGGGCATCGGTTCCCCAGAAGGGATGGACGCAGGCGACATTCGGAGGCAGTATCTGGCTCGGCAATCTCAAGCCCTTTCCGAAGGCGCTGGACGTCATTTGGGCGGCCACCCGCGTCTGGTCGCCCGACGACCGCGACGTGACGGTCAAGGGCGGCCGCCGGACGGTCGCCTACACATACTTGGACGATCAGTTGGTCCATCACGCAACCAAAGTTTTCAAGAATAATGATTCACCCACCTCTGAGAGGCGCTTCGTCGGCCGATTCCTGCTCAACGGCCAACTGATCTATGACTCGAGACCGAACGCGAAGATGCCCCAAGGCCCCTTCAAGCTGCGTCGGGGCGAAAACACGCTCTTGGTGCAGATCGCTGCCTCTGTGGATAAGCCGCTTGGCATGGATTTCAACTCCGATCCGGGCAACATCTTCGTGCTCTTCTACGACGCCAAGACCGGTCAACGCTCCCGCGGCCTGCTGTTCGACATGGATAAACCCGCCGGGAATGCGGCGGCTGAGCTATCAGCCGCCAGGCGCTAGCCCGATCTATTCATGAAGACGTGAACAGGAGACAGTGTATGAAGAAGCGCGCCGTTCCGCCAGTCTGCTTGGAATGCGTTTTTGGGGCGGGCGGCGCCTTGCGTCTGCGCGTGCCTGCGTCAAGGCCATCTCCCGCTTTCGCTGCGTCGCGGGTTTGGCCACGGAAACCCTCAAGAGCCCGCTTCACGAGCGCGATGGCTACTGGCGCGGCCCGGTCTGGGCGCCCTACACCCTGCTGGCCTGCGACGGCCTGCGGCGGATGGGGCAAGCGAGAATGGCGTCGCAAATCGCCGCTGATTTTATCGGTAACTGCCGCGTCGCCGGCTTCGCCGAGAATTTTGCCGCCGACAATGGCGACCCGCTTCGCGATCGCGCCTACTCATGGACGGCGAGTGCTTATTTTGTACTGATGCAACATATCAGGGAAGGGAACGACCAGAAGAAATCGTAATCCGTAATCGTCGCCCGTAGTCGTCAACCGATCACGAGATGGTACAACAAGGAATAGAAGATGCCCTCAGCGTTTCCACATGAGAAACTCGATGTTTACCAGCTCTACCTTGCTGTCATAGGCCAGTGCGAGGAGTTGGTATCCCGAGCGCCAGCCTCGATCATCGCGTTCGACCATCTGGACCGAGCGATGGAGAGCATCGGGGTCAATCTGATGCGGGCGAACAGCCAGCTACCCGGTTCGCCTCAGCGATCCTGGCATCTGGATGTCTCCATTGCGTCGACACATGAGTGCGCGGCCTGCCTTGATGTATGTCTGGCCAGGCGTGTCGTCGAAGCCAAGACGCAGGAAGCGGTGCTGAACTGCCTTTGGCGAATACGCGGAATGCTACTTGGGATCAAACGGGTGACTGCCAGTGGTGTCAGGGAGGAGCACGCCACATACGGCACCCCCCGCTTTCCTTTTGTGGGCTTGGATATGTACCGGTTGTCTCTGGATGGGGTCGGCTGGATACATGAGTTGCTGGCGAAGCTGGGCGCGCAGGCGAGAACGCGACGAAAGCTGGATATCAGCACCACGGGTGCTGTGCTGAATATCGCCGAGGGCCATGGCCGAAGCACACCCGCCGACCAGAATCGATTCATGAGAATAGCCGAAGAACATGCCTTCCAGACGGTCCTGCTCCTCGATCTGATGGTCGCCCGTAGGGAAGTTGACGAGCCCCTCATCCAAGAGGGAAAGGCCATCCAAGCACGGATTATTTCCATGCTTCATTCATGGTGCACGAAAGACGCAGGAGTATGAGGGGTTTATCTATGGCAGAAGCGGGAATCGGTTGACGATTACGGGCGACGATTACGGTGGACGATTGATTGCAACTCCTCGTAATCCGTAATCGTCGCCCGTAATCGTCGCCCGTAATCGTTAACCGAAAAGCAAATGGTGTATGCAAACAAGGAGGCAGAAGATGAACCGACGTGACTTCATGCGAATGACCGGACTGGGAATCCTGGCGGCCGGGATGCCGGGGGTTGGCATGGCGGAAGGCGCTTCGCCAAGCAGCGGCAAGCCCAACATCATCTTCGTGCTGGGCGACGATATGGGGATAAATATCGGCATCGGATGCTACTCGGACCGCAAGGGGCTGACCCCCAACCTGGATGCTCTGGCAGCCGGCGGCGTCCGGTTCGAACGCTGTTTCGCGACCCCGATCTGCGGACCTACGCGGTGTTTGCTTATGACCGGCCGATACCCGTTCCGGACGGGCGGATGGGATCATAGCAGCGGGGCAGTCCCCGCGGTTCTTGCCCAGAATGAATATCCCATGGCGCGGATCCTCTCCGAGGCCGGGTACGACACCTGTTGCGTTGGCAAGTGGAGGCAAATGGCGCAGACACCGCGTGAGTGGGGCTTCGATGAGTACGTCATGTCACCGACTGCCACCGGATATTATTGGACGAAAAAGTACACAAAGAACGGCAAGGAAATTACGGAGGACAAAGATGTCTTCTTCCCGGACGTTTGTCAGGACTATGCGCTGGAGTTCATCCGGCGGCATGGCGTCGGCGGCAAGGCCGCCGGCAAGCCGTTCTTCCTGTACTACCCGACGCATCTCATGCACAACCATCTCGCACCCACGCCCGATTCCAAAACCGGCGTGAAAAGCAATCCGGGAGAGCGCAGAGCGGAGAATCTGATCTACCTCGACAAGCAGATTGGGGCGTTGGCAACAGAGCTGGACCGGTTGAACTTGCGTGAGAATACGCTCATCATCTTTGCGGGCGACAATGGAACCGACATGGCAGGATACACGATAAATAAGCGCCGAATCAGCGGGGGGAAGCACACAATGTTGGAGGGCGGAGCACTGGTGCCGTGCATCGTCAACTGGAAGGGCACCGCCCCGGCTGGTAGCGTTGTAAAGGATCTGGTTGATTTCAGCGACCTCCTGCCGACCTTCGCCGAG
>Ga0194125_10011767_pt1 | contig 11650 bp, 10 predicted proteins | sample TA2KigC250mmetaG_FD_148626 | JGI IMG/M metagenome (GOLD analysis project Ga0194125, IMG submission 148626) | Freshwater microbial communities from Lake Tanganyika, Tanzania - TA2015034 Kigoma Deep Cast 250m | ecosystem: Environmental > Aquatic > Freshwater > Lake | place: Tanzania: Lake... | reverse complement strand
AAGGGTGTGCGCAGGGGGCGTAGCCCCCTGCGCACACCCTTTTTTCGGGAATTTCTCCGTTTGGCTGAGTAGTTACCTTTAGTGTTCCATAGTGACCTTCGTGGATTCCTCCATAATCAGGTGAAAATGTAATTGGGGAACATCTTGATATGCTCCTGCGTTTAGGATGAGACGATAGCCCGATTCCGTGGGTTCATTTTGACCGGCGAAGCCCTGGGCAATTTTCATGATTTCGAGCAGCAAGCCGCCATCGGCTGGTTCCAGATCAGCGACGCCGGGTATGGCTTTCTTGGCAACCAGCAGAAAATGCACTGGATAACTTGGCCGTGGATGATGGAAGGCCAACACGCTATCACTCTCATACACCCGTTTCATCGGTAGAAAGGAACTCATATGGGTGAAGAGCCAGGGGAGCATCCAGGCCCCAAATTTCGATCGGGCAACACGCAACCAGAACATATCCGAGATATAGCAATCCTGGCACGCGGATTGCATCCTTTCGAAGAACCGCCTAATTTTACCCTATCCGCGAGGCGCTGCGAGACCCCATTTTGGTGGTCGAAACTCTTATTACAGCGCAAAGTTACACAAAAATGATCTCCAGACCCGTCCTCGGGGCGCCCGAGGACGGGCTTTCGATCAAGTTTTGGAGCTATTTACGCCGACGTTGCGCTGTAATACTCTACTCCTTCGAAAAAGCGGCTCATGTTATAATCGGTCGGCCAAACCATCTCCACACGAACATTACTGATTTGTGTATCGCCGATGGTTGGGCCTATTGGAAAGTAGTATTCCGCAGACAATGACAAAAACCAGCAGCTTTGGAACGACTTCACGGATAGGTCACGATTCTTCGCAGTATTACCATTCACGGCTATATTCGGATTTGCCAGGAGAGAACGGCTCGCACCCTGTTCCTGATAATGAGTTTCCAGCCGAATATGAGAATACGATCATCCTGGGAAGTTCGGAATGTATGCAGGAGATTCCAAGCAATTCCTTACACTTGATGGTCACATCACCGCCATATAATGTGACCAAAGTATATGACGAGGATCTTACACTCGAGGAATATTTGCAATTGCTTAGAAACGTATTTTCGGAAACGTATCGGGTTTTGGTGTATGGAGGCAGAACTTGCGTCAATGTTGCGAATTTGGGACGGAAACCTTATATCCCGCTCTCCGACTATATTTCACGCATGATGAACGATATTGGTTTTCTCATGCGAGGAGAGATCATCTGGCATAAGGGAGCAGGGGCCGGCGTATCTATGGCCTGGGGGAGTTGGCAGTCCGCGGTCAATCCGGTCTTGCGGGATACACATGAATATATTCTGGTTTTTTCGAAGGGTTCGTTTTCGAGGAATACGCCAGATGGGAGAGAAAACACGATAGAAAAAGAACAGTTTATGGAGTGGACGAAATCCGTTTGGATGATGAATACCGAATCGGCAAGAAAGGTAGGACACCCCGCGCCGTTTCCAGTCGAACTTCCTTATCGGTTAGTTCAAATGTATACCTATAAGGGCGATGTTGTGCTGGACCCCTTCATGGGCAGTGGTTCGACAGCTATTGCGGCGCTAAAATCCGAGAGAAAGTATATTGGCTATGATGTTGATCCTGAATACATTCGATTAGCCGAAGAAAGAATAGCACCATACAAATCACACTTATGAACGCTCGAATTCGATCTACAATACTTAACAAAGGACTCGCAATCGGTCTTTGGGTTAGCCTGGGGATCATTGCGGTCATCATCGCCTGGACGACTTATGACCTGGTGAGCAGTCTGGTGGCATCCTGGAGCATGACATCTTTACCAGGTGTGGCCATCATCGAACCTGCTCCAGTCCCTGGCAGCGGAGAGGAAACTGGCGCGTCGGGAACGGTCGAAGAAGCCCCGGCGCCATCCGTTTCTACCGCTCCAACCGGCCCACAGCCTGAACCCTGGGACGGCGCAAGCCGGGTCAATGTCCTGATCATTGGACTGGATTACAACGAGTGGCGCGGCGATATCGGCGCGCCTCTCTCGGATACGATGATCCTGTTGACCATTGACCCACTGACCAAAACCGCCGGGATGCTTTCTATCCCTCGCGACTTGTGGGTGAGCATCCCCGGGTTCGATTATGGCAAAATTAACACCGCCTATCAACTGGGCGAAGCCTATAAACTCCCCGATGGAGGGCCTGGGTTAGCCCTGGCCACGGTCGAGCGACTGCTTGGGATTCCTATCCAATACTATGCCCAGATAGATTTCGAGGCTTTCGTGTATTTCATAGATCAACTGAGGGGGGTAAAGATAGATGTGCCAAACGAAATCTGGGTGGATATCTATGACGATGACAAGGGCAAAATCATGATTCGAACGGGCAGGCAGACCTTATCAGGGGAATATGCTCTGGCTTACGCGCGCGCTCGCAACTCTCGCGGCGGCGATTTCGACCGATCAGCGCGCCAACAACAAGTGATCATGGGGATTCGCCAACGCATTCTGGAGTTCGACATCTTGCCCAGCCTCATTCAGAACGCCCCGGAGATCTACCAACATATCTCCGGCAGCATCAATACCAATCTGGCCCTCGATCAGGTGATCAAATTGGCCTGGCTTGCGATGGATGTGGATGCTGCAAATATCAAGAGCGGGATCATCGCGCCGCCCGATCAGGTCACTTTCGGCAGGTCCCCCGATGGCTTGGAAATCCTCAAACCCATCCCCGACCAGATTCGCATCCTGCGCGATGCAATCTTTACATCGGCGCAGTCAGCCGGCCCTTTGGCCTATGAAGGCAAAGGACCCCTGGACTTGATGATCGAAGAGGGCGCAAGGTTGAAGATATTGAATGGGACGAGCGTCCCTGGTCTGGCGAACCGCACGGGTGACTACCTCAAAAGCCTGGGCGCGAATGTCACGGTAGTTGGCGACGCCGACGGAAACGGCTATAGCAATACCAGCGCTTACGACTACACAGGCAACCCCTACACATTGATCTATCTGTCCGAACTGTTTGGGATGACGACATTCAACATCCATGGTCGCTATGAAAACCCCAGCGATGTAGATGTGACGATCATCTTAGGTGAAAATTGGGCTAACAGCAACCCCATGCCGTAGAATCAGGCGACTCGACGGGTGAACTCTCCCCCGTCGAGGATTTCCTTTCGCCATGCGCAACTCCCCCACGCCTCCGCAATCGAGCCGAACGCTCCCCAGACACTGGTTATTCTGGGTGTTGACCGCTGCTCTCGTCGTCGCCCTGGGTCTCACCCTCTATCTGATCTATTCGACGGTGAGAGATGGGTTCTTTCCTCCCGCATCGGACGAGATCAGCGCAGACGCCGTCGAGGAAGATCGAGGCCTTCAATTCGATGAGAACGTCTTTCGAGAATTGAGCACCCCCTTGCAGCGCAGGAATGGCCCGGCTGGGCAATCCTGGGATGGGGTAAGCCGGATCAATATATTGATCTTAGGGGTGGATGATCGAATGGACGAATTGGAGGATGGCCCTCCTCGAACAGACACCATGATCCTGGCTACACTCAATCCGGAAAACAAGACCGCCGGGTTGCTTTCCCTGCCGCGAGATCTATGGGTGAATGTACCTGGATATGGATATTACAAAATCAATCAGGCCTACTTCGTGGGAGAGGCGGAGGGGATCAGTGGGGGAGGCGCCGGATTGGCTATGGATACAGTCGAGGAGTTCCTTGGCATCCAGGTGCCTTATTATGTCCAAATCAATTTCAATACATTCATCCAATTGATAGATGAAATTGGGGGAGTCAAAATAGATGTTCCTGAACGCATCATGGTTGACCTGAGGCATGGGAAAGTCAAGACCCTGGAGCCTGGCGTGCAAACCCTGCCGGGCGATATCGCCCTGGCCTATGTGCGGGCGCGCAACACATCTGGCGGCGACTTCGACCGCGCTCAGCGGCAACAGCAAATCCTGTTGGGCATATTTCAACGCCTTACCGACTTCGACCTGATCCCAACCCTGATCAATAATGCTCCCAGCCTGTATAAAAACCTGGCCGGCGGCGTCAACACCAACCTGACCCTTTCACAAATCGCCAAACTCGGCCAGATCGCCTATAGCATTCCAGGAGAAAATATCCGACATCGCGCCATTGGACATGACCAGGTCGTGGAAGGATTCTCTTTCGATGGGATGTACATCCTGAATCCAATACCGGAGCAGATCGAGTTCCTGAAAGGTGAATTCTTCAGCATGACCCCCGTCGTCGCGAACCCAACGCCCCACCCCACTTCGACGCCCCTTACCTCCCAACCCGCGCCTGCGGAGACCTCAGAGCAGCCCCTCGTCGCAGGGGCGCAGCCCGCTCAGGAGGAGCAATCCGCGGACTCCTCTCCTCGAGGAGGCCCCAGCGTCGCAGTATACAACGGCGCCGCGGTCTCCGGCCTGGCTGGCGACACTGCTGAATATCTCAAGGCAAACGGCGTACGTGTGACAGAAATTGGCAATGCTGCTGAAATCTCCCCATACACGACCCTCATTGATTATACTGGCAACCCAGAGTTGATCGCCCGGCTGACTCAATTGCTGGGACTCCCCGACATCAAAATATACAGCCGCTACGATCCAGACACCCAGGTAGATCTGTTGCTTACCCTGGGGAATGATTGGGCGGAGAGTAACTTGTTACCGTAAGTATCAATCAGACTCCTCCCCGACATCGGGGAGGGAGCATCTATCTCCCCTGGCGAACAGGCGCTTGTGGAGGGGCAGCCCCCCCCGTGGCGGGGGATTGAAGGGGGTGCGAGGCAAACCTAAGTTCTTACGACTTCGAGCTGCAATTATGGAGCATGATTAAGTGATTTCATGGAATCGCTCTCCGGCTCTGTAGAACGCATTACCTATTACAACGCTGAAAACGGGTACAGCGTTGTGCGTATTCGCCCCTCCGGACGTTTCCCCGCGGCCAATCGTGAGGGATTGGTCACCATCGTCGGCAATCTGCCGGTACTCTGCCCAGGCGAGCGCCTCGAGCTGCTCGGTCGCTGGACCAGGCACCCCAAACATGGCTCCCAGTTCGAAGTCGAGAAGTGCGAACAGACCTTGCCGGCTACCGTGGCAGGCATCCAGCGCTATCTCGGTTCCGGGCTGATCAGGGGCATAGGTTCGCGCCTGGCCGAGCGCATCGTGGATCACTTTGGGAGCAGCACCCTCGAGATCATCGAGAACCAGCCCCAACGTCTGCTCGAAGTGCCGGATATCGGGCCTAAACGCACCCACATCATCATCGCCGCCTGGCAGGAACAGAAGCAAGTCAAAGAGATCATGCTTTTCCTGCACAGTCATGGGGTCAGCACAAACCTGGCGGTCAAAATCTACAAGACATACGGCGATTCCGCGCTCGAGATCGTGCAGGGCAACCCGTACCAACTGGCGCGCGACATCCACGGGGTGGGCTTCAAGACAGCCGACCGAATCGCCCAGGATTTAGGCCTATCCTCCGATCATCCCTCGCGCATCGAAGCTGGCCTGATTTTCACCCTCAACGAAATGAGCAACGATGGGCATGTCTACGCGCCGCAGGAAACGTTGATCGAACGAGTCACACAACTGCTCGAGGTTGATGCCAGCTTGGTCCCGCCTGCCCTGGAAAGATTGGCCGAGGAAGACTTGATCCGGTCTGACAGGATCCCGATCCCCTCTCTCCCTCGAGGGGAGGAGGCGGGAACGAGGGGGACGAGCGATTCCACCCCGCGCGGGATCGCCGAACCCCGGGCAGATTACTGCCTCCCGGCCATCTACCTGACCCCCTTCTACTACGGCGAGGTTGGCGTTGCCGAGCGGCTGCGGAAACTCGCGGAACCTACGCCCCAGGAAAGCCGCCGCCAACACCTTTCCATCCCTGCCCCGGACCTGTCGAAAGAACAACAGCAGGCCATCCGCAACGCCCTGATGCATCCCGTCAGTGTGCTCACCGGCGGCCCGGGCACCGGCAAGACCACCTGCCTGAAATCTTTGATCTTTCATCTCGAATCCCTGTCCATCCCCTACGCGCTGGCCTCTCCCACCGGCCGCGCCGCCAAACGTCTTTCGGAGGCCGCCGACCGACCCGCCAGCACTATCCATCGCATGTTGGGCTTTTCCCCCACGAAGGGCTTCAAGTATCACCCCGAAAACCCTCTGCCGGTAGAATTTCTGGTCGTGGATGAAACCTCCATGCTCGACCTGCTGCTGGCAAATCACTTGCTCAAAGCGCTCAGGCCAGGGACTCATCTGCTGCTGGTGGGAGATGTGGATCAACTGCCCTCCGTCGGCGCAGGGGACGTGCTGCGCGACGTGATCGCGAGCGGATCGGCGCCGGTGACCCGTCTGAATGCCATCTTCCGGCAGGCCGCCGGCTCGCAGATCATCACCAACGCCCATCGCATCAATTGCGGTGAACTTCCTGTCTTCCCCCCTTCACCCCACCGGAGAGAGGGGGGTGAGGGCCAGGGCGACTTCTTCCTCTTCCCCGCCGAGGATGCCCAGAAAGCCGCCGATTGGATCGAAGACGTCGTCTGCAATCGCATCCCTCAGAAATTCGGCTTCGATCCTGTCAGCCAGATCCAGGTGCTGGCGCCCATGTATCGCGGCCCTGCCGGGGTCACGGCGCTCAATCAGAGGTTGCAGGAGAGACTCAATCCTCCCCTGCCCGGAAAACCCGAAAAATCGCTGTTTGGGCAGGCCTTCCGTCTCGGCGACAAGGTCATGCAAACTCAGAACGATTACGACAAAGATGTCTACAACGGCGACATCGGCGTTGTGCATGCCCTCGATTTGGTAGAACACACGCTCACGGTGAATTTCGAGGGACGCCTGGTCAGCTACGATTGGAGCGAAGCAGACCAGATCACCCTGGCCTATGCTGTCTCTGTACATAAAGCCCAGGGGTCGGAATTCCCGGCAGTCGTATTGCCGGTGGTGACACAGCACTACATCATGTTGCAGCGCAATTTATTGTATACAGCCATCACCCGGGCGCAAAAACTTTGCGTGCTGGTTGGCAGCCGCCGCGCCATCAGCATTGCCGTACACAACAACCAGGTCGCTCAACGCTACACCGCCCTGGATTGGCGTTTGAGAGAGAGGTGACCGATGAAAATCGAAAAACATGCTGTCGTGATCCGCACAGCCCAGGAAGGAGATATCGCCGCGCTGACGGAACTATGCGGCCAACTGGGCTACCCGGCGTCGGAAGACTCTGTGGCCTGGCGCGTCCATGATCTCGTGCGGGATCCGGCGCATAGAATTTTCGTGGCGCACAACCCCGGGGCCGGAGTTGTCGGCTGGATACATGTTTTCGTGCGCCGGCTGTTAGTCGCCGATCCCCACATCGAGATCGGGGGGCTGATCGTGGACGAGGCTCAGCGCGGCCTGGGGATCGGAGAAGAATTGATCAAGGCTGTCGAGGCATGGGCGCAAAGCCTGGGAATCCCAACGATCTTCGTGCGCACGAATATCATCCGCGAAGGCGCTCATCGCTTCTATGAACGTCTGGGGTTTCAGTTAATCAAAACGTCCAGAACCTATCAGAAATATAATGATCTTTGTGCTGTAATATTCGTATCATCGAATTGATTTGACTCTCTGCCCAAATATGTGTAAACTCTTATCATAAGATGGGGCGCATCTTCGGAAGATGCCCCCACCTGAAGCGCGCAAGTCCTAATGATTATTATCTAGCCATCGAGGAGAAATATCATGGCAACCCAATCTTTCGAACTGGTTATGATCGTTGGCCCCACGCCAGAGAAAAAATTCACCCTTTCCAAACAAGAGATCATTATTGGCCGCGATGTCAATGCTGATGTGGTGATCAACATTGCCGAGGTATCCCGCCGCCATTCCCGCATGCGCCTGGAACCCGGCGGATATTCGATCGAAGACCTGGGTTCTACTAATGGAACCTTCGTCAATGGTCAGCGGCTGAGCGGGCCCCATTTGCTGCGTTCAGGAGAGCGGATTCAACTCGGCGAGGCGGTTACCCTGGTTTTTCAAGTCGCGGCATACGATATGGATGCAACCGTCGTCACTCCTTCGAGTGGCTTCGATACGGTTGCAGCAGGCCCGGCCACCCCAGCGGTCGCTGCTCCGCGGCAACCGCGTCCCGCGCCCCCCATGCAGCCCTACCCGGCGCAACAACCCGCCTATTCGGGACGCGTTCCCGCGGGGCCGGCCGCTCCGGTCCCTGTACCAGTTCCCGAAAAGGAAGGCCGCCCCTGGTTGTGGGCTGGCCTGGGATGCGTGGGTGTGATGATCTGCCTGGTCGTTATTGGAGCGGTTGCCTTCGATTTCCTGGATCTCTACTGCACGCCACCATTCAACTCCCTGTTTAGCTTCTTGTATACCTGCCCATAAACGAATAGGGTATCATCTCAATAAATGAGGGAATGGGGGGGTGCGGGCGGCGAAGCCGCCCGCACCCCCCCCATTTTCCCCTTCTTATTGAGAAGATACCGAATAGGGTGTGTTTCACTCCCAGGGGGATTATCCATCTTACAGGAGCAAATGATGTCGCCGATGTTCGTCCCCGGCCCTGTGGATGTCCACCCCGACGTGCTTGCGGCTCAAACCCGTCCCATGCTGCCTCACCGTAGTAAAGAATACGAAGAGACCTTTCACCGCGCTGAAAACAACGCTCGCAAGCTGTTCGGAACTCAGAACCGGGTTTTCATCTGCGCCTCTTCAGGCAGCGGCCTGCAGGAGGCCGCAGTGCGCAACTTTGCCAGGAAAAGCGTGCTTTCCTGCGTCAACGGCGCTTTCGGAAATCGCTGGCATAGCGTAGCCGAATCCAATGGCAAGGACGCCCACAAACTGGAGGCCGAATGGGGCCAGCCGGTCACTCCCAAAGTGGTGGCCGAGGCGCTGGGCCGAAAAGAGTACGAAATCTTGACTGTTGTGCATAACGAGACTTCCACCGGCCTGCAAAACCCGGTGGATGAAATTGCGGCCGCGGCGCGCAGGGTCAGCCCGGAGACGCTGATCTGCGTGGACGCGGTCTCCTCCCTGGGAGGCGCGCCCATCGAGATGGATGCCTGGGGCCTGGATTTCGTGTTGACCTCCTCACAGAAAGCTTTGGCTCTTCCCCCCGGCCTGGCCCTGGGAGCGACCTCCGACCGGGCTTTGGACCGCGCCAAAACTGTTCCCGACCGGGGCTGGTATTTCGACCTGGTCAAACTGGAAGAATCCCGGATCAAAAATTCCACCCCGGCGACTTCGGCGGTTTCGCTGGTCTATGCCCTGGATTACCAGCTCGAGCGCATCCTCGAAGAGGGGTTACCCGCCCGTTTCGAACGCCACCGGGCGATGGCCGAACGCGTCCAGGCCTGGGCGCTGGCGCGCGGTTTCGGCCTCTTTGCGCCAGAGGGCTACCGCTCTCGCACGGTGACCGCTGTGGAGAATCTCCTGAATATGGATGTCCCCGCGCTGAACGCTTTCCTGATGGGGCGCGGTATGCGCATCGCCAACGGTTACGGCGAACTCAAAGGAAAGACTTTCCGCATTGCTCACATGGGCGAGTTGACGATGAACGACATCGAGGCGTTGTTGGATGCGATGGATGAGTTTATGAAAACATGATACTGGAAAACGTGACCCTTGAAACCTATGCCCACGGCGGCGAGGCGATTGGGCGGTTGCAGGATGGGCGCACGGTATTCGCGCCTTATGCTATCCCCGGCGAGAGGGTGAGGGTGAAGCTGGTGGAAGGCAAACCCCGTTTCGCCCGCGCTGAATTAGTCGAGATCATCGAGGCATCTCCGAAGCGCGTCGAGCCAAGATGCCGTCATTTCTTTTCGCTGACCCCCCCTTCCGTCCCCCCCGTAGACGGGTGGGAAAGAGGAGGGGTGTCCCCCGTAAACGGGGGGGAGACAGATGGGGTCTGCGGCGGTTGCCACTACCAGCACATTTCCTACGACGAACAATTACAGGCCAAGGCCGACATCCTGCGCGATCAATTGGCGCGGATCGGAAAGTTGGAAAATCCCCCCGTACAACCGACGACGCCCTGCCCTCAGCCCTGGAATTATCGCAATCACATCCAATTTCACATCGCCCCCGGGGGTCGCCTGGGATTCCAGTCCCCCCGCGCCGATGCGACGATTCCCATCGCCGAATGTCACCTGCCTGAGCCAGCGATCAACCAGCTCTGGCCACTGCTCGATATCGAGTCCATCCCCGGCCTCGACCGGGTTGGGGTGCGCCTGGGCGCAAACGATGACCTGATGGTGATCCTGGAAAGCAGCGATCCCCAGCCGGTCAGCCTGAACGTGGATCTGACGCTCTCGGCGGCGCACCTGGGGCCGGGCGGCTGCCTGGTGATGGCCGGGGACGATCACATCGTCATCGGGGTTGGCGGGGGGCTCTTCCGCGTCTCAGCGGCCTCCTTCTTTCAGGTGAACACCGCCATGGCCGAAAAGATGGTCACTCACCTGCTCGACAATCTCTTCCTCGCCAACGACGCCACCCTGATAGATGCCTACTGCGGCGTGGGGTTGTTCAGCGCCTTTCTTGCGCCCCACGTCGGTCGGTTGATCGGCATCGAGGCCTCTCCCAGCGCCTGCGTGGATTTCGAGGCCAATCTGTATGAATACGACCATGTAGAGCTGTACGAGGCTCCGGTGGAAGACGTGCTCCCGGCGTTGACCCTCCATCCCGAGGCCATTCTGGTTGATCCGCCCCGCTCGGGGCTGGCGCGAGCTGCCCTGGATGGAATCCTGTCATTAGCACCCCAGACGCTGGCCTACATTTCATGCGATCCGGCCACCCTGGCGCGCGACGCCAGACGCCTGACGGACGGGGGATATTCCCTTCGAGACATCACCCCCTTCGATCTCTTCCCGCAGACATACCATATCGAGAGTATCAGCTTTTGGGAGAAGGCCTGATAAGGCGATTGCCATATATTGCTGTTGAGGGAAAAACTGCTGAATGGGCGAGCGTATATAGAACCTGGTTAGCGCGACAGGCAGAATATAGAAACGAAGTACAACGTCTCCAACGGCAAGCCCCGAGTATAGTAGGTTTGATAAAGGAAGCCGTATGAAGAATCCCTTTCGCGCGCCAGAGGATTATGAACTTTATGTGTATTCGCTTATCGAGAAGTTTCCTTCAATAAAGCGTTCCACACTTACGTTCATTCGCCTTGGATCAACATTGGGGAGAGTATCAGGGGAGATCCATTTCGATAACGATATACGACTGATAGTTCGAGAGCGAGTCTTATATAACCGTTTACCCATCGTGTTAGATTGGTATGGGTATGAAGAATATCGAGGGGAAGAAAAGTTGTATTGGTATGATTCTCAGCCGCATCCAGGTGATGAAGAACTCCAAAGTACACATCCTCATCATAAACATATTCCTCCCGATGTAAAGCACAATCGTATCTCGACAGCGAATGTGAGTTTTGTTCAACCAAATCTACCTGCGCTTATCAACGAAATTGAGTCCCTGTAAAAAAATGGGGTAGTGGTCACAAAGTAAGTGATGCGAGTTGTTTCATGGCGAGATTGTGGTCAATGATGAACCACTCGGTAACGATGTAGTGAAACGCGTCGTTCTTGGAAAACGAAAGTGTCTTGCGAACATAACGGGCCTGCCGTTGACGGAGAGTACAATACCAGCGTTCCA
>Ga0194125_10011765_pt1 | contig 11651 bp, 6 predicted proteins | sample TA2KigC250mmetaG_FD_148626 | JGI IMG/M metagenome (GOLD analysis project Ga0194125, IMG submission 148626) | Freshwater microbial communities from Lake Tanganyika, Tanzania - TA2015034 Kigoma Deep Cast 250m | ecosystem: Environmental > Aquatic > Freshwater > Lake | place: Tanzania: Lake... | reverse complement strand
AAGGCAGACGGCGGCCAGCACGGGAAGAACCTTGGTCAGGAGTCTCGGCATGCCGCACATCTTTTTTAATATCAGTTTATTATCCCGAATATTATAGTCTATTGGGACAACTCCATCAAGACCCCGACCGTTTCATCGAGGAGCTGCCTTTCGGAATCCCCGCGGATCGACAGGGACATGATCCCCTGGGGCGTGAGCGACCCGGAATGCCTCTTGAGAAGGGGCGGGACGCGGGACCAGTCGACTGGCGTCTTGGGATGGAACGTGAACACCACCCGGCGTTCGGACCGGTCGATCCTCCGGATGCGCAGCCTTCGGGCCAGGTGCTTGAGCGCGCCGTAGCGCAGCAGGTTCTCGACGGTCTCCGGCAGTGGCCCGTACCGGTCTTGGACCTCGTCGCGAGCCTTGTCGATCTCGCCCAGGTCCTCCACCGAAGCCAGCCTCTTGTAGAGGTTGAGCCGGAGATTGACCTGCGGCAGATAGTCCTCGGGGACCCGGATGTCGACCTTGAGGTTGATCTCCGGGTTCTCCTCCTCCACGGGCTCGCCCTTGAGCTCGCGGACGGCCTGGTCGAGCAGCTGCATGTAGTATTCGAACCCGACGGCCTCCATGGAGCCGTGCTGCTTGTGCCCGAGGAGGTTCCCGGCCCCGCGGATCTCCAGGTCCTTGGCGGCCAGACGGAAGCCCGAGCCGAGCTCGCTGAACTCCTTGAGGGCCTTGAGCCGCTCTCTGGCCAGGGGCGTCAGCTCCATATGGGGCGGGACCAGGAAATAGGCGTAGGCCTGACGTGACGACCGCCCGACCCGCCCCCGGAGCTGGTAGAGCTGGGCCAGCCCGTAGAGGTCGGCCCGGTCCACGATGAGGGTGTTGACGAGCGGGATGTCGATGCCGTTCTCGATGATGGTCGTCGAGACCAGGACGTCGAACTTGTGGGCGATGAAGTCCAGCATCTTCTTCTCGAGGGCCGGACCGGTCAGCCGGCCGTGAACGGTGACCACCCGGGCCTTCGGGACGAGCCGGGTGACGAGCTCGGCGACCGAGTCGATATCCTCGATCCGGTTGTGGATGAAGTAGACCTGGCCGCCCCGGCCGAGCTCCTGCCGCACGGCGGCGGCGATGAGCCGGGCGTTGAACGGGGTGACGACCGTGTGCACGGCCAGGCGGTCGCGCGGAGGGGTCTCGATGAGGCTAATGTCCCGCAGCCCCGAAAGCGACATGTTGAGCGTCCGCGGGATGGGGGTCGCCGTCAGCGTCAGGACATCGATCGTCGACTTGAGCTGCTTGATCCTCTCTTTGTGCCCGACGCCGAAGCGCTGCTCCTCGTCGACGACAAGCAGTCCGAGGTCCTTGAAGGCGACGTCCCGGGAGAGCAGGCGGTGCGTGCCGATGACGACGTCGACGAACCCCTCCCGGACGGCCTTGATAAGAGCTTTTCTCTCCCCCGGAGGTTGGAGCCGCGTCAGGGCCTCGACGCGGACCGGGAAGAGCACCATCCGGTCGCGGAAGGTCTTGAGGTGCTGGCTGGCCAGGACGGTCGTGGGGCAGAGGACGGCGACCTGCTTGCCGTCCATGACGGCCTTGAAGGCGGCCCTCATGGCCACCTCGGTCTTCCCGTACCCGACGTCCCCGCAGAGGAGCCGGTCCATGGGGGCCTCCGATTCCATGCTCGCCCGGATCTCCCGGATGGACCGCAGCTGGTCCTCGGTCTCCTCGAACTCGAAGATCTTCTCGAACTCCCGCTCCCAGTCCCCGCCCGACGTGAAGGAGAATCCCCGGAGGGTCCGCCGCTGGGCGTAGAGCTCGACGAGCTCCCGGGCCACGGCCTCGACGGCCTTCCGGGCCCGGGACTTGGTCTTGTCCCAGGTGTTCGTGCCCAGCTTGTCCAGGGCGGGGGGCTCGGGGCCGGCCCCGGAGAATTTCTGGACGAGGTTCAGGTCCTCGACGGGCACGAGCAGCTTGTCGCCTTCCCGGTAGTGGAGCTCGATGAACTCGCGCCCGCGGCCGTCGACCTCGAGTCGCTGGAGGCCCCGGAAGACGCCGATGCCGTAGTCGGCGTGGACGACGTGGTCGCCGGCGCGCAGGTCCTGGAACTGGGAGAAGAACGGCCGCCGGGTGGCCCGGCTGACAAGGACCTTTTCCTCCGTGAACACGTCTTTCTCCGAGAAGAAATTGAGCTTTTCCTTCGGGTAGGCGAACCCCCCGGCCAAGGGGCCGAGAAGGAGAGCGACCTCGGAACGGGCGGGAACGTCCAAGGGCGAAGCGGTCTCGAGAACGGGGACCTCGCTCTCCCGCAATAGGCTGGCCAGCCGGTGCCGCGTGCCCGGGTTCGACAGGTAGATGTAGCAGAGGTCCCGCTCGTCCTGGAGCTTCTTGACGTACTGGAGGAAGAAGGGGATGCGATTCTCGAAGCGCGGGACGGACTGGAAGGAGAAGGAGAACGTCTTGCCGGGCTTGGGAGCGGTCAGCTCTTCGAAGCGCACGGCCTCCTTGCGGATGCGGTCCCAGACCCGGGCCGGGAAGATCTCCTCGGGAGGCAGGGCGAAGGCCCGGTCCGCGAGGAGGTCGGCGAAATGGCCCCGGAGCTCCTCGAGGTTTTCCTCCCATTCCTTCTCGACGGCCTCGGGACGGTCGATGATGAAGAGCGTCTCCTGAAGATAGTCCGTGAGGGGGACGAACCGATCCTTGGCAACGAGGGCCAGGGCCGGAAAGGAGGGGCCGAATTCGCCCCGCCGCATGGCCGCGACCTTGGCGTCGAGGTCGCGGGCGGCGCCCCGGCCCCGTTTGCGGGCGGACGATTCCCAGGTCTGCAGGAAGTCGGGGGTCGCCGGGAATTCGCGGAGAGAGGGCACGGTCAGCCGGTCGACCCTCTTGAGGGACCGCTGGGTGGAGATGTCGAACTCGCGCAGGGAGGCCACCGCGGCCCCGTCGAGCTCGATGCGGAACGGGTTGGCCTCGCCCGGGGCGAAGACGTCGACGATGCCTCCCCGCCAGGCGTACTCGCCGGGCGAAGCGATCAGGTCCTCATGGGTGTAGCCGTATCGGGTCAGGGTCTCGAGCAGGGCCTCGTGTTCGATCGCCGCCCCGGTCTCGAGCGTCAGGAAAAGCCCGGCCAGGTCCTCGCGGGCAGGAACGAGCTTGAGGAGGCCGGCCAGCGTGGTGATGACGATGGACGGAGGGGTGCCCAGGAGCGACCGGAACAGCCTCATCCTCGAGGACAGGGCGTCGAGGGCGGGCGGGACCTCGAAGTAGGGATTGTCGGCGAGCGGCGGCAGGACGGCCGGGCGCAGGGCGGGCGCGAGACGGGAGACGAAGAACCGGCACTCCTCCTCGAGCGCCGCCAGGGGGGCCGAAGCGGGCCGGATGAAGACGACCGGCCGGCGGACCTCGCGCGCCAGGCAGGTCAGGACGTAGGCCCGGGCCGGGTCGATGACGCCGTGGACCGAGAGCGGCCGTTCGCCGGCGGCGACGGCCCGGACGAGGTCCCGGAACTCGCCGGTGCGGAACAGGAAGTCGAGGCTCACCCGGCTATTCTAATCCATCGGATGAGCCGAGTAAACGCGCCGGGCGGACGAAAGCCCTATGTCCTCAGCCAATACGAGAACTTGATGAAGACGCTGTAGTTTTCGTGAATGAGGCTGCCGAACTCGTCCCGGAGATAGTTGTTATCGACGCCGAGGAAGAAGACCGTGCCGGGCCGCAGGACCCAGCTCGCGAGGAGGCTGCCGAAGGCCCGGTCGTAGAAGAAATTGTAGTCGACGATGGCCCTGAAGGACAAGGTCTTGCTGACCTGGTAGGTCGTCTTCTGCCGGATGACGTTGTAGTCCCAGAGCCTTTCGCCGCCGGCCGAGCGCCAGAAGGTCTGCTTGCTGAGATCCACGCCGAGCTGCAGGCGCTTGCTGGGCTTGACCGTCGCGGACAGCCCGTAGGTGTTGCTGGTGCCGAGGAAGGCGTCGTCGGGGTCGTAGTTGATGCTGTCGCCGGTCTCGAAGAAAAAACCGAAGGGCATCCAGCTGATGAACATGATCTGGGATTGGACGGAAACGCTCTGCTTCTTGAACTCGACGCCGGCGAAGCGCTCCATCTCGTTCTCGTAGCTGACGAAGACCTGGTTGAACTCGGTCAGGCGGAATTGGACGCTGCCGCGGAACCAGGTGTCCTGGGTCGTGCTGTCGGCATAACCGTCGCGCTTGCCCGCCTGGAGCCTGAATTGGATCTGGTTGAGGTACTTCTTGTCGGTGTAGAGGCGATAGGAGGCGAAGCCCCCGGCCGACCGGTAATCGGTCCGGTTGACAAAGCCCAGGGAGGCCTGGAACTCGGGGTGGATGGCCTTGTAGAAGCCGCCGAGGGTCCAGTGCTTCGTCGTATAGTAGAGCTCTCCGTAGAGGCCCGGGGCCAGAGCGGTCCGCTCGCCGTCGAGGCTCGTCTTCGCGGCCAGGGCCTGGAAGCTGAAAAAGACCCGGTCCTTGAAACGGAGCTGGCCGTCGAATCCGCCGAGTCGGTTCCAGGACCCGCTTCCGAGCTCCTTGTCGGTCAGAGTGAACCCGACGTAGGAGCCCGAGCCGACGTCGGCCTTGGTCCGGAAGATGTTGGAGAAGGCCTTCGTGCCCGCGCCCCCCGCGCCGCCCGGGATCTCCCAAAGGCTTTCGGCCGGGTGCATGTCGTAGGCGGAGAGCAGACCGTAGGTGAAGCGGCCGGTCTTTCCGGACGCCTTGGCCCCGAAGATGGGGTCGCTGATCTGCCGGGTGTAGACCGTCTCGATCTCGGGCGAATTGAAGATCTCCATGCCCTCGAGGAAGAACGGCCTTTTCTCGGAGTATCGCAGGGCGTAGCGGAGATTGTAGTCGATCCGGGGCTCGTCGGCTTCGACCTGGCTGAAGTCGGGGTTGACCGTCAGGTCGAGGGTCGTGTTGGAGCTCACCCCGAGCTTGAAGTTGGCCCCGGGCTCGAACTTGATCCGCTCCCCTTGGCGCTGAAGGGAGGTCACGAAGGGCATGGCCTCGATGTTGCGGCTCCGCTCCAGGTCGCCCTGAATGGTGAAGGCCCGGCCGTTGGAAAGCAGGCCCGGTACGTCGCGGGAGAAATGGGGGTGCATGATGATCTCGCCCGTGCGGGGCAGGTTCCGGCCGAGGACGATGTTCCAGGTCTGGACGTCGCCGGCCGGGAAGCGCAGGCTCTTGAAGGGGATGGCCATCTCGACGGTGTAGCCATCGGCGTCGACCTTGCCGTCGGAGAAGAAGACCGCGTCCCAGCTCGAGTCCATGTTGTCGCTTCCGCCCTCCTCGATGCGCATCATGTCCATCTGGACGGCGATGGGGTTGAGGAGGAAGGAGAAGGCTCGGCGTTTCTCGTTGAAGGTGTCGAGCATGATGAAGACCCAGTCGTCCTCGATGCAGCCGTCGCGGTTGGTGACGGAGCAGCGGAGCTTGGAAACTTGGGAATCGTAGGCCCGGAAAGCCACATAGAGGTATTTGTCGTCATATCCCAGATAGGCGACGGTCTTCTCGGTCGGGACGCCGTTCTCCTTGGGCGCCAGTTGGACGAAGTCCTCGATCTTGAGGGCCTCGTCCCAGACCGGGTTATCGAGCGTGCCGTCGATCTTGGGGACCTCGCTGAGCCGGGGGATGACCAGGGGCTCTTTGGAGGCCGGATCCTGGGCCGCGGCCAAAGGGAAGGACAGGCAGAGGACGAGGGCGGCCGCCGCCCATGGGACCAGGCCCCTCCGGAGCAGGATGCGCGCGCTGTTTCTCGTCGCCATGTTCGTCTCCTTGCGTCCCTTGTCCATTCTCCGCGCCGCCCGGTCCTTCCTTCCTCACCTTACTGAACTAGACGAGCCGGGGACCCGAAAAGTTCACCAGGCAGGGTAAAAGTTGCGGACGGCCCGCCGGAACCCCTATAATGGAGCCGCGGAACGCCCCATCCGACCGGAGGTAGACCCGTGAACATGGCATCGGCCCGAAGGGCCCGACCCCTTTTCCCTCTCGTTCTCGTTCTTCTGCTGGCCTTGGGCCTGGGCCTGGCCGCCCAGACGTCCGGCCGCTACCTGGACGGCGCCCCGGCCCGGGACGGGTCCGTCAGGCTGGTCATCTTCAACCCCGAGACGTTCAACATCCGGGCCCTGGCCACCCTGCGGAAGAGCGGCACGCTCGATGTCCCGAACCTGACGGTCGTCGGCGTCTTTCATGTCCGGCAGACCGGCAACTTCGCCGACAGCCGGAAATACGTCGCCGACAACGGGCTCGACTGGTTCAAGTTCCACGAGGTCACGGCCGAGGTCGCCGAGACCGCGCTCTTCCGGAAGAACGCCTGGACCCCCGACTTCGAGCTCATCTTCAAGAAGGCCGACGGGGTCATCTTCTTCGGCGGGCCCGACATCCCGCCGTCGGTCTTCGGCGAGAAGACGAGCCTTCTGACCGAGATCAGCGACCCCTACCGCCACTGGCTCGAGGCCTCGGCCGTCTTCCATCTGCTGGGCGGCTATCAGGACGAAAAGCACGTCGCGTGGCTCGAGGCCCGGCCGGGGTTCCCCGTTCTGGGCATCTGCCTGGGTCACCAGACCCTCAACGTGGGGACCGGCGGCACGCTCGTCCAGGACATCTGGTCCGAGGTGTACTCCAGGACGACGGTCGAGGACGTCATCGCCCTGGGCGCCGAGCAGTGGCACAACAATCCCTTCCGGCGGATCCATCCCGTGGACCGGCTCATCGGCTACAACTTCCATGCGATCGACCTCGACGGACAGAGCGTGTTCGTCAAAGCCATGGGATTCAAGGCCGCGGACCATCCGCGGATCCTCAGCTCCCATCACCAGGCCGTCGGCAAGCCCGGCAAGGGTCTCTTCGCCGTAGCCTGGTCGCGGGACCGGCGGGTCGTCGAGGCCGTCCAGCACAAGAAGTTCCCGAATGTCCTCGGCGTCCAGTTCCATCCCGAGCACCCTCTTCTTTTCGACGCCGAGCCGCGTCACCGCCAGAAGCCGTCCGACGAGCTGACGAGCTTCCGGGCCATTCTCGAGGGCACGCCGCCGAGCCTCGAGTTCAACCAGGCCATCTGGGGCTGGTTCGGCGGCCGGCTCGCCGCGAGCCACGGCCGCTAGGGCCGAGGGAGAGCTCCGCATGCCGGCCCGGCCCCACCCCTTCGCCGGACGCGAGAACGTGGGGTTGACAATTCCCTACTATAATTATAGTATTTATACAGAATCCGACGAAAGGAGCCGACGATGAAGCGCTTCTTGATCCCGCGCGTGTCGCACTGCAAAGGCGGCTGCCAACGGTCCTCCTGAGCAGGAGGGTAAAAGGCTCATTGTGTGGCTCGAAGGCCCGTCGTCGCTTCTCCGCCGGGGAGGCGGCGCCGGGCCTTTTTTAATATCGAGGGATTCAAGAAGCTTCTCTAGATCGGAACGGGGGATTGTGCCTCCATTCGAAATTGTGAATAATGGGGGGGACCGACGAGAGAACGGAGGAGGACCCATGAGATTCGTCATCGGCTCGGCCATTTTGATCTTCGCCCTGGCGGCCGGCTGCGGCAAGCCCGCCAAGGCCCCTGAAGGCATCCTGTTCAAGGACGACCTGGCCTTTCTCGAGACCCACACCAAGCCCGTCGTGCTGCGGAGCGCCGACGGTCAGGCCCTGGTCGCCGTCAGCCCCGACATCCAGGGCCGGGTCATGACCAGCACGTCCGGGGGCCCGACCGGCCCGAGCTTCGGCTGGATCAACCGGGAGCTCATCGCCTCGGGCGAGAACAACCTCCACATCAACGCCTTCGGCGGCGAGGACCGCTTCTGGCTTGGTCCCGAGGGCGGCCAGTTCTCGATCTTCTTCAAGAAGGGCGACCCCTTCGACCTCGACCACTGGTTCACCCCCCCGCCCATCAACGAGGGCGGCTACGACGTCGTCGGCAAAGGGCCGGACCGCGTCCATTTCCACCGGGCCATGCGACTCGTCAACTACTCGGGGACGGAATTCGACCTCGAGCTCAACCGCGAGATCCGCCTGCTCGAGGCGGCCGACGTCGCCGCCCTGGGCCTCCCGCCCGTGCCCCCCGGCGTCAAGATGGTCGCCTTCGCCTCCGACAACCAGATCACGAACACCGGCGAAGCCGCCTGGACCAAGGAGACGGGCCTTCTGTCCATATGGGTCCTCGGGATGTTCAACCCGTCCCCCGAGACGACCGTCGTCATCCCCTTCAAGCCGGGCCCGGAGAGCGAGCTCGGCCCGGCCGTCAACGACGCCTATTTCGGCAAGGTCCCGGCCGACCGGCTCGTCGTCCGCGAGCAGGACGGCGTCCTGTTCTTCAGCGGCGACGGCGAGTTCCGGAGCAAGATCGGCATCTCGCCGATGCGGGCCAAGCCATTCGCCGGGAGCTACGACGCGGCCGCCGGCGTCCTGACCGTCGTCCACCTGACCGTCCCCGAAGACGCCAAGGACTACGTCAACTCGATGTGGGAGCTTCAGGACAACCCGTTCGCCGGGGACGTCGTCAACAGCTACAACGACGGACCGGCCGCGCCCGGGGCCAAGCCCCTGGGCCCGTTCTACGAGCTCGAATCGTCCTCGCCGGCGGCGGCGCTCGCTCCCGGCGAATCGCTGACCCACGTCCACACGACCATGCATTTCCAGGGGCCTGAGAAGGCCCTCGATGGGATCGCCCGGGCCGTGCTCGGGGTCGGGATCGAGGAGATCAAGAAGGCGCTCAAGTAGGGCGCGCGGCGAACGCGACGCATCAGGAGGGTCGACATGGGTTCGAATAACGGCGGAATGAGGGAATTCACTTTTCGGGCCGTCCTGCTCGGCGTGGTCATGGCGGCCTTCATGGGCGCCGCCAACGCCTACCTGGGCCTCAAGGCGGGCATGACCATCGCCGCGACCTACACGACGGCCGTGGTCGGCATGGCCGTCATCAAGGCCCTGGGCGGGACCATTCTCGAGGAGAACATGGCCCGGTCCGTGGGCTCGATCGGCGGCAACATCGCCTCCGGGGCCATTTTCACCCTGCCCGCGTTCTTCATCACCGGCATCTGGCTTCCGTTCTACGGGTTCAGCCACTATCTGATCGCCACGGTCATCCTCATCGCGGGCGGCGTCCTGGGGATCATGTTCGTGACCGTCACCCGGCGCGTCCTGATCGGCGAGAAGGACCTCCCCTTCCCCGAGTCCGTCGCGGCCGCGTCCATCCACAAGGCCGGCCAGGAGGGGGCCAAGGGCACGGGCCATCTGCTGGCGGGCATGGGCCTCGGCGCCCTGTTCACCGTCCTGACCGAGCTCAAGGTCGTGGCCCTGAAGTGGCAGACGATCGTCTCGGCCGGCAAGGGCTCGCTCCTGCTGCGCGGCCCGGAGATCAGCCCGGCCTTCCTCGGCGTCGGCTTCATCATCGGCCCGAAGCTCGCGGCCGTCAACTTCAGCGGCGGCGTCCTGGCCTGGGGGCTGCTGGCCCCGGCGGCGGCTTTCTTCCTCAACTACAACGACCTCGGCGGTGTCGCCGACTGGGCCGCCGAGATCACCCGCGTCTGGAGGGACTACATCCGATACATGGCCATCGGCGGCATGCTCGTCGGGGCCTTCTACACCCTGTTCAAGATGCGCAAAAGCCTGGCCCAGGGCCTGTCCCGGTCCGTGTCGACCCTCGGCGCCGGGAAATCGGCCGCGGCCGAGGCCCTGCCCCGGACCGACCGGGACCTCGACTTCCGGGCGGCCCTGGCCACGGCCCTGTCGGTCGCCGTGCTGGTCTTCTTCGTCTTCCACCGCTACGCGGGGAACGTGCCGGCGTCGCTCGTCGCGGTCGTCCTGATGATCGTCCTCGGCTTTGTTTTCGCGGCCGTCTCCGGCTACCTCGTCGGCATCATCGGCGTCAGCAGCAACCCGACGAGCGGACTGACGGTCTCGGTCCTGATCATCGTCGCCTTCATCATGGTCCTCATGGGCCTCGGCGGAGCGAGCGGCACCTCGGCCGTGCTCATCGTGGCCGCTTTCACCTGTGTCTCGGTCTCGGTGGCCGGGGAGATGATGCAGGACCTCAAGGCCGGGCACATCCTGGGCGGCACGCCGTGGAAGATGCAGCTCGGCACGGTGTTCGGGGTCGCGGCCGCCGCGCTGATCATGTTCCTCGTCCTGTCGGTCCTCCACCTGGGGAACATCAAGCAGACCGTGCGGGCGAAGCTGGCCGACCTGGAGGCCGCCGGGGTCACGGAGGTCGTCTACGACGGCGGCCATCAGGCGATCGCCGCCGGGACCTACAGCCTCGACGAGATCAGGGCCATGATCCCCGAGCGCCAGAACGAGGTCCTCAAGGCCAACGCCGGGTTCGGCGGCGAGAAGATCCCCGCCCCCCAGGCCAGCTTGATGGCCGTCGTGGCCAAGGGCATCTTCGATCGCCGGACGGAGTGGATCCTCATCCTCGTCGGGGCCCTCATGGGCCTGGCCTTCATCCTCATGCAGGTCCGCAGCCCGATGCTCATCGCCGTCGGCATGTACCTGCCCATCGACACGTCGTTCGCCATCTTCCTCGGCGGGGCCTTCAAGGCCCTTCTCGAGAAACGCATGGAGAAGCGGGAGCTGGCCGCGGAGGGCAAGGAGGCGGCCGCCAACACCGGCACGCTCTTCTCCTCGGGACTGATCGCCGGCGAGGCCCTCATCGGGATCGTCTTCGCCGCCGTGGCCTTCTTCGAGATCGGCCTGTTCCACGTGTTCAAGGACCCGCCCTATCTCCTCGGCCTGGCCGGCATCCTGGCCCTCGGCGGCCTGCTGGTCGCCCGCTCCATCGGCGCCGCCCGCCGCTAAGAGCCCGAAAAAACGGCTTCGGCGGCGGCCGTGTACTTGCCGTCGGGGCCGAACAGCACGAGCGGGGGCATGATCTCGGGGTCGGCGCGTTCGCTTGCCGGCCCGCTCCCTTCGCCGGCGACGAGCCCCAATTCCACCAGGAACAGGTTCGGCGGCTCTCCGGCCCGGGGCAGCACGTGTCTGAAGCGTATGACGAAGAAGCCGCGGGCATCGGCGGCCCGGGCGAAGTCCGCCCGCCGCTTCTCCGGATAGACGAACGAGGCCCTTCCGCCGGGAGCCAGCCAGGCAGCCGTCCTGTCCATGACCTCCTCGATGCCGCCGTGGAGCTCGTGCTTGGCGGCCGACTTCTCGGCCGACCGGCTCAGGAAACCCGATGACTTCCGTATCCACGGCGGGTTGGAGAAGACGAGATCGAACGTTCGACCCGGTTCATAGGTCCTGAAGTCGGCTTCGACGACCTCGATCCTGCTCTCGAGACCGTTCAGGGCGACGTTGCGCCGGGCGAGATCGGCCAGCTCCGGCTGGATCTCGAGGGCCGTGACGCGCCGGAACGGCCGCGCGCCCAAAAGCAGGGAGATGATCCCGCTCCCCGCGCCGATCTCGAGGATCTCGTCGCTCTCCCGCGTCCGGAGGAAATCCGCGAGCAGCGGCGCGTCCACGGAGAAGCGGTAGCCCTTCTTCTTCTGCAGGACGCGGACCCGTCCGTGGTGAAAGGCGTCGAGGGTCTCGTCGTCACGCCGAAGCTGGGGCGGGTCCTTCATCCTCGCCGGTTTGAAGAACACGTTGCCGAGGACCGGGACGAGGACCACGACGATGGCGAAGATGACGATGGCCGAGGCGTCGATCGACAGCATGGCACATCCGTCCTTGGGGAATAAAAGG
>Ga0194125_10011764_pt1 | contig 11652 bp, 10 predicted proteins | sample TA2KigC250mmetaG_FD_148626 | JGI IMG/M metagenome (GOLD analysis project Ga0194125, IMG submission 148626) | Freshwater microbial communities from Lake Tanganyika, Tanzania - TA2015034 Kigoma Deep Cast 250m | ecosystem: Environmental > Aquatic > Freshwater > Lake | place: Tanzania: Lake... | reverse complement strand
ATACGGCGAGGACGTGGTGCATGATGCCTGCGTGCATATCCTGGCGCAGAAAAGAAAGTTCGCGCCGTGGCTCGATTCCGATAACGACGTAACGATGGCGAACGCGCTCCTCATCCTGATCGCGCGGGTGATCAACATGCTCAACCACCAGATGGAGTCGCAGGGCGAGACCTTCAAGGAAGAGGGCGGGTTCCGTGAAAAGCTCTCCGGAATCCGGATCGAGGCGCGCGCGAAGCAGCAGGGCGCGCCGGTGTGCCCCGACTGCGGCAAGCCCATGGCGCGGCGCACGGCCAAGAGCGGCAAGAACGCGGGCAAGGGATTTTGGGGTTGCACTGGGTATCCCGAGTGCAAGGGTGTGAGGGAAGTGGAAGGGGGCGGGCAATGAGTGAGAGAGAGTTTTTTTCGAGGGAATCGATTCGGTCGAATGTTTCGATTCTATCGAATCTATCGATCCTTTTGCTCGCCGCCGCCACCGTCCACGCCGGCACCGGCTCCGGACAGTCGGCGGCGTTCCGCGTGGACACGCGAGCCACCACGGCGGTGCGGGTCACGGGGGTGACGAGCCGCTGGTGCGAAGGGATGTATGGCGGCGCCGGCCGGCATGTCTACTTCCTGGCGGGGGTGGGGCTCGACGTGGCCTTCACCGCACAGGTGGATTGGGGCGGAAAAACCGGTAGCCGACTGGAGTTTAACGGCGCTGACAACGGGCTGAACTACGCCAAGAGCCTGAACGTCGGCAGCCTCGGCACCGGCGGCAAGCTGGAGGTCGTGGCCGTGGCGACGGACGGCACGCGCTCGCCGGCCTTCCGGGCGAACTTCGATGTGGCGCCGCTGCCGCCGTTCGCGAACATGCTGTTCTACCCGCAGGTACTTTCCCAGGGGAACGACCTGATCTACACGACGCCAGAGTTCGATATGGATATTTTTAAAGGCAAAAGTGGAGTGGTTCAGGGGTGTCCTATACCAGGCGATGCCATGGAGGTCCAACCGAAGTTTAGGGCGGAGGGGGAGTTCAAGGGCGATGGCACCCTCACGATCAAGGCGGCTGTCGGCGAAAATCAAAATATTAAGGTGAACAAAACGCAAAAACACAAGCCGGACGGCAAGTGGGGCGAGGCTGCGGGGGTGGAATTCGGATTGGATGTGGAAGGAGAAGTAGTCGCCTTTTGGAATCAGACCACGGGAGGATGGTCCGTCAACACGGCAATGCTTGGATTTAATGTATACGGGCAGTATTCCACGCCTCCGTATTATATCTATGCTCCACCGCCCATATATCTTCGAGCGGATATTAGTGCAGATCTTTCGATCAGCCTCCGTATTCGCGATCTCGGGACAGGGCAAGGGTGGACCCCGGATTTCGTGTTGCAGAGTGAGGCGTTGCCGAAGGTTAAGGGTGTTTTGGGGTGTGGGGCCAGTGGTGTGTTGGCATTAGAAGGTTATGTTAGTTTGGGGGGTATTATTGATGCCCAGAGCCCGCCGCTTGTAATCAACAAATTTGGTGTCGGTGGTGAGGTAGGCGCAGAAATCATTCTTCTGTGCTTTACTGTACCCATTGATATCTGGTCGGGTCAAATTTGGATTATTAACTTAGATGAGGGCATCAATCCTTTTGCTGCAATGTCTTCCGATCACCTGTTTTTGAATGCCAAGCCGCTCAATCTCGCCGCCCTCGATACGCGGGCATTCCAGCCGCTGGGGCGCGATTATCTAAAGCGGGGCGGAACAAAACGGTTGGCAATCGCTTCGACGCTGCGGGTATTGTCGCTGACGGGTGGTTCCGAGACGGTGCTCATGGCAGACGGCTACCCCTATCCGGACCCGGCGGTTGCGGCGGCGGGTGTGACGAACCATGTGCTCTACGTGCGCGACAATCCGGGTCGGCTGGCCGAGAACCGCACCGAGCTGGTGAACGTGTTCAACGGCGGCGCAGGGTGGTCGGCGCCGGTGGCGGTCTGGGACGACGGCACGGGCGACTTCGCGCCGCAAACTGCGGCGCTGGCGGATGGCACGCTTTTGGCGGTCTGGGCCAACGGCCGCGCCGCCTTGACCAACGGAGCAACGCTCGATGAGGCGCTGGCCGGCCTGGAGATCGCGGCGGGCGAGCGCGACCCCGCGACGGGGGCCTGGACTTGCCGCAATCTGACCGACAACGCCTGGCTCGACCACAGCCCGATGCTGGCGGCCGCGGCGGACGGCAGCGCCATGGCGGCATGGATCCGCAACCGGTACCAGAACCCCACGGGCACGCCGGCGGAACCCAATCGCATCCTCTTCGCGCGACGCAGTGACGGCGTGTGGTCGGATGAGGACTATGTGGCTGTGAATCTGGGGACAATCACCTATTGCGACCTGGCGTATAACGGTTCCGAAGCCGCGCTGGTCTTTGCCATGGATCTCGACGGCGACCTGGAGACGCGGGAGGATCAGGAACTTTACGGATGCGCGTTCAACGGCAGTCAGTGGGGACCCTATGTGCGGCTGACGACCGACTCGCTGCAGGATACGCGTCCCTACGTGCGTTATGCCGGCGACGGCAGCTTGCTGGTGGTGTGGTTCCAGGACGGAAAGATCCTTTCGGCACGCGGATTGGGGCTGGAGAATCCGGTGGTGGCGGGAGAGGTCGGAATCGCCAGCGGCGCGCAGGACTTCAAGCTGGTCACCGGCCCTGATGGGCAGCTTGCGGCGGTCTGGCAGGACGCGGGAGTCGCGGGCGAGGTGGCGCCCGATCCGTACATCCTCAACTACGATCCGGCGCAGGGGGTGTGGAGCCACGGGGTGCGGTTGTTGGAAGACCCGGCGTTGGAGCGCGGCTTCGCGGGCCTGTTCGGCGCGGACGGGAGGCTGCTGCTGGCCTATTCGAAGGTGGCGGTCGGCGAGGACGCCGAAGGGGTGCCGGTCTTTGGGGCGGTGGACCTGTGCGTGCTGGACCATCCGGTCGGACCCGACCCTGCCATCGGTCAATACGGCATCTCGCTGTCGACCAACGAGGTGGAAGTCGGGGAGAGCGTGGACATTCTGGTGACGGTGGAAAACCGCGGCGACCTGACGGTGACGAATCTGGCGGTGTGCGTGTATGAGGGCGCGGTGCAGGTGGGCGCGACGCAACGCGTCGCGCAATTGCTGGGCGGCGCATCCGTCGTGGTGAGCGTACCGTGGACAGTGCCGGAGGCGGCCAGCAACACCGTGCTGCGCGCGGTGGTCGATCCGGGACTGGAGACCGACGACCGCAACCGGGCGAACAACACGGCCACGCTGGCGGCGCTGCTGCCCGACCTGTCGGTGGATAGCGCGTCGGCCTTCAACGAAAGTACGAATCAGCGGTTGATTAAAGCCACGGTGATGAACGCAGGCGCGGTGCCGACCCCTGAAGGTGTGCAAGTGACCTTCCGGCGTGGGGCGTCCGACGGCGAGCTGCTGGCGACTGACACACTGGGCGAGCTGGTTTTCGGCACAAACGGGGTGTATGACGCCGGGTTCCAGTGGGCCATGGGCGGAACCGTTTTTACCTCGGCATTCGAGGTCGTTTATATCGCCGTTGATCCCACGAATTCGGTCGACGAAATTGACGAGCGCAACAACACGACGGCGGTGCAGGTGATGACCAGCCTCGACTCGGACGGCGACGGGCTGCTCGACGGCGAGGAGCTGCGCCTGGGCACGCGGGTGGATCTGACCGACAGCGACGGCGACGGTTTGAGCGATTTTGACGAGATCCGCGTACACGGCACCAACCCGTTGCTGCGGGACAGCGACGGGGACGGGGTCAGCGATAGCAACGAAATCAGGGCGGGAACCGACCCCAATAGCGAGACGGACGTGTTTAAGATCGTCGCGGCGGACGGCAGCGAGGCGGTGGTCATGCGGGTGCGTTGGAACGCCAAGGCGGGCAAGACCTACCAAGTTGAGTGCGCGTCGGCGCTTGCCGGGCCATGGGGTGACGCGCCGAACGGAGCGGGTGAGGACGGCGACAGCCTGCGGACGGCGGTGGTGGACGGCGTGCAGACCTATACGGACGGCACCGATCCGGCGCCCGCCGCACGATTCTACCGAGTGCGGATTGTAGAACCGTAGGCTCATTAATCGGCAGCCGATATGGCATAACTTGAAGCAAGAAGGATTCGCCCCTGTTGAGACGCCCCCCTCTCAGGAGGTGCGGGATGGTGATTCGGCACATAGCTGGCCCGTGCCACGAGAGGAGTATTGCATGAGCCTCATCATTTTTAACCTCTTTCGCACCATTGGGTTGCATTAGTCAATATTCAATCAACGGGGCTGGACAAACGCGGCGAAATCTGCTCTACTATCGGTCATGACCCCTGAAATCCAACTGGTCCAGAGACTCGCCGAGCGGGGGCTGACCCTTGCGCTCGCCGAATCGTGCACCGGCGGCATGGTCGCCCGGCGGGTCACCGCCGTCGCCGGCGCCTCCGCCGTCTTCACCGGCGGGATCGTCTGTTACGCCAATGCCGTCAAGCGCGATGTGCTCGGCGTGCCGCAAACCGTGCTCGACACGCAGGGCGCCGTCAGCCGCGACACCGCCGTCCTGCTGGCCGATCACGTCCGCGCGCTCCTGCGCGCCGACCTGGCCGCCGCCGTCACCGGCATCGCCGGCCCCGAGGGCGGGAGCGGCGACAAGCCGGTCGGCCTCGTCTACATCGCCGTGGCCGGCCCGGCCAACCGGATTGTTCGCCGCTACGTTTTCTCGGGCACCCGCGAATGCATCCGCCGTCAAGCGAGCGCATCAACCCTCTCCATGTTGCTCGAATTGCTGCCGTTCTGAAAGGAGTACACACATGATGACTGGAGTGATCATTGGTTTTCTGGCCTGGTTTGTAGTGCGATTTATCCTGACCGGGCTGTATACCGTCGGGCCGAACCAACGGGCGGCAAAGACGGTCTTTGGGCGGGCCCAGCGGTTGGGCAACCTGACCACCCTCGACGACCCGATCTCCGCGTCGTTGCGGGAAACCGAGCGCGAGCGGTATTGTTACCCGCAGATCCGCATCATCATGCCCGGCGGCCCGTATTTCAAATGGCCCTGGGAGCGGATTCACAAGGTCTCGATCGCCACCGAAACCTGCAACATGGCCTTTGATCCCGAGTCTCCCCAAGCCAACCGCAACGGCACCATGCTCGATGCCGTCACCAAGGACCAGTTGGACACGGGTCTGACCGGTCAGATCCGGTTCCAGGCGTCCGAGCGCAATCTCTATGCCTATCTCTTCGGCGTGGCCAATCCGTTCGCCCATGTGATGGGGTATTTCGTCTCGGTGTTGCGTGAGCGGATCGCCACCTTCGAGGCGCCAGGAAAGAAAAGTGCCGATGGCTCGCCCGAAGCCGTTCTGGTCGAGGGCATTTCCATCAACGATCTCCGTAAGAATCTGCGAGACCTGAACGAGCACATGGATCGTGAGTGCCAGTGTTCGCAGTCGCGGTACGGGATTGTGCTCGACGCGTCGCTGATCACGGGGATCGATCCGCCGCCGGAGGTGGAGTCGGCGCTGGCCGCGATCAACACGGCCCACAACCAGGTGTCGTCGGACATCAGTCTGGCCACGGCTGCCGCTGACCAACGCATCGTTCAGTCGCGGCGGGCGGTTGAAATCGAGACGCTGAAGGCTCTGGCGGATGTCGAGCCGTTGCAGCGTCTGGCGGCCCAACTCGGCGTCCTCAGGCAAAACGGCCATGCGGCCATGCTCGCCTATCTTCGAACCGTTAAACTGGGGCTCTTTTCCCGCGCGAAGCGCGTCATCGCGGAGGTGCAGCCATGAATCCAACGATAATCGCCGCGGTCACGACATTCTTCGGGCTGCTCATCGGTGTTCCGGTGGTGCTGGCCGTGGCACGCTTTCTGGGAATCTACGCGATTGTGCGGGAGCGGGAATGCCAGGTGTATGTTCTGTTCGGCAAGGTGATCGGCGTCTTGGAGGAACCCGGATTCGCGTTCCTGTGGCCGCGCCTGGGCTGGAAGGCGCTGTTTGTGTGCTGGCTGGGCCGCTGTCATGTGACCGACATGCGTCTGGATCAGGAATACCTGCGCAGCCAGCCGGTGAACTCCGAGGAGGGGGCGCCGATGGGCATCGGCATCTGGTACGAGATGTTCATCAGTGATCCGGTCTCCTACCTGTTCAAAAACATCGACCCGCGCGGGTCGCTGGCGGCAAACGTCAGTAACTCGACCGTCCGCTGCCTGAGCAATCTGCCGCTGGCGAAGATGCTCGTGGACCGGCACACCATGAGCCGCACGGTGCGCGAGGAGGTCACCCCCAAGTCGCACGAGTGGGGCTACAAGCTGGGCTCGATCTACATCCGCAAGGTCCACTTCCGCGATCCCGAGATGATCCGGCAGATCGAGAGCAAGGTGGTGAACCGGCTGCGCCAGGTCACGGCGGCCATCAAGCAGGATGGCGTCAACCAGGTGAGCATCATCAAGAGCACCGCCGAACGCGAGGCGGCGATCGAGTTCGGCAAGGCGGCGGCGGTGCGGCCGGCCATCGTCGGCAAGGCGATGGCCGAGATCTGCACCGACGCGCACGTGGCTGAGACGATGTTCGATATTCTGGAGACCCAGCGGATCGTCGAAGGGGAGAGCCATCTCACGCTGCTGCGGGTCAAGGAACATGCCCTGCTGCCCGACCTGCTCGCATCCGACTCGCCGGGTCCCGCTGTTCCCGCCCGGAACAGCAGCGCGTCCGATCCCGGCGTCAAATGATCGGCCTTAGCGTGCTTCTCCGGTCAGGATATTCTTCTGTTTTTGCCGCTCGCGAATGCGTTTTTCGACAAAGACAGGCGCCCCCGTGTCGGGATCGAGTCCGGTCCACCAGATTGCCGTTGACCAGGTGGAGGGCGTGGGCGTGAAGATCTGCACCTGCTCGGGTGTGAGCCGGAGCCGGGTTTGAGCGAAGTTGCACAGGCGGCGCATGTCGTCGTCGGTGCATCCGGGGTGGGCGGCGATGAAGTAATAGGTCAGAAATTGCTTCAGCCCGTGGGCGCGGCTGCACGCCTCAAACCGGCTGCGGAATTCCAGCAGCCCTTCGATGCCTGGCTTGCGCATCAGACGCAGAACCCCCGGCTCGCTGTGCTCGGGGGCGAGCTTAAGCTGACCCGAGACATGGTTGGCCGTGAGCGCGTCCAGATAGGTCGCGCCATGCCGTGCGTCGGCCAGCACCAGATCGGGGCGGATTCCCGAACCGACAAACACCTTGCGCACGCCGGAAATCTCGCGTAGCGCCTGCAACAGACGGAGCTGCGGCTCATGCGTCACCGACAGGGAGGGACAGACGGAGGGAAAGAGGCAGGCGGTGTCCGTGCAGGCCCCCGTCTTTTCTTTGCAGGCGCAGTCGAACCCATACATGTTGGCGGTGGGGCCACCGACATCGTGAATGATCCCGGTGAACGCGGGATGCCGGGTGTAGCCGGTTGCTTCGTCAACGAGCGACCGGATGGAACGCCACGTCACGCGCCGCCCCTGGTGCATGGCGATGGCGCAAAAGGCACAGCCGCCATAGCAGCCGCGGTGGCTCGTCAGCGAGAATCGGACGGTATCGAGGGCGCGCACCACGCCACGCGCCGCATCATGCGGGTGGACGTTCTGCGTGAAGGGCAGTGCGTACACCCGATCAAGTTCGCGGGTCTCCAACGGCGCGGCCGGCGGGTTGTGAATGAGCCAGCGCACATCCACCGGCTGGGCCAGGGTGCGGGCGGTGACGGGATCCTGATTGCCGGCAAAGCGGCGGAACATCTCCAGGAACAACCGCTTGGCCGCTTCGGGATCGGCAGGATCGGTTAGTGCGGCAAAGCCGGGCAGGCGAACCGCATCGGCAGGGGGCGCGGACGCCGCGTAGCAGATGCCGCAGATCGACCGCCACTCCGAACCGTCGCGCAGGGCCGAGGCTAACAGAGAAATGGTCCGCTCCGCCATGCCGTAGACGAGGATATCGGCCTTGGCGTCGAAGAGGATCGGACGGCGCAGGCGATCGCTCCAGAAATCGTAATGGGTGATCCGGCGCAGGCTCGCCTCGACGCCTCCGAGCACGATGGGCGCGCAGGGACGGAAGGCGCTGCGGATCAGGTTGGAATAGATGATAGAGGCCCGGTCGGGCCGGCGCGTATTCTCCCCGCCCGGAGTGAAGTCGTCCTGCCGGCGCCGGCGCCCCGAGGCCGTGGTGTTGGCGACGAGAGAATCGACGCACCCGGCGGTGACGCCCCAAAACAGACGGGGCGCGCCGAGGCGGCGGATATCTTCCGGAGAGTGCGTGTCGGGTTGCGCAATCACCCCCACCCGGAAACCGGCGTCGATCAAGACACGGGCGATCACGGCTGTTCCCGAGTGCGGGGTGTCGATCAGCGCATCCCCCGACACCAGCACCACGTCGGGTTCATTCCAGCCGAGGGCCAGCATCTCCGCGCGGGTGCAGGGAATGTCCATGTGTCAGTAAGCCGGTGCCAGAATCCGGTTGCCCGGACCGAGACGCACCACCCGAGGCTGGTGGCCCTTGGCCTCCTCGGGCGTCATGTGACAAAAAACCATAACGATCAGTCTATTGCCAATCGAACCGAGGTGGGCCGCCGCGCCGTTCAGACACGCGACACCGCTGCCACGCGGGCCCGGAATGGCGTAGGTTTCCAACCGGTTGCCGTTCTCCATAACGGCGATCAAAATTTTCTCGAAGCAGACCAGCCCGATGGCGTCCATCAGATCCTCGTCAATGGTCAGGCTTCCCTGATACTCGAGGTCGGCTTGAGTGACGCGCAGGTGATGCAGCTTGGCTTTGAGCAACGTAACTAACATAAAACGTTCCACTTTGTGAAAAACAGGCGACATCGTATCGTTTTCCGCCGCCCAATGCAAGCCGAGATACAACCGATATTTTTTTGACGCTTGCGTATTTCAGGCGTTGTGGCGTAAACTGTTGCCCGTGTTTGGTAAAAACTCGCGTGTAAGGTTCTTCTGGTATGCCAAGTGATGATGCAATTGAGGTGATGGGCACGGTAATCAAGGTGTTACCGGCCACGATGTACCGTGTCAAGCTCGACAACGGGCATGAAGTTCTGGCCCACATTTCGGGCAAGATGCGCAAGTTCTTCATCAAGATCGCCGCTGGCGACAAGGTGACGCTCGAAATTTCGCCCTACGATCTGAGCAAGGGGCGCATCATCTACCGGCACAAGACCTAATCCGCTCCAACCGACGTCCCCGATTGCCGCTGGGTGAACGAAACCCGATGAAACGGAAACTCAAGGTGATCGTTGGTCTGGTTGCGGGTCTGGCGGTTGTGGCCGTCATCGCTGCTGGCGCGTTAATCCGGGCGGAATCCCATGGACGCACCTACTCGGATGTCACGCGCATCCCCCACCGACGTGTTGGTGTCCTCTTGGGTTGTTCCCGGAGGCTTTCGAATGGCCGGACGAATCTCTTCTTTTCCTATCGCGTGGCCGCTGCGGCAACGCTTTTCCAGGCCGGCAAGATTGACTTCATCATTGTCAGCGGCGACAACCACGTGTCCGGCTATGATGAGCCGACTGACATGAAACAGGCGCTTGTGGCGGCCGGCGTTCCTGCAGGGAGAATTTACTGCGATTTTGCCGGGTTCCGGACGCTCGATTCGATTGCACGCGCCAAGGCGGTCTTTGGCCAGACCTCCATCACGGTCGTGTCGCAGGAGTTTCACAATCAGCGGGCCATTTACCTCGCCCGGCATGAGGGGATTGACGCAGTGGGTTTCAACGCGCGCGAGGTCACATCGGTCCGAGGGGTGCGCACCACGTTGAGAGAGCAATTCGCCCGCGTGAAGGCGGTGCTGGACGTGTGTCTGCTCGGCACACGCCCGAAGTTTCTCGGTCCGCGAATCGAGATTGGCGATGCCATCCAACCCGCCGGTGGAGGGTAGACCTGATCGGCTGCGGGGGCGCTGGAGAATGCAGGATAAACGTTGAGGTAGGGCGGCGGCTTCTCGATGTCTGTATGCTTCAGTTTGCCTGTCCCCTATGCGTCCTATGCCCAGGCCGCGATGCCATCGACTGCCGTCGGCCTTTGCGGGCGATAAAGTCCTCGACTTCCGGCATGTACAGATCGTGGTGGGTGAGACCCGCGCTTGCCAGCCGCTGGCGCGCGAGGCTGAAATTGGTGATCTGCTCGCGCGCGTGGGAATCCGTGCCGATGACCACCGGGATCCCGCGGTCCGCCGCGATTCTGAGCATGCGCACCTCCGCAGTCTCCGGCGTATTCGGGTTCGAATTCAGTTCCAAAGCCACGCCGCGCTCCTCGACCCACCGGAGCACACGCCGGATCGCATCATCGGAAATACGCCCTTTGTTCACCGAGGCGAGCCAACGGAACGGATGCGCGAACACATCCACCTCGGGCGTGTTCAGCAGCGTGTCCACAAAATCCAGCCACGCCCGCTCGCGCGCTTCCTCGGACTCAATCTTCTCGATCCATGGCGCAAAATGAATCCCGCACAGGATCACGTCAAACGCATCTGTGAACTCCGGATCATGGGTCAGCCGACCATCCCGCATCATATCGGTCTCGATGCCGGCAAAGACATTGGCGTTCTTCAGATCCCGGATCTTTCCGATCCCCGCCCGGAGATTGGCGTTGCCGATCTCACGCGCTGCATCGAAGTGTTCGGGTTCCTCCATCCATCGCCCGGACCACAGCAGGTCAATCTCATGAATGAAGTAATGCATAAAGCCGTGGTCGGTGATCACCACGCGCCGCATCTCATCGCCCAATAATCCGGCGTACAAGGCCGGAGTCAGCTCACACTCGCAACAGGGGTCCACATTCGTGTGACTGTGAAAATTGGTCCATCCGCACGTTTGCATACGCGTCGTTTCCCTCACGTGTTCAAATCACATCCGTTACGTCCACCCGGCACCCGGTTATGCCTCCCCGAAGACTTCGGCATCGAAGACCAGGAATTGGGCGCCCCGCTCCCAGGCGTCAGGGGCGAGTCCGGCCTTGCGCGAGAGAAAGCGGAGCGTCGTCTCGAGATCCCACCCTTGTTCACCCGGCACCTGCGGCAGAAAAACCGCGCTGCGTCCGTTTTTCTTGAGGACAATTCCGTGGCGGCCGAGGACAATCTCACGCCAGGATGCCACCGGTTCCGGAGCGGTCAGGGCCGAAATCTCAATCCGCACCTGCGGCGCCTCCTGAATCGTCAGGGGTTGGAAGCGCGGATCGTGCAGCGCGGCGTTGACGGCCTGCTCGCGCACCACCCGCCAGATCTCGCGCGTGGGAACAATCTCGCCGATACAGCCCCGCAACTCGCCATCCAGTGTGAGCGTCACAAAGCCGCCCATCACCTGCCGGGCACTCACGCCGATCCCCTCCCCCTCCGGCTCCTGCCGGGGGATGTCGCCGCCCCGCACCGCCGCATCAACCGTCTGCCGAGCCAGTGCCGTCAACCACTCCCGTGTCGCCGTGTCCAACATGCCGCACCTCACCACGCCACCCATGCGCTCAGATAACTCACCGAGTTCTCCCAATCACCGGTCATTCGACCGGACTGGTCATAAGCTATTTCGGTAACCATCGCTCCCGGGCCGGCAACGGCAATAGCAATCGTCAGCGGATTCTCTCCGCACACCGTCGCGCCGGTCTCCTGCAGGACCTGCCGGAAGCCGGCGGCGTCTCGGCGGCGA
>Ga0194125_10011763_pt1 | contig 11653 bp, 9 predicted proteins | sample TA2KigC250mmetaG_FD_148626 | JGI IMG/M metagenome (GOLD analysis project Ga0194125, IMG submission 148626) | Freshwater microbial communities from Lake Tanganyika, Tanzania - TA2015034 Kigoma Deep Cast 250m | ecosystem: Environmental > Aquatic > Freshwater > Lake | place: Tanzania: Lake... | reverse complement strand
ATGTCCCTCCTCGATCAGCCAGTTTCCTCCGGAGGAAGCAGGAGGAGCTCGACCGCGCGTCGGGCGGCATGTCGGCGGAGGATGCCTGGGGGAAGGCGCGCCGGACAGCCACAATGCGGGCGGTTGTCGGAGTCCTCCGCAGTATGGCGAGGAAGCGCCAGCGATGCATGTTCTGCGAGGACTCGCGTGGCACCGATGTGGAGCACTTCTGGCCAAAGAGCGTCTACCCAACTCGCACCTTCGACTGGCTCAACCTTCTGCTTGCGTGCGCCGCGTGCAACCAGGCCAAGGGCTCGGGCTTTCCCCTCGATGCACAGGGCCGCCCGCTGCTTATTGATCCCACCGCCGAGGATCCGTGGGACTATCTGTTCTTCGATGCTGCCACAGGCAATATCACGGCGCGGTTCACTGAGGGCGGACTCCCGGACCCGAAGGGCAAGGCGACGACTGACCTCCTGCGGCCTCTTGGTGACGAAGTGGTGACGGAAGGCCGTCTCCAGGCATGCCGCAACCTGGCCCGAGTCATCCGCGCCTTTCTGGCGGAATGCAGCAACGGCGTACAAGACGCGGACCGACAGCGTCCGGTGGCTGAACTGCGACGAGCCGTTCATGACAACGACGGCTATGGGTTAGGGCAGTGGTTCCTCTGGCACGATGGGCAGGAGACAGAACCGTTCCGAATGCTCCGAGCAAGTTGCCCTGGCATCTGGTCAGAGATCCAGCGGGCAGTGATGGCCTGACAGCCCGATCGGCACCCCCTCATCTACTTGGCGGCGATCCTCTCCTTCACCCCGAGAAGGTCCTGCTCGTCGAGGGGGTAGTCGCCGAGGAAGGCCTCGACGGCGAGGACGTAGCGGCGGCCGGCGCGGTTGGGCGTCGAGGGATAGGCGGGGTTCTGGATCGCCATCGTGCCGAGGATGCGGTCCTTGGGGCCGGAGCCGGGGAGGCCGGCGTCGGCCTCCTTGAGAAGCTCCAAGTATTCGTCGTGGTACTCGGGGCGGATGAGCAGCAGATCGCGGGGCTTGCCGTCGCGCTGGAAGCGGATGGCGGCGATGGCCTCGGCGTCCCAGTTGAGGAAGTTGTTGACCTCGCGGTCCGTAGGGTCGGGCTTGGCGATGGCCCGCGCGCCCGCGTGGGGCGCGCCAATGCCGAGGAAGAAGAGGTCGCTCTTCATCGTCAGCTCGGCGAGGCCGGTGATCTTCCGCAGGTCCGCCTCGGTGAGGGTGGGCAACAACTCGATGTAGTCGTCCTTCACCTCCGCCCACTTGTAGTGTGGCCCGGCCTTGAGGGGCTGGTAGAGGGGCACAAGGTTGGGCGGAGCCGCGTTCTGGTATCTCAGCCCCTCGACTGGGCGGTTGTCGAAGGTCGTGAGTCCGACGGAGAAGCCCCATTTGCCCCCGCCGCGCTCGCTCTTGGCGAGGAGGCGGTTCCAGCCCTGCTCGAGCTTCGCGGTGCTGCACACCATGTCGGTGCGGTTCGCGTCGTCCCAACGGGCGCAGGCGTAGTAGCGGCCTTCGTGAATCTTGCGGCCGTTGAGCCAGAGGGCCGCGGTGTCGTTGCAGCCGAGCCAGAGGCGGGTCTCCTGCTTCTTGGGCGAGTAGATGAAGGTCTGGGCGTAGGCGATGCACTTTTCGGGCGCCTTCGGGAACTCGGAGAGAAGGCCCACGAAGTCGGCCTTGCTCTCGATGGGCTTCCAGGCGACGGCGCCCGGCCCTGCCACCATCTCGGCCTCCCTGGGGCTGGCGAGCTTGTCGAGGAGCCTTCCGCCCTTGGCGGGCGGCTCGGGGGGCGCGGTGAGCTCGGCGAGGCCCCAGAGCTTGATGTGGTTGCCGACGAGCTCGGGGGCCGCGGCCTCGTGGCGGCGGTATTCGGCGGGGACGATGTAGTAGCGCATGGCCGAGCGGTGGCCGCAGCCCATGTTCACGATGGGCTGCTTGCCACAGCCGTCCGAATCGTGCGTCACGGGGAAGCCGGGCACCTGCTCGCCGAAGATGCACACCCAGTCGAACTCGTGGTTCCACTCGTGAAGGAGCACCTCCCAGCCGCGGGTGGGGCCGATCTGGGCGCCGCCGGCGCCCGAGACGCCGCAGTCAACGCCGCCCGCGTGGCTGCTGCCGTACTCGGCGGTGCAGACCGAGTAGTCGTAGGTGCCGCGGACGGGCACCTCGGAGTCGGGCGGGCTGAAAATCCAGCCCGCCTGCATCACCCAGTCGGCGGAGCCCGGCCCCCAGACGCGATAGGTGGTGCGCATCTTCCAGGCGCCGCGCGAGGCGCCGTAGGTCATCTGCTCGACGATGCGCCAGTCGCGGAAGAGGGCCTCGATGCTGCCGAGCGACAGCTCGCCGCAGACGCCCTTCACCGCGCGCGTGTTGATGGCCACCAGCACGTCGGCCACCTGCGTGTCGGGGCGGTTGTGGAGCGCGCCCGCGCGCTCGAAGAGCGGGGCGTAGGTTTCGACGGGCAGGCGGTTGTACTCCATCGCCTCGGCCAGGTGATAGGTCGCCTCGGGGTCGGCGGGGCGGCAGGCGACGGCTCGCTGGAACTCGTCGAGGGCCTCCTCCCAGAAGCCGTTGGCGCCGGCGTAGAGGCCGAACAGGTAATGCGCCTTGAAGCCCTCGTCGCGGGGCAGAGACGCCCCGCCCACAGCCAGGGCGTCGGCAGCCTTGCGGAGCGCGACGAGGCGGAGCATTCGCCGCGACAGGCGGGCAAGCTCGGTCTTCGGCTCGGCCGCCGCCTTCTGGAACGCGGCACCCGCCGCCTCATAGTCGGCCTCGCCCAGCGCCGCGATGCCTGTGAGATAGGCGTCCGTGGGATCAGCGCCCTCCTTGCGCGCGATCGCGCCCAGGCGCTCATCGCCGAGCACCTCCCAGTCCCGCGTGATGAAGAACTGATACCCGGCGGAGAGCAGCGAGCGAGTGGGGTCAGGCGCCTTTGCCCCAAAGGCCTCCATCCACGCGCCGGCCGGCGAGGCGATGTACCCCTTGCCGACGGTGCCGTCAATTGGCGCTGGCAGGATAGTGAAACCTGAAGGGCTGAACTCTGGGTTGTTGCACACGCTCACCGCGACTTCGCTCTTCATTCCTTTCCCGTCCGGCGTCCTCAGGGCCTTGATGGGGATGGCGTAGTACACGTCAACCCATCGGCGGTCGCCCTTGAACTGCGGAATGGACCAGGGAGCGAGTTGCTCCTTCTGGTCGTCAATCCGTAGCCAGAGCGTGGCGGCCGGCTGGCGGGTGTCCCATCGGCGGCGGATGACGAGGGCGCCGGGTGCCGGGCCGCCGCGGTAGGTGGCGATGCGGACGCGAAAGCGCTCCAGCTTCACTTCGCGCGCCGTGGCCGCGACCTTTCGGCCGCTGGCGTAGGGTAGTTCCACCCGCGTGGCTGCGGTGGCGTCGGACCAGTATCGCGCCGCGGCCTCGGAGCGTTCATCGCCCACGGCGATGCTCCCGCTGGGAATCCAGTCGAACTCCCTGGCCGCCTGGCCGCGCGCAGGCGAGGCCAAGAGGAATGACGCAAGGGCAAAGAGAGCGAACGCGCGCATGGGGTTCTCCTTCCGGGCATATCGTATCAGAGCCGACCCGTCGGGGCAACCTGCGCGGAACGACACGGACCTACACGGACAAACACGGACCGGCGGGTCTTGAGGGGAGGGTTGGTTGTCCGTGTATGTCCGTGTCGGTCCGTGTAGGCTCCGTGGCCGTCCGGGGGTGCGTTATCGCACCCGGGGCTGCGGGGGGATTGACAAAGGGAACGAAATCCGCTGGAACTACAGCGGGTGCCGGGCGTATAATGCCATTAGTCTGGCTGAACGTGGGAGAAAGGATGTATGCCATGCGGAGCCATCTGGCAGTCTGGCTTGTCTGCGGGTCCGCCGCCACTTGGGCCGGTGAAGGTGCTTCTGCCCCGCCGGCCACGCGGCCGGCGGATGCCGACGGAGAGCCTGGGTGGTCTGAGACCGTCAACGGTTTGCAGTGCAGGATGCTCGTTCTCAGGAACCGGCCCACTGAGCACTGGAAGAACATCAACGGCGTAATGACGCCTGTCAGGGTGCTCCGGGATCACCCAGTCCTGGAACTTCGGAATGCCAGCAGCCACCCCGTCTATGTCCCGCTGTGGCACGGTGAACTGCCGATTCTGGACATTTCGATCAAAGACTTCCCTGGACTGCGCAGTCCGACCAGCTACGGAGATGCCTCGCCGCGACCACACCTCCTGAAGCCAGGTGACGTGATAGGACGACAGTTGAGCGGAAACACGTTCGGCAAGTATCTCATCGCCTTTGGCCATTGGAAACCCGGCACGGGCTGGGACCCCTTCGATCCGGCCGGCAAGGTATATGAGGTCTCGGCCGTTATGCGATGGGATGAGGGAGAAATGGCGCTAAGGCCAGGAGATCCGGCGACCAAGGTGAAGGTGTGGACCGGGCATCTGCCCGCTAACCCAGTGCGGCTTTGCCTGGGCGATGGTCACCCACCGGCCACGCAGGTGGCGCTCGACTGGAACCTGATGTGGGAAGGAGTTCTTGCGGCCTGCGCTGGGGCAGAGAGGAACCATGCTTCACTGGCGGCTTTTCGGGCTAAGGCCAGTGCCGACACGGGCGACAAGGAGCTTGCTGCCTGGAAGTACGAGTCTAATGTGGAGATTGACTACGACCGCGGGATGGCGTGCAAACGGAAGAACCCCGCCGGGCCATACTACCACGTTCGTCTCTCGATACACGGGATCCGAACCAGGGGTTTCACGGAAGTAGCGCCGGACAAGCCCTCAGTTGCCTGGGACGGCAAGTCGAGCCGGCGGGAATACGGCATACCGTGGATGAAGTTGGGCATAGGCCTGACCGTCCTCAGCGATGACCCCGATTTCGTCAAGGCGATCAACGCGATCCTGGACCAGGAGATCACCCGAGCCTTGAGGCGGTCAGCCGGGTCGGCGACGCAGCCGGCGGCTGGAGAACTCGACACGCTGCTGCACGCACTTGGTGAGAAGTTGGCCGGCACGTGGGCCATCACTGTTGACAGGTCCGGCGACCGGTCCAACCCGTACGGCTGGGTGGGCGGGAAAGGAGCCCACCTGGTACTGCATTACCAGCGGACCCTGGCGCCCGGAGCCCACGGGCGGAGAGCGCCGGAGCTGTGGATCATGGAGTGGGACAACCCACCGAGGCCACACAACGATTCGTCGGCCTGGTCACCCGCGGCCTGGTCACCCGCAAGGCAGATCGGCGTGTGGCGTCGGCGCCACGTGTTCTGTGCGCCATTTGGCTGGGGCGAGCCCTCCGAGGAACACTCGCGCCTGGTAGCTGACATCCAGGCGGTGATTAAGGGCATGCCCGCCCTGCCCGCCACGCAGCCAGAAGCGGCCCGCGCGGGCCGGCTTGCCAAGTCCCTCAAGGCAAACAGGGCGGGATTCGCCCTGGCCATCGAGTACCGCGCCCCGGAGGCCGAAATGGAGTCGCCAGAAAAGGGCGACTACACGCTGACTTTGAGCGCCCCGCGGCCGCCTGAGACGGGGAAGGCCAGTTGGCGGGTCGTGCAAATCGCCGAGGCCGAGGCAGACCGGATCATTGACTACTTGGCGGCGGAAGAAGCGTTCCTCGGCAAAGCAGACGACGTGATGGGTAAGGGGATTGGGGGCGGTCCACGCCCGGGCTGCACGTGGTTGGTCTGGGGCGCGAACGAGCCAATGCTACACCAACCGGAGAGGTTGCACCCGATGCTCCTGCGGGAGTCCATCCCCGCCGGCCCGAAGATGCTGGCCCGCTTGGACGGTCTGCGGAACGTGCTCGATGGCGAGGTGGCCAAAGCAATGGATCAGTTGCTCCAACGGCTCGGGCCGCACCGGAAGGACTGGGAGAAGGCGCACCCGACCGTCGAGTAGCTCGATTCGCCCGGCTCACTCGCGCGTAGAATAGCGCGCCCCCTCACGGCCCTCGGGAGACTGGGACACTCAGCCACTATTGCGGCGACCGGAGGAAGAGGCCCCGTTTCGCGGCCCCGCGGTAGGTGGCGATGCGGACGCGGAAGCGCTCCAGCTTCACTTCCCGCGCCGTGGCCGCGACCCTGCGGCCGCTCGCATAGGGAAGCTCCACCCGCGCGGCCGCGGCCGCATCGGACCAGTATCGCGCGGCGGCCTCCGAGCGTTCGTCGCCCACGGCGATCTTCCCGCTGGGAATCCAGTCGAACTCCCGCGGCGCCTGGCCGTTCGCGGCGGGGGCCAGGAAGCAGAGAGCGCAGGTGATGAAGGCCGAGGTCGAGCGCATGGCAGCCTCCTTTCGCCCGTATCGTATCAGACGGCGGCTTGCGGAGCAATGGCGGCGCGATTTCCGCTTGCAGTCGGGGCCGCAACATGGCAGAATACCACCTGTCGTGGCTGGCGCCGGTCCACAGGCCAATAGGATGTATAGGGATGGAAGACATCCTTGCCGTGCTCAGCGCGTTCATCGCCGGCCTGAGCAACGCCGCGTGGGGGTTGCCCACGGTGGCGCTCCTGATGGGCACCCATCTGTTCTTCACGATTCGGCTGCGGGGCATACAACGCTACACGGGGCTGGCCATCAAGCTGTCGGTGAGCAAGGAGGAGCGCGGGGCGGGCGACGTGAGTCAGTTCGGGGCGCTCACCACCGCGCTGGCCGCAACCATCGGCGCGGGCAACATCGTGGGCGTGGCCACTGCTGTGGCCCTGGGCGGGCCGGGGGCGGTCTTCTGGTGCTGGCTCACCGGGGTGTTCGGCATCGCCACGAAGTACGCCGAGGCGCTGTTGAGCGTGAAGTACCGCGTCAAGACCAGCGACGGCACGATGCTGGGCGGCCCGATGTACGCCCTCGAGCGCGGCCTGGGTGCTGGCGGTGCTCCTCGGAGCCGTCGCCAGCGTGCCCGTCGTCTGGAACTTCGCCGACGTGGCGAACGCCCTCATGGCCATCCCCAACCTCGCCGCCCTGCTCCTCCTCAACAAGGTCATCGTCGCCGAAACCGACCGCTATCTCTGGTCAGGCCGGATTGACGAGGAGGCGGCGGAGCAGTTCTCGTAATCGTCCTCGTCCGTCGTCCTCGTCCTCGATTCGTCTGGTTTGCGTGGAGAAGAGTCGAGGAGGAGGACGATGGACGAGGACGAGGACGATTGCAGAGCTACCAGTCCGCCACCGAGCCGTCCTCGTGCCACAGGCGGGGCGTTTCCCACGAGCCGTCGTAGCGCTTCTCGGCCACGGCCGCCTCGTCCACCTCGATGCCCAAGCCGGGGCCGGCGGGGACATCCACGTAGCCATCCTTGACCACGAAGGGCTGCTTGAGGTAGCCCTCGCCCAGGCTCACTTGCTCCTGGCAGAGGAAGTTCGGGGTGCAGGCGTCCACCTGGAGGCCCGCGGCGAGCGAGATGGGGCCGAGGGGGCAGTGTGGGGCGATGGCGGCGTAGTAGGCCTCGGCCATCGCGGCGATCTTGCGGACCTCCAGGATGCCGCCGGCGTGCGAGAGGTCGGGCTGGAGGATCGCCGCCGCCTGTTTCTCGAGCACCTCGCGGAAGCCCCACTTCGTGAACAGCCGCTCCCCCGTCGCAATCGGCACGCTTGTCGAGCGGGCGACCGTCGCCATCGCATCCACGTTCTCGGGCAGGCACGGCTCCTCGATGAACATGGGCGAGAGGGGCTCCAGGGCCTTGGCGAGCTGAATCGCCATCGCCGGGCCGACCCGCCCGTGGAAGTCGAGCCCGATGTCCACGCTCTTGCCCACGGCCTCGCGTAGCGCCGCCACGCGGGCAACCGCCTGCTCGACGAACGCAGGGCCTTCGACGAAGCGCGCGGCGCCGAAGGGACAGGTCTTCACCGCCGTGAAACCGCGCTCGATGGCCTTTCTGGCCGACGCGGCGTAGGCCTCGGCGCTTTCGCCGCCAACGTGGGCGTAAACGCGAATCCGCTCGCGCACGGCCCCGCCGAGCAACTGGTAGATGGGCACGCCGAGCCACTTGCCCGTGATGTCCCATAGCGCCTGCTCGATGCCGCTCAGGGCGCTCACGAGCACCGGCCCGCCCCGGTAGAAGCCCCCACGATAGAGCGCCTGCCAGTGGTGCTCGATGCGGCGCGGGTCCTGCCCGATCAGGTAGCGCCCCATCTCGTCCACGCAGGCGGCCACGGTGCGGGACCAGCCCTCGACAATCGGCTCCCCCCAGCCCACAAGCCCCTCGTCCGTGTGCACCTTGAGGAACAGCCAGCGGGGCTTGACGAAGAACGTCTCGAGCCTCGTGATCTTCACGCGTTCAACCCCTTACTTCCCCCGCACACCTCCCTGGGCCGTATGCTATCGCGCCCCCTGCCGCCTGTCAACCGCTCTACGGGCCGCTTGACTTGTGGCCCGCCTCCTGGCACAATACCGCAAGGTCCTGAAAGACCCGGGGTGGTCGTCGCCATGGCGAAGTTGACCAATCTGCGAACCAAGGAGGAGCACGCGCTCAGCGTCCGCGCGGTCGTGATCGGTCGCCACCCGTCCTGCCACGTTCGCGTGATGGAAAAGCAGGTCTCGCGCGCCCACTGCCGCCTCGCGCCCACCAGCGAGGGCTGGGTGCTCACCGACACCGGAAGCATGCTGGGCACCTACGTGAACGGCGAGTTCCTGATGAAGCCGCGCCGCCTCGAGCCGGGCGACCAGATCAAGGTGGGCACCGAGGTGTTCGCGTTCGACGACAGCGGCGATGGCCCGCACAAGCACATGACCCTGCGCCCGCTGTCGGAGGCCACGCCCGACGAGTTGGTGCCGTTCGACATCCCGGCCCGCCGGCGCGTGCGCCCGGTCCCCGTCGTCATCGGCCTGGCCATTGCGGGCGCCGTCGTGGGCGGGTTCATCGCCGTCCTCGCCCTTACACACCGGTCACCCTCACAGGTGGTGCGGCGGGCCGCCGAACTGCTTCGCGCCCGGCAGGCCCAAGCGCTCTGGGGACTCCTCACCGACGCCCGCCGCCAGACGATGACCTTCAACGAGTTCGATGAACGGGTCCAGGCCATTCCCGAGGATGGCCTCGCCGCGCTCCACACCCTCAAGCTCGGCAACCCGTCCCGCACCGAGCGCGGCATGGTCGTCCCCGTCTGTCTCCAGTTCCAGAACCGCACTCTCATCGGCGACGTCGTCCTCTTCCGCGAGAGCGGCGAATGGCGCATCCACTCCGCGCCCGCCGACTGGCTCGAACTCCTCCGCCGTTAGGACCCTGCCCGTGCGCCGCACCCTCCTGGGCACTTGGTTCGTCCTGGGCCTTTGCGGGGCGGCCGGCGCCGCCGAAGGCCCCCCGCCCCAGCCCACGCCCCGCGCCTGGGCGCCCCTGCGCTACCTCCACGAGCGCTGCGCCGACCTGTTGGACATCGTGGAACTCAACGTGGCCACCGGCCGCGGCGTGAAGCTTGACCTCAAGTACGGCCTCCAGTTCCTCGGCGCCTGCGACCACCGCACCCGCCGCTTCGGCATCCTCGACCGCCGCGTCGGCGCCTGGCGCGAGATCGACTCCCAGCTCGGCCTCCTCCCCTTCAGCTACCTCGCCTACCCCGTCGAGCACGCGGCCCGAGCCCTCGGCGCACGCCGACTCGCCGCCGACGCCGAATTCGTCCGCCGCACCGGCACCCGCGGCATCCAATACCTCGACCGCAAGGAACTCAACGGCGACCCCGTCTTCTTCGTCAAGGACACCGTGGAAGGCCCGCTCCACACCCGCTGGGGCGACAGCTTCCCCATCGGGGCCGAAGTCCACGCCGGCGTCGGCATCCGCTTCCTCCTGCGCCCGCTCCAGCTCGTGGACTTCCTGGCGGGATTCGTCGGCATCGAGCTGGACCCCTGGCTCAACGCCGAGCAGATCAGATGAGGCCCACCCCGTGGCAGTCATCGCAGGCATAGACGAGGCTGGCTACGGCCCCCTCCTCGGGCCGCTCGTCGTCAGCGCCGTCGCCTTCGACGTGGGGTCACATCTTCATTTCGCACATGGCGGCCATGTGCGAAATGAAGATGTGACCCCCGCCGCGGGCGAGGACCTCTGGACCCGCCTCGCCGACGTCGTGACCCGCTCAGCCCGCGACCCCTGCCGCGTCGCCGTGGACGACAGCAAGCGCCTCTTCAACCAGTCCCGCGGCGTCCGTCACATCGAGCGCACCGCCCTCGCCTTCGCCGCCGCAGCCCAGGGGGCCAATCTTCCCTTCTGCCCCCTCTCCCTTCCAGGGAGAGGTCGCCTCGTCCGCGAGGCGGGTGAGGGTGAGGCCACGACGGAGGGCACACCCTCCCCCTACCCCCTCCCTCCGAGAGGGAGGGGGGTCATCCGGCCCGCCACCTTCCGCTCCCTCCTCCGAGCCGTGGCTGACGTGGCGGAGGCCGACCTCGACGCCGAGCCCTGGTATCGCGGGGCCGACTTCCCCATCCCCCTCGCCGCCGACGCCGCCCAAGTCGAGGCCGACGCCGCCCGCCTCCGCCAGGCCAGCGGCGCGCGCTTCCTTGGCGTCCGCTCCCTCCCTGTCCTCGTCGCCGAGTATAACCGCCTTGTGACGGCTCACGGCACTAAGTCGGCCACGCTCTTCCTCAAGACCTCCGCCCTCCTCGCCGCCCTCTGGCGCGACTGGGGCGAGCGCGGCCTCATCGTCCGCGTGGACAAACACGGCGGCCGCAACCGCTACGGCCTCCTCCTCCACCAGACCTTCTTCGGCGCACGCGTCCGCACCCTCGCCGAGGGCGCCCAGGAATCCCTCTACACCGTCGCCGACGGCCCCCGCCGCATGACCATCGGCTTCTACGAGGGCGGCGACGCCCGCCACCTCCCCGTAGCCCTCGCCAGCATCTACAGCAAGTACCTCCGCGAACTCCTCATGCACCCCTTCAACGCCTGGTGGTGCGAGCGGGTGCCTGGCCTCAAGCCCACGGCCGGCTACGCGGCCGACGGCCGCCGCTTCCTCCGCGACACCGCCGCCGCCCGCCGCCAGCTCGGCATCCCCGACCCCCAGCTCATCCGCATCGCCTGAGTCCCTGCCCCGCCCGCCGCGCTGGACGGTTGCTTTGGTCCTCTGCGAGGCGGCGCGGTGGGTATCGCCCCCAGTTCTGGTAACTACCTCGACCCCCATCTTCTCGTGCTCGCCGTCGCCCGCCAGCGCAAGGGCGCGACGGAGGACAAGACCTGGTAGGTGCCGGCGAGCGCCTGTCCCCAGTCCTGTCATTCCGAGGCGAGCGAAGCGAAGCCGAGGAACCTACCACGGGTCGGGGCGACACGACCGAGTTCAGTTGTTAGCCGGAGTTCGCTCTCCTGAGATGCGCATTGGCAGACGCAGCATGGCAGGGGAGCCGGCAGACTGCCCTGCACCCGTCGCGATCCTCCCGCTCCGCGACACTGACGCCGAAGCCCCCGAGTCTATCCCTCCACGACTGCAGCGCTACATACTGCGTTGCAATGCAAGCTTCGCCCAGGAACATGCCTTGCCTGGGTGGAATAACAGCGCTTGACAGAATGGCTCTACACCCGGGCGCACCCTACGCCAAATGGAAGTAGTAGGCGCCGCTTGCGAGCCTCAGTTCCTCATAGAAGCCGCTTCGGGGTTCTTTGTGGGTAGCCCCCAGGGGTTGTGGTTGTCGGTCGGCGCGAGCAGCTGGCGATCCAGCGCCGGCACAGGTGTATTTCGGCGTAAGTCCTTGCCATGCCTATGCTGAGG
>Ga0194125_10011757_pt1 | contig 11656 bp, 9 predicted proteins | sample TA2KigC250mmetaG_FD_148626 | JGI IMG/M metagenome (GOLD analysis project Ga0194125, IMG submission 148626) | Freshwater microbial communities from Lake Tanganyika, Tanzania - TA2015034 Kigoma Deep Cast 250m | ecosystem: Environmental > Aquatic > Freshwater > Lake | place: Tanzania: Lake... | reverse complement strand
GGAACGTTCAGCCGCTTACCGATAATCTCGGCCAGGCTATTTTCGAAGTTTCAAGCGCGCAGCCGGGCCAATCAGTTGCCACGGCTCTTGTTGACGGCAACGCCTTTCCCCAGACCGTTACTCTCACTTTTCGATAATCTTTTAGCTGCGCAGGTAGAAGTTAAGCCTCATTTTTGGTAGAATTAAATTAGCACGAGAATTTTACCATGAAGTTTAGGAAACGGATATTTCTAATATTGGTCATCCTATTTTTTCTATTAGCCACCGCGTCTCAATTCTCTACTTTCGCCCAATCACCGGTTAAGTTAGAATCATTAGATTTTTCTCTTTTAGTGGAAGATTATTTGAGGGAGCCGGTTCATAATACTGACTTTAATTCTGATGGCCGGGTTGACAGCGAGGATTTTGCTATCTTACAGGAGAATTATTTAAAATGAAAAAATGGGAGAAAATAATCATTTCTATATCGACAATCGCCTTTATCTTTTTAGGTTTTACTAGCGATGTTAAAGCCTCCACAGAACCAGAGTATGGTCTGTTCAATTTTTGGGCAACCCAGGCCAATCTCAACGAACTCTACCCAAATTATAATTTTAAGTGGATTTTTACATCTGAGCCGGATGACCCACCCCAAATGAACAGAAATTTAGTTTTAGATTACTATGGAGTAACTAAAGACTTAGAGCAGGATAATTGGCCAAAAAACTGTAATGATCTAAAAATTGTAGAGAATAGACATAAAAGTGTTCCCGCAGGAAAATTTTGGGGCATCGACTTTATTAGAGAGGAGATCGATAAGACCTGGTTCTCTAAATTGGATAATAATGCTAATTGTGCAGTCTTTGGCGAAAATATTCTTGGCTATAATGTTTTTAAAGATACTGCTCCTTACGCTAATGAAGAAAGCTGGAAAGATGAAATGTACTTTAGAGTGATTAGGGGATTTTATAATCATATCAAGAGCAGAAATCCACCAGAGAAAATTGGAATTACTATGGGTGGTGATCTATTAACTTGGTGGCAATCTCATGTTGGAGAAAAAGCGATGAATTTTATAAAGACTAACTATGATTATGTGATATTTTATTCTTACACAAAAGATCTCGGGCTATTTAGGTCATATACAAAACCTATGTATCTAACTCTCATTGATGACTTTTTTTCAAAACAAAAAAAGTTCTGGATTGTTTCTAGAAATTGGCCACAATTATTGATAATTGAGCCGGAAATCATTCAATTAGAAGTGAAAAATGCCTTGGACAGAAACATTGTTGTTTTGAGCTATGGCCCCGCAGGTTTGGACCCACCAGAAGTAATTGACTACATGGCAAAATCAGTCGATTTGTATAAGAATGCGCCGGGAAACTATCACGAAGAATATACCGGGGGTGTAAATATGATAACCGGGAAAGTTGGTAATACCTATGGTTTTGTACGTCCCTTCTCGCCTGGCGATGCTAATAAAGACGGTCGCGTTGATTCTGAAGATTTTGCCCTTTTGGCGGAGGATTATCTAAAAACACCAGCTCACAATACCGACTTCAATTCCGACGGGAGGGTTGACAGCGAGGATTTTGCTATTCTACAATTGAATTATCTTAAATAAAAGAGGGAGAACTAATGAATTTAAAAACAAAGCTAATTATCCTTGTTGATTTTCTTCTTTTTCTTTCATTCTTATCTAGCATATATCTGGGAAAATTGTCTCCAGTCGCTCAAATATTGGCAGCCAGTGGGCCGGCAATACTATCTCTTTCTCCCAACTCAGGGAATTTTACCAAAGATCAAACATTTGAGATTAATGTGCTTTTAAATACAGGTGACAAACCAGTTGTAGCAGTCGATGTATCTTTAACTTTTGACTCTTCAAAACTTCAAGTACAATCTGTAACCCCCGGGTCGCTTTTCCAAAACCAGATAGTTCTCAAGAATGAAACTAGTAACAGTAAAATACTTCTCTCTCTTGGTTCTTTTACTCCGTTTACGGGAAGCGGAACCTATGGAACCATCAAGTTTTTAGCTGCAGGAATCGGCGATGCTCAAATATCATTTGATACTGCCTCTTCAAAGGTCACCCAACAGGGAGGAGGAAATATTTTAGGCAATACAATCAACAGCTCCTATAAAATAATTGATTCAACCATTACCCTATCTCCTACCCTTTCTATTACTCCCGGCGGGCCGACTCCAACACCAACCGTAATTCCGTCTACTACTCCAATTCCAACCCCACCTCCTCATCCTTGCCAACAAAAAGCTATTTACGGTGATTATGACTGTAACGACAGAGTTGATGAAATGGACTTTGCTGCATGGGAGAAAGACTTCTTAGTTATTAAAACTTCTTTTTCCTATTTCGAATACTGGCGAAGGTCTTTTTACAAGTAGCTACTGGCTTTTTTCCCCTACTCCGCAGCTGCCGTTGGCAATGATCCCGCCCCAGTCAACGGCGGTAAAACCATCTCTTTGGGAAGCACTAAATCCTAAATCCGAAATCCTAAACAAATCCCAATTTCTCAAATTCCAAATTCCAAATTGTTTAGAGAATTGTAATTTAGAATTTAAAATTTGTTTAGAATTTAGATATTCGAATTTTGAATTTCCTTCATCTATTTTCTCAAAATAAAATCTTACTCTGATAAACGTATCCGGTGTGGTGGAAAACTCAATCGGTTCAATCCGATCCAATTCTTCCCGATCTATCAGTCCCACAAAAAGGAAGGTTTTATTTAAGCCTGAAGACACACCGGGAGTGGGCAAAGCACTCTCCCGGTGTGGAGGAATCGGATCTAAGTATTCCTCCAACTTCGGCACCCAGTAGTCCAGAAAATCCTGCATTTCCTTTTTATTCAATCCTAATTCAGGAAGTATGCTTCCAAAGAATCCTGGCAGTTCTTCTTTTGCCACAATCCAGCCTTCCTGCGGAACTTTTACTTTAGTTAACTCTGTCTCGTAATATAAATAAGGATAGATTATCGAATCCATAGAGGTCGGACCTCCAACGAGGTCCGACCTCGTCAGGGAACCGTCTGGATAAGCTATTACTTTCCAACCGTCTTCTCCATGCTCCGGATCGGACACCGTAATCCTCCCTTCAGGCTTTACTTTAACGGATAATTCCGTTGGATTTTGAGGATAAAGATAAATTGCCGGTTTGCACTCGGGTGTTGCCCAAGTCCAATCAGAGACGGTAATAAATTTTATTTGCCCCAATTGCAATGCCGGATTGTGCCAACCGACTCCCAGAGGCGGCTCTTCATCCGTAGGATTATACATCCAGGATTTGCCTGCATGATCACCGCTTTCGCCCACCTTCCCAACCAAATAGACAATTCCCGCGTGAAACCAGGCTTCATAGGTTCTAGTTTCGCCGTTGATTGTTTTTCTTAATATCCCAACTTGTTCTGCAGGAGCCGGTTTTGTTTGTTCTTGGATCCTCATAAAATATTTCTCCAAAAAATCAGCTTTGTATTCATCATAATTGGTCTGATAATCGGAATTATCAAATATTTGATTAGCTCTTTTATTATAATTACATGGTTTAGGATCAGAATACTGACTGCAATCCAGCATCAAAGTTATTGCTTGAGGAGGAAAGGTTGGGGTTGCCGGACCCTCAAGTACTGGGACAATACCTCCTGTTTCTTTGCAGTTCCGGACAAATTCATACTTTGGGTCGGAGGCCAATTTGTCTTTTTCTGCATCGTCGATATAGATATCAAATACATAGCTGCTTTTTTCTTTTTCCAGAAAAACAAAGATGAAATCGGAAGTATCATCGTTTAAATGGTTTTTATCCAGCCACCAGACTTCCCGTCCGTCTGTGGTTGCCCCGATTTTTCTTAGCCTTGATGAACCTGCAATACAGTTACCGGTAGAACCAACACCCTCTGAAATCTTAGAGTTAACAATTTTTACTTTTTGCCTGACACGGACATAGGTTTTACTGTCAATACGGTCTCTACAGTCGTCGCTTGTAAGCGAACCATTATCCACTGTCACTGTTACCCCGCTTTCCACCTGATAACAGGGAGCTTTGGCTATCAAGGTAGGTTGAATCAGCTGATTACCCAGTGGATTGCCAAGACCGGCTGCTCCTGCTCCGAATATCAAGGATACCAAGAAAAGTAAAAATGGCATGGTAATAAATTTCTAATTTCTAATAGCTAATATCTAATAGCTAATAGCTAATAGCTAATAGCTACTGTCTAATTTTCTCCTCTTCTTCTACTGTAAAACATAAATACCTTAGTTTCAAGAGGTAGGTATTGACTTTGCTCTCAATTTTTTCCACACTTGAATTAGAACATGCTAAATAAACCTGCCTGGTTTTTTTGTTTTCTTTTAATTCTTTTTCTTTCTTTGGGAAGTTCTCCTGTCTCTGTCAACAGTCAGTCTGACGATATCAATAATGTCATCCCCAGAACTTCACCGGCAACTGTCTCTACTTCTTATGCTTCCGATCATATTATTGTGAAATATAAGGAGGGACAATCATTCGGCGCCCTCTCTCAGCAAGTCAACCAACGAGAAGAAGAAAGAGGAGATTTTATCGGGAAGCTGAGGCAACAAATTAACGATCTGGCGGCTAAACTGTCAGGACAACATCTTCCCGAGGAAAAATTGGCAGAAATCCAAGCAGTCTTAGAACAATTCTCGCTTACAACCGAAGGATTAACCAGTGGAGCTATAGATGAAAATCTCACCCTTGCACATGCGGATGAGCCTATCGACGTCAAAGCAGCAGTAATGGGCTTTAGTAATCTTCCAGAAGTGGAATACGCTGAACCAGATTATAAAATAAACATCTTGTTTTCACCTAATGATTACTATTATCAAACTTTTGATACAACTTTTAATGAACGTTATCAATGGGGATTAGACAGAATTCAGGCAGAAACAGCTTGGAATAATACTCAAGGTGATTCCTCTGGAAATATTCTTGTAGCAATTATGGATACGGGGATCGCCAGTGCACATAGTGATCTTTCTTCCAAAGTCATTGCTTGGCATGACTGTACCAAGAATCCTTGTGCTAGCGGTGGTGCAGATGACAACGGACATGGAACTCATACTGCAGGAATTGCAGCGGCAATTACTAATAATACCCAAGGTGTAGCTAGCATCGGATTTAATACTAAGCTTGTTTCCGTAAAAGTTTTATATAGTGATGGAACGGGCTTTCTCTCCGATGTGGCTAGAGGTATATATAAAGTAAGTTCTGAATATGCAGGAAAAAAAGTAATCATCAATTTGAGTCTAGGTGGATTAACTGACTCATCAACGCTTCGTCAGAGTGTAGATAATGCCTGGAGTGCCGGATTAATAATTGTGGCCGCAGCCGGAAATTGCGGTGCAAGTGATGCAGCTTTCGACCCTGACTGTAATAATACCATCAATCCAGTCATCTACCCTGCTTCATATTCTAATGCTATCGCTGTAGCAGCTACAGATCGATTTGATCAGAAAGCAAGTTATTCTGAATATGGTGCATCTTGGGTAGATGTAGCCGCTCCAGGAGGAGATGACTGCCCACCAGGAGGTTCATCATATTATAAATGTTGGATTATTTCTACCTATCCTTCCAATGACTATGCTTGGGCTACCGGGACTTCAATTGCTAGTCCTTTAGTTGCTGGAACAGCCGCACTAATATGGAGCGTTGATCCAAGTCTATCTAATACACAAATACGGCAAGCTCTGGAAAATACAACCGACAGCATCTCTGGTACAGGAAACTATTGGGCAAAAGGAAGGATAAACGCTTTCCGTGCTATTCAATCTATTCTTTCTTCTTCTCCTACTCCAACTCCTTCTTCCGTGTTGTCACCTACACCTACCGTCATACAATCTACACCAACCGCAACTCCTACTATAACACCCACTCCGACGCTCACAATGACGCCAACACCCACACCGCTACCCACAAACACATCAACACCTACCCCAACAATTACTCTTAGCCCGACACTAACTCCAACATTAACACCAACCTATACGCCTACACCTACAAAAACTCCCACTCCTATTCCTACCAATACTCCCACTCCAACCAACACACCTATGCCAACTTCTACACCAACCGCAACTCCTACTATAACACCCACTCCGACGCTCACAATGACGCCAACACCCACACCGCTACCCACAAACACATCAACACCTACCCCAACAATTACTCTTAGCCCGACACTAACTCCAACATTAACACCAACCTATACGCCTACACCTACAAGCACTCTAATACCTACCCCAACAGGAACCCCCATGCCAACAACTACGCCTCTTCCAACCTATACTCCAACACCATTTCCTACTGCCACTCCTACTCTTAGTCCGACCCCATTATCAACTCCAACTACCTCTCCAACCGTGACACCTTCGCTAACAAAAACTCCAACACCTACATCTTTCACAAATACTCCAACTGTTACTCCGATAGAATCACCAACCTTAACTCCTACTATAATTCCTAGCGTGACTCCAACTCCAGAGGTTTGTCCTAGAGGAAGTCTGGGTAATCTTGACTGTAGTCCTGATGGGTGTATTGATACAGCTGATTTTGAACTTTTTAGACAAGATTTTGGTAAGTCGGCAACTGAACTAAATATCCCCTCCAATCATCATACACCTGATTTGTGGGTAGATAATAATAATCAGATTGATACGGCCGACTATGAAATATTCAGGGCAAACTTTGGTACATGCATTATCTCTACAAATATAAAAACAACTGGAGTAATAGCAGTACATACTTTACAATAAGTATATGAATCAAGAACTTGGCAATAGTAATATAAGAAGTAATTTAACTACCAAGCAGAAAGTTAACCTTATAATACTATTGGGAATCGTTATTGCCCTTCCGATAGGAGTGTATCTAGTAGGACAACAACAGGAGCTGAGGAAAAGAGCCGAGGGCACCAGAGAAGTCGATTTACGCTTTGATCCGCCAAGTGGTGAGAAACATAGGGGAGATACATTCTCGACCATTATAAAAATATTTAAGACAACAGATAGGAGTATAAAAGCAAGTGGAATTCAAGCAGTTATTAATGTAAGTAATAAGATCAACATCGGTTCAATCGTATGTCAACCTCCATTTGATGCTCTTCCATTTATCAGAATAAATGGTCAATCGGTTACTATGATGTGTAGCATCGCTATTGGAGTTAATCCTCCGGAATTAACAAGTATGGGCCAGGCTTTTACTTTATTGAATTTTACAGTAAAAAATGATGCAGAAGAAGGTGATGCACCTATCACTTTTACTAGTACTCGCGTAACAGAGGCAGGTATTTCCGGTCAGGCTCCTGATGTTTCAACAGGAGGGCAACCAGCTTCTTTCACTGTTGTCGCCTTGATTCCTACTTTATCTCCTACTCCTACTATATCCGCATCCGCAACACCAATACCTACTCTCTCACCAACACTCCCTCCTTTTGAAACTCCAACTCCCACCATTACTGTAATTATATCGCCTACAATAACGATTTCTCCAATCCCAACTTCTTCCCCCACTATATCACCTACAACCTTGCTAACTCCTTCTCCAGTTACATCTCTTACACCTACTCCTTCCAACTGCCCACTGAAGTCAGAGGGCGATGCGGATTGTAATAACTCAATAGATGAGAATGACTATTTTATTTGGAAATGCGAATTTATAGGCAATGGGAAATGTTCTAACTCTACTATTGAAAATCGAGCAGACTTCAATCAAGATGGTAAAGTTACCTTAACTGACTTTGAATTTTGGCGAAGAAGTTTTTACTCTCCACAAGGACAATAATAGTTGATTAACCAACCTTTTGTAAAGCATTTGACATTCTGTTCTTTAATACAGTATAAAGAGACATAACTTTTTTAAATTTCTAATTTCTAATATCTAATTTCTAATAGCTAATATCTAATAGCTAATATCTAATAGCTAATTGCTAATTGCTAATTTTCTCCTCTTTTTCTACTGTAAAACATAGACAGATAAATTTCAATAACCACTATATTCAGTGGACCCTTGACATACGGAAAAAAAAGGTGTTTATTTAATTTATGGACACTATCTCTCCAACTGCCACTACTCCAGTTAGCACTGTCCCACTGACTGCTTCCCCACTTCCTCAACCAAGTCAACCTCTCAATGTCCAAACTGTTCAGACTCAATCCATCATCTATGCTAGTTTTGGGCGACGTTTTTTGGCGGGTCTCTTAGACGGCGTTATTGTTCAAATTATAAATATAGTCATAGGTTGGGTACCTCTATTTTTATTTATGATAATAGTAGATAAGTTCGGGAAGAATCTGGGTAATCGAAGTATTTCAATTGTTTCGCCTATGGTTTTGTACGGAGCATTTATTTGGCTAACCACGATTATAATCTTTTGCGGTTATTTTGTTTATTTCATTGGCAGCCGGGGGCAAACACCCGGTAAGATGGTTGTGGGAATAAAAGTCGTTAAAATCGATACCCATACTTCTCCAGGATATATTAGCGCCTTCCTAAGAGAAATTGTGGGTAAAATTATTTCCTGCCTAGTTATTTGTCTTGGTTTTTTCTGGATGCTCTGGGATAAAAACAAGCAAACCTGGCATGACAAGATTGCCAATACAATAGTAATAAAAATCTGATTAAATTCTAAAATGGCCAGCATTGACTACGGCAAGATAATTTCCCGTTCAATTGAAATCACTAAGAAAAATAAGTGGCTCTGGGTTTTTGGACTAGCGCTTGCTGTATTTAGCGGAGGCGGCGGCAGCGGCGGTGGTGGAGGAGGAAACCCTTCATCTTCAGGATCAATCCTTAAGGACATACCTCAAAAAATGCCCTCCAGTCTGCCTGAAAAATCCAGCCAGGTACTGGGTGAAGCAACTAATATTATCAAAGACTGGTTTTATAGTGTTCCTTTATCCACTTGGATATTTATCGGCATCGGTTTACTGACCATTATCTGTATCTGGATAATTGTTTCTCTGATCATTCAATCATGGGCAAAAGGTGCTCTCATCTATGGCATCAATCAAGCAGACGAGGGAAAAGACACCTCTTTAATCTCATGTTCACCCAGAGGTATAGCCAAAATTAAACACCTCATAATCTTCGGATTGATATCAATCTGTATCACCGTCGGTATTTTTTTGTTATTTGGTTTTGTACTTCTCTTGGGATACTTGGTTTTCAATTTTTCTTCAATACTTCAAAGCTTATGGTTGATACTTGGAGTAATTATCGCTGTTTTAAGCATCATTGTTTTAATGATTATTTTCGCTATGCTATCAATTTATGCCGAAAGACTGATCGTTCTATATGATTATTCTCCATGGCAGGCATGGAAAAAGGGCTTATCACTAAGCAAAAATAACTTTCTCCCTACCCTTATCATGGGAATTCTCAATATGACGATCGGCTGTACCGTAGATTGCTTATCACTAATGGTTATCCTATTTATCCTCGCAATACCGGCCCTCATCATTATTGTCCCCATTTTTAAAGATGGCTTTCATATGTCGGACATACCTACAATTTTAGGCGGATGTCTGCTGCTGCTGCTGCTATTTATCTATGCCAACTACCTGGTAGGCGCACTGATGACTGTTTTTAAATTCAGCAATTGGACGCTACTTTTTAAAGAGATATTAGAAGAGGATAAAAGTATCTCTCAGGAAGGAAAAATATGACTGATATCGCACCGGTAAAGGCACGGATAATCTCGGGAATACTTGATATATTGATATATTTATTTTTCTATCTGTTAATAATTCTTTTTTGGGCCTCTTCTTCTACTATTCCCAGCCTATTAAATAACTCTATCTTGCTTCTGATTGTCCTGCTGATTATTTATCCGATTTTGTTTCCGCTAATATCCATTATTTTTATCTCCAATTTCGGAGGAACACCAGGAAAGCTTATTGCCGGATTAGAAATCGTTGATGAAAAAGGAAGCAAAATTTCATACTTTAGGGCTTTTTTCCGCAATTATGTAGGCTATATCATATCCGGATCTCTATTTTTCCTAGGATATATCTGGATCGCTATCGACAAAGAAAGACGGGGCTGGCACGACATGATTGCCGGCACCTATGTAATAGTCCGTAATCAAACTGGTATCATTGTCGGAATAATTGGGATAATTATCATCTCAACTATGAATCTCTTCTTGGCCGTGGAGGCTATCGGTCAAATCAATTCCAACAAACAGATTTACATCGATATAATAACAGATGTGAAATCCGGTATTGATGAAACATTCAATCAACCTAAAACAAAAGCTCCTTTTGAAAGAACCGGCGACTATCCTCATCAAACTCCCGATAATCTATTTGATAAGTTTGAACCACCAGATGGGGGCACTCCTCTTTAAGGTATATATTAATCTGTTACATTTAATATCAATTATAATATTAATCTATCAATTCCTTTTATTCTTGTAAATTTGACATTCTGTTCCTTTTTACAGTATAAAGAGACATATCCACGAGTTTCGCGTTATAAAGTATGCGCTTATTTATTTTAAAAACTTCACCTGGAAGGAGTCGCTATGCAACACCTTCCAGGTGGCCCGACTTCGTCGGCCGTAGCCTTTACTTCGTCGGGCGAAGGCCGAATGGATTCATCCTGAAGGTTCATCCTGAAGGACTCCTGGAAGGTGAGTCAGATAGCCTATCTGCGAAACTCGTGATATCTAAGGAATTTCCAGTTATTAATTTCTAATTTCTAATTAAAATGATGAATAAATTTACACCATCTGAATTTGAAACTAAATGGCAGGAAACTTGGGAAAAAGCAGGTGTTTATCAACCTGATATCAAAAACTCCAAGAGACCCCTCGACATAACTCGGGGTAAACCTTTTTACAACCTGATGATGTTTCCCTACCCGTCTGCCGAGGGATTGCACGTTGGCAACATGTATGCTTTTACCGGCGCAGACATCTTCGGCCGCTTTATGCGCATGAAAGGATATGATGTCTTTGAACCGATTGGCTTGGATGGCTTTGGTATCCACTCGGAAAATTACGCGCTAAAAACCGGCCGGCACCCTTCTTCCCAAGCCAAAATAAGTGAAAAAAACTTCTACAGGCAACTTCGAGCTATAGGCAATGGTTTTGCCTGGAGAAATACTTTGGAGACTTATGATCCGGATTATTACAGATGGACACAGTGGATATTTGTAGCCATGTTTAAAAACGGGCTGGCCTACCGCAAAAAATCTCCCGTAAATTTCTGCCCCTCCTGCAAGACGGTTTTGGCGGATGAACAGGTAATAGAAGGAGCCTGCGAGCGCTGTAGGTCGGTTGTAGAAAAGCGACAAATGGAACAGTGGTATTTCAGGATCACCAAATACGCCGACAGGCTGCTTGGTAATTTGGACAAACTGAACTGGACCAACAAAGTAAAAATCGCCCAGAGAAACTGGATAGGCAAGAAGGAAGGAATTAGTATCAAGTATCAAGTATCAGGTATTAAGTATCATCTTGAATGCTTTACGACCAGACCAGATACCAATTTCGGGGCAACCTTTGTAGTCATCGCTCCAGAACATCCATTCGTTGCAGAATTACTTAAGACACCTGGAAGGTGTTCCGAAGGGATTCATCCCGAGAATTCATCCCGAGGGACTCCTTCCAGGTGGAGGAATCTGCAAAGAGAGATTATTGAT
>Ga0194125_10011756_pt1 | contig 11657 bp, 19 predicted proteins | sample TA2KigC250mmetaG_FD_148626 | JGI IMG/M metagenome (GOLD analysis project Ga0194125, IMG submission 148626) | Freshwater microbial communities from Lake Tanganyika, Tanzania - TA2015034 Kigoma Deep Cast 250m | ecosystem: Environmental > Aquatic > Freshwater > Lake | place: Tanzania: Lake... | reverse complement strand
GAGCTTTTTAGAATGAGATATAATCATTTTAGACATCATATTAGTTTAGAAAATAAACCCCCAGCAGAGGTTTATTATGCGTTCCATAAGCTATTTTAGGGGGTGACAAATGTCAGTGGGGAACGCATAAAAAAACAAGAAGCAAGTTTTATATACCCTTGATGATTTAATAATAAATGGAAAATCAGAACTGTCAAATACCAAAAGAAATTAGCGAATTTGAGAATGATAGTAAATGGTTCTATGATAATAATTCTATATTAATAAAAAAAGGATTTGTTGGTAAGTTTGTTGCTATAAAAAATAAGGAGGTTATAGCCTCAGGTGAAGACTTCAATCTTGTAGTTAAAGAAGTAGAACAAAAAGGTGAAAACCCATCTTATATAGTAATAGAATATGTTTATCCTGAAGGCACAATAATTTTATTCTAATGAGAATACCTGTTCGTGTTGAATTTTTTGCTGGTGGGCTTCGTCCAATATTAACTGTGTGCATCAAATCAGAATCACCAAAAATATTTGGTGCCGTTAGTGCTATAATTGATACAGGTAGCCCAACAACAATATTGGGAGCGGGAGATAAACAAAGAATGAGAATATCTGAAATACAAATGCAAAAACTTATTGGAATAGAAAAAGAAGTTAATCTGGGAGGAGCCCAACTAAAAACAAGAGAGTTACCTGAAGCTGAATTAAAAATTTGTGGGGAAACAATAAAAATTCCTATTCAGGTTCCAGTAAAACTTATTAAAGGTAAGCCACCCCCAACGATATTAGGCGTAGACTTTCTTGTAGCAGGCAAATTTAAGTTCGTCTTTTATCCTGATAAAAAAGAATCTTATTTAGAACTAGATTAATTTAATTTAAAAATCTTATTATTCATATCTCAAAGCATCAACTGGCTTCAGCTTGCTTGCCCTGAAAGCAGGAATAGCCCCAAATATCATGCCAATTAAAGTTGAAAATATCAAAGTAAATATCAATAGACTTGGACTGACAACTGTCTGAAGTATTCCTCTGCCAAGCCCAAATCCCAGACTCACACCAAAATACGGAAGAAGATAAGAAATTCCAACACCCCCAATTAATCCCAAAATTCCTTCAGTTATATCAATTAGCAATTTATCTGGCATCAACTTTTTTATTTATGATAATTCTCTACAAGGTTCTTAAAAAAACAGGGAGCTAAAATGGCAAAAAGAGGAAAATTAGAAATTATGAGGGATATTTTAAAAATAATTTTGGAAAATAAAAACAGGATAAAACCAAATCCCTTGCTTAGAAAATCGGGCCTGTCATCAGATAGGTTTAAGGAGTATTATTTTGAATTACTCAAAAAAAAATTAATAAGAGAAATTAATGAAAATCCTAAAAAACATATTATCCTAACTGAAAAAGGATTTTTTTCCTTGAAAGATATAAATCAATAATTGATTTTATTGATGAGTTTGATTTATAGTTTTCTTATATATAACATAAATTAAAAGAAAAATTTATAAAATAAGTAAATATGATAATATTATGATAGGAAGCTTAAAAAATTTTTTATTAGTCTCTCCCTTTCTTTTTTTCATAGCTGCAATACTAGCATTATTTAAGGGAGAATGGGGTCCTGCAGGAATTGGCTTCATAATTTCACTTTTTTTATTTTGGTTAATATTTTTAAGAAAAAGAAGAAATCAAATAAAAAAGAAATAGATTCCTAAAATTAAGCATAAAATACCAATGATATATATTGGCACAAAGAAGAATGTTCCACCTTTAATTTTTTTATACTTTTTTGAAATGGCAAATCTAGTTATTAAATCAAATACTATTAAGAGTATACCATTAACTAAGTAGAAAAGATAATTTGAATTAGTTAATCCTGTTATAGATATGCCTAAAAAATATAATATTAAAGATAGAATAATTATTACTATTCCTGACCAATTAAATATTAAAAACATAATTATATTAGAACATATTAATTTAAAAATCTAACTATATTTCTCATATATCCTGCATCACAGAAATTCTTATAAACTGCCCTCATCTATTTAAAAAATGAGATTAATAATTGTGCAAGGATATAAAACACCAAATAATAATATATATCAAAAATTAAATTTGTCCTTGCTTATATTATAATGGAAGAAAAGAAAGAAGTTTGCGAAAAGTGCCATGACACAGGAATTGTAAAAGAAGCAAATGGCTCTATTCATACTTGCTGGGACTGCATGGCTGCAGGAAGATTAAACCAGCACTCTGACAAGCTTCCTGATTCCAAGATAAGATTATAATTCTATAATTATCTGTAATTATATTGATTGAAACAAAAAGTAAAAGAGAATTATCTATAGATTAATAAACCCAAAATTTCTTGTAATAAAAAAGATGGCAAAAGTTATAATTACAATTATACTAGGAATCCTGGTTTTGATAACATTGTTTTTTGCATATATGACTTACTTGAATTTTTTCTCAACTCCAGTAAATTTTGAGATTAATTATAAGAATGAAACAAAAATAATTAATATTCAGCCAACAGAACAGTTTTATTCAAATATGAGATTTCCAGACAGCATAATAAGCTATAAAATTTACGCTGACTGTGAAAAAATAAAGAGAAATGCCATAACAGACGCATTCAAAATTATTTCACAAAAAGTAAATCTCACATTTTACGAATCAGACGCCCCAGAAATAAACATCTCTTGCAGCGAGGAATATAAAAAAGAGGAGTATTTTGTGGCAGGAGAGGGAGGACCTTCAAAAATACTTGATTCTGGAATTTTTAATGTTATTCTTGAAGGCAAAATAATCCTTCTTTATTCAGGAGAGTGTCCGAGCAATGTTGCCCTGCATGAGCTTCTTCATGTTCTTGGCTTCAATCACTCTTCTGACAAATACAACATCATGTATCCAATAACTGCATGCAATCAGAAAATTTCAGATGATACAGTTAATGAGCTGAAAAGGCTTTACTCGCTTCCTTCTCTTCCTGACTTATATTTTGAAAATGTGACAGCAAGCAAAAAAGGAATATACTTAAATATTAATTTTATAATAAAAAATCAGGGATTAAGAAACTCGCAGGATACAAAAGTAATTTTATATGCAGATAACAAGGAAATCAAAACAAACTGGGAAAATAAAATGGGAAAAGAAATTACAATTGCTTCTGGAAAAATTATTTCTGCAGAAAATATAAGAATTCCATATGGCACAAAAACAATAAAATTAGTGGTTTTAGATGGAGAAGAGATTAACACAGACAATAACCAAATTATTCTTGCCCTATCCTCTTAATCTTGTTGCTGCTCTTAATTTTTTTCTTTGTTTTTTGTCAATTAATCTTGCTATTATGATTAAAATCAGAAATAACAAGAACAAGAAGAGAGTAATTAAAATAGGAACAAGATAATATGTTGATATTTTTTGTTTTTCAAAAGAAAGTTTTCCAGCAGGAAGAAGAGAAACAGAAAACTCGTTGCAGTTCTTGAGTTTTTCAGGCGATGAAAACAAGCTTTCAGAATAATAAATCCACTTTTCATAATTATTTTTGTCTCTATCATAAATAATTTTTGAATTTCCTGCTGTTCCCTGGCTGGCAAGTTGTGTGATGCTGTTTATATCAGAATCAGACAAAGAAATTATATTTTGATTCATTAATTCTTCAAGCTCTCGATTCATTGCAGTTTTCCAGTCTATGCTCTCCTGTATTTCAGGCTCCAAATCTTCAATAAGAATGTTGCCTGTCCCAAGTATCCTGTAAGACGACATCATTTCTTCAAATACTGAGATTAAATGAGCACGCTTTAATATATCTTGAATATCATTTTTAAGAGCTCTATAAATGCATTTTTTCTCGCTTGTTCCTATGCACACGCCATCGCATGCGCCACAATCATAAAGCTCATCATTTATTTCAATATTTACATCATATTTATTTGATGAAACAAGGCTTAAAGTAATGCTTGTCTTGTCCTTGTCAAATTCACATTGTGGAATTGGAATTCCAGAAAGGCAGTTAATTTTCCACCCATTATATTCTTTTTCAGATATGTTAATCTTTATATTGGATAGTGTTGTGCTGAATTTAAAATACGGAATCTGTTTTTTTACTATTTTAACAGGCATTTGAATTCTTACTGACAAGTCTGAATTATCTTTTTCAAGAATAACAGCAAGATTCTGGCTGTATGCTGACTGCAAAATATACTTGTCTCCCTCTTTTATTATGTTTTTTGCATTTGCCAGATTGTAATAATTGTAATTAATTTTTGTCTTATTCAAAACAATTTCAGAAGCATAATCATCAGCAGAATTTATGCAGACTGAAGAAACAGGATAAACAAATAATAAAGAAAAAGAAATTATGGCAATGAAAAAAATAAATTGTTTCATGCCCCTGTAGAGTTACACTAGTATATAAGTATTATTATAAGTTAGAATATAATTGCAGTTATTCTTTCCGTGTTTCAACTTTCACAATTGTATGGCTTCTTTTATATTTTCCTGCTTCTGCATCATAATAAACCACAATTCCTCCTTCAACATCCCCCATCTGCGGTGAAATAAACAAATCAGAGGCAATATCATCAAGCGCAGGCTTTTTACTATTTCTTGCTGCAAAACCAGAAGCAACTTTTACAATTGTATCTCGGGAAAAATATCCCATTCTTCCTGCCTGAATTTGAGTTTCACCAATAACAGCAGAATTTCCCTGATTATTGGAATATCTCTCAAAAGTCTCGCCAGTCCTTGAAGTGTATCTTGTTATTTTAATTTCTTGATTTTCTGTTGCCATTTTTTATTTTGTGTTTATAAAACAAGGTTTGCTAATGAGTCTCGTATCTTTCTCAATGTAATTTTGTCAGCAGGTGCTGCTGAGCCTGTATCTCCTGGTGGCGCAGAACGGATTAATAATTTTCCCTGCCTTCTTGCAAAGTCTCTTACATTATCAGTAAGCTGTTCAGGAGTTGAAGATACTCCAGCACAATTATCAAAATCAGAATTGCCACCAACACCTGAATAGCATAAAACACTTCCAACAGAATAAACATTCAGTTCTGCAGTACAGTCATAATTCATAAAAAATGATAATTTTTGGGTTTAAAAGTATTGTTGTTCTGAAATATATTTTTAGTTTTGGTTATTTTTTATATTAAAAAATCCCTCCACCTACTCGCAACTTCAACATTTTATGCGACATAGAGTTTGATTTATGAATTTGCTCGGAATCGAACTATCTCGGTGTCTCATGTTAAGATTTCTTGAAAGAAATATGGGGCTTTGCAGCCCCATTTATCCCTCCACCCAGAATCGGACTGGGGTAACACGGTGGCTGCTCAGGTTTCATCCTGTTTCTCGTAAGAGAAAGTCCGCCCTAGTTTTATAAACTACAGCCATGTGCTCTACCATTGAGCTATGGAGGGACTTGATTAAATATTAATAAGTATATATAAACTTAATTATAGAAAGATACTGTATAATTAATGTGATTTAAATTTATGTGAAAATATTGCTGTAATATTAATTAATAAAATATATATAACCTCCCTAAATGCCCTAAGCAGATAATTGTTAATGTCAGAAAAATAAACTGCATCCTTTAGGATGCAGATAGTTGTTTACAACTATCAGATTTTTCTGAACATCCAAAAAACTCCAAACCACGCACTTTAGTGTGTGGTTAACTCATCAGAGTTTTTTTGATATTTGTTTATAATGAGTTAATAAAAGAATTGCTGATATTTCTCAAGATTTCTAAGAATCTCTTCAGGAGTTAATTTTCTCAGCTTTAAAATTAAATTTTTATCTTCAAGTTGCTGTTCTGAAACAGGCACAGCAACACCATCAATCTCTCCTTTATTTGAAACATGAAGTGAAAATGGAACTCTTGCAAGTTTTCCAGAGGGAGTGTTGCTTGAGTCAAGAATAATTGCATCTTTTTCTCTCTGATGCCCTGCTTTCACATTTATTCGTGTCTCTTTGGTTATTTTATCTGCCCACTTCATGATAAAACTATCTTTCTTATTTTTGCCGTATGAGAGATATTCCTGATAAAAATCAAGATTTATTTTCTTCCCAAGTAGCAAATAAACATGAAAACTTGCTCCAGTCCACATCAGAAATATCTTAAACTTAGCTAAATCAAAAAACTCTTTATCTTGTTTTATTGCTTTAACAAGCTCAAGGCAGACTTTTCGTGCATCTTCTGCAGAATGAGGTTGCCTGTCAATATCAATAAATATTCTATCAATATCTTTTCCTTGTTTCTCGCCATTTGTTGCATAAAAAAAGTTTATGGGTTTTCTTGGAACAAAATACTGCCATATTAATATCTGCTTCTCGTTTAATTTATCTTTAACTTCATCAAGGTGTTTTGTTCTTAATTTCAGCATTTTTTCATCTACTTTTTTTAAATCAGAAATAAAAAGGGCAGGAGAATTGCTTCCCCGTTTCAAGAATGCAAAATTCCTGAGAAAAATTTTTGCTGCCAGCTCTCTCCCTGCCAAAAATTTTTCAAGAACTCTCGCTATCTTGGAATAATAAGCAAGAACATCAAGCTCATTATTAGGATATAATACTCTTTTCATAAATATTCAAAATCAGACTTGTATATAAAGTTAATTAATTATTTGAAAAATGTAATTAAATTAATAACAAGATATTTAAAGCTATTGCTAATTTTGATTGCATGAATAAAAAACCTGAATTAACATTTGAAGAGTTTAAACAGAGATGCAATAATTTTCATTGTCATTTTGTAGATGGAGAGTGCAATACTTATAGACAGCAACCTTATTTTATAAAATTTCAAAAAACTAATTCTGAACTTGAAAAGAGATTAACTAGAAATTTTACGCTTGCTTGGAGAAATGAAAAATCCTCTTTTGAAACAACAATAAAAAGATTTTATGAAAGGTTATACGAGGCTTATAAGATAATGAGGGTTTATGTAGAAACAGATGTAATCATGTTTAGATAATTAATAACAAGATATATAAGCCAAAATAATATCAACCAATCATGAAAAATGAAAAATCATCAGGAGCAGTTGTTTTTTATCTTGAAGAAAACAGCAATGAACCAAAATTTCTTCTGTTAAAATATCCAACATACTGGGGATTTGCAAAAGGCTGGCTCGAGCAAGGAGAGACAGAAGATGAAGCTGCGAGGAGAGAGATAAAAGAAGAAGCTAATTTAGATGTAAATTTTATTCCAGGATTTAAGCATAGCCAAAAATGGTTCTTCAAGCTGAAAGGAGAATTAATAAACAAGGAAGCTGTGTTTTTCCTTGCACAAATTTCAGAAAAAGAAGCAGATAAAGTCAGAATTTCAGAAGAGCATGATGATTTCAAGTGGCTGAATTTAAAAGAAGCTCTCAAGTTGATAAAAATAAAATCCAACCGCGAGATGCTTGAGAAAGCTTATGATTTTATTCTTGAATTTGAGAAGCAGAAGAAATTATTTTAAACAGATAATTTTGGAACAATTATATGTCCATAAATGCCCCATGCTCCTCCTGTAACAGTCCCCAATAACTCTCCAATTCCAGCAACCTGAACAACATTATCAAACTTTCTTGAATAAATTATTTTACAGCTGGTATTGCCAACTGCCTGTTTTAGCTGCTCATTCATAAAAGGCTCACGAGTTTCCCCGCCAAAATATTGATCAGCTGCTTCTATTGCCTTTTGTCTGTCAACAACGCATCTAATATAAAAGTCTTCACCTTCTTTCATAATTTCTAAACTATTATTTGATGTATCTTCTGTAATAGGAATTATGCTTACTAAATCAGAAACTCTTGAATGTTGAGAAGTTAGAAGTAATATCAGTTTGACCAAATTTGTAGCAGAAAATGGTTTTTTTAAAGATGTGGCAGGGATAGTTATAAAATCTCTTTCTGGCATATTTAATTTTATAATTTAAAGTTAATAAATATTTGTATATTTAATTTTTCAGCAGAAATAATAAAAGAGCCATTCTAATATAAAGCCCGTTTTCAGCCTGCCTAAAATAAGCAACTCTTTCATCCTGTTGTTCTATCTCTAAAGGCAGGCAGATTTCCTCAACATGAGGAAGAGGATGCATTAATCTTGAAGATTTTTTTATTAAATTAAAATTATCTAAATTTATAATAAATTTCCCGCAGGCTTTCTCATAATCTTCCTGGCTTATTCTCTCTTTCTGTATCCTTGTCATGTAAATTATACCAACCTCTTCTAATATTTTGTTTAAATCTTCCTCTTCCCTGAATTTAACTTGTTTTTCATTTAAGTATTGTTTAATATCCTCTCTCATCCTGAGATTTTCAGGCGAGACAAAAATTATCTCTATATTTGTAAATTTTGATAAAAGATAGCATAAACTTCTTACTGTCCTTCCTGACGATAAATCCCCAACAATTGCAATTTTAAAATTATCAAGCCTTCCAATTTCCCTGTAAATTGTATAAACATCAAGCAAAGCCTGTGTCGGATGCTGTCCCTTCCCGTCTCCCCCATTTATTACTGGAACTCTGCTTACTTGAGCAGCCTTTTTTGCAGCCCCATCTTCATAATGCCTTATAACAATGCAATCTGCATAAGATGAAATTATTCTTATTGTATCTTCTATACTCTCTCCCTTAACAGCAGAAGAAAACTCTTTTGCATTCTCAGTGCTTATCACCTCTCCGCCTAATTTTAGCATTGCAGACTCAAAACTAAATCTTGTTCGTGTGCTTGGCTCGTAAAATAATGTTGCGAGAATTTTTCCTTTTAATTCATTAAGAAGATTTTCAGGCTCAAGTTTCCTTAAATCATCTGCTTTTTTAAACAATTCAAAAAGAATTTCTTTGTCAAGCTGCTGTGATTCTAGCAGATGTTTCATAAAAATTTTAATGAAAGAAAGTTTATAATAATTTCCATTTTGTAGTATATATTTATAAATCTCAGAAAACTTGTAGAATTATGAAAAGAAGCGCCAAGAAAAAAGAAAAAAGCAAGATAAACTATAAGGTTCTGATAATTAGCTTTCTTATTGTAATTATAGTTGCGGGAATTGGAAGTCAGTTTACATCGTCTCAAGTTAATAGTTCTTGGTATCAAGAAACCAAGCCATCAATTACTCCTCCGAATTTTGTCTTCCCGATTGCATGGACAATTTTGTTTTTTCTTCTTGCTCTAAGCTTATATTATTCATGGACAAATTCAAATTCAAACCAGAAAGTAGTTCTCGCAGCTTCATTTGGCTTGAACTTCTTTTTTAATATCTGCTGGAGTATATTTTATTTTGGCTTGAAAAATCCTGGTTTTGCATTATTTGATTTAATCTCGCTATGGCTCTCAATAATTTTAATGATAAAAGTTACTTACAAGATTGATAAAAAAGCAAGCTGGCTTCTTGTGCCATATTTGTTATGGGTTTCTTTCGCAGGAATTTTGAATTATCTTTCAATCTAATTCAAAATTATCTTCTTAGAATTAATGTCCTGCAGGATAAAAGTAATAACAACCTTTTGTTGCCCTATGTCCTGTGCTTTCCCATGCTTCTCCTATGTTTATAATAATCTTGCCTCCATCATCAAATTTTCTTTTATATGTATTAGGAGAATCAATTTCTCCGCAATATTGTGCAGCTCTTTTCTTTGCTTCTTCATAATCTACAATAGCAGATATAAATAAATATCCATTTTCCCAAGCCACCCTGCATCCTTCAAAAACTTTTTCTGGAAAAAAGGGAATTAATTCTACTAAATCTTCACTCCTCTTATTACTAGGAAATATATTTCTTAGCATACAAACAAGCTCACTAAAATTAGTTCTGTCTAATTCTGCAAGTGCTTCAAGTCTTTCAGGTTTCATAGGCGAATGAGAAGCCTGCCTGATAGCATCTGCACCATTCAAAGTTCCAACCATGAGGTGTGGAGGAATTGTTATTTCAAATGCCATAATTAAATCAGAAAAAGCATATTAATAAATATTTATATTATAGAAAATAATATTTAAGTTACAATCTCAATCACATCTTTATTTTTTAGTTTATGCTCCTTTCCTATAACTTGTTTTGTTTTCGCATCTATTGCCCGAACAAATTTTTTTCCTATATCAGTGTGAACATAAAAAGCAAAATTTATCGCTGTTGTATTCTCTGGAACAAGAAAGCAGTCTGGCAAAATATTTCCCTTGCTGTCTGATAAATGATGGGAATTTTCAACAGGAAATACTGTAATATATTTCAGTAAAGAAAAAACAGCTGTATCAAGTATTTTTTGAATTCCTGTTGAATTGTAAACATCTAAAACTTGCTTTTTTATAATCTCAAGAGCTTTTTTTTGTTTCTCATTCAAATCTTTTTTTATCTTAAAATCAGAATCTCCAGGAAGATATTCTATTATTCCAGCTTTGCTCGCCTCTCTCAAAGCAAGCTCAGAATCAGCTGAACACGGAATTATAATTAATTCAGGATATTCTTGCTTGAGTTTCTTTACATTTTCCTCTGCATCTTTCCTGTCTGACTTGTTTGCAGCAATTATCATTGGCTTTGTCAAATGCCTTAATGTGTTTGCAAATTTTTCTAATTGCTCATCTGTCCATAAAGTCGGCTTTTCTGTATTAAACTTTAATTTAAGAATAACTTTTTTGACATCATCTTCCGAGACTTTTAATCCTGAAAATTGCTTTGCAACAGCTGCTGCAAAATTTTCTTTCTGCATTTCAGTAGTTCTTGCAAAAACTTTCCAGACTTTTTTTAATATTCCAAGATACCACAAGTCAAGCTCATTTTCAAGCATTTTTACATCAGAAACAGGATTATATCCTCCTGAGCAAGGTTTCCCAGATGCGTCTGTCTCTCCAGAAGCATCAACAATATGAATAAAGCAATCTGCCTGTCTTAAATCATCTAAAAATTGATTGCCAAGTCCTTTTCCCTCGCTTGCCCCTTCTACAAGCCCGGCAACATCCATCAATTCAACTGGCACAAATCTTTGATGCTGTATGCAGTATCCTGTTCTTGGCTGGCACTGAACTTTAAACTCGCTGTCAATGCAGTCAATTCTCACATATGCCATTCCGTGATTCGGCTTTATCGTTGCAAACGGATAGTTTGCAATTAAAACATTTGCCAAGGTTGCAGCTTTAAAAAAAGTTGATTTCCCTGTATTTGGCTTTCCCACAAGTCCAAGCAACATGTTATTAGCATAAATTAATATTATATAAGCTTATTGATATTAAAATTAAACCCACAATAATTTAAATTAATTAACAATCAAATAACTAAGCATACTAACATTAATTAAAGATTATTAATAAAAATATGTTAACATTAATTAAAAGTAACAAATAATTTTTATTTTTTAAAAAAATAAAAAAGAAATAGAAAATTTAGATTTTAGTATTCTTCCTCATCCTCGCTTTCTTCTTCCTCGTCCTCGTCAAATGCTTCATCTATATCTTCTTCAACTTCTTGTTTTTTTGGCATGTTTTTTCCTCTATTTTAGATGATTTTTCTTGTTTTTCTAGTTTATAAAGTTTTCCAAAAAGAAGAGCATAAAAAACTTTATATATGCCTAAATTAAGTATTCTCATGAGGTGGTGGTTCTTCAGAAACCTGATTCTGGATAAACATGCCAACATACCATCTTATAGATTCAGGCTACACTGGAGAAACAGGAAAACCCAG
>Ga0194125_10011752_pt1 | contig 11661 bp, 14 predicted proteins | sample TA2KigC250mmetaG_FD_148626 | JGI IMG/M metagenome (GOLD analysis project Ga0194125, IMG submission 148626) | Freshwater microbial communities from Lake Tanganyika, Tanzania - TA2015034 Kigoma Deep Cast 250m | ecosystem: Environmental > Aquatic > Freshwater > Lake | place: Tanzania: Lake... | reverse complement strand
CACGAGAAATTTTCACAAACTTCGTATTTGCCTTCCTGGAAATAACATCCACATCCTTCTTCGAAAAATTTCCGACAACAGAATGCGCCCTGGCTAAAGCAGCCTCAACATCCAACATACGCTGAAGCCTATTCTCCTCACTAAAAATACCCCTCACAACATCCCTACCATACCTAAACTCAACAGGATGAACAGCCATAAGCAATTAAATATGGGTTAGAGAACATTATAAACCTGATTACTCGCCCTTCTTCTTCATGGCGTAGGGTACGTCTATGTAGTACACTCCGTTTTCGTCTTGCACTATCACTGGCTTGCCGCCCATCAGTGACGTTACGTCAATCTGGTATTTGCCTTCCTCCAGGATTTTGATGGTCTCGATGCTCAGGAATATGGGCTCTTCTTTGCTTGCTATTTTCACGAAGTCTTTTCCAAGCCACTCCAATTTGTCTTTGGCCGGTTCAGCCTCCTTTTTGACTTCAATGATTTCAGGCTTCTTCTGCGGCAGGTAAGGCGAAGGCTTCGACTCCATAATCACCTGCTCGGGGCTGGGCTCCATCCTCACGGGCCTGCTGACATCCCTTCTTATGTACATCAGAAAACGTTTCCCGCAGCTGCAACTCCCGCGCAGCATAACGTCTCTCAACTCTGGGGAAGTCTCCAAATACAGTTTGCCGCATACGTTGCATTTGTAGGGCATTGTTTTATTTCTCCCTTTCTTTGTCTTTCTCCCCTGCTAGTATAGAAATCTTCTGGGGTTCCTTCTTAATCTTTTTGACCAACTTTGAGGGCCCTATAACAGTCAAGCCACCAGTCCTGCCGCCGAGCATTTTAATCAACTTTTCCTTGAATCCTTCAGCGCTGCGTTCTCTAAGAGTTGACACTTCAATCCCCGGGAACCGTTTGGAAATCTGCTTCATGGTGGCTTCAATCAGCAAAACCTCCTCCTGCGAAGACAAACTCTCCTCCACGACAATAATCTTGTCGTCCTTGATTTTCTCCAAAAGGAACTCCATCTTCTCCTCCGGGGTTTTCCCCTCCAGCACGTCCGAAGTGATGAACTCTATTTCAATATCCATTTTTACCTTGAATGTTTGGCTATCGCCTGATACAAATCATCAATATTCTTCCCTGTCATCGCCGAAATCTCGACCACCGGATGCTGGGGAAACGCCTCCCTAATCCTGTCCGGCTCAGCCTCCTTTAAATCAATTTTGTTTGCAACAATAATAACCGGAATGTCCCTCGCCTCAAGATTCCCTATTATAGTAATGTTAACCTGAGTGTAAGGGTCTTCAGTGGCGTCTATAACAACCAAAGCAGTGTCCACATGCTCCAACCACTTTATGGCCTCAATCACGCCTTTCGTGGCTTCCTTAGCACGTTGCCTGGCTTCCTTAGCATCCATCCCATACTTCATGAAATCCTCATAGTCAACTTTTGTTGCAATGCCTGGCATGTCCAACAAATTCATTTCAATCTTCTGGCCGTCACTCCTAACAACAACTTTTTCCTTCTTCTGCACACTCCTAGTCTCGTGCGGAATCTCGGAAACACTACCAACAGGAGTGCCAGTCCAGTCCATAGAAATCTTGTTCGCCAAAGTCGTCTTCCCGGCGTTCGGTGGCCCATAAAGCCCAAGGCGGATAAGCTTCCTGCGCCTGAAAATCCTCTTAAACCAATTGAACAACAACTTCCTGAAAGACACCCTAAACACCCTCGCGAAATACGTATATCAATTAGATGTCAACCAATTTAAATAGCTTCCGGGTTTCCGAAGATGCTGAAACCAACTTTGCTATTAAACTCGTTGGAGTGAACCCCTGTCGGTAGACATATAGATAAGCAACTTTTGAGTTAATATTTGTATTATTCCAAATTTATATATGCGCGTTTATCTTACTCGACCTAATCTGACAAATAATCGGGATTTTCATCTCATGGAAAAAGAGGCTACAATGGGGGATGAGACTTCCCTGTCTCATTTCCTACGTGATAGGAACTCTTTCGTAAGAAACGGATGGGCTTACGGTGAGGCCCTAGCTCATTTTATCCTTGAAAGAGGACTTATCTCAGGAAATAATCCCCATATTGTAGAAGTGGGGGGCGGCCTTGGAGATGTTGCCAGAACTGCAATACCTGTCTTTTTGGAAGCTGGTAAGGACATAAGGTATACTATGGTTGATTTGTCCCCTAAACTTCAAGAGGCTCAGAGACGTAATACTGCTGAATTCGGCGGTCGAATGGAGTACGTATCAGGAGATGCTGAGAAGATTGACCGACTTGTACCTCACGCAGATTTTGTGTTATGCAATGAAGTAATAGCCGATTATAGGGCGATAGGAAACATCCCTCTAACCCGTGGGGGTAAACCCACAGGTTTGGAGCAGGCAGAAGGTGATATACGACGTAATCAGAGGGTATGGAATGTCGCATGGGACATGATAGACCAATATCACCTGACTGTCCCCAAAGAAGATGATAAGGTATACTCTTTTGCCCTTAACTATGGTGCAATAAAGTTTGTTGAAGCATTGCACCGTCTACTCCCTCCCGGAGGGTCTGCATTCCTTGTTGAGTTCACATCTCCATTTGCTAGGACTGCTGAACTTCCAAAGCATCAGGAACACTCCATATCAAAGATTCATATGAAACAGGTATTAGATACCCTTGGGTTCAAATGGCAGATGGGTAATGGCAACGACTATCTAGGGATAGACCCAAACAAACAGACTGTTAGAGAGGAGGTCGTGGCATTATGGTTGATGATTGGACAGAATCCGTATGATTTCATGAAAGACCCAAAATATCCAAGTGTCTCCAACTTATGGAAACTCCGCCCCTATCAAGACCGTCTTATAGCAGACCCTGCAAAGTATAAGGTATTAGACCGGCGTGTAACTCCAGAGGAGTTCAAAGTCTTGGCTAAGCAGATGGGGTGGAATATCGAAAACCCTGAAACTGAACCAATAGGGAAACCCGGCTTTGACTACTATATCCTGCAAAAACCAGATAAGTATCTTCTTTAGCTTGGATTTGCTCTTACGCTTCTGCTTTGTCATCAGTAAAACATTATGAAAAACGTGCAGCTGAATTAGACACTACATTTACCATCTTTCAACCTCCAAAAATAACCCACATCCACAACCTGCTATTAAACACCCCCCTCTGCTACTAAACTACTCCAAATCACTAGGGTTTAATAGCAAAGATGCTGAAACCCATTCTTTTATATACCAAAACACTAGAATTAAGAACAAAAAACCTTGTTTATTGGAAATGTTCCCCCGCCAAGGGAGAATCCGCAAAAGAGGTCTGTAAAAGGTGAAAAACGATGGGATACCTGAAATACTTAAAGAGGGCTTACAAAACCCTGGGCAAAGAACTGCAAACAGTAATGGATGAAAGAAAGACGGAACTGCGCAACAGTCCTCCAATCGTGAGGGTTGAAAACCCCACAAGAATCGACCAAGCCAGAAAATACGGATACAAAGCCAAGCAAGGCTTTGCCGTAGTGCGAGTTAAAATCCGGAGCGGAGGCCGCAGAAAGCCACGCCCCTCAAGAGGCTCCAGGCCAGCCCACTTTGCCATAGAAAAAATCACAGGAGGCAAGTCACTCCAAAGGGTTGCTGAAGAACGCGCCAACAAAAAATACTCCAACCTGGAGGTGTTAGGCTCCTACCCAATGTATAAAGACAGCAAATTCCACTGGTTTGAAATCGTCTTGGCTGACCCAAACCACCCTATAATACAAAACGACAAAGACGTTTGTTGGGTGACAGAAAAACAACACCACAAACGCGCTTTCAGAGGACTAACTCCTGCGGGAAGAAAAGGCCGCGGCCTATACAACAAAGGCAAAGGAAGCGAAAGAAGCCGGCCAAGCATCCGCGCCAACCGGAAACGCGCAAAGTAGAGCCTTTTTCTTTCTTTTTCGAAAAGAAAGCCAAGGTAGGTGCCTCGAACGGCAAAAAAGCCTCGGGAAAAAGAAAGAACGGGTGCTATCTCCGCCCAGGCGAAGCCTGGACGTCCCTCTACGAGGGACGCTATGCTCCGATGCCACATTAATCAGCTGTATTCAAAAAGCCAAGTAAATAAATGCAATCACAAGGAATAACAATAAAGTGGGGCTAAGCGAGCGTAGCGAGCGCATGCCCCACCTTTGATGAACCTTTATTAAAGGTTCTGCCTCGGTAGCTCAGTTGGTAGAGCGCCTGACTGTTAGAGCCTTTTTCTTTCTTTGCGAAAGAAAGAAAAAGCCTCGGGAAAAAGAAAGAAAATTTCTCGAGGCGAGTGGTTGCTGATATCAGGTGGTCCAAGGTTCAAGTCCTTGCCGGGGCGATTGGTTTTTCCTTTTTCTATTTTTTTTTAGTGTAATGCGTTCTGGGTCATGCCTGAAGGGCATGGCCCTAAACTCGTTTCGGGGGATCAGGATACCTGTAAACTGAGGGGGCGGTAGCCCCCGCGGTTCAGAAGTCCTTGCCGGGGCGAAGTATTCTTTTTGTTGGTTTTGGACATTTAAATAGGTTCTTTTTTAATATTGTATCGTGGTTAAGACTATTTTGTATGTGTTGAATCCTGAGAAGTATTTTGAGGGTATTGTGCGTATTTTCAGGCAGGGTATGGGTGACATGCATGTGATTTATGTGACTACTAATAAGCCTTATAGTCATATCCTCAATTTGTTTAGGCAGGAGGGTTTGAGTACTGACAGGATTTTTTTTGTTGACTGTATCTCTAAGGAGATTATGCCCGAGATTTCCGAGGAGCCTGAGAATTGTTTGTTTGTGGAGGGTCCGCAGGACATTACGGGTGTTTCTCTGGCGATTCACAATGGTATTGAGCATCTGCCTGGGGAGAAGCTTTTGTTTTTTGACTCTTTGAGCACGTTGTTGTTGTATAACGACGCTAATGTTGTGGGGAGGTTTTCCAACTTTATTATAAACAAGTTGAGGGTTAAGGGGGTTAGCGGCGTCATTCTTGCTTTGGAGTCTGACGTCGGCAAGGATGTGTTGAGGAATGTTGAGTCTTTTGTTGATGAGGTGATTAAGCATGTTGTCTGAGTTTGGCGTTTTGTTGGGTTTGGTAGAGGTTTTGGTTTTGTTTACAGCAGCCTATTTTTCTTATGCGATACATTTGCATAACCGTGTTTCCAGGGCCTGGCTGTTTGTTAGCGCTGGCTTGGTTTTGATGGGCTTGCATCGGGCTGGTGTCTTGGTTGTTGGCGCGGGCTATGTTGCAGCCCCAAAAGGCGTCTTGTGGAGCGTTTCAGTGGTTCTGCTGCCTTTTGTCTACAGCCTTCTGCTTGCACTTGGCTTGATGTATATGAAGCAGAATTTCGAGCGTTTTGAAGTCTTGGAAAAACGCGCCAGGGAGAAGATGCGGGCGTTCGGGCTTGGCAGGCACAAACACCAGCACAGGTGAAACACTTTTTGTGTTTGAGGAAAGGGTTTAGAGTTTTCTTAGTCACCTCTTATCCAGTGCTAACGAAATGGGGGAAATAACACGAATAGTGCACATAGACGGAACCATAGCGGAACGGAAGAAGACTGAAGGGTAAGAGCAGTGGGTAAAATCACAAGGATTTAACCTGTTGCGTCTAATTATTTAGGTTATGTTGGCGCATTCTGGAGGTCAAGCGGGCATGGAGTATGTTTTGGTTCTCGCAACCTTGATGTTGATTCTTGGCTATGTTGGTTATTATGTGTTGTCTGACTTGCAGAGGACTTTGGAGTTGACTGCGGCGCAGGATGCTGTTGATTCTTTGGCGAAGGCTGCTGACACAGTCTATGCGATGGGTCCCTGTAGCAAAACCTATGTTTACGTGAACATCCCCAATTCTGCTGTCGGCAGTTCTGTGTCGCACAAGGTCATAAAACTGCAGGTGGACACTGGTGGAGGTGTTACGGATGTTCTGGCTTTGACTAACGGCAATGTCACAGGCTATTTGCCTTACGCTGGCAGGGGTTATAAGATTCCTGTGGAGTTGACTTGTTCTGGAATCCTGCTGGTGGGAGGCGGGTTTTCCATAAATCCTGTGGAAGTCAGATTGAATACAACCCAAGGCAACTCTACTTCAATGGAGTTGAATCTGTCCAACAACCGTGACATCGCGATAACTGGCATAACCTACAACTTCTCTGGCGAAGTTTCGGCTTGGGCGAATGTAAATGACTTGGCTTCAAGCTTAGACTCCAACGCGATGGACAACTTTACAGTAGTGTTTGACGTTCCGGCCGGAACTCTCACCGGAACTTACTCTGGCACGCTTGCTATAAGAGGTTCGGGCGAAGCCTTGGTTGAGGTGCCAGTAGTCTTGTATGTCTCTGGGGTTAGTCCAACTTCAAGCTCCAGCTCGTCTTCCAGCAGTGCTGTAAGCAGCAGTAGCTCTACCAGCAGTTCAAGCAGCAGTCAATCTACTTCAAGCCAGAGCACTACTACTGTAACTTCCATAAACAGTAGTTCAAGCAGCACGAGCAGTAGTTCTAGTTCTTCAAGCAGTGAGGCGACCAGTAGTTCAGAAAGCAGCAGCAGTTCCAGCAGCTCATCTAGCAGGGTGTCAAGCAGCAGCAGTAGCAGAGCTTCAACCACCAGTTCAAGCGTTTCAAGCAGCAGTTCTAGTAGTAGCAGGATTTCTAGTTCTAGCAGTAGTAGGGCTTCTACTAGTAGTTCTAGTAGTAGTCGGTTTTCTAGTTCTAGTGGTCAGAGTAGTAGTTCTAGTAGTAGCAGGATTTCTAGTTCTAGCAGTAGTAGTAGGGTGTCTACTAGTGTTTCTAGCAGCAGTTCGAGTAGTAGTTCCAGCAGCATTAAAAGCAGTAGCAGCAGCTCTAGCTTGATTTCGAACGGATGCAACAACTATTGTATGGGCCTGGGATACAGTTCTGGCATATGCAGGCGGAACAGTCAGCAGTGTTCAAACAATGGCGAAGTTTGGGAGTCTGACGGAGACGTGTATTGCACCGGCGGGCCAAGCTCTGACACATGTTGCTGCAGGCCATAGAATTGAAAAATGGAATGTAAAGCGCAAGCCAGCGTGGAGTTGATAATTGTGGTGGTTGTATTGGTGATTCTCTTTTCTTTTGTTCTGTTGCAGAAGGTTGGGAAGGATGATGACATTGCTGTGTGGGGTGAGGTGTATAAGAAAGCGGTTGTCTGCCAGAGTGTCGCCAATGCTATCTCGCAGGCTTACACTGCTGGAGTTTATTCTACTGTCAATTTGACTTTGCCTTATGACTATAATGTCTCCATTTACAGTCCAGACGGCTTTATTGTTGTTGGCAATGAGCCGGATACTGTGAGCTGTGTGATGCCGGCTGGCTTGATGAATTACTCATTGAATTTCACCTGGGATTCCATCAGGCTTACAAATTCAAACGGCTTGGTGGTGATTGAAAATGAATAAAGGCCAGCTGTTGACAATGGACTATGTCATCGGGATTGCAATCTTTTTGTTTGTTTTCACAATCTGCCTTTACGTCTGGGATAACGCGCTCTACAAGGTCCAGCAGGATTACCTGACTTTGGAGTTGTTGAACACTGCCAGGAGGGCTTCAGACCAGCTTGTGAGAACTACTGGAAATCCAAGCAGTTGGGAAGGTAATGTGAGCTCGCTGTCTTCAATCGGCCTTGCAGTTTCAGACAGAATTCTGTCGCAGCAGAAGTTTGACGCTCTCGCAGGATTAAACTACAGCAGTCTTAGATACCATCTGGGCGCAGGCAGCTATAACATATACTTGAAGATTTCAAACGCAAGCGGCTCTGTTTTCGGCGAGGCCGGAGTCAGGCCAGCAGAGGCGTTAGTTGTGAACATCCGGAATATTGTCACCTTGGACAACAATACTGCCCTGCTGGACGTGTCTGTGTGGAGCCCGGAAGCGGGCAGTGTCTTAACCCCCACAAGTTGAAAATGAACAAAGGTTTTGTGTTGACTTTGGACGCGGCGGTTGCGGCATTCCTAGTGCTGACCATCCTTGCCTACGCCAACTACTTGGTCAACGAAAGCGAGGTGACACAGTGGTCTGAATACAACATGCTGTCTACAGGCTATGATGTCGCTACAATGCTCTGCCACACTGGGGCATTCCAGACTTTGAACGCTTCTCTCATAGAAAATTCTCTACAGCAGGCGTTGCCTGCAAACTATGCGATGAGAATTCAGGTAGACTCCTACCAGAACATCGGCGGCGTTCTTTATCCGCAGACACAAATAGTCATAGGCCCTGAAATAGCCGACAGCGCATTAAAGACTCATGGAAAAAGAACTTTCCTCACTTTCACAGGCAACAACGCGGGAACTTACAACCTCGTTGAGTTTTGGATTTGGTTGAAATGAAAAAGGGCATAGTATTCACCATCGGGCTTGCACTGCTGGCGTTGACAGTCCTAACCCTTGCTACAACAATGCTCCTCTACAGGCAGAGCATGCAAGATCTAGTTTACGCGCCGTCTGCCATGGAACGGGCTTACAACACATTCCATTCGGCTGCAGACGACTTGAAGGACATAGTATTGCAGGCTTCCGGAGTGGCTGTGACTGTTGACGGAAACGATATCACATTTACCGAGACAATTCCAAACCCAAACGTTTTGGCTTATCAGACTTCAATAGACTTGTATGCAAACTTTATTTCAAGCAATGTTGATAACTTGGAATTGGACTTAAACCACCTGCGCAACACCCTAACCTTCGTAACACTGCCGCAGAACGTCAGCTACACCCACAACACCTTCGGCGGAAAAACAATCTATGTGCTGCCGTCCACAACAAATCTAAACTACTCCCTGTCCCTACAAGCCAGCGAGAATGTGAGCAACTGCACTTACGACATTCCCCCAGGAGACAACACCATGGCAGTCTACTTTGAAATAACCGGCAACCCAGGCTCATGCACACAGACACTGCTAATAGACCCCTCAACCTCAAGCAGCATTTACATCAACGAAGGCTCAATGACTGTGTCAATAACCCCAGGCGGCAGGCTTTCAGTCCAAAGCAACTTGGTCAGTTCAATCAACCTGACAACAACCCTACATCTTGCCGGCCAGCCAAACAACAATCCAGGAGTCTACCTGCCTGACGACATGCTGACTGCAAGCCTAAGCGACTATGGCATGGAAAAAAGAGGATACGTGAAAATAGCGTAAAGCAAGTAGTAAAAGGTCTATTAATAAACTATCATAGTAATAATCTACTGCAACTCAAGATGGACGGAAAAACGCCCCGCATGGTTGAAGAACAGGACATCCGCGACTGGGTCATAATCTCAGGAGCCATAACCGAAAAAGAGCTGGCGAAAAAATTCAGCATAAGCCGGAAAGACCTGAAGCCAGTTGTCAGCAGGCTTGAAAAAGACGGCGTTGTGAAAACAAAGAAAAAGCTCTTTAATCCAGTAATCCATTTCGACTCTTCGTCGGAGCAGGGCAGGAAAGAGCTTTCCAGTCTCATACCTTCCGTCGCCATAGTGGACGAGAAAAAGGTTTTCAGGACAAATTTGGACATACTAAAGAATCTGGTCGACCGCTTCGGCAGCATTGAATTAAGCAAGATTGCAAGGTTCCTCAAGACCAACAGCGAGACTGTGGAAAGCTGGGCTAAGATGTTGCATTCACAGGGTTTGATAGTATTGTTCTATCCACTGGTAGGAGAGCCCATACTCACAAGAGAGGGGGAAAAACACGGTGTCGTAAACCGCACGCTTGTGAAATACCTAACAATAGCCTTGTTGATACTGCTTGCGATATACAAAAGAGACATCCTGATACAGTTTTTGAAAAAATGGCTGAGCAGCTGAAGGAAAAATACTCGGTAAAACTGGACGGACTGGACTTTGAAGTAGACATAAAGCTGGTCGACAAGGAGTTGAGATACTACCTTGCTTTGCCTGTGTTTGAAGAACCCACAAAAGTGTTCGTGAATACACTCCGCGACAGACTTGCGCCGGGAATGGAGACTGCAATACACACGCAGAAGCTCAGGGAAAATCTTTCAAAAAAGATTGGCAGCTGGATTGACGCCGAAGCGCCAAACATAGGCAAGGAAACAAGGGACAACCTTGTCGTTTCGGTTCTCAACAAGTCTCTCGGCATGGGCGACCTGGAGTTCCTGCTTAAAGACCCCTCTCTGGAGGAAATAGTCGTCAACTCAAACCAAGAGTCAGTTAGAGTCTACCACAAGAGATACGGCTGGCTTCCGACCAACATAACAATCGAGTCAGACGAGGAAGTGCAGAACTACGCCAAGCTGGTCGCCAGGGAGATTGGAAAGGAGATAACAATAAATGCTCCATTGTTGGACGCGCATCTGCCGACTGGAGACCGCATTAACGCAGTTCTCACGCCGATTTCTGACAGAGGAACAACGCTGTCAATAAGAATGTTCGCCAGAGACCCATGGACCTTCCCGGATTTCATAAGGAATGGGACCATAACTCCCGAAATACTCTCCCTATTGTGGATGGCAATACAATACGAGCTGAACGTCCTCATTTCTGGGGGAACCGGCTCCGGGAAAACAAGCCTGCTGAACATACTGATGCCTTTCATACAGCCCAACCACCGTGTTATTTCAGTTGAAGACACACGGGAAATACAGCTGCCTCACTTCCTATACTGGTGTCCGATGAAGACGAGAAGCCCCAACCCAGAGGGCGAGGGGGAAATCACAATGAGCGACTTGATTGTAAACGCCTTGAGGATGAGGCCAGACAGAATCATACTTGGCGAAATAAGAAAAGGAAAGGATGCTGAAATACTTTTCGAGGCGATGCACACAGGCCACTCTGTTTACTCTACACTGCACGCTGACACCAGTTATCAGACGTTGAAAAGACTTACCAACCCGCCCATAAATGTCCCAGCAACAATGCTCGAGTCCATACACCTCAACGCAGTGATGTATAGAGACAGGATGAAAAACATCAGGCGCGTCTACCAGCTGGCTGAAGTAATCCCTGAAGAAACAGTAGGCGGCGAGTCTGTGGTAAAAGCTAACGTGCTATACCGCTGGAAGGCCAGAACTGATGAAATAATAAAAGCTGCAGACGATGTGAGAATATTCCAGGAGATAAACATGCACACAGGTTTGTCTAAAGCTGAAATAACCGAGGAGCTGAAGAAAAAGGAGAACATAATAAACTGGTTTGTGGGCAAGAATGTCAGAAAGCTGGAAGACATAGGAACAGTAATGAGGGCCTACTATCTGGACCCAGAGGACGTCCTGAATGTGGTGGGGAAAAACCAGGGCCCTGAAAAGCTTTTGGCCTTAGAATGAGCAACCCTACTTCAAGAATCTTCATGGGAACGGCATATTTGATTGAAAAATTCCTTCCCAACATAAGGCTCAGGCTCAAGCAGGCTTACATAAACGAAGACCCAGTGTCCTACATAGCCAAGACGGTTCTATACTCGACGGTTTGTTTCATAACCCTCTCCTTTGTCATAGCCTACATTTTTGCGGCAAGCGGCAGCAGCAAGACTTATATCGGGCCGGTGTTAGCACTGCTGGCTTCACTGTTCATGTTCTATTACTACATAAACACGCCGAAAATGGTTGTCGCAAAGAGAGTAAAAGACATAGAAAAAAACCTGGCTTTTGCAATACAAAGCCTTTACGTGCAGGTGAGCTCAGGCGTTCCTGTTTTCAATGCAATGTCGTCCATAGCA
>Ga0194125_10011751_pt1 | contig 11661 bp, 20 predicted proteins | sample TA2KigC250mmetaG_FD_148626 | JGI IMG/M metagenome (GOLD analysis project Ga0194125, IMG submission 148626) | Freshwater microbial communities from Lake Tanganyika, Tanzania - TA2015034 Kigoma Deep Cast 250m | ecosystem: Environmental > Aquatic > Freshwater > Lake | place: Tanzania: Lake... | reverse complement strand
TGAAGGTAAAGTATGGCCGCAGCTGCTGAATCTGAGCGATGATCTGCTGGTCGTGCTCGGTGGCGTAGAACGTCATTCGTTTGGCTGTCATTTCTGATCCTCCTGAGCGATTTTGATAGTATTATACTATCGTCCCTCTGTAGTGTCAAATTGGTGGTATATTATACCTCATTCCACTACCTCTTTGCCTTCGCTATCGTAAGTGTCCCACAGGGGACAGCGACCAGCACGCCAGGCGGTTCAACCGACGATCTCAGCGGTGGTTGGTCTTTTGGTGGTTTCACTCAGCGGTATCGCCCATTAGCGCAGCGGTTATCCGCAATCTGAAGTAACGATTCTCTGCTGTGCTTAGACGTAGCTCATTCGCTAATCCCTCGCCATACTGCCGTGCCACAGTGCATAATTGGCCCCTCTTGTTCACTGTGCCGCCGAAGGGGTTGGGCTGGTAGTCCAAATATCGTTTGAGGGCCTGGAACCACTGTTGGTAACTGCCCCAAAAGCGGGCTGGGAGTTCAACCAATGGGATAGGCAGGTATGGATCACCCCGGTGATGAGCTGGCTCTGTGCTCACAGTTACAATACATCCACACCGCTCGATAGGTTCGACGTAAGCCGGCGGCCCATCGAAGATGTACGTAAGCCGCTCTATCAATTCTAGCCGCTCCATGGTGTCCACTTTGGAGATACTTAGCGGCCTAAACACCGGCTGGGGTTCTAAGGATGGCCTTTCTGGTGCTACGACCCTTTCTGGTGCTACGACCCATTCTTGTGTCAAGACCCCGACATTTTGGATAATTGGTTGGTCTTTCATAGTTTGCTCCTTCCATACCTCCCCTCGTCGGCGTGTGTGGCGTGCGTTTTTGGGGGGGGCGTCTCGCACGCACACGCACCGCACTAATTGAAGCTGGCGATTATGTCCTCTGCCGGGGTGGTCAGCTCCCACCCCTGGCGGCGGTCGTCGTTGGTCCAGGCGGCGTGCCCGGCGTCCATGAGCACCTGGCGGAAGATGATGTACTTCTCCCGTCCGATGTGAGGCTCCCACCGTCGCATGGACGTATCGACTGCGCACCCCCTGATGAAGCTGGCCATCTCCTGGCGCAGCTTTTCGCGTTTGTCCTCGATGGTGGAGGTCGGGGCTGCTCGCACGGTGATGATACGTGGCTCATCCTCTGGCTGGCCGACCCAGCCGTCGCGGTCGAGGTCGCGGCGGGCTGCTTCCTCGGCGAACCAGACGATGGCTTTGTAGAACCGCCACGTGGTTGCCAGAGAAGCCGCTAACACTCCTACCCCGCCAGCGAAAGCCAGGGCTGGCCGGGGCGGGATGTCGAAGAAACCCCACTGAACGATGAGCAGGGCCAGGGTAATGCCAACACCGAAGATGAGGCAGTTCAGCAAGGGGATCACCACCTCGCTGACGACCCCTTTGCGTTCGTAGGTGACGCTGTTGCCATATGGGGCTGGAGTGTCGAACGGTGGCTTATATCTCACGTCTTTCCTCCTGCGTTTCCTGGGGCGTTTGAGACGCCTGTTTTGCAGGCGATGCTCGTAACGAGTGAAGGCGGGCTCGTTACGAGTTGTTACGAGTGATTATGGGCCTCGTTACGAGGCGGGCGATCTCCGCATCCCCGTCGGCGTGGTGTTTTCGCAGCCAGTCCTGGAGGATCACTCGCACGACGAGGGCCAGCGGGCGGCTGCCAGCCAGGGCTTTCAGGCGCTCGTAGTCGGCGTGGGGCAGGCGGGTAGCTATGGCTGGCGTTTCGTCATCTGACGGGTAGCGCTTGCGGCGTGGTCGTGGTGTTGGGCGGTCAGCGAGTATGGCGCTGATCTCGTCGGTGATGGTCTGCATCGGGTCACGTCTCATAGGACAGCACCTTCTCCACCACGACCGCATATTCCTGAGTGGCCCTGCAGGGGGCTTTCTCGAATACGGTCAGCCCTTCGGCGGCGCACTCGCGCAGGATGGTAGCGCGGTGGATGGGCTCCCATACTGCGTCCCCCAGGCTGTAGGTGAGCTGGCGCAGCGTGGTCGCGCTCTCCCTGGTCAGCTCGTCGTAGAATGTAGGGAGCACGGCCAGGAGCTGGCAGTTGCTGGCTTGCTCTTTGACGGCCTGGAGGGTGGTCAGGACGCCGGTCAATCCCTCAGTGGCGGCGTAGTCCACGGCGCAGGGGGCGATGAGCCAGTCGGCGGCGTACAGGGCCGCTTCCTGGAGCAGGCCGACGGAGGGAGAAGTATCGAAGATGATGTAGTCGGTCCTGACGGCTCCGAGAGCGCGGGCCAGGCAATCCAGCTTGAACCCCTCGGCGGCCAGGACGATCTGGGCCGTCGCGGTGCGGCTGTTACCTGGAATTACCAGGAGCCCGTTGCGGTCGTGGTCGGGTATTGCTGTGGACCTGATCACGGCCGCCAGGGGTTGCCTGGTGACTAGCAGGTCGAACACGCCGGACTCCTGGGGGAGGCCGAGAAAGGTGCTGACCTGTCCCTGGGGGTCCAGGTCTACCAGGAGCACGCCCTTGCCCTGCAGGGCCAGACCGTGGGCCAGGGTGACGGCGGTGGTGGTTTTACCCACCCCGCCTTTCTGGTTAGCAATGACGATGGTGATCACTCTTCGATCCTCCTGGAGCGTAGAGGGGCTGGCGGTAGCTTCCCGAGTCATCGCCTCGCCAGAGCGACGTTGCCGTGATGATTTTGTTGTTGGCCCGTGTCGGGTAGTATAGATACCCGCAACTGCGCCCCAGTCTGTACAGATCCCGGGTGATCCGTACGTCCTGGAGGCAGTACTCGGCGATGGCCAGGATATTGCCCTCGTTCCACCAGGTAACCGCGTCGAGGCCGTGGCCGCTTTTGCGGATGCCCAGGTTGGCGAAGGCCAGGTCGTCCAGGCTTACGCGGTGCCCGAGCTGCCGGTAGATGTGGTCGAGCATATCCAGGGTAGGGATGCGCAGATCGTGGCTGGTGTAGGGAGAGAGCACCGGGTAGTCGAAGCGGAGCAGGTTGAAGCCCACTACCAGGTCGGCGGTGGTAAGCTGCTCGATGAGCGCGTCCACGTTGTGTTCGGAGTAGAAGCGATAGCGGTCGTCGGCCGTCGAGTACGTGACCGCCACGGACAGGCCCATGTCGGGGACGTTATCCCAGCCGCCGACGTCTTCGGCGCTGCGTTGCGTCTCCAGGTCGAAAATCACAGTGTTCATTTTCCCTCCTGTTTTAGCTAACGGACTAAGCTGAGCTGCGCGGCTGTTCCGCGTCAGCTGCAGCGGTAGTTAGACGGAGGCACAAGGGGCATTTCGGCGCTCGTTCAATTTGCTTGTGCCAATCCAATTCGCTGTAGGCAACTGCGGGGCTTCCGCAAACAGCCTTGCCATTCTTGTAAAAGTGCTTGTATTTGGATTGCTTTGCCTTCAGCCACATTTCGGGCCTCCGTCTAACTATCGATTATGCCGACCACGTGTTGTCATTAGTCATATCCTGCTTTCCTCCTGTTCTGGTCGGCGCACCCGCAGGGGCGGGTGTGACAGACCGTGCACACCAGAGACGAGTAGGCGGGTGGTGGGGGCTCGTGGCGTGCCAGTTTGCTGATGACAAAGCCCGCAGGGGATATCAGGTTCGTTTGCTTTTTGGCGTAGGCGATCCACAGGGTGGCGTCCTGGGGTGAAACGCCATCCTGAGCCAGGCAGATCGCTCGCGTACGCGAAATCTCGAAATTTTCAAGGCAGTCGACTAGTTGTTGTTGTTGTTGGTTTAATGATTCATAGATCGAATCAATATCAACAACAACACCATTGCTAGTTACTAATGACCTCGATTCCGGGATCGAGGTCAAATCGTTTGACCTCGACTCCGGGATAGGGGTCAAAACTTTTGACCTCGACTCCGGGATAGGGGTCAAAACTTTTGACCTCGACTCCGGCGTAGGGGTCACCTCAGTGGTTGTTTGTGTGGTTGTGGTTGTTTGTGTTGTGTTTGTGTTGGGCTTGTAGAGCTGCAGTAGCTCTGTGACCCATTGGAACCGCCCGCGGCGGTAGCGGGTGATGAGCCCGGCCTCAGTCATCCTGCTCAGGTAGGCGGTAACGCTGGCGGCGGAGATGGTTTCCCCTTCGGCGTTGGCCCACAGGTGGCCGATGGCGTCCAGGCTGAGCTTAAGGACCGGCTTGTTGAAGGCGGCGCCGATGAGCAGGGCATAGCGCACCTTCATCAGCGGAGGGATTGTCGGGTCGCGCAGGACGGACGCCGGGACGGGGGCGTAGTGAAATTCAGCCACCACGGTGCACCTCCACGTTCCAGGGGAGCCTGGTGGTTAGCAGGTCGGCGTGGAGGGGGAGGGCGAGTTGGATGTGGTGGCCCTGCTGTATTTGAGCGACGTAGCCGTATTGGATTTGTGTCAGGTGGTGCCACAGGTCCAGCAGCTCGTCGTAGCGTTCGTTGTCCAGGGTGACGGTCATGAGCGACACGCCGTTCTCGTCGGTGTAGACGATGTGGGGAATGCGGAGAACCCGCAAGACGTGGCTCAGGTTGTCGTGTTCGGGTAGGGTGACTTGGGTCATTTTGTGGCCTCCTGGTACTCGTTATACGCAGTCTTGAGATCGGCGAGGCGGTCATTCACCTTACCCTGGTCGCCACCTTCGCAGGCCTCTTCGCAGGCTTCGGCGTGGGCCCGTTGGGCCTCACGCCAGGCACGGTACAGGCGGAGGCCTTCGAGGATCTTCTTGACTCTATTCATCGGCCTGCTCCTTTCGGTGGTTTGGGCGGCTTGACGGGCGTGTCATTTGGCTTGACGAAGGGACGGCGAGAGGGGCGGCGAGGCCGTTGGGTGAGGACGCTGATCGGGCGTCCCCGTAAGGTGATCCATCGAGTTTGTAGCTGCTTCATTGTTCCTCCTCCTGAAGTTGTCGTCGTGCTTCTTCGCGGGCGGCACGGAATCCGCCCGGGTAACGTTTGGAGATGTGGTTGGCCCTGGGGTGGGTGTCTGCCGCGTTGAGGTCCTTGATCTCGGGTGGGCGTCCGATATCGCGCCACACCTGCTTGATGGTGTTGACCATATCCGGGTCTGAATATTTTCGCTCTGCCGTTCGGTGGTATAGCCTCGGTTTGGGAGTGGCGATTGGGGTGCCGGTGCGTTTCGGGAACAGGCACCCGTTCGCCGAGAGGTAGACGCAGCCGGGGCAGAACAGCTCTCTGCGGGATTCGCCTGGGTGAAGCACCTTCAGGCTCCCGTTGGATTCGCGGCAGTTGTAGTCGTTCACGTCCTGGCTCCTGGTGGTTTCAGGTCATAGATGAAGCGGATCAGCTCGGCGTGTTGTCCTGGGTCACGGGTGTTTTTGTGCCGGGGTTGGGTTTGGGTGTGACCGGCCTGGCGGAAGTTGGCTGCTTTGTAGATTGTGCCCTGGTGGAAGCGGGTGTCAGCGTAAGTGATGATTTTGACGATTTGGTAGGGCTGGTCCAGGAATCGCGGCGGGTGGACTTCTAGCCAGCGATGTTGAACTTGCCGCAGTGCTTTGGCTATCACGCATGTTTCGGAGTTGTGTGGTAAGTTATCGTGCAACCAGAGACGGGACAGGCAGAGAACTTGCCATTTTGTGGGCAAGCCTGGATAGCCAAATTCCCCGCGCAGGCGGGTAAAGTGGGCTGTCGCAAAAATGATAAAACCGGACGGGTTGCCGTCTGGCTGGTATTGTGCGCCGTCGAATAGCACCGCCCATCCGAACGGGGAGGCGCGGGGGTGTACTGGCCGGTGCATGTAGTGGTGAGCGGTAGCCATCTCGGCTAGCCACGCTCGCGATTCGATTTTCAGTTGGATGCGTTGTGGTAGTTTCATGTTTGTGATATAATGGGAGCCAGGGCTGGCAGCCCTGCAACGAGGAAAGCCCTGGCCCCCGGGTATGTTGCGATACGGAGGCCTGGGATGAACGAGATAGAGGAGTTTCTGCTGTGCCTGGAAGCGGCGGGGCGGGCGGAGCGGACGTTGGGCTCCTACGAGGAGCGTCTGCGCTGCCTGGCCATCTTCCTCGAGGAGCAGGGGATTCGTGAGATCGGTGCGGTGCGGGCAGTCGACCTGGACCGCTTCGTCGTTTCGCAGCGCCGCAGGCAGTTATCGGCGGTGACGATTGCGGGCCGCATCCAGGCGGTCAAGACGTTCTTCGCCTGGTGTGTGAAGCGGTGCTACCTGGAGCGCTCGCCTGCGGCTCACCTGGTCAAGCCGAAGCTGGAGAGAGGGGGGCGGTCGCCGGCCATGGCGAGGGAGGATCTGGGGCGGCTGCTGGCTGCTGCGGGCGGGCGTCCGCGTGACCTGGCCGTGCTGTTGTTCCTGGCTGACACTGGCTGTCGGGTGGGGGAGCTGGTGGGGCTGGAGCGGTCCGACGTGAACGTTGAGGAGCGGTGCGCCTGGGTCAGTGGAAAGACGGGGGGGAGGTGGGTGGATTTCACGGAGCGGACGGCGGGTGCTCTCGAGCGGTGGCTGGTGATCAGTGACTCCTCGTCGGTGTTCGGGATGACGGGGAACGCGGTGCGGAAGATGTTGGTCAGGCTGGCGGAGAAGGCGGGAGTGGCGGGTCGGGTGAATCCTCATTCGGTTCGTCACCTGGTGGGACAAGCCTGGCTGGACGATGGGGCGAACCTGGAGCTTGTGCGTCAGAAGCTGGGTCATCGTGACATTACGGTCACCGCCAACTTCTATGCTCACCAGGATCGGGAGCGCGTGAGGGTGGCCACGGAGCGATTCAGCCTGGTAGGGCGGGATGGCTAACGGACTCTGGAACCGTAGGCCGAGGTTCGAATCCTCGTCCCCCAGTATACGGCCTCCGTGTATTCTGCTGTTAAGGTGCCTGGGACGGAGGTCGGAGAAGCCGCTGGCTGTAACGGCAGCCTGCGGCTTCGTTATTCTTGCCGGGCGGGCTCGTTTTCCCTCAGCCAGTTTTCGATGAGCTGTCGGATCACGTCTGACATGTTGAGGCCCTTCAGGGTCGTGAGGACCTTGAAGCGCAAGAAGATCTGAGGGTCGAGGCGGACAACTAATCGTTTTTCCATAGTGTTACCTCCTTGTACTAGGCATATATTACCACAGAAGGGGAAATTTGTCAAATGGGCAAAAAGGGGGCATTCCGGCGGGGTCAGGACGCGAGCGAGGAGCTCGGGAATTGGTGGTGGCTGCTGCTGCTCTTGCTGGCCATTGCGGTGTTGGGGAAGCTGCTGGAGGTGCTGGGGCTGATTTGACAATGATACCAAATGTAGTATAATTCCCCTCGCAGGACACAATTTATAGGGTTTCTGACGGGCCTGGGATCCCAATCCTTGGCCCGTCTCTATTTATCGAGATCGCGCCGACCCAGGCCCGGCGTATTTCTCGGCGACGGGGGCGGTCGAGGTCTGGCGTGGCCGCCCTTTCGTTCGACTGGAGGTGATATGGCACTGTGGTGGCTCATAGGATGGTTGATCAGTCTCTACCCGGTGGCGTGGCTGTTGTGGAAGCTGGGGGTGGGGCCTGAGCCGGTGCGAGATCGGCAGGTGGTGGCCGAGCTGATAGAGAGTGACGTGAAAATCTACTGGCTGTACCAGCACGAGGACGGCTTCGAGGACTTGTCGGAGCTGGTGTGGGCTGGGCGGCCAGTTTTGCTTTTACCACGGCGGCGGGATCATCAGTTGTACGTCTTGTGTTCCGAGCCCGTGGTGTGGGGGTTTGGCTACCAGGTGGTGGTAGCGAACACCAGGCCCTGCGCGTTGGAGGCGGAGTATTATTCGACGTCCGGCTGGAAGCGGCTGGGGTTTTTCGATGAGACGCGGCCGCGGGGGGCGGGAACGGGGCAGGTGGACGGGCGGATACGGTGGGCGATTCCCTCTGATTCGGCTCCTTTGACGTTGGAAGGGCTGCGGGGGTACGTGGTGCGTTTTCGCCCATTGGGCGATCTGTCGGACGGGACGGTGGGTAAGCTGAGGCCGCTGACCACCTTGCCACGGGTGAACCCTAGCCCGTGGTGGCGGGTGGTGGTGGCTAGCAGGCTGAGTGCGTGCGACAATCGTCCTGGATACAAGAAGATCTACGTCTGGGTGCGGGATGAGCGCGGGCGACCGTTGGAGGGGGTCAAGGTGCGGTTCGGGTGGGAGACGGGGCGGGGGGTGGCGTACGATCATCCGAACATCTGGGGCCTCACCCAGGAGGAGGGCTTTCTGGAGTGGGACCACTTTGGCGTGGCGGCGGTCTACTCGTTGACCATTGGAGAGGAGGGGGTCCCCCTGATCGAGAACATCCGCACTGACCTGGGGAACGAGTACTGTCGAGAGGGACTGACGGGGTGGATCCCGGTGAACAGGCCGGGCATTTACTCGTACCTGTTCGAGATTCGGCAGATATACGCTGGCGGGGATGAGCTGGTGTCGGCGGTGCAAGAGATTGCGGGGGTGACTGGCGGCGGCAAGGTGAGAGGCCAACAAGAGCGATGAGCGCCGTGGCAGCCGCGGCCCCCGGGCAAGGGAGCCTTGACGGAGCAAGGGAGCAAGGGAGCAATCTGCGACCCTGCGACTTTGCGACCCTTCGGGCTGAGCCTCAGGGCGAAACCTTGTGACTTTGCTCCATTATAGTGCGCAAGTAGAAAGGAGGCAGGATGGATTGGCTGGTGGAGAATTTGAACCTGGTGTTCTCGTTGGTGTCGCTGGCGGGGGTGATCGCGGTGTGGGGTTACGTGACCTACTGGCATGATCGCGACCGCCTGTGGCGTGACCTGGAGAAGCTGGTCCACGAGGGGCTGGAGTATCTCCAGGAGTGGGCGGCGGGTCAGTTGGAGGTGGTCACACGGGACGACACGGACTGGCTGGCTGACGTGCTCTACGTGCGGTACGTGAAGGGCACGGCCCTGGATGGGCTGGTAAGCCAGGAGCAGATGCGCTCCCTGCTGTGGGAGGCGTTTGTGGTGTGGCGTGATCGGTTCGTTGGGATCAAGCAAGCCATATCCTCTTACGCCATATCTCCTCGGGTGGCCCGGGTTAGCGGCAGGTAGGGATGGGCATCTACGATCTGTTGAAACTGGCGGCTGACTGGTCGTTAGCGGCGGTGTTGGCCGGGGTGCTGGTGTGGGTGATCAAGCGCTCGGACGAGCGGATGGAAAGCCTGCAGCAGGAGCTGGCCGGGCGGTTGGCTGGTGTGGTGGACAAAAACACCCAGGCGCTGGCGGAGATCAAGCCTGCGCTGGAGAACATCACCCGCTTCATGGATGGGGTCGAGCGCCGCCTGGCGGCCATTGAGGACACGTTGGGGAGGCTGTCCAGGCGTGAGGAAACGTTCTAGCCGTTCTAGCTGGGAAGTGCTGGACGTGGCATTAGATGCCATGGAGCAGGCCATACAGGACATTCGGCTGGCGGTTCTGGCCCTGGCCGAGCGCGACGTGGAGGGGCTTCTTGGCGACGCTGGACTGGCTGGCGATCGAAAACGAGTATGTGACGGGATCGGTAAGCTATGGCGACCTCGCAATCGCCCATGGAGTGAGCAAGAAGCAAGTGGCTCGCTACGGGCGGGCGAACGACTGGGTGGCGAAGAGACAGGAATTCCGGTCCAGAACGTCCACAGAAGGTCTACAGAAAGCTGAAGCGGAAGCGTCTGAGGCCAGTGCGCTGGTATTTCGTATCGGGCGGCTGATTCTGGAGCGGTTTCTCGTGGCCCTGGAGGAGGGCGGGATCAGGCTTACCCCGGCCGACGCTGAGAAGTGGGGAAAGCTGCTGCTGGAGATGGAGCGGGCGGGGCGAGAGACGACGCTCGGCGTGGTGTTCGGGGCCGACCTGCTGGCCCAGGCCGCGGTGGAGCTGAGGCGGTGGAGGGTTGGTGATGAGGCTGCGTAGCATTCCCCCTGCGAGTCGAGTACCTGCGAGGCCGAGGCCGAGTTTTGGCGGGGGGCGTTGAGCAACCTTGTTGACTCGTGAACAGCAGGTTGAGCTACTCAAGTGTCGGGAGAATGTCGCCTACTTCATAGACACGTACTGCTGGATTGAGAACAAGACGAGCCGCGAGTGGGTGCGGTTTCGATTGTGGCCGGACCAGGTCAGCACCTTACAATCTCTGCAAGACCATCAATTGTCCATCGTCTTGAAAGCACGCCAGCTCGGCTTGACCTGGCTGCTGGTTTGCTATGGCTTGTGGATGATGTTGTTCCGTCCTGGAACAGGTGTTCTGTTGTTCTCCAGGAGAGACGACGAGGCGGCCGAGTTGTTGGATCGGGTGAGGCAGGTGCACCTGCGGCTGCCGGCTTTCTTGCGGGCGAAGGTAGGGACGGACAACGACCACGAGCTGCAGTTGGTGAAGCTGGACAGTCGAGCGCAGTCGTTTCCCACCACCAAGCACAGCGGGCGGAGCTACACGGCGACGTTGGCCGTGGTAGACGAGGCCGACTTCATACGCTGGCTGCGGCAGTTGTTGACGGCGGTGAAGCCGACGATTGACGCTGGCGGGCAACTGGTGTTACTGAGCACGGCGGACAAAGAGGATCCATCGTCGGAGTTCAAGCGCTTATGGAACCAGGCCGTAGCGGGGGAGAACAACTACTGTCCTGTTTTCCTGCCGTGGTCAGCCAGGCCCGACCGGGATATGGTCTGGTACGAGCGTCAGAAGGCGGATTACAGTTTGGATGACCTCTACCAGGAGTATCCGGCCACACCTGAGGAAGCGCTGGCCTCCAGGACGTCGTCTAAGCGATTTCAACCTGACTGGCTCTCGGCCTGCCGGGGGGAAGGGAAGCCGCTGGCGGGTGTCGGCCCGGCCTTGCCGGGGCTGGTAGTGTGGGAAGTGCCGCGCCGTGGTGGTCAGTACCTGGTGTCGGCCGACCCTGCGGAAGGGAACCCCTCGTCGGACCCCTCCCCGGCGGTGGTGTTCGATGCGCTGACCTGGGGTCAGGTGGCGGGGCTGTACGGCAATTTCGAGCCCGACGTGTTGGGGGGCTACCTGGTAGAGCTGGCGGAGTGGTATAACGAGGCCGTGATCTGCGTCGAGCGAAACAACCACGGTCACGCCGTCCACGTGGCAATCAGGAATCGGGGGGGGGAGGACCTGGTTTACCTGAATCCCCACGACAACAAAGATGGGTGGCTGTCGAACGCGAAGATGAAGACGTTGGCCACCGACGTAACGGCGGAAACTCTGCGAGATGGGGGCTGCATTATCCAGGATGACGCCACGATCAACGAGCTGGCCATCTTTGAGGCGGGTACCCTGAAGGCTCCTGCGGGGATGACAGATGATCGGGCGATGGCCATTATAAACGGGCTGGCGGCGCTCAGGTGGCCCAGCTTAAGGCATCGAGGGACGGGGGAAAGCAGGATCGTCGAGCCTGAGGACATCATTGACGAACGCGAGACACGCGGCTGGTGAGGAACGAGGGAGCAGCGATGAGAGATCTGTTGGCGAGGTGGCTCAGGGGGCTGGCGGGTCGGCTGGACGCGGTCACCGTGGTGGCCGTGGGCAAGGCTGACGACGGGCTGGTAGCGTTTGGCCTGGCGGGTACTGATCTCGACAAGCAATGGGGCGAGCTGCTGGGGGAGTTCAAAGACGCCTTTGACGCCTGGCGGAAGAACCCCCTGGCCAGGCGGATCGTGGGGATCGTCACTGCCTACGTGCTGGGCGGAGATTCCATCGTGTTGCACTCGACGTATGGCCCCCTCGACAGGTTCATTCAGGACCTGGTGAGCCTGCC
>Ga0194125_10011750_pt1 | contig 11662 bp, 11 predicted proteins | sample TA2KigC250mmetaG_FD_148626 | JGI IMG/M metagenome (GOLD analysis project Ga0194125, IMG submission 148626) | Freshwater microbial communities from Lake Tanganyika, Tanzania - TA2015034 Kigoma Deep Cast 250m | ecosystem: Environmental > Aquatic > Freshwater > Lake | place: Tanzania: Lake... | reverse complement strand
AAAAACCGTGCCAAAGCCCCGAAGGGAGGCGGCGGCGCGGGCGCCCGTTTGGCTGCCTGCCCCCAGGCAGGCCACGCCGCACGAGCGAAGTCTCGTGCGGCGCTTAGACCCTTCGGTCATGACTCGTGCGCGTCTTGCGCGCATGTGCAGGCTACAATGTTGAATGTCGAACGTCGAATGACGAATTACGAATGACGAATGAGGCAAGGAGCGCCCCCTTTCTTCTCAGTTCGACATTCGGCGTTCATTATTCGACATTCCGGCTCTTCGGTTGCGGCCAAGGGCCGCGTTAGGAACAAGGGGGCAATACTCCCTCACCGTCCCCCCTACCGACGTTGTGTCGGTGGGGCTATCGTGCCACGATGTCGAGGGCGGGGGCCTCGGGGCGGGGGATGCGGATGGTTTCGCCCTGGGGGTCGAGGAGGGCGTGGGGCTGGCCGTTGACGGTGACGGCGGAGAGGGGGGCGGGTCCGGGGCGCCGGAGGCGGAGGCGTAGCTCGGCAGGGAGGCCGCGGTCGGGGAGGACGACGCGGGCGGCGATGGAGCCGTCGCCGCGGGTCTCGAGGGTGAACTCGATGAGGCCCCAGCGGGTGGGGGCGCGTCGGACGCTCAGGTGCTGTCCGGCGCCGAGCCATCGGCGTGGCATGGCGCGGCCGAGCCAGAGGACCTCGGCGTCGGGCTCCTCGTCCACGAGCATCCAGCGGGCCATGAGGGGGGTGACGAGTTGGGCGGGGACGCAGTAGTCGGCGACGCAAGTGCGGGTGGGGGTGCCGCGGATGGCGACCTGTTCGTAGGCGGTGTAGGTGCCCTGGGTGCAGTGGGCGGCGAGGTGGCCGTAGAAGCCGAGGAGGTAGCGGGCGATGCGGTCGCGTGCGAGGAGGCCCTGGGCGCAGGCGGCGAAGGGCCAGTCGTCCAGGCGGTCGAGGAAGCGGGTGGTGCCGAGGAGTTCGCCGCCGTGGGCCGCGCGGTAGGCGAGGATGGCGTCGTGCCACTCGGGGCGGAGGACCAGGGAGCTGAGCATCTCGGGCCAGTAGCGGTAGTTGGTGTAGGAGGCGAAGCGGTCGGCAGTCATCGTGGGGAAGGGCTTGTCGAAGCAGGGGACGGGGGGGACGAAAGGGCCGCCGGGGGTGGGGACGACGGACTTTGCGATGCTGGCGTCGAGGTCGGCCCGGAGGGCCTTGGCCTCGGAGCGGAGTTCGGCGGCGCGGGCGCGCATGGCGTCGTCGCCCAGCTCGGTCCAGGCGCGGGCGAGTTCGAGTAGGCCGCGCCAGGCCCAGGCGCTGCCCGCGTAGTAGAAGTCGGTCTCCTCGTGGGTGTCGGCCTCGCCGGAGCCGAAGAGGAGGCCGTGGCGGGGGTCGTCGCGGGGCCACTTGAGTCCCTGGCAGCGGAGAGCGAGGAGGTGTGCGACGATGCGCTCGGCCTCGGGGACGCGGCCGCAGAGCCAGGCCCCGTCGCGGCTGCGGCGCGCGTAGCGGGCCATGGCGTCGAGCAGTTGACCGTATTCAGAGACGGCGGGGCCGTAGTAGTCGAACGTGCCGTCGGGGCGCAAGGCGTGGTCGAGATAGTAGTCGAGGTGGGCGCGGGCGCGGGCGAAGAGGTTCCACTCGACGCAGGCGTTCACCGTGCTGAGCGTGGCGGGGGGAAAGTGGTCGTCCTTGGGGTTGCGGTAGATGCCGACGCCGTAGCGGGGCTTGGGTCCGTCGTGTGTGACGAGTGCGCGGGCGAGGGAGGCGTAGCAGGCCTTGGGGACTTTTCCCTCGGGGACCTCGATGCGGGTGGCGTCGGCGAAGGCCGTCCCCCAGTGCACCTCCAGTTCGCGCTGGCGCGCGTCGAACCACTCGGCGGCGACGGGCGTCAGCCCCTCGGCCCCGATGCGGAAGCGCACGGTGGCCTCGCCGACACCGGCGCGGACGGACTTGAATGCGACGTAGAGCTCGGGCCGCGTCGGGGCGACGAAGGCGGTCTGCTGCCACGCGATGCCGTTCTTGCCGTCGGTGAAGGCGAAGTCAATGGCGGGCAGCCAACCGGCGATGAGCCGGCGGACCGCTCGGTTGGGCTCGGCGGGCGGCAGGAGCTTGGCGGGGTCGAAGAGCGCGTGGTCGAGGCGGACGGGCCCGAACTCGCCGGCGAGGACGCCGAGGCGCCCGTCGGGCTCGACGTAGATGACCTCGCTCGACCCCTCGTTGGCGAGGAAGGTGTAGGCGAGGAGCTCAGGCAGGCGCTGCGCGCAGGCCTCGTAGGACGGGTCGGCCCCGCCCTGGAGCACCTGCTCGCCCAAGACGTCGGCCTGGCTCGCCAGGAGGGAATCAGCGGAGCTGTCTGCGGCCATTGCTGCGGGCACTCCGTCCCAGGCCAGCGGCTATTCTCGCACGCGCCAGAGCGGGACGGGAAGCCAGGCGACCTGGAGGTAGTATTGGAAGTTGACGCGTCCCCAGCCGAAGGCGCCGCCCAGCACGTTTGTGGCCCACTTGGAGTCGTAGCGTGCCTCCTCGCCCTTGATGGCGGCCACGGCGGCAAGGTCGCGACCGAAGCTCTCCGACCCCGCGAGGCACGGATTGCCGCTCATCTTCGAGATGGCGGCGGGCTGGACGCATCGCGTGTAGCCCCAGATCAGCCCTGCCGGGCCGGCGCCGCGGTAGCACCGCGTCGCCAGCTCCTCCCCGCGGTCGAGCGAGTACCACGTGTCGTTCAGATCGATCCCAACGATTGCCACAGGGAAGCCGGGGAGGAAGGTCGTGGACTGGCTGATGAGGCGCTCAGTCTTGCTGCTCCCCTTGTCGAGCAGAATGCGGCTCTCACCGGGCGCCCAACCGATGAAGATGATGGAACCCCAGTGGCGGCGCGAGGACTGGCGAAACGTGGCCTGCCCCGCTGCTGCCCCGATCGCCTGCGTCTCCGCCGCGCTCCAGGCCACGGTCGCGAACGAGTTCTCAAGCACCCGCTTCTGCGTGGGATTGTTCGACAGCTTCCACGGCGCGCGCCCGTAGAGGCGGTACGCCGTATCCTTCTCCAGCGCCCCGCCGCCGTCGGCGCCCCAGAAGGTGCAGCCGCCCGCCGCCAGCAGCCCCAGCCCGGCCACCGCGGCCGCCGCCCGCACGCCCCACGCCCTGCGCACCCTGTCTCGCTCACCCATCGCAGTGTCCTTCCCTGAAAAAGGCCTCCGACCCACCGCCGGCCACACGGCCCTGCCGTCTACAGTATAAGCGCGCATCCCGCCAAGAGCAAGCCCCGCGCCCCCAAATTCCCGGCCCGGGCGGGGCTCCCACGTGGCCGTGCCCTGCGCAGCGCCGGTCAGCCCCGCCGGCCGCCCCGCCAACTGCCGGCCGACTCGGAGAAGCCCTCGAAGAACTCGCGAGCCCAGTCCAGCATCTCGTCGAACCACACGATGCCCAGCACACCCCAGACCAGGGGGATGATCCACAGAGTGTGGACCCATCCACTCCTCCAGAACTCGTGGGCGCCAGTCCAATAGACGATTACGCTGATGACGAGGGAAATGAGTCCCCCAAAGAGCGCGGCGAAGACGAACTTCAGGACCGCGCCGAGCGGGCCGGACGTGGGACTCTTCTCTTTGCCCTTCATCGGGTTGAAGCGTCGCCTCCGATGTAGTTCCTCGTGCGGTAATGAGCCACGAGGGCGGGGTCGAGGGGGTAGCGGCCGAAGCGGCGGGCGGCGGAGAGCATGGCACGGTAGTTGGCCGGGCGGACGGCTGGGTGGATGCTGTTGGAGGAGGCAAGGATGTGGCCGCCGCCAGGGCTGGCCTTGGCGATGGTCTCCTTGACGGCCTCGACGACTTGCTCGGGGGTGCCGCGGCTCAGGAGGTCGCCGCAGTCCACGTTCCCGCACAGGGCTATGCGGGCGCCGTAGCGGGCCTTCACCTCGCCGATGTCCATCCCCGCGATGGGCTCGATGGGATCGAGGGCATCAATCCCCGCGTCCACGATGTCGTCGAGGATGGGCCAGAGGTTGCCATCGGTGTGCTTGATGAAGGGCTTGCCCAGGCGGTGGGCCGTCTTGACCATTTCCTTGAGGTAGGGGAGCACGAATTGGCGGAAGTGGGCGGGCGACATGAGGGGGGCTTTGCGGTTGGCGTAGTCGTCGCCGGTCAGAAGCACGTCGGCGCCCAGAGCGGCGGCGCGCTCGCAGACGCGCTTCTTGTAGTCGGTCACGATGCGGGCCAGGCGGTGGGCGGCCTCGGGCTCGAACACGTAGGCCATGAGCAGGCGGTCGAAGCCGTAGAGGTAGTGGGAGAACTCGAAGGCGTCGTGGGAGAGGAAGACGATGGCGCGGCGGCCCCCGAAGCGTCGGACTGCTTCGGCCAGGCCGGTGAGGCGATGCTCGGCGTCGGGGTCGGGCGCCTTGTAGGCGTCGAGGTCGGCGGGCGAGTGAATGGGGCCGTCCACGCGATAGGGGATGCCCGTGGCCTCGTCCGTGCGCCACACGATGCCCCATTCGTCGCGGACTGTGTGGGTGTCGAGGCGCTCGGTGCGCTGGTTCTCGAACGCTGTCACGCCGTCGAGGTCTTCGAGGTCGCAGAAGTCGTGATAGGAGATGCCCGGCCCGTGCAGCGCGCGTATCACCGGCTCGTTGACGATGAGTTCCCAGACGGGCACACGGTCTGGCTGTTGGCGGCGAAGCGCGGTGAGGAAACGGTCTCGTGCGTTCAATGGCCTCTCCGGCTCTAACGCGGAATGCGGAGTGCGGAGTGCGGAAGTGAGGACAAGAAGCGCGGCAGCGACAGTTCACTTGCGGCTGGCGTGTCGTGCCGTCCTGATGGAGGCGACGACCATCGCCAGAATCTCGCCAGCCTCGGCCATCAGCGAGTGCAAGAGGTGTGGGCGCACAATCCCGGCTTCGACCAGGATTTCCATCCAGTAGAGCGACTCGTCCGCTTCTTCCTCCACGATCCCCATCTTCGCGACGAAGTCGGCGCGCGACCTGGCCCGAGCCGCCGCGCGGTAGTTGGAGCCTACGGAGGTGCCGGCACGAAGAAGCTGTCCCGCGACCATGTCCTCAATCTTGCCCCGCGGCAGGGAGGCCACGAGCCGAACTACCCGCAATGCGAACTGCTTTGTCCTCGTGCGAAGCGGGTCACCGGTTGGCTTCAACATGGCCAAGCTCTCCTTTGGACTGTGGGTTGCTGCCCCCCGCGCCGGCCGCCTGCGCTGTGGACTCCGCATTCCGCGTTCCGCATTCCGCATTGGTCACATGGGCACGCCGATGATGACGCCTTCGAAGACCATGCGGGTGCCGACGAATGCCTGGGCCTGCATGACGGCGTAGGCGCGGCGCATGCTCTCGATCTGACCGACGATGAGGAAGCGGTCGCCGGGCTTCACCTCGCCGCGGAAGCGCACCTGGTCCATGCCGCCGTAGCCCACGAAGTCGGGCGGGTCCTCCATGCACTGGGCGATGAGGAAGCTGGCGGCCTGGGCCACCGCCTCGCACATGACGACGCCCGGCATCAGCGGCCGGCCGGGGATGTGCCCGCGAATCCAGAACTCGTGGTCCGTGAGGTCCTTGTAGGCGACAATCGTCCGCTTCTCGCGGTCCACGCTCACGATGGCGGTGAGCTGCTCCATCTCGTGGCGCTGCTTGTTGAAGCGGCGGATCCCCTCGATGTCGTACTGCACCCTGCTGGTGTCAATCGTCGCTGGGTCCATGATCGGCGGCTTCGGCACGGCGGGTTTCTCCAATCATCAACCGAGTATCTTCGGCACGAGGTAGCAGCCGCAGGCCTGGGCGGGCGCGTTGGCGAGCATGGCCACGCGGTCCGCCGACGGCTGCTCCGCGTCCTCGCGGAACACGTTCCGCAGGCCCATCGCCTGCACGGTCGGCGGCACATCCGTCGTGTCCAGCTCGTTGAGCTTCTCGACGTAGGCGAGGATGCTGGCGAGTTGGGCGCCGAACTGCTCGCGCTCGGCGTCGCTGAGCGCCAGGCGCGCTAAGTGGGCCACGTAATCAATCTGCTCGCGTGGGAACCTCATCGCCATCGAACTCTCGCCATGCCGGACCCGTGGAGGACGCCGCTATTGTAGCAGACCAGCCTCAGAAAGCAAGCCAGGAGTCGCGGGGCGCGAGGGCGGGGGTCGGAGCAAGTCTGGAGGCGGAGGCCCCTTGACTTCGCGCCCGGGTGGCGCTATAAGGCCCACTGAGCAGTACGTCTCGATCTCTTGTCGGCCGGAGGCAGTTCGTGAAAACCGAGATCTTCACTCTCTGCGATGCAGCCACACAGTCGGGCGGGAAGCTCAACATCCTGGGGACGTTCGACACGATCTTCTCGCCAAAGCTGCCCGCGACACATCCCCAGTGCTCGGTGGCGCTGCGCCTACGCTTCGAGAGGATCGAGGAGGGCGAGCACCGCATAAAGGTGAACGTCGTGGACGAGGATGGGCACCTGGTGATGCCGAGCTTCGACCTGAACGTGAACGTGCGGATGGGTGACGACGCGCAGACGGTGTCGGCGAACTGGGTGATCAATATCCAGCGGCTACAGTTCAAGAGCTACGGCCAGTACGCCATCCACCTGGCCGTGGACGGCCGGAGCGAGGGCACGCTGCCGCTCTTCGTCCGCCAGGCCCCTCCTACTGCCGCGGCGCCGCAGGAGGCATGAGCGCGAGGCGCTCGCGAACGGCGCGGAGCAGGTCGGGCGCGGGGGCGAGGAAGCGCTCGGCGATTCCGTGGGGCGAGCCCGTGAATGCCTCGAAGCGAAAGGTCAGGAGGGGCTCGGTCACGGAGCAGCGGGCCAGGCCCCAGCCGTCGGGGTAGGCGATGCGCACCCCGTCGAGGCGCGTGACATCACCCGTGGCGGCGGCGGCGATGTCGTCGAGGCGCCGCGGGCCGTCGCCGGCGGTGTAGGGGATGCGGATGTCGGGGGTGATGGCGTAGCGGGGCATGGCGTCCACGATGGCCGAGATGGGGCGGCTGCTCTCCCGCGCCAGTTCGGCGGCGCGCAGGATGCTGTAGAGCCCGTCGTCGCCCCCGTCGAGTTCGCGGTAGAAGAAGTGGCCGCTCAGTTCGCCCCCGAAGGCCGCGTCGTCCGTGATCATCCGCGTCTTGATGAACGTGTGGCCCGACCGCTCGAGGATGGGCACGCCGCCGCAGGCGGCCACGGCGTCCAGCACGGCCCGCGAGCACTTGAGGTCCAGCACGACTTTGCTTGGAGTGCGGGCTTCAGCCCGTATCTTCTCTTCTGCGGCACCGGGATACGGCCTGAAGGCCGCACTCCGAACGCCTGGGGCCGGAGGAGACGGCCTGAAGGCCGCACTCCGAACGGGGCCGAGGATGTGCTGGGCGAGGAGGAGGATGGCCTGGTCGCCGGTGAGGGGGCGGCCGAGGTCGTCCACGAGGGCCAGGCGGTCGCCGTCGCCGTCGAGGGCGACGCCCAGCGCGGCGCCGCTGCGCCGCACGGCGTGGGAGAGCGCTCCCAGGTTCTCGGGCACGCTAGGATTCGGCGAGCGGTTGGGGAAGGCGCCATCGGGGGTGCAGAAGAGCTCGACGACGTCGTAGCCGAGGCGTCGGAGGACGCGGGGGGCCAGATGGGACGACGTGCCGTTGCCGCAGTCGAGGACGAGCCTCAGGTCCTCGCCTGGCTTCGCCGATGCGCAGAGCCATTCGACATAGTCGTCCTCGACGGCGAGCTTCGTCACTTCGCCCTTGCCTTCGACGAAGCGGCCGGAGGCGAGGGTTTGCTCGACGCGGGCCATCTGCTCCTCGGTGATGGGGAGGGGGCCGAGGGTGAGCTTGAGGCCGTTGTCGCCCGCGGGGTTGTGGGAGGCGGTGACGATGGCGAGGGCGTCGGGGCGGAGGCGTCGGGCGGCGAAGTAGGCGACGGGGGTGGGAACGATGCCGAGGTCGCTCACGCGGCAGCCGGTGTCGGCGAGGCCCTCGATGAGGGCGGCCTTGAGGGCTGGGGTGCTGGGCCGCACGTCGCCCGCGGCCAGCACGTGGGGCGCGTCAGCCTGTTCCCGCAGGAGCGAGCGGATGGCGCGGCCGAGGCGGGCGTAGAGCGTCTCGTCCAGTTCAGCGGGGTAGGCCCCTCGGATGTCGCAGGCCTTGAAGATGCTCATGGTAGGGGGAAGCTCAAAGCCGGAAGTCCAGCAAAACGGAGCAGAGCCCGCGGAGAGGTTCGTCATGCCGAGCCAAGCCGAGGCATCTCTCCGAGGGTGCGGGAGAAGAGAGATTCCTCGACTTCGCTGCGCTCCGCTCGGAATGACCCCGCCGCATTGCTTGTGCTCACGCCGTCTTGTCCTCGGGCGGCGCGGGGCTGGTCGGCACGAGGATGGGGATGCCGTTGTTCTCGTCGCGGTGGAGCTCGCCGCCGGCGAGAAGGGTGTCCACCTCGCTGCCTTCGAGGGATTCATACTTGAGGAGAGCGGCGACGATGCGCTCGACGGCGTCGCGTCGGGCGGCGAGGAGTTCTTTTGCGTGGGCGTAGCACTGGTCAATGATCTGGCGAATCTCGCCGTCAATGGCCACGGCCGTGGCGTCGCTGATGGCCTTCACCCGCGTGATCTCGCGGCCGAGGAAGAGGTGCTCCTCGTTCTCCGTGTAGGAGATGGGGCCGAGGTCCTTGCTCATGCCCCAGCGGCAGACCATCATGCGGGCAAGCTCTGTGGCCCGCTCGAAGTCGTTCTGGGCGCCCGAGGTCACGTCGTCGCAGAAGAGCTCCTCGGAGGCGCGGCCGCCGAGGAGGGAGGTGATTTCGGCCAGGATGCGCTTGCGGGGCACGATGTAGCGGTCCTTCTCGGGCAGGTACATGGTGGCGCCGAGCGCCATGCCGCGGGCAACGATGGCGACTTTGTGGATGGGCTCGACCTCGGGGAGCTGCTTTGAGACGACGGCGTGGCCGGTCTCGTGGTAGGCGGTGAGACGCTTCTCCTCCTCGGCGATGACGCGGCTCTTCTTGGCGGGTCCCCAGAGCACCTTATCGCGGGCCTCCTCGAGTTCGGGCATGCCGATGGCGTCGAGGTTGCGGCGGACGGCCAGGAGCGCGGCCTCGTTGAGGAGGTTCTCGATGTCGGCGCCGCTGAAGTAGGGCGTGCCGCGGGCGATGAGCTTGAGGTCCACCTCGGGGGCCAGCTTGACCTTTCGGGCGTGGACGCGCAGGATGGCCTCGCGGCCCTTCACGTCGGGCAGGTCCACCACGATGCGGCGGTCGAAGCGGCCGGGGCGCAGGAGGGCGGGGTCGAGCACGTCGGGGCGGTTCGTCGCCGCCACCAGGATCACCCCGAGGTCGGAGTCGAAGCCGTCCATCTCCACCAGGATGGCGTTGAGGGTCTGCTCGCGCTCGTCGTGTCCGCCGCCCAGGCCGGTGCCGCGGCGGCGGCCGACGGCGTCAATCTCGTCGAGGAAGATGATGCAGGGGGCATGTTCCTTGGCCTGCTTGAAGAGGTCGCGGACGCGGGAGGCGCCGACGCCGACGAACATTTCGACGAAGTCGGAGCCGCTGATGGAGAAGAAGGGGCGCCCCGCCTCGCCGGCGATGGCCTTGGCGAGGAGCGTCTTGCCCGCGCCGGGTGGGCCGACGAGGAGGATTCCGCGCGGGACGCGCCCGCCCAGGCGGCGGAACTTCTCGGGGCTCTTCAGGAAGTCAATGATCTCGACCACCTCCTCCTTCGCCTCGTCAATGCCGGCCACGTCGTCGAAGGTGATCTTCGTCTGCTCGGGGTTGGCCGTGCGGGCGCGGGCGCGGCCGAAGCTGAGGACGCCTGCGCCGGCGTTCCGGAGCTGGCGTATGAACATCCAGTAGAGGAGGGCCAGGATGAGAATCCAGGGGAGCATGCCCAGCAGGTTCGTGAGCAGCAGGCTGGGCTCGCCGAAGGAGATGGTGACGTTTCCGCCCTTCTTGTTCGGGTCGGTGTTGTGTTCCCGCACGGCCTTGGTGAGGTATTCGACCACGTGGGGGCTGATCGTGATGTCGGACTCCTTGCCCGGGACGCAGCCGTCGGGCGCGCCGTCGCCCCACGTCACGTAGAGCGTGGTGCCGTGGACGAGGAGCCTCTTGACATGGCCGTCGCGCACTTCGTTGAGCACTTCGTCGAAGGAGGGCTCTGGGCGCGCGCTGCGGCCCATGCGGCTTGGGGCGAGGCTGACGGCGAGGATGACGCCCCCGATGAGGAGGAGCCAGATGAGGAGGCCGCGGGGCCGGCGGGGCAGGGGGGCCTCCTCGTCGTCGCCCGTGCGGCGTGGTGGGCGGTTGCGGGGGTCACTGGGCACGCGCTTTGGCCTCCGTGTCGGGGTGGGGCCAGGTCTCGAAGGCGAGGGCGACGACGTGGCGGGCCAGGCCGCGGACGACGGCGTCGCGGCCCTCGCGGGGCGTCTCGCCCAGGTTGAGGCTGAACTCGGCGCGCTCGACGAGGCGGCGGCCCTGGAAGAAGGTCGTGTTGGTCCGAGTGTCGGTCATCTCGACGTTCACGTAGAGGAGGTAGCGCATCTCCATCTTCTCGCCGTAGCGCAGGCGGCGGAGCACGTGGCGGTCGAAGTCGTCAATCTCCCCATTGATCTCGAGGTCCGCCTCGCCCGGCCGTGCCACGCGGAGGCGCGTCCTCGCGCAAATCTCGTGGATGAGGGCCTCGGTGAACTCGAAGTCGAGGTTCCGCTCGAGGGTCTTGTTGCGGAACGTGTTCACGGAGAAGGTTCGGAGATGCGGCGGGAGGTCGAACTTCACACGATAGCCGCACCCGGCGAGGAGGAGGGTGAAGACAGCTACGCCGAGAGCAATCGTGCGCTGTGGGCGGGGCCTCCGTGCCCCGCGCGGGGCAGAGACGCCCCGCCCACAGGGCATCCGCTGAACGTGTGCTCCGGCCTCGCTTCCGGGGTGTAGGGGCCCCATCATGGCGCCTCCTCGGGGGCTGCCTCGGCCGCCAGGCGCTTGAGGAGGGCCAGGATGCGCTCGGCGCGGTCGGCGTACTCGGAGTCGGGGTAGCGGGCCATGATGGCCTTCATGTAGCGTATGCCGCCCTCGATGCTGTAGCGGCCGAAGTAGAAGAGGCCGGCATCGTAGTCGCCGCGGGCGGTGATGTCGCGCAGGTCGCGGGCGTAGCGTGCGACGCGCTCGCTGCCGGACATTCGGGCCAGGTCCTCCATGTCGCGGCGGGCGGCCTGGGCGGGCGCGTGGTCGTAGGCGGGGCCTTCGGCCAGGCGCTGGTTGGCCGTGGCGCGCCGCACGCGGGCGCGGATGACGAGTTGGCTGTTCGGATACTGCTTGAGCAAGCGGTCGTAGGCGTCGCGGGCCTTCGCGTAGTCGCCGTCGCGGAAGTATGCCTCGCCAATGGCGTAGACCGCGCGGTCGGCCAGCGGGCCGGTGGGCGCCCGCTCGATCACCCGCTCGAGCACCCGCACCCCCTCCTCAGTGCGCTTGGCGGTGAAGAAGAGCAGCCACACGCGGGCCGCGGCGAGCGATTCGCCGATCTGGAACTCGCGGCGCAGGACCTCCATGTAGAGCTTGGTCTGGGGGTGGGCCGCCAGGAGCCTCTCGCACTCCTCGAAGGCGCGGGGCCAGTTCCGCTGCGCGATGTAGGAGTCGATCAGGACCACCCAGGCGTCCACGGCCGCGGGCGAGGTCGGGTGCCAGCGCAGTGCGCGGCGGGCCTCGGCCCGCGCGCGGGCGTAGCTCTTGCGCTCGAAGGCCCGGCGGGCGTCGGCCAGGCGCTGCTCAGCG
>Ga0194125_10011749_pt1 | contig 11662 bp, 9 predicted proteins | sample TA2KigC250mmetaG_FD_148626 | JGI IMG/M metagenome (GOLD analysis project Ga0194125, IMG submission 148626) | Freshwater microbial communities from Lake Tanganyika, Tanzania - TA2015034 Kigoma Deep Cast 250m | ecosystem: Environmental > Aquatic > Freshwater > Lake | place: Tanzania: Lake... | reverse complement strand
CTTCATAGATTCCTATTCCGGCGACTTCTGGGCCGACTGGCGAGACGACACAGCAGGGCTGGCTCTCTCGATCCATCAAGCCCAGCGGAACTTCCCGAAAGCTCTCCAGGTGGAACCGGGGGGAATCGCCTGTTGGCTGTTTCCGGCCGATGCGCCCCCCGCACGTTTCCTGCGGGGCATGGCCAAGACCCATGCCTTGCAGCTCCACTTTCACGCGCCCGACCTGCCGCTGAAGACGTGCAGTGTGCGGAGCCTGCAATTCCAGATGCCCGACTGGCCGCGGCTGACGCGAGCCTGGTATCGCGAGAACAACCCCTGGCGCGAGGCTTTCTTCCCGGAGGTGATCCCCAATCGCCTGATCAGCTTTCTCAGCGCTTTGCACGATCAGCGGCCACACGCCATGGGGATGTTCCACGTCGGTGACGCGCCGGACTCGGGGTACTCCGAGGGCACCGGCCGCGGACAGATGGTCTGGGTCAACAATGAATACGACCGTCCTCACTGCTGCACCCTGTTCTACTGCCTGACCGGTCAGCGCCGGGTGCTAGACTCCGCCCTCGCCAGCGCGCGGCACTGGTTGGACGTGGATCTGTGTCACTACCACCCGGATCCGTTGGTTGAAGGGGGGTTGGGCATCCACTCGCCCTATCACGTGACGCGCGGGGCCAAGCCATCCCACGAGTGGACTGAGGGCATCCTGGACTACTACTTCCTCACTGGGCAGCGCGAGGCGCTGGAAGGTGCGCGCTCGGTAGCCGAGAATATCATGCGCCACATGGCATTGCCTGAGATGCGCACACCCGGCGAAGCGGCCGTGCGCGAGGGCGGTTGGGCGTTGCGCGCCCTGGTCGGCATGTGGCACGCCACCGGAGAGGAAAGCTGGAAGGCGGAAGCGAAGCGGATTGCCCACCTGTTCGTGGAGTGGTTCCGCTGCTTCGGTGGCCTGATGGCGCCCCACACGGACCATACGCTGCCTCGTACACCCTTCCAGAACAGCATCACGGCTGTTTCGCTTGGTCAGTACTTGCTGGTGGAGGATGACCCAGCCGTGCGGGAACTCATCGTCGCCGTCGTGGACGATATGATCGAGCACTGCACGGGCCCTGATGGGGTCTTCTTCTTCAGCGAGTTTCCCGCGGCGCAACTGGCAGCACCGACACCTCACGTGCTGGATGCACTGACCTACGCCTATCGGATCACGGGCAAAATCGCTTACCTCAAGATCGCGGCGCGCAACTTCGCAGCATTGATGGACCAACCGAAAGACGCCTGGCATTGGGGCGGGAAGGTGCTCGATGCCAGTGGAGCCATCGTCAGTGGGCACGGGAGCGCGCGGAGCTTCGAGAACCGGTACCCGTCCCTCGTGCTTTTCGCCGGCACAGCGACCCCGCTGGGACTGCTAGACTGGTATGAGTACGCTGTTGACAGGTCGCCACACCGCGGGTGACCAGCGGCTGGCCATCCTCCTGAGCAACTGAAAGCATCCGATCCCACATGACAATCCGTGAAAACTTCTGGCGTGTCGTTCGCTTCCAACCGGCAGACCATCTGCCCTTCTGGGCGGATTGGCTCGGTCCGTGGCGGCGCTGGCGAGATGAAGGCTTGCCTGTTGGCGAGGACATGGACGACGCCAGGTTCAGAGCTTGGGTCCTCGATTACTTCGGCTTCGATGGCATGTATTCTGCCTTCTGGGGACAGCCGCGCGTTCCCGTGGAGGTGGGCGTGTATCCGCCTTGCCCGCCGGAGGTGCTGGAAGAAACCGAGCACTATCGCGTCCAACGCACCGGCGTCGGTTCGATCATCAGACAGTTCAAGCAGCGGCAGGGTTCGCTCGTCTCGGCGCAGTGGCTCGAGTATCCGATCAAGACCCGACAGGATTGGCGCCGTTTCCGGGACCGGCATCTCGATCCTCACGCTTCAGGCCGCTACCCCGAGGAAGCAGCCTGGCAGCAGATGAAGGCGGCCTGGAACAGCCGCGACCAGGTCATCAGCATTGATGGGGGGAGCTTCTACGGTTTCGTGCGCGACTGGATAGGCTTTGAGAATCTCAGCTACATGCTCTTCGATGATCCACACCTCGTCCGCGAGATGATGGACTACCTGGGCGACTTCTTCATCGAGGTCCTGCACCGGGCCCTGGACGAGGTGCAGGTGGACTTCGCCATGTTCTGGGAAGACATGTGCTACAAATCAGGTCCTCTGCTGTCGCCGAGGATGTTCCGCGAGTTGATGCTACCGAACTACAAGAAGGTAACTTTCTTCCTGACCGAGCACGGCGTCGAGCTCTCATGGGTGGATTGCGACGGAAACATCGAGGCGTTGATCCCCCTGTGGATCGAGGGCGGCGTGCGGGGGTTCTACCCGCTGGAAGTGGCGGCCGACATGGACGCGGGGAAGCTGCGCAGGCAGTATGGGGAGCAGATTGTGATGTGGGGGAACGTGGATAAGCGGGCGCTTGCCCAGGGCAGAGAGGCGATTGACGCCGAAATCGCGCGCCTCGAACCGGTCGTGGCTGCTGGTGGCTTCATCCCGCTGGTGGATCACGGCGTTCCCGACGATGTGTCTCTCCAGTGCTACCTGTACTACCTGGAGCGCCGCAGAGAGCTGAGCGGTTTCCGGCACCAATGATTCAGACCCAGAGTGATGCACCATGCAAGACTACTGTCCGTTGGATCTGTCGCCGTACTGCAACGTCGGCGTTCAGTTCGCCGAGGCGAAGGATCCACTGCCGATCGGCCGGCAGAGCTTTCACGGCCTCCTTTTCCAGATCGGCACGCAAGAAAATCTCAACGCGGCCTGTCTCCTCGGCTTCGGCGGTGAGACCGGTACGCGTGACGCGATAACGATCCCGTTGGGCGTCGCCCCGCGCCATATCATCTTCGCCCACGCCCTCCTGGAGTCGAGGCTGCCGGAAGGGGAACCCCCCGGCCATCTGATCGCTACCTACACCTTCCGTTACGCAGATGGTCGTGAGGTCAGCGCCCCAATCCGCGAACGCTTTGAGATCACGCGCGTGCCGGCAGGCTTTGGCGAGCACATGTTCCTCGCCACGTCGGACCAGAAGCCCGGCCTGCTCTCCGAGGTCCAAGGCGGGTGGGGCGCAGCGACGCGCTACGAGGGACGCTGGGAATGGGCTGGCTTGCGCCAGATGGAAGCCACGCGGAGCCTGCCACGAGCTTACTGCCTTTGGGCCTGGCCCAACCCCCACCCGGAACGTGTCATCGAGGCCGTGACGATCTTGCCGGGCGATAGGAAATTCCTGGTCGCTGCCATCACGCTCGGCTACGTTGACGAATGGCCGTTTTGCCGCACGCCCAAACGCACCGCAGTGATCACCCTGACCCGGCCCGAGGACGCGGACAAGCCATTCAAGCTCGAAGTCGAGGTGGATCGCGGAGCTGCCACCTACCCGTACCCACTTCCCTCCGATTCGCCGGACAAGTTTCTGGCAGACGATCTGGCGGGGTGGGGCCAGGCGCAGAACGAAAAGGCCAGCCCAGCCTACGCGGAGATCGCGGCCATCCCCTCGGCGACGATCACGGTCAAGAGTGACGGCGAGGAATTGGGCAAGGCGAACTGGGGCGAGCTGCAGGCCAAGGGTCAGGTGGAGACGGAGCGGCTACGCCTGGAGGTGGTGGATCGCGGGGTGAACTGGGTGCACGTCACCGTGCTCGACGATGAGACGGGAAAGCCCGTCCCCTGCCGCGTGCACTTCCGCTCTCCCAAAGGAGTGCCCTACCAGCCCCACGGTCACCACAACCACGTGAACTCGAACATGGGCACCTTCTTCGGCGATGTCGGCGGGGATCTGCGCCTGGGCCAGATCACCTACGCCTACATTGACGGCAGATGCCAGGGCTGGCTGCCGCGCGGAGATGTGCTGGCTGATGTGGCGCGTGGCTTCGAGTATGAACCACTGCGCACGAAGGTGGAGATCGCGCCAGGGCAGCAAGCCCTGACGCTCCGGCTCAAGCGGATGAGCGACATGGCGGGGCGGCGCTGGTTCAACGGCGATTCACACGTGCACGCAGTGAGCACGCAGGGCGCACACTGCGAGGCGCAAGGCGAGGGCGTGCAAGTGGTGAACCTGCTGGCCACGCAGCTCGGCCACCTGTTCACCAACGCCGAGGACTTCACCGGCCGGCCGTCGGTCAGCCAGGAGCGCGGCACCATCGTCTTCTGCTCGCAGGAGAACCGGGAGCACCTCTTTGGGCATCTGACCCTGTGGGGTCTGAAGGAGCCGGTGATGCCCTGGTGCAGCGATGGCCCGACCGAAGCCGAGCTGGGTGGCCACCTGGAGACGCTGCTCTCGCACTGGGCCGACGCGTGCCACGCGCAGGGCGGCACGGTGATCATCCCCCACTTCCCCAACCCGAACGGCGAGCCGGCCGTGCTGGTGGCAACGGGCCGCGCCGACGCAGTCGAATTCGCCTGGCACCATCCGTTCTTCCACCTGGAATACTATCGTTACCTCAACTGCGGCTACCGTCTGCCGCTGGTCGGCGGCACCGACAAGATGACCAGCGACGTGCCGGTGGGCCTCTGCCGCACCTACGCGAACATCCCGGACGATCAGGAGTTCAACTACGAGAACTGGTGCGCCGCAGTGCGCGCGGGCCGGACGTTTATGACCAGCGGGCCGATGATCGAACTCACGGTGGATGGGACACGCATCGGTGACACCGTCCGCCTCCCAGGGCCCGGCACCGTGGAGGTCGAGGCGCGTGCGCACTCGATCTTCCCCATCCACACCTTGCAGATCGTGCAAGGGGGCCAGGTGGTCGCCGCGACCGAGGAGGCCCAGGGGGCGCGCGCCTTGCACCTGAAAGCCGATGTGCGAGTGAGCGGCCACACCTGGATCGCCGGCCGCTGTGGGGGGCCGAACTACACCGCCCTTCCCCATCACGATGGCTGGCATCGAGGCATCTTCGCCCACACCTCACCCATCTACGTGGCGGTCGGCGGGGAGTGGTGGCTCTTCGATCGCGATGCGGCGCAGTATATGCTGACTCTCATCGAGGGTGGGCTGGCTTACGTACGCCAGGGGGCCACGTTGCCCCGCCCTGGATCCGTGACCCACCATCATGCAGACGCCGACCACCTGGCTTTCCTGGAGCGCCCCTTCCACGAGGCGCGCGAGGCCCTTCGCCGGCGCATGCATCACCCGAAGTCCTCGCGTGCACGCTGAGGAGGCTCTCGATGCGCACTCGTGTGTTCAAGACCATCGGCGATTGCCGTATCCTGGCCGACATCTATGGACCTGACGACGGCCAGGTCCGGCCGGCCATCGTCTGGCTGCACGGAGGCGCCCTGATCCTCGGCCGGCGTAGCAACATCTCGCAGGAGCAGGTGGACTTCTACGTCGGCGCCGGTTACAGGCTTATCGCCCTGGACTATCGCCTGGCGCCAGAGACCAGGCTACCTGAGATTGTGGAGGATGTCAGCGATGGTCTGGCCTGGGTGCGGCAGAACGCCGACGCCTTGGCGGTTGACCCACACCGTCTCGTCGTCGTCGGACATTCGGCCGGCGGCTACCTGACCTTGATGGTGGGCTGTCGTGCGCAGCCGCGGCCGCGGGCGCTCGTCGCCTTCTACGGCTATGGCGACATCCTGGGCGAATGGTATACGCGACCCTCGCCATTCTACTGTGCGCAGCCGCGCGTCGCGCGCGCGGCTGCGCACGCTTGCGTCGGCACGGCGCCGATATCGGAGGTCGCAGACTCGGCCGATCGCATCCCCTTCTACATCTACTGCCGGCAGCAGGGGTTGTGGCCCAAGGAAGTCAGCGGCTGGGATCCCGAAATCGAGCCTGCCAGGTTCGCGCCGTTCTGCCCGGTGTGCAACGTCACGGCCGACTTTCCCCCGACTCTTCTCCTGCACGGGGATCGGGACAGCGATGTCCCCTGCGAGCAATCGCTAATGATGGCTGAAGCGCTCGCGCGCGCCGGTGTGCCGCACGAGTTGGTGCTCATGCCAGGCGGCGAACACGGGTTCGACCTGCGAGGATTCACCGAACCCGCGACGCGACACGCTTTTGACCGGGTGGGCGATTTTCTGAAGAGAATGCCATGAGAAGAGCAATGACTTCGGGGGAGCGGGTGCTCACGGCCTTGGCTCGCCAGGAGCCCGACCGCGTCCCGATCAACTACGACGCCAACCCTGGCATAGATCGCCGGCTGAAGGAGCACTTCGGCCTGGCCGCCGATGACAACGAAGGCTTGCGCCAGGCCCTGCGGATAGACTTCCGCAGCGTCCATGCTCCTTATGTTGGTCCGTCGTTGCATGCACCAGTCCCCGATCGCGTCGTGGATGAGTGGGGCCTCCGCAAGCGGTGGGTCGAGCACGAGTCGGGCGGGTATTGGGACCTGTGCGACTTCCCGCTGCGCGATGCATCTCTCGATCAGGTAGAAGCATGGCCGATGCCCTCGCCCGATGACTATGACTACTTCCACATTGCCGAACGTTGTGGACAATACAGGGATTTCTGCGTGGTTGCCGGAGGCGGCGGCACCGGTTGCGTCATCAACCGAGCCGGCTCATTCCGCAGCATGGAGCAGGTGTTCGTGGATCTGATCTCCGACAACGAAGCCGGATTGCGCCTGATTGATCGCTACCTGGCGATCCAGCTAGAGGTGCTGGCTCGCACCCTGGAGGCGGGACGAGGCGGGTTCAGCGTTCTCTGGATGGGGGAAGACCTGGGGACGCAGATCGCCCCGATCATCAGCCTGAAGCTCTTCCGCAAGCACATTCGCCCTCGCCACCAGCGATTCATTGATCTGGCGAAGTCGTTCGGTCTGCCTGTGGTGATCCACACCTGCGGTTCCAGCAGTTGGGCCTACGACGACTACATCGAGATGGGCATGAGCGGCGTGGATACCCTGCAGCCGGAGGCCAAAGACATGTCGCCCGCGTACCTCAAGAAACGCTACGGCGCCAGGCTGGCTTTTCACGGCTGCATCTCGACGGCTGGGCCGGTGGCCTACGGCAGCGTCGAGGACGTTGTGGCGAACGTTCGTCAGACGTTGGAGATTATGATGCCCGGAGGCGGCTATGCGCTGGCGCCCACGCACATGCTGCAAGACAACTCGCCAACCGAGAACGTGCTGGCCATGTACGACGCGGCGCGCACCTACGGTGGCTATTGAGCGTGCGCACTGGCCCGCAAAACAAACGTCTGTGGGCGACGCTGGCGGGCAAAGATGCCGCCCTGGCACGCTTAGCCCAGCAAGCCGCCCCACGCGACGGCCCCCACATCCAGCACCGGGTGGCCCTGACCGACGGGGTGGAGGCGCTCCAAGAGCGGGTGCAGCAGTATTGCCCCACCTTTACCCTGGTGCTGGACTTCATCCATGCCGACGAGAAACTGTGGGATGTCGCCAATAGCCTGTTCGGTGAAACGGCCGCCGAACGGATGCCGTGGGTCGAGCGCCACAGCTTGGACCTGCTATCAGGCGGCGTGTCCCAAGTGATCACAGAACTGCGCCGGCTGGTCAGCCTGACCACCACCACGCCGACGCAGCAGACAGTGCTGACCCAAGTCGCCAACTACTTCGAACGGAACACGGCCTACATGCGCTATGACCAGTATCTGGTCCACGGCTGGCCCATCGCGTCCGGCGTCATCGAGGGCGCCTGCCGTCACCTGGTCAAGGACCGCTGCGAACTCTCGGGCATGCGCTGGACCACCACGGGCGTCGAAAACTTGCTGCGCTTGCGGGCCGTCGCCGAAAACGGTGACTGGGAAGCCTATCGCCGCTTCGGACAACAGCAGCGCCAGCAGCGTTTGTACGGGGTGCCAGGGCCGGCGCCTGCGCTGCCGGAAAACTAAGCCCTGGCCGATCCTGACCCAACGCTCCCGCGGCCCTCCGCACCGCGGGCTTTCATCATGCCGACACTTGTCGCACGCCGTTCAGCGCAGCCGCAGAAACAAGCCGCCTGACCAGCTAACTAACTTTGAATGCACCCAACTCAAATGATAGTTAACGCCGCCGCCACCTGTGCTTCAGGCGGTGGTCGGTTTGAGCGTCGCTCCTTCCGGCAGCTCGCCGCTTTCCAGGTAATGCCAAAGTGCAATCAGGAGTTTACGCGCCAGGGCCACGATCCCGATGGTTCGACTGCGCTCACCACAGGTTCTTGTGGAGGCGCTTACCGCCACTGCCGAAACGCGCCTGATACCATTTCATCAAGGCGCTCTCGGGCTGGAAGCGCAGCCAGCCCCAAGCAATCTCGATGGCCATGGCCCGCACCAGGTCATTGCCAGCTTTACTGATGCCTTGTTCGTGGTCTTCGTCGCCGCTCTGAAAAGGCGTCGGCGTCAGGCTGGCCAAGGCGCCGATGGTTCGACTGCGCTCACCACAAGCCTCGCGGCGGTTGTGGAAGTTGCGCCAAGCGAAGAACTCCATGACGTAGAGCCAGACCGCGTTGTCGCCGATGCCTTTGAGCCGCAGCAGTTGGCGCACCTGGGTCATAGCCGGTTCCTGGGACTCACGGATCGCGGTGCGGCGTTCGGTTTCCAGGGCCAGGATCTGCTGGTGGACGAACTGCCAGCCCGCAAACTCGCGGCGCAGGCGGCCAGCCAGGCCGTCTGGCAATGCGGCGCCGTCCCAGAGGCGCAACTCCGGCAGGTGGCTCAGGAACTCGTCGTTCACATTCAAGTGGATGCCCTGGCCGCCCAGCAGGCCCTTGATGCGGTTGACGTAGCGCGTGCGCTCGCCTTTCAGCGCCAGCAGTTGGCGGTGCAGGTGGCGTTGATCCTCGGCGGCCAGGCTGGGCACCTGCACCACGCTCCAGACGCGTGACTCCCCGCCGTGGTAGCGCAGGAGCATGGTCAGCAGCTTCTCGACGTCGAGGCGATCAGTCTTGGTGTGCTTGTCGCGGCGGCTGACCTCGATGCTGGCCGAGTCCAGCACCAGGCTTCGTCGTGAGCTCAGCCGAACGGTTGGTCACGTGCTCGTGCTCCAGGAAGCGGTGCAGCCAGAAGCCGTCGCGACCGGCTTCGTAGCAACTCAGCACCGGCGCATCGGCTGGCAAGCCGAACCACTGCTTGGCCAGCGTGATCTCCTGTTTGAGGGTGGTCATGTCACCCGCGGTGATCTTGCGCTGCCGTGGGGATTGGCCCAGGCCGACCGTGAAGCCGAGTTTCCAGTCCTGGTTGCTCAACTCGAAGGCCAGGTACAGGGTGGGTTTGGTATCTTCGTTTTTGGTGTGGATCGTCGGTTTCATGGTATACTCCTTTTGGCGGGGTAGCTTACCATAAGTGGGCCGTTCGGCCAAGCCCCATAGTATCTGACGGCTGCGCCGGTGAGGTCAGGGGTCGCAGGAGGTTCGCCAGCCGCAGGCGCAGGTGAACCCGGCCGTTGGGCGGCATAAGTCTTGTGACCAACCGGCGCAGTAAGGAGGCAGGATGTAGACAATCATCATGGTGGACAGGGTGCGTAAGACATACGGTAAGACTGTCGCCGTCGACAGTGTATCGCTCGATGTTGCAGAGGGCGAGATATTCGGCATCGTCGGACCGAACGGCGCCGGCAAGACAACGCTCATAGAGTGTATGGAAGGACTTCGTCGTCCCGACGCTGGGAGCATACGCGTTCTCGGACTTGATCCGCTCGCCAACGCGTATGAACTGCGTCAGCGTATCGGCGTACAACTACAGACAGCCGCGCTGCCAGATCGCATTAGGGTCGGCGAGGCGATTGAGGCAGGGATCGCGACGCTGCGCCGGGCGGCGACAATCTGGGAGGCCTCTGGCTCGCGCAGTGGCCGACCTTTTCAGTGGACCCTGCTGGCCGAGGCATGTGGGCGAAGCGAGCAGAGCGCGGCGGGGTTGGCCGCGGTCGCCGAGGGACTGGCTGTGGTCGAGCAGACCGGCGCCCCCCTCTTCGAGGCAGAGTTGTGGCGGCTGCGGGGGGAAATGCAGATTGCAGATCGCGACCGGGGGGCGACAGACGGAGAGACGCCGGAAGGTTGTTTTCAGCGGGCGATCGCGGTCGCGCGGCGACAGGGGGTGAAGTCGTGGGAGTTGCGGGCCACGGTTAGCCTGGCCCGGCTGTGGCAGCAGCAGGGGCGCGGCGCCGAGGCCAGACAAAGGTTGGCGGACGTTTACGGCTGGTTCACCGAAGGGTTTGCTATGCCGGATCTGCGGGACGCGCGGCGGTTGTTGGCCGATCTCATGCCAGGCGCGTGACAATGGAACTACTTTATGGTCGCCACGCTGTTCTCGAAACTTTGCGGGCCGGCCGCCGCCGCGTCCACCGCGTCTTGTTGGGGCTGGGCGTCCGTTCGACCCCCATCGTCGCTGACATCTTGGCCGCGGCCCGGTCGCGCAGCTGTCCAGTTGTCGAAGCGTCGCGGCAAGCGTTCGAGCCGGTTGGCGCGGTGAACCACCAGGGCGTGATCGCTGAAGCCGAGCCATATCCCTATCTGGATTTGGATGAGCTGACGTCTGGACCGGCCGTCAGTCCAACTGCATTGGGTGATCGGTTGTATCTGGCCCTCGATCATCTGCAAGATGTGCAAAACCTGGGTACGTTGTTGCGCACTGCCGAGGCCATGGCGGTGACCGGCGTCATCTTGCCTGAACGACGTGCGGCGGGCATCACGCCGGCTGTGGTGAATGCTTCGGCCGGCGCCGTCGAGCATCTGCGCATCGCCCTGGTGGTCAACCTGATGCAGGCGCTCGAATGGCTGAAAAAGACGGGCGTGTGGGTAGTGGGCCTGGATGCTGTTTCTCAGGCCGTGCCGCTGGCGCAGGCCGACCTGTCCGGGCCGTTGGCCCTCGTTGTCGGCGCCGAAGGTAGCGGTCTGAGCCGGCTGACGCGCGCGCGCTGCGATTGGCTGTTGGCCATTCCCATGCACGGCAGAGTCGCGTCGCTCAATGCGGCTGTGGCTGGCTCTGTGGCGTTGGTTGCTGCACGCCAGGCGGCCGTAGCGCAACACTCGCCAACGGCTGACCGTCTCACTTTGCGCGAATAGGCTCGGATATTTGACTTTTGGCCCCAGCGCGACTATACTCGTATTTCGCAATGTCGGGTGGGCGGCGTTTTGGACAGGCAAGGGCCATGTGATATAATCCATGACGCGCCGACGTAGCTCAATCGGCAGAGCATCGACCTTGTAAGTCGGGGGTTGCCGGTTCGATTCCGGCCGTCGGCTTGCAGGCGCACCTTATCAATCTGGGCAGATACCCAAGTGGCCAAAGGGGGCTGACTGTAAATCAGCTGGCTGACGCCTTCGGAGGTTCGAATCCTTCTCTGCCCACCAGTGAAGTAGACAAGGAAACAAGGATTGAGTAGACAAGGAGTACCCCTTGTCTACTTGTCTACTTGTCTACTTGTCTACTCGATTCGCCCACGTAGCTCAGTCGGTAGAGCACGTTCTTGGTAAGAACGGGGTCATCGGTTCAAATCCGATCGTGGGCTTTCTGAATGTGTTTAGTCATTGCGCCGCCGCTTCTTTGCTGCTGATCGAGGATGGGCGGCGACTTAACGCCTGAAGGTTTTCGCGCAAGCAGGAGGTTACCACCATGGCGAAGGCAGTATTCGAGCGGACGAAGCCGCACGTCAACGTGGGGACGATTGGGCACATTGACCACGGCAAGACGACGCTGACAGCGGCGATCACGAAGGTGTTGGCGATGAAGGGGTGGGCGCAGTTTCGGGCT
>Ga0194125_10011748_pt1 | contig 11664 bp, 9 predicted proteins | sample TA2KigC250mmetaG_FD_148626 | JGI IMG/M metagenome (GOLD analysis project Ga0194125, IMG submission 148626) | Freshwater microbial communities from Lake Tanganyika, Tanzania - TA2015034 Kigoma Deep Cast 250m | ecosystem: Environmental > Aquatic > Freshwater > Lake | place: Tanzania: Lake... | reverse complement strand
CCTTTACTTTGTTGGCTTTTTTGGTTTTTTTGGCCTCCTCTTACTGGGTGGTTCCTTTTTTACATCTGCCTTCCTTTTTTCCTTTTATGTTAGTTTTGGTGGTTTTTTTTATTAGTGTCTTTTTAACCATCAACCGGGCTTTTTTGCAGGGATTGACGCGTTTTGTCCATTTTTCCTTAAGTGCCATTTTAGAAGTTTTACTCAAATTATTGGTAGCCATTGGTTTGGTTTTCTGGGGTTTTAAGGTCAACGGCGCTTTGTTTGGTTTTTTAGTTGGGGGAGTGATCGCCTATTTTTACACACTGGTCCCCTTACGTTTTGTTTTAACAGGTCGACAAGAAGAAAAAATTATCCCTTTTAAAAACAAAGAATTTTTTAGTTTTGCCTTACCGGTTTTTTTCTCAACGTTGGCTTTTACTTCCTTATATACAACTGATGTTGTTTTGGTTCGCCATTTTTTACCAGGACATGAATCAGGTTTTTACGCGGCCTTATCCGTTTTGGGGAAAATCATTTTCTTTGCCACCAGTCCGATGGTCGCCGTGGCCTTTCCTTTGATTTCTGAACGTCATGCTAAAGGTGTTCGTTACCGTCATCTTCTTTGGGTTAGTTTTTTTATAATTAGTTTGATTAGTTTTTTGGCCATCTTGCTTTACTTTTTATTTCCCCAGTTTATCATCAAGCTTTTGTATGGGACTCCTTACTTAGAGGCGGCCCCTTATCTAGGTTTTTTTGCCATTTTTTTAAGTTTTTATTCTCTCTGTTTTTTGCTGGTTAATTTTTTTCTTTCGATTGGTAAAACCAAGGTTGTTGCTTTCCCTTTAATTGCCGGGCTTTTACAGATTATTCTTATTTGGTTTTTTCATCAAAGTCTTTGGCAGATAATTTTTATTTCCATAATTTTACTCGCTTTACTCTTGGTTGTACTTTTGCTATATTGTCTTCAAGCCATTAAAAAGAGCTGATCCTCATTATGGGCAGGCGAAAAAATCAGAAAAGTTTTTTGTCGGTTATCGTGCCTTCATTTAGGCAGGAGAAAACGATTGGGCGCGATTTGCGCAATATTGAGTCGGTTTTGAAAAAAATCAGATATGATTATGAACTGATTTGTGTCGTTGATGGAACTTTGGATGGAACTTTTGAAAGAGCCAAAAAAGTCAAATCAAAGAAATTAAAAGTCATTGGTTACAAAAAAAATCACGGTAAGGGTTATGCCATTCGTTATGGGATGAGAAAAGCCAAGGGGAATTTGATTGCCTTTATTGATGCCGGCATGGATTTGGATCCTAATGGTTTATCGATGCTTTTGGAGCACTTCGAGTGGTATGACGCGGACATTATTGTTGGTTCCAAACGTCATCCAGTTTCCAAAATTAACTATCCTTGGCAACGAAGAGTTTTGAGTTTTGGCTATCAGTTATTAATTAAAGTGTTGTTTGGTTTAAAAATCAGAGACAGCCAGGTCGGGATGAAGTTTTTTCGAAAAAAAGTTCTTCAGGATGTTTTACCCAGACTTATGGTGAAAAAGTATGCCTTTGATATTGAGATGTTGGCGGTAGCTCACCGGTTAGGTTACCGGCGGATTTTTGAAGCGCCGATTAATTTGGAGTGGACCGAAGGTTATAGCATCTTGACGAAATCTTTATGGAGGAATATTTACCAGATGCTGGTCGATACCGCCGCCATTTTTTATCGCTTAAAAATTCTTCATTATTATGATAAAAAGGATTAAGTGAAAAGAGTCTTTGTCTCCATTGTTATCCCGATTATAAAAATTAATGACTTTCTTCGTAAAGAAACTATTCCGGCATTACTAAAACAAACTTATCAGAATTTTGAAATCATTATTATTACTGATAAAACTTCGAAAGAAAAATTCCCGAAAACCATCATTATCCCCAGCTGGCCGAAAACTGGGCCGGCCGATAAAAGAGATATGGGGGTTCAAAAAGCCAAAGGTGAGGTGATTGCCTTTTTGGATGATGATTCTTATCCGGATGAAGATTGGTTAAAAAAAGCGTTGGGAATTTTTGAAAAAGATAAAAAAATTACTGGGGTCGCTGGACCAAATATTACGCCACCGCAGAATTCCTTGCGGCAAAAAGCCTCTGGTTATGTCTGGGCAACGTGGCTAGGCAGTGGCGGCGCGGGAACTTATCGTTGTGCTGTTTCTCCAAGACAAGAAGTTGATGATTTTCCGACCGTTAATCTTTTAGTCAGAAAAAAAGATTTTTTAGCGGTTGGTGGATTTGATTCTCATTTCTGGCCAGGGGAAGACACCGTTTTTTGTCATAATTTGGTTTACAAGTTAGGGAAAAAGATCATCTATGATCCTGCGGTTTTAGTTTATCATCACCGCCGGTCGGTTTTTAAACCTCATTTACAGCAGATTGGGAGATATGCTTTGCATCGGGGCCACTTTGCCCGCATTTTACCCCAAACCTCTTTACGGTTGGGTTATTTAATCCCCAGTCTTTTTGTTTTATGGTTGTTTGGCGGGCCGGTTTTGATTTTTCTTTTGGAGGTCTTTCAGCTTTGTGCTTTATCATTGCCTTTACTCTTTTTATATTTATTAACCATTGGGGTTTATCTTGTTTTGCTTTTGATTACTGGTTTACAAATCTATCTTAAGGAAAGAAATTGGCGTTTGGCTTTCTTATCAATGGCCTCTATTTTCATCACTCATGTGGTTTATGGGGTTTTATTTATTAAGGGCTTCTTTTCTCAAAAACTGGCAAGATAAAAAATTAAACTGGTTGATAAGTTTTTTTCAGCCAAAGACTTAAAGGAAAAAGCAGGTAAGCCAGACCAATAAGGATAAGGCCCATCTTTAGTGAATCAAAAAGAGTCAGTGAGATAAGGATAAAGACTGTGCCGATGATGCGGCCGACGCCTAATAAAAATTCACGACTGATCATGCCCCCACTGACTGTTTGGGTTTTATCCAAAACAAGAGTGGTTTCAAAGGTCCCGGCAATGGTCGAGATAAAAGCCAAAGCTCCGGAAAGAATGGTCCAGGTTTTGAGGTCTTGAGTAAAAGCGATGGCGATCAAATTGAAAGCCAAGATTAAGCTGACCGGGTAAAGAATGATGGTTCTTTTTTTAAATTTGTCAGAAAGAAAGCCTAAAAGAACCGTGGCGCCGGTTGACAAAAAACCTAAATAAGCAAGATAAACTCCATAAGGCAGTGGTTGGCGGATAAAAAAGAGTGTAAAAATGGCAATACCGGCAAAGGCAACTGCCTCTCGAATCCCAATAATCAAAAGAAAGAAATTAACTCTGTTTGATTGTTTTAGGCTTTCTAAAAGACGACAGTGGAATTCAATTTTAGGCAAGAACCTAATGTAAAACAAGGCGGCAAAAAGAATGAGCCCACTGACAAGAAAAACATAAGGAAAGCCCCAGCGTTGGCTGATAAAGCCCACCAATAAAGGGACAAAGATATTAAAAACCGGACCAGCTAAGGTATAAAGACTGGAAGAAAAGGCTCTTTTGTCTTGGGGCGTATTTTCAAAAAACAAAGTGTTATAGGTGACATAGAAGAAAACAACGGTTGTCCCCGCCAAGATTCCGGCCAGATAAATTTGTAGGGGATGAAAAAAATGAGAAACATTAATCATCAAAAGTATTTCAGAGATTAAAGCCACTAAAAAACTTTTGGTGGTGGAAAAGCTTTTAACCATTATCAAAACAATGACCGGAATGGCAAAGTCAATTAAAAAATAAGTGGCCAATTGGGGATAAGAAAAACCATTTTGGACATACCACAAAGATAAAAAGCCACGACCAATACTGGTGGCTAAAAAAAAGACAAGAAAGAAAAGATAAATTCTTAAAATAATCTGTCTTTGAGACATGGAAATTATTTGATTAATTCTAGCTGTTGTTTGGCTTTTTCGTTTTGAGGGTCAATTTGTAAAGCTTGCTCAAATGCTTCTTTAGCTTTTTGCTTATCCCCAAGATTTAAATAAAGAATCCCCATGTTGGCATAAAGGTCTGTATTATTGGGATTGATGGCTAAGGCTTTTTCCATAGCCTCCTTGGACAAATCGAGTTTTTTTTGACTGAAATAGATAGCGGCAATATTTTGATATGATTGCCAAAGGTTGTGATTAAATTCTAAAGCTTTTTGGTAATTTTCCAAGGCCAGGTCATCACGATTAACTTGATGATAGATGTTAGCTAAATTATGATAGGCATCGCCATAATCCGGCTTTAACTGGATGGCTGTTTGGAATTCTTCAATGGCCTTTTCGTAATTGCCCTGTCGAGCGTAAAGGTCACCTAAATTATTATGGTTTTGATGGGAAGAGGGAGAGATTTTGGCCGCTGAGACCCATAAAGTATCCTGACTTTTCCAATCAAAATTTCTTAAGACGGTTCTGGTGGAAAAAGCCAAAATTAAAACAGCAAAGATGATCAGGCTGATAATTCTTTTTTGAGCATATTTACCGATTTGGTAAATGGCCAAAGCGATTAAAAAGATAATCCCGATAGATCCCAGATAAACATAACGCTCGGCTACCACCCAGCCGATTCTAAAAGGAGTTAACATCGGTAAAAGAGCAATGACAAAGAAGCTCAGCCAGAAGAAAATCTGGCGATTTTTTTTGTAAGTCCAAAAAATCAAGGCGAATAAAACTAAAGTTAAAAAGACCATCAAGGCATACACTCCTTGGGGAAAGGTCATCTCCGAATGATAAAGGGTGAGTTTATCAGGCCAGATAATTAGACGGATATAGGAAATTAAGGCGACGGGTATTTGTAAGAAAGGATTATTTAAAGATCCAGTCCTTTGATAATACTGCGTTTCTAAAGCGGAAAGTCTTGAGAAGAGAGCCCCTAAAGAAAAAATATAAAAAACCATGATGGTCATTAAAGAAAAGTAGGGAATTAACTTTCGCCAATTTTGCTTCAAAGAGCCAAAGGCCAGTTCAAAAGAAAGGATAATAAAAGGTAAGATAAGAGATTTCTCGGTGGTTGTTAGGGCTAAGGCAAAAGATAAAGATGAAAAAACATAAAGTTTTATCGGCTTTGGTCGATATTTGGCTAGGATATAAAGCAAGAAAGCTAATAAAAGGAAAAAACTATATTGCGAATGGGGGCCACCGGTGATCCAGGTAACTGATTCGATTTCAATCGGATGGACGGCAAAAATTCCCGCGGTCAACAAAGCCAAGAAACTATTTGAGAGTAAAGATAAGATAATATAAACCAAAAAGACACTGCCCAAGTGAAAGAAAACATTAACCAGACGGTAAAACAAAGGATTAAGGCCAAAAAGTTTATGAACAAAGAAAAACAAAGCGTTCCTGATGAAGTTTAGGGGAGTAACCAAAACATAAGAGTAAAAATTATCGATGTTCTTATTCTCTTTAATTGCCGGAATATCATCAGAAAGAAATTCATTATTTAAGCTATTGGCGTAAACAACAAAAACTAAAAAGGCCAAGAAAACAAAAACCTTCCAATTTTTCTTGAAAAAGTTTTTAAAGCTAAAAGTAGCTGCTTTTTGAGCTAAATTATTAGCGATGTTAGTTAAAGGAGATTTCCCTGGGGTAGTTACGTTTCCTCCATTGAGATTTTTAAGGAATCTTTTGTATTTTTCTTTTGACCAGGTATTTTTTAAATATTCAAGAATAATTTTTTCCTCAAGATTCAGATTCTTGGCGATTTGAGACAAAGGAAGTTTTTTGAGATTTTTCTTAAGATATATTTTTTGTGAGTGGTTTAGAGTCATAATCAAATTTTATCATAACTGGTATAATGGTTATTACGCAAATGAAAGTCGCTATCACTTATCCGCCTTTGGCTGATAAAAAAGGAACGCCTCTTTTATCTCAGAATCGTCAGTTTCAATGGTTCCATCACCCTTGTTATATCTACCCCATGATTCCGGCTCAAGCGGCAACACTTCTTAAAAAAGCTGGTCATGAGGTTTTTTGGCTAGACGGTATTGCCGAGGGTTGGACCTATGATCAGTGGTTAAAAGAATTAAAGCAAGTCAGCCCAGATTTGCTGATCATGGAAACCAAAACACCGGTGATTAAAAAACATTGGCAGATAATTAATAATCTTAAGTCAAAAATGCCAAGTATGAAATTCGTTCTTGTTGGTGATCATGTCACCGCCTTGCCAGAGGAAAGCTTTCAAAAATCCAAAGTAGATTATGTTTTAACTGGCGGAGATTATGATTTTCTTTTGCTGAATTTAGTTAATCATTTAACCAAAAAAGAAAAACTACAACCAGGTGTTTATTATCGGGAAGGTAAAAAGATTAAAAATACTGGTAAGTTTCAATTAAATCATGATTTGAATAAAATTCCTTTTATAGACAGAGAGCTGACTAAGTGGAAATTATACGCCTATGAGAATGGTAACTATAAAAGAACGCCAGGGACTTACATTATGGCGGGTCGGGATTGCTGGTGGCGAAAAGATGGCGGTTGTAAGTTTTGCGCCTGGACGGTTTTATACCCGACTTATCATGTCAGAAAACCACAGTATGTTTTGGATGAAATAGATGAGTTGATTGAAAAATATCATGTTAAAGAAGTGATGGATGACACCGGAACTTTTATTATTGGGAATCAACTAAGAGAGTTTTGTCGAGGGATGATTAAGCGGGGTTATAATAAAAAAATTTATTTTGATTGTAATCTGCGTTTTGGGGCTTTAAAAAAAGAAGATTATCGGTTGATGGCCAAGGCTGGTTTTCGCTTTTTACTTTATGGTTTGGAATCAGCCAATCAACAGACTTTGGATAAGTTAAACAAAGGGATTAAAGTTGATGAGATTGAGCAAGAGTTAAGAATGGCTAAAAGGGCCAATCAGGAAGTTGGTGGTCATTTAGAACCCCATGTGACTTGTATGGTTGGTTACCCCTGGGAAGATAAAAAAGATGCCCAAAAAACGATTGAGATGACCAAGTCTTTGTTTGCCAAAGGTTTGATTAATACTCTTCAAGCAACAATTATCATTCCTTATCCGGGCACCGCCCTTTTTAAGGAATGCCAAAAAAGGGGCTGGTTAAAAACAAAAAACTGGGAAGACTATGATATGAGTAAACCAGTGATGAAAACATCCATGAAAGATGAAGAAGTTATGGAGCTAACTCAAGGATTATATAAATCATTTTTAACACCTAGGTTTATTATTCGCAAAGTGGTTTCTGTTAAAAGCTTTGACGATATGAAGTTTTTTTGGCGGGCTGGTAAAGCCGTTTTTGGTCATTTGGCGGATTTTGGAGGAGGAAAAAGATGAATTTAAATGCGGCTCATGGAATTCTTCTTCATGAAGGCGTTCATGTTTTGATTTCATTAGGGGTAGCTTTTTTGGTGTCCTATCTTTTCAAAGACAAGCGTTTGGGAATCATCGCTTTTTTGATTGGTGTTTTTATCGACCTTGACCATTGGTTTGATTATTTTGCGTGGTTTGGTTTAAAAATTAATTTGGTTAATTTTTTTAACGTCGCCTCCTATATTCATCCGGCCGGCAAGGTTTATATCCCCCTACATGGTTGGGAGTGGTTGCCAATTTATTGGGGGATTGGTAAATTAGTTGGCAGAAAGTTAAAGATGAAGGGTTTAGAATGGGCGATTTCCCTTGCGGTTTTAGGACATCTTTTATGGGACAACTTTTGTTTTGATCATCATCCTTTGTCTTATTCTTTTTTCTTTAGACTTTTTACTAATTTTAGCTTAAAAAAATTCGATGGATTTTGAAACTTTACCATCTGTTTCTTTTTTAATTCCGACACTCAATGCCGCCAGTGTGTTGGAACCGTGTTTTAAAGCCATTGCTGATCAAGATTATCCCAAAGATAAAATTGAAATCGTTGTTGCCGATGGCGGCTCAACCGATAAAACTTTGATTTTGGCTAAAAAGTACGGAGCGAAAATCTATCCCAATCCTTTAAAAACTGGGGAAGCCGGCAAGGCCGTCGCTTTTAAAAAAGCGAAAAATGAATTGGTGGCTTTGATTGATTCGGATAATTATTTATCCACTAAAAATTGGTTAAGGCAAATGGTTGCACCATTTACTGATAAGGAGGTGATTGGCAGTGAGCCCTGGGCTTATACCTACCGGAAAAAAGATGGTTTTATTGATCGCTATTGTGCTTTGATGGGGATGAACGACCCTTTGTGTTACTTTTTAGGCAATTATGATCGGCAGAATGTTTTAACTGGTCGTTGGACGCAACTGCCGCTTAAACAAGAAGATAAAGGGAGTTGGTTAAAAATTAATCTTAAACCACCGATGATCCCCACGATTGGGGCCAATGGTACTATCTTGCTAAGAGAGCCATTTTTAAAAAGCGGTTTAATTGGCGATTATCTTTTTGACATCGATATTTTGGCCCAATTGGCTGAAAAAAGACCAATTAAATTTGCCAAAGTTAAAATAGGCATTATTCATCTTTATTGTGGAGGGAATATTAAAAAATTCATCCGTAAACAAAAAAGAAGAGTTAAAGACTATCTTTTTTATCAAAAGAGTGGTATCCGTCATTATCCTTGGCAATCCCAGAATAAATTAGGTTTATTGAAGTTTATCTTGGCTTGTATTACAATATTGCCATTAATCGGCCATACCCTGAAGGGTTATTTTAAGAAACCAGATTCTGCCTGGTTTTTTCATCCTTTAGTTTGCTGGATTACTTTTGGGGTTTATGGTTGGGAGAAATTAAAAAGTTTAAATAAAATAAAAGAAATGAGTAGAGAAAACTGGAAACAATGAAGCAAAAAAAAGCCTTTATCACCGGCATTACGGGGCAAGATGGCTCTTATTTAACAGAACTACTTTTGAGTAAAGGATATGAAGTTCACGGGATTATTCGCCGAGCAAGCACCTTCAACACGGACCGCATCGATCATATTTATCAAGACCCCCATGAAAAAAAGAGAAAGCTATTTTTATATTATGGCGATTTGTCCGATTCAACAGCTGTTGATAAGTTAATTAGAAAAGTTCTTCCGGATGAAGTTTATAATTTAGGAGCCCAAAGTCATGTTCAGGTTAGCTTTGAGACACCCGAATATACCGCCAATATTGTTGCTTTGGGGACTCTAAGAATGCTTGAGGCAATAAGAAACTATCAACCTAAAGCCAAATTTTATCAAGCTTCTTCTTCGGAGATGTTTGGTAAAGCAACAGAAATTCCTCAAAAAGAAACGACCCCGTTTCATCCTCGTTCTCCTTATGGGTGTAGTAAAGTTTTTGCCTATTGGATCACCAAAAATTATCGGGAAAGCTATAATATTTTCGCCTGTAACGGAATTCTTTTTAACCACGAATCTCCGCGGCGCGGGAAAACATTTGTGACTCGCAAAATTAGTCAAGCTGTCGCTAGAATTAAACTAGGAAAGCAGGATAAAATTTATTTAGGCAATTTGGATGCTAAGAGGGATTGGGGATTTGCTGGAGATTATGTTGAAGCGATGTGGCGAGTGTTACAGCAGAATAAACCAGATGACTATGTTATTGCGACTGGAGAAAGCCACAGCGTTAAAGAGTTTGTCCAGCTTGCCTTTAGAGAAGTAAATATTAGTTTGGTTTGGCAGGGTAAGGGTTTAAAAGAAAAGGGTATCGATAAAAAAACAAAGAAAGTTTTAGTAGAAATAGATCCGAGATATTTTCGACCAGCCGAAGTAGATTTGTTGATTGGTGATTTTTCCAAAGCAAAGAAAATTTTAGGCTGGAAGCCTAAAATCAAATTTAAAGAATTAGTTTCAATGATGATTAAAGCCGATTTAGAGAATGAAGCTAAAGAAACTGGTTGGAGGTCATATTAACTCGATGGGTAAAGAAATTAATCTTACCAAGAAAAAAATTCTTTTAACCGGTGGCTCCGGTTTTTTAGGGAAATTTGTTTATCAAGAGCTTTTAAAAAAGGGATGTCTATCGAAAAATATTTTTATTCCCCAACATGAACAATATGATTTAACAAAAATTAATATTTGCCAGAAAGTAGTTAAAAATAAGAATGTTGTTATTCATTTAGCCGCTAAGGTTGGAGGAATAGGTTTTAATCAAGCAAAACCAGGTGAATTATTTTACGATAATTTAATTATGGGGACGCAGTTAATGGAGGAAGCCAGAAAAGCCAAAGTCGAGAAATTTGTGGCCATTGGGACAGTTTGTGCTTATCCAAAATATACTCCAGTTCCTTTTAAAGAAGATAATATTTGGGATGGTTACCCTGAGGAGACAAATGCCCCTTACGGTTTGGCTAAGAAGATGCTTCTTGTTCAATCGCAGGCCTATCGTAATCAATATGGCTTTAATTCAATTTTTCTTATCCCGACCAACCTGTATGGGCCAGGGGATAATTTTGACCCAAAAGTTTCTCATGTCATCCCTGCTCTAATTAGAAAGGCCTTTGAGGCAAAAATAAACAAAGCAAAGGAAATAGTTGTTTGGGGAACAGGAAAAGCGACCAGAGAGTTTCTCTATGTTGAAGATGCAGCCAGGGCAATCATATTGGCTACCCAAAAATATAATAAAAGCAATCCGGTTAACATTGGTTCAGGTAGGGAAATATCCATAAAAGAGTTGGCAGAGACAATAAAAAAATTAGTAGGTTTTGAGGGAAAGATAACCTGGGACAAAACAAAGCCCGATGGTCAACCAAGGCGAAAAGTTGATACTTCACGTGCTTATGAGGAGTTTGGCTTTAAAGCCAAAACCAATTTCAAAGAAGGTTTAAAAAAGACAATTCAATGGTATGAAGAAAAATATTTACCCAAATCTAAAAAATGTTAGAATTGGTATCGTTTCGCATGTTTTCGCCAGCGGTCCATCCCAAGCGCTGCTGGAGTATTTAATTGAAGAAAATAGAGCAGCCGAGGTCTTCTTTATTGGCCACCCCTTATTTTTTGAACAGAAAAAAGAGAGAAGTTCTTTTTTTATTCTTTATAAAAAGGGTAAAAAAATAAACGAAAAATTCTTGAAAAACATAAAATTACCAGGAATAATTACTTATTTTAAGGATTTCTTTTTGACAATTGTTTGGGTTTTACAAACATCAGGAAAGTGGGATTTATTAGTTTGCGCCGACAACCTCAATAGTCTTTCGGGATTAATTTTGAGATTTTTTAAAAAGGTAAAAAAGGTTATTTTTTATACAGTTGACTATGTTCCCCAAAGATTTGAAAATAAGTTATTAAATAATTTTTATCATCTCATTGATAAGATTTGTGTTTATTATGTGGATGAAGTTTGGAATTTGTCGCCAGAAATGGAAAAAGCTAGAAAGAAATTTAGAGGGATAGTGACGGGGAAAAACAAACAAAGAGTGATTCCCATGGGAATTTGGTTTGATAAAATAAAAAAAATCCCTTTTGAAAAAATTAAAAAACACACCTTAGTATTTGTTGGGCATTTGATAGAAAAACAGGGAATACAAACAGTCATTCAAGCCATTCCCGGGGTAGTCTCAAAAATCCCCGACTTTAGATTTTTAATTGTGGGAACTGGTCCTTATGAAAAGACTCTTAAAAAAATAACTAAAGACTTAGGTCTTGAAAAAAGAGTAGAATTTACAGGATATATTGAAAGTCATCATGAGATGGAAAATATTATTAATAAATGTGTCTGTGCGATTGCTTTTTATAAAGGGGGAGATAGACTTAGGAATTTTACTTATTATTCAGATCCAGGGAA